>Ga0208507_1000971_pt1 | contig 16878 bp, 13 predicted proteins | sample CryBogCBH12Aug01_FD_184626 | JGI IMG/M metagenome (GOLD analysis project Ga0208507, IMG submission 184626) | Freshwater microbial communities from Crystal Bog, Wisconsin, USA - CBH12Aug09.1 (SPAdes) (version 2) | ecosystem: Environmental > Aquatic > Freshwater > Lake | place: Crystal Bog... | reverse complement strand
GCCCGCGACTCTGCCCGCCGTGCGTCCGGCAGATAAAAAAGATTTTGCCACCTTGCGCTGGGCGGCGCGTTCCGATGGCCAGAGCGGCTATGTGTTCGTGAACAACTATCAGCGCCTCCAACCGTTGCCGGCGAAAACCAACGTGCAGTTCAAACTCAATCTGTCCGGCGGCGAATTGATTTTTCCGCAAACACCGGTGATGATTCCGGCGGACGCATTTTTCTTCTGGCCGTTCAACCTCGACCTCGGCGGCGCGAAATTAATTTACGCCACCGCGCAGTTGGTTTGCAGAACGGAGGCCGACCTGCCCACTTATTACTTTGCCGAAACCCCGGGCGTTAAGGCGGAGTTTCTAATTGCCGGGACGGAAAAAACGGACGCGCCCATTCATTGGGAAAAAGTTCAGCCCGGACGCCCAGCGGCCATCACGCTAAAAACAAAAGCCGGCGGCAAGCTTCGCATCCTGCTGCTGGCTGAAGCCGATTCGCTGGCGTTGCGGAAAGCCGATGCCCGCCACGTTGTCTTTGAGAAAAACTCCGAGCCATCGCTCACGGCAGTAAAAACCGAACCCATCCAACCGTCCGGCCCGGCGCGGGAAATCCCGTTCGGCACCGGCAAATCGCATCTCCCGCTCGCGCCGACGGACGCGGATTTTGCCAATGCTGCCGTCTGGAAAATCACGCTGCCGGCGAAATTGGATTTGTCGGCGCAACCGCTGCTGCGTCTTCGGTACGTTGGCGACGTGGCGCGGTTGACGCTCAACGGCAAGCTGATCGCGGATAATTTTTACTGCGGTCGCGAGTTTGATTTGGGCTTGTGTCGTTACGCGCCGGAAATTTTCACCGGCGATTTGCGACTGGAAATTTTGCCGCTGCGCCGGGATGCGCCGATTTTTCTGGAACCGAAGGCGCGACCGGATTTTGCCGGCGCGGAAAGTTTGGTGAAACTTCAGTCCGCCGTCATCGTCAATGGTAACGCCATTTCGTCCGTAAAATAAAACGAATTTCCCCGCCTATGAAAAACCTGTTTCGTCTCCTCGCCGCCATCGCTCTGGCGGTCACAGCCAATATTTCCGCCGCCGATTTGACGCTGTGGTACCAACAACCGGCGGCGGACAAGAAGCCGATGAATGAAGCGCTGCCCATCGGCAATGGCCGGCTGGGCGCGCTGATTTTTGGCGCGCCGGAACGCGAGCGTATCAGCGTCAACGAGAGCAGTCTTTGGACCGGCGGTGAAAATCCGTCCGGCAATTATGAAACGATGGGGGCGTATCAAGTGCTGGGCAACGTGTTCGTAAATCTGCCCGCCCAAAAAAATATTGCGGACTACCGTCGCGACTTGGATTTGGGCAATGCCGTATCGCATGTCCGTTACACCGCCCAGGGCGTTACTTTCCGCCGCGAATTTATTTGCAGCCACCCGGCGGAAATTCTGGCGGCGCAATTCACGGCCGATAAAAAATCCGCTTACACGGGCAGCATCGAATTGGCGGACACGCACGGCGCAACTATCACCGTTGCCGGCAACCGCATTACCGCAGCGGGCACGCTGGATAACGGGATGAAGTTCGAATGGCAACTGCTGGTGTTGCATGATGGCGGCACGGTGGGATGGGTGCCGGGTATCGCCGGTCAAACGAATGGCGGGCAGCTCGCTTTTTCCGACTGCGACCACCTCACTCTGCTCATCGCCGCCGGAACGGATTACGTTTTCGATCGCGCTCGCCATTTCCACGGCGAAGATCCGCACGCTCGCGTCACGGCGCAGGTGGATTCGGCGATGAAAAAATCGTTCGCAGAGTTGCAGGCGGAACACGGCCAAGATTTTCAGGCGCTGTTCAATCGCGTGAGCGCCGACTTTGGAAAATCCAGTGCCGCGCAAACGGCGCTGCCCACGGATCAACGCAAACTTGCGGCCTTCACCACCGTTGATCCCGGCCTCGAAGCGTTGTTGTTTCAATACGGCCGCTATTTGATGATCGCCTGTTCCCGGCCCGGCGGGTTGCCCGCCAATTTGCAGGGCTTGTGGAATGATAATAATTCCCCGCCGTGGCACAGTGATTACCACGCGAACATTAATATCCAGATGAACTACTGGCCGGTCGAGGTCGCCAATCTCGGTGAGTGTCACATCCCATTGTTTGATCTGCTCGCCAGCCAGCTTCCGGCGTGGCGCGAGGCGACGGCGCAGGCAAAGGATTTTAAGCTGGCCGACGGCAGCTTTACTCGGCGCGGGTTTGCCATTCGCACGTCGCACAACATCACCGGTGGCCTGGGGTGGAAATGGGATAAGACGGCGAACGCGTGGTATTGCCAACACTTGTGGGAACATTACGCTTTCGGTTGCGATAAAAATTATCTCCGCACCACGGCGTATCCCATCCTCAAGGAAACGTGCGAATTCTGGCAGGATCATCTCAAGACATTACCCGATGGCCGGCTCGTGGTGCCGAAGGCTTGGTCGCCGGAACATGGACCGGACGAAGACGGCGTCAGTTATAGCCAGGAAATTGTCTGGGATTTGTTCAACCACTTCGTGGCAGCGGCGGATGTGCTGGGCACGGACAAAGCGTATCGCGACCAAATCGCCGCGCTCCGGGATAAACTGGTGACGCCGCAGATTGGTAAGTGGGGGCAGCTTCAGGAATGGATGACCGACCGCGATGATCCGAACGATCATCATCGGCATACCTCGCATCTCTTTGCTGTTTATCCCGGCACCCAAATTAGTGCCGGCCGGACCCCGGAGCTGGCGCGGGCGGCCAAAGTTTCGCTGGATGCCCGTGGCATTGCGCCGGACAGCGACGTCCGGGAATGGTCCTTTGCCTGGCGCACTTCGCTCTATGCGCGGTTGCGCGATGCGGCCAGCGCCCACCAAATGCTCCAGCAACTTTTTTCCGCGCGGAACACTTGCCCGAATCTGTTCGGCCTGCATCCGCCGATGCAAATTGACGGCAATTTTGGCGTCACCGCCGGCATGGCGGAAATGCTCTTGCAATCGCAAACCGGCGAGCTCGAATTACTTCCCGCCCTGCCATCCGCTTGGCCGACCGGCCACATTGCCGGTCTGCGCGCGCGCGGCGGCTATGAAGTGAGCTTGCAATGGCAAGCCGGCAAACTCCTCGCCGCAACGGTCAAGAACATCAGTGGGGACGGCGCCGGCCAGGTGCGTTACGGTGGTCAAGTGGCTGCTTTCCACCTGCGTTTGGGCGAAGCCAAAACTTTTGGGGCGCAACTTCAGTGATTTTTTTATTTTGAATCCGGGAAATCGGCGTAATCTGCGGACGCCAATTTCATGAAATTACTCGTCATCGGTGCGGGCGGCCGCGAACACGCCCTGGTCTGGAAGCTCGCCCAATCGCCGCTGGTCACCCAATTGTGGTGCGCGCCGGGCAATGCCGGCATTGCGCAGGAACACCTTGCCGGCAATGGCCGCGCCGTGGAATGCGTGGCTATCGGGGCGGAAGATTTGCCCGCGCTGCTCGCTTTCGCGCAGGCGCAGGCGGTGGATTTCACCATCGTGGGTCCGGACAATCCTCTCGCCTTGGGCATTGTGGATTTGTTTTTACAAGACGGCCGGAAGATTTGGGGGGTGAACCGCCACGCCGCGCAATTCGAGTCCTCCAAAGTTTTCTCCCAAAAGTTCATGGAGAAATACGGCATTCCCACCGCCGCCGCCGGCACGTTCACCGAAGTGGCCGCCGCGAAACGTTTTGCCGCCACCCTCGGCGGCAAGTGTGTGGTGAAGGCCGATGGATTGGCGCTCGGCAAAGGCGTGTTGCTTTGCGCCCACCAATTGGAAGCCGAAAAAGCCATCGAGGAAATCATGGTCGGCAAAGCGTTTGGCGCGGCCGGCTCCCGGATTGTGATTCAGGAATTCCTTGCCGGTACCGAAGTCTCCCTCCATGCGCTGTGTGACGGCCAGACGGCCAAGATTTTCCCCACGTCACAGGATCACAAACGCGCTTTGGACGGCGACGCCGGCTTGAATACCGGCGGCATGGGCACTTATTCGCCCACGCCGTTTCTGGATGATGCGCAGCTTGCCGCAGTGGCGGCGCAGGTGCTCGTGCCATTCATGCGCGGCTGCGTGGCGGAGGGGATTGACTATCGCGGGCTGCTTTATCCCGGGGTGATGCTCACGCCGAACGGGCCGAAAATCCTCGAGTTCAATGCCCGGTTTGGCGACCCCGAAACGCAAGTTTATCTGACCCGGTTGCAAAACGATTTGCTCACCCTGCTGCTGGCCAGCGCCGAGGGAACTTTGGCGCAACACGAATTGAAATGGAATCCCGCCGCCAGTGTTTGCGTCATCATGGCCAGTGATGGTTATCCGGGCAATTATTCCAAAGGCAAAATCATCACCGGACTGGCCGCCGCCAACGCTTTACCCCACACGAAAGTCTTTCATGCCGGCACCGCCCGGGTGGGGGACGACATTGTCACCGCCGGCGGCCGCGTGCTCGGGGTAACGGCGCTGGGGGCCGACTTGCGAGCGGCGCAGTCCGCCGCTTATGCTGCCGTGGAAAGGATTCATTTTGCCGGCGCCCACTATCGGCGCGACATCGCCGCCAAGGCTTTTTAGGCCAATCACCCTCGGCGGCAAGCCAGCGGCGCTAACACCGGCGGGAAAGGGGTCATTAGGGGGCAAAACCGGGCGGTTTTCGGGATTCTTAGGGGAGAAAGCCGGGAAAGTGGCTAAATTTAGCCACTTTTCTCCTTGGAAGACGCATTTTTCTACCCGGAAACTTAAAACTTCTTCCCGGAAACGTCACGTTTCCACCCGGAAGTCTTCCGTTTCTACCCGGAAGTCTTCCGTTTCCACCTGGAAAGATCAAACTTCCACCCGGAAACGTCATGTTTCTTCCCCGAAGTTTCCCGCTTCCACCCGGAAAGATGAAGTTTCTACCCGGAAACCTTAAACTTCCACCCCGAAAACCTTCCCTTTCCAAGAAGAAAAATCCGGGTTCCAAGCGGAAAAATCCCATTTCCAAGGGGAAAAATCCGGTTTCCTAGTGGAAACGTCACGTTTCTTCCCGGAAAAATGGCGGACATGAGCGGTTTTCCCCGCGAAAAGCCCCGCAAACGCCCCCTTCGCCGTGCTCGCCAAGGTCAACCCCGAGGTTGCCGGCGCGACCGGGAAGCAGTACCGGGCTTTCGCTGTGGGTAGCACCCCTCAGCACCCGCATACGGTCGGGGGAAGCCGGGAAGACAGGCGGTTGGCAACCGGAGTCAGCGGTTTGCCAGCGGTGGGGGAAACAAAACGCGGTCTCCCGTAAAGGAGACCGCGTAATCATCGGCGGCAGCAGGTGCGGCTAAACAAAAATCGTCTGGTCGCGGCCGGGACCGACGGAGGCGATGTACAACCGGGCGTTGGTCAAATCGGCAATGGCCTTCAAATACGCCTGCGCTTTTTTGGGCAATTGCTTGAAGGTTTTGCATTTGTCCGTGGGTGTGCGCCAGCCCTCGAATTCAATGTAGATAGGTTCGCATTGAGCGAGAATCTCGGCGTCGTTGGGCATGTAATCGTATTGTGTCTTGCCGTGACGATACGCGACACAGACTTTGATGTTCTCTACCGTGTCGAGGCCGTCGAGATTGGTGATGGCGAGGTCGTCAATGCCATTGACCATCGTCGCATGCCGGGTGGCGACACTGTCAAACCAGCCGCAACGGCGCGCCCGCCCGGTGGTGGCACCGAATTCCCGGCCCATGCCGTGCAGCAGATCGGAAATTTCCTGGTTTTCCGTCGGTAACGGTCCTTCGCCGACGCGCGTGGTGTAAGCTTTCATCACGCCGACCACGCGGTCCATGCGATGCGGCGGCACGCCGGAACCGGTGCAGGCACCGCCCGCCGTGGTGTTCGAGGAAGTGACGTAGGGATAAGTGCCGTGATCAATGTCGAGGAAGGTTCCTTGGGCGCCTTCAAACAAAATATCGGCTTGGTGGCGGATTTGCTCGTGCAAGAGGACGACAGTATTTTGCACGAACGGCTTAAGATATTGGCCGGCCTGATGGTATTCCGCGAAAATGGTGGCGAAGGAAAGCGGTTTCGCGCCGAGCGATTTCAACACGGCGTTATTTTCTTTGATGCGCGCGGCGAGCTTGGTCTTGAGCTTGTCGGGATCAATGAGGTCATTCACGCGCAAGCCGACGCGCGCGGCTTTATCGCCGTAAGCCGGGCCGATGCCGCGCTTGGTGGTGCCGATTTTGTTTTTGCCCTTGAGGGTTTCGCGGGCGCCGTCGAGTTCGCGGTGATAGGGAAACACTACATGCGCGGTTTCGCTGAGCACAAAATTCTTCGGCGTGACCGCGACGCCGTTTTTCTTCAAGCCTTCCATTTCGCTGACGAGGCCGAGGGGGTCGAGGACGACGCCATTGCCGATGACGCACAATTTGTTTTTGCGCAGAATGCCGGAGGGAATCAAGTGCAGCACGGTTTTCTTGCCCTTGACGATGACGGTGTGGCCGGCGTTGTTGCCGCCGGCGTAGCGCACGACGACATTGGCGGTCTCCGTCAGCACGTCAATGATTTTGCCTTTGCCTTCGTCGCCCCACTGGGCGCCAACGAGAATTGTATTTGCCATAAAGTATTTAATTAAAGCCGCATTGCTGCCGCCCGGACTTGCCACCAACAATAAAAATCCCCGGACGAAAATCCGGGGCAAAGCGGCGGGGTCTTTGCGGCTAGAAGCTAGAAAACTACGGCGGATGTGTCAATTCGACTTTGCAAACATCTGTGCCGACCGCGCAAAGGTTTCATTCGGCACGCCGAGTAATTGTTTCATCCGCACATCGCGGTCCCAAACGTTGGGTGTATGGGATATTTCCCATTTTTCCCGCAGTGACAGGCGGCTGGAATACCAAGGCGAAACCAGCGCCGTGTTGATGAGCGGAAAATCCGTGCCGTAAACCAGCCGACCGGCGAAGGCCGGTTGGGTCAGCGCCTCTCGCAAACTGCCGGGCTTGTTGATTTGCGTCAGCGCGGAAATATCGGTGTACAGATTCGGAAACTCGCGCATGAGCCGCGCCAGTCGATCCGGCCCGCGTTCCCCGGCGTAAGCGGCCGACGACGCGATGTGCGCCGCAATTACCGTCACCCCGAGGCTCAACGGGAGTCGTAGTTTTTCCGGATCCCCGAATTCCTCGGCGGCGGCGGAAAAAGATTTTTCCCGGCCGGTGTGCGAGAGCAATGGCAAATGCAACGCGACCATTTTTTGGTAAAAGGGAATCAACTGCGGATCGTCCGGATTGATGGCCATGACGGGCGGAATCCATTTCACCAACACCGCGCCATGGGCTTTGGCCCAAGCGAGTTGAGCCAGTGCATCCGGCCGATTCGGATTGATGGACGCGCCGAAAAGTAAATTGGTGTGCCGCGCGCAAAGCGTGGCGACAAAAGTGTTCGGCACATAAACCTCCGTGCGATTGGTGTCGAGCTGGCCATCTGCGCCGATTACACCGTCCAGCGCGAGGATGACGGCGCGGTTGACATATTTGCTCTGGGCAAGCGCCGCAGAAATGCGGTCGCCGATCAACTCATCGCCCTGCGCCATTAGTTCTTGCCGGGAAACGCCGAAGCTGTGCAGATAAATTTTGAAGCGCCAATTGTGTAGCAGCCGGGGCGATACCCAGCAACCGCTGCCGCCTGCACCAATGCCGGCGACGTGACAGTGCATATCCACGATGTCGGCGGGAAGCGGTTCGACCGGTCGCACTGGTCGGGCGGGGAGAACCGCGCCCAAGCCGAGGAGCAACAGCGCGAGAAGGAATTTGGTTTTTCCACGACCGGCGGCGGAATAATTTTTCATCCGCCGACGATACGAAAGATTTTCCCGGCCGGTGAATTGATAAAAATGCGCTAGGCATTGAAACAAACAATGGTGGTGCCGGCCGCAAAAAAACATCTCACCGCGCCTCGCATGTACCGCGCGGCTAAGCCTTAAATCTGCGAGGCGGCAGTGCGCTTGAGCATGACCTTGAGGGCGCGGATCATGTTGTCTTTGTATTGCGGATCTGCCTGCAGCTGTTTCCAGACCGGCGCGGAGCCGAAGGCGCCCCAGTGTTTTTTGTGCGCTTCCAGGTTTTCCCCGCAGGTCATATAAACCATGCAGGGCATGTGGACGCCCACGATGGTGCGGCCGTAAAAAATCGGTGCCAGACCGACTTCTTTCATGACGTTGATCTCGCCGCTTTCAAACATCTGAATTTTGTTCAAACCTTTCTGCTCGCTCGAACTCATGTAGGTGCGTAATTCAAACACGTTCGGCTTTTTGTCGGCGGGCGGCAGCACCAAATGCTTCATGCCATCGAAGGCGACGAGCAGCGAACTTTCAAATCGGTCGTACGCCGGATTGTCTTTCGGCGCAGAAAGAAATTCCGCCGCCGCGTGCTGATAAACGGCATCGGCCGCCAGCTGGCCGGGAATGGCGGCGAAACTCGCGGCGGAATCGAACGGGAGGAAGACGTAAATTTTATTTGTCGCGGAATCATCCTGCTCGGTGAACACGCCGACGGGCCGGATGCCGAGGCGATTGTACGCCGGCACGCCAGCCTGTTGCCAATAATCATTCACGCGCTGCTGCTGGGCGGCGGACGTAGTCGAATACACCCGCAGTTCGTAATATTGCGGCGCTTCGGTTTCCGCCGCCGCGACCAGCGCGGGCTGGGCGAGCCAGAGGACCGACAAACTAAACCAAATGAAGATGGCGAAAGGGAGGCGGAATGACATATTAAATTGGTTGCTGGTTCAGACGAACAGAGGGATTCCAGGTTACGCTGGAAAAAAAGTGGCCTCGGCACGAGAAAATGGCCGCCGCAGAAACCGTCTCTCCGGAACCATTTGCCCGGAGAGACGGGCGGCAAGTTACCTCTTCTTGCCGGCCGCAGACTTGGCTGCGATGGCGGCAGTTTTTTTCTGGCTGGCCGTGTTGACTTTGGCCTGTTTCTGGCCGGATTTTTTCTGGTTAGCTTTCGGGGAGCGGTCGCCCATAACTTTATTTTTTCCTGCGGGTTGACTCGCCGGCGGCTTGGATGTTTCTCCGCCGACAAACGCATCGTGCTTGCCGGTCCGGCGATTGTAAATGGCGAAGGAGTTTTATTTGCCCGACCGCGTGATGCGCACGGTAACGCGATAGTCCAGTCGCACCAATAAATCTCCGCGACCGCCGCGCGCTTTCGGCAGCCCTTCGCCGGGCACGCGGAGAATTTCGTGCCGACCCGCGCCGCGCGGAATTGTCACGCGCACCATACCGCCGGTGAGACTGCGCACCATTTCCGTGCCGCCTTGGGCAGCGCGCTCGGGCTTAATTTTCAAATCGCAACGCAAATCTGCGCCCCGCGCCCGAAAGCGGAAATGCGGTTGCGGTTGGACGCGCAATTGCACCGTGCCGCCGGCAAAAATTCCTTGGCGCGGCAGCCGAAAACGGGTGCCCGGCGCGGTGCCTGGCGGAACCACCAATTCGTAAAGTTCCCGGCCGGCGGGATTGGCGGGATCATTCACGTGAACGGCGCGCGTGGTGCCGCGGAGAAAATCTTCCAGCGGCAGCCGCACGTCTTGGGCGAGGTTGCGTTGAATTTTCGCTGGGCGCGGCGCGGAAGAAATTTTTTCCGGCGCGGCCAGTTCGCTATCGTAGGCGGCACGGCGGTCGGGATCGCTGAGAATTTCGTAGGCCGCGTTGATGGCCTGAATGTGGCGAAGCGCAGCGGCGGAACCGGGGTTGTGGTCGGGATGATGCTGCTTGGCGAGGAGGCGGTAGGCGGAACGAATTTGTTCCAAAGTGCAGCGCTGATGGAGGCCGAGTGTGGCGTAGTGGTTGGGGGCGGCAGTTTGCACGGAACCAGCTTAGCGGAACTGGCGACGGGCGTCAGGAGAAATGCGCGCCGGGGGATTTGAAGAAACCTGTTTCTCCTGATTTTGCGATCAGGAGAAACAGTAGTTCGCCAACGACTACTTCTTCTTGGCAGCAGTCTTTTTGGCGGCGGGTTTTTTGGCCGCGACTTTTTTCGCCGCAGGTTTGGTTGCTTTTTTAGCAGGTGCTTTAGCCATAGTTTTATTTTTGTTTTTTTGAGTTTGACTTTGTGCGGAATAGCTAGTTTCTCCGCAGCCATGGTCATAATGTGCCCGTCGGTGGGGAATGTAAATGCCTGAAATGAAAACTTTTTTGCTGGAGCGGCCTGACCCGGCGGGTGGATTTGTGAAGATAATGCTTGTGCTTCGCCGGAAAGAGTCCATGCTCGCCTCACCTGTTAGATAGCTTGTCAGTCCCACGGCATGGTGAATCCTCAAGTGAACTTGTTTCAGTGATGATTTGAAACCCGATATTCGGGAACAGTCTGGAGAGTGCAGTGTTAGTCGGACAGTAACAAACATCACATGAGCAATAAACTATTCGTTGGAAATCTTTCCTTCAATACCACCGAGAACGACCTGAACGACGCGTTTGCCGCGCACGGCACGGTCACCGAAACCAACCTGATGATGGATCGCATGACCAACCGCCCCCGCGGTTTCGGTTTCGTGACCATGAGCACGGCCGAAGAAGCGCAGAAAGCCATCGCCGCCTTGAACGGCGCGCAGTTGGATGGTCGCGCCCTCACGGTCAACGTTGCCCGTCCGCGCGAAGAGCGTCCGGCCGGCGGTGGTGGCGGCGGTCGTCGTGAATTCGGCGGCAACAGCGGCGGTGGTCGTCGCGAACGCTATTAATCCTAACTAGGATTTTTTTCACGGCGGGGTTCGGGTGAACCGAACCCCGCCTTTTTTTATTTTGATTGGTCCGTCTGCATGAGAGCCCCCACCAAAGAAGAACACATCGAAGTCGAAGGCCGCGTTCAAACCGTCCTCCCCGGCACGATGTTCCGCGTCGAATTAGAGAACAAGCATGTGGTCCTCGCCACCATCTGTGGCAAAATGCGCAAACGCTGGGTCCGCCTCACCGTTGGCGACCGCGTCAAGATGGAGATGTCGCCCTACGACCTCAACAAGGCGCGCATCACCTGGCGCTTGAAATAAATTTTCGTCCCCCGCTTTTTTCCGGTCGTCGCTCTTTCGGGCGTGCGCCCGCTGCCTTTCGGCCCTACACTTTTTCCTGTCATGTCATTCCAAGTCCTCGGTCTCGCCCCGCAAATTCTCCAAGCCGTCCAACAAGCCGGCTACACGGAGCCAACCCCCATCCAGTCCGCTGCCATTCCGCCGATTATTGCCGGCCACGATCTCATTGGCATCGCGCAGACCGGCACCGGCAAAACTGCCGCGTTCACGCTGCCGATGCTGACCCTGCTCGCCGCGCAACCGCCCGGCCGGCGCGGCACCCGCGTGCTCATCGTGGCCCCGACCCGCGAGCTTGTCTTGCAAATCGAGGAGAACATCCGCATTTACGCCCGGCATCTGCCGCTCACCATTGCCACCGTTTTTGGCGGCGTGGGCGAACAGCCGCAAATCCGCGCGCTGCGCGCTGCGACCGATGTGGTGATCGCCTGTCCCGGCCGCCTGCTCGATTTGCTCGGCCGCCGCAATGGCGATTTTTCCGCGCTCCAATTTCTCGTCCTCGATGAGGCCGACCGCATGCTGGACATGGGATTTCTCCCGTCCATCCGCCAGATTGTCCGGCAACTGCCGGCGCAGCGCCAGACGCTGATGTTTTCCGCGACGCTCTCGAAGGAGATTGAATCGCTGACGCACGAATTTCAGAAGTCCCCCAAGCTGGTGCAAATCGGCCGCCGCTCGAATCCCGCCGAGACCGTCACGCAACTCGTCTATGAAGTGCCCCGGCATCTCAAGACCGCGTTGCTCGTCCATTTGCTCAACGAACCGGGCATGGACATGGTGCTCGTGTTTTCCCGCATGAAGCACGCGGCCGACCGGCTGGCGCGGCAATTGGAGCAGAAGGGCATTTCCACCGCCACGCTCCACTCGAATCGTTCCCAGAATCAGCGCATCAAGGCGCTCAAGGATTTCAAATCCGGCGCCGTGCGCGTGCTGGTGGCCACCGACATCGCGGCGCGCGGCATTGATGTGGACGGCATTTCGCATGTCGTGAATTATGATTTCCCGATGCATGTGGAAGATTACGTCCACCGCATCGGCCGCACCGGCCGGGCGAATGCCGTGGGCGACGCCATCAGCTTTGTCACCTCCGAAGATCACGCGGAACTCCGGGCGCTCGAACGGTTTATCGGCCGCGGTATCGTGCGGAAAAAAGCGGAAGGCTTTAATTACTCCGCCGCCGTGCCGGCTTACAATCCGGCCGAAGAAGCGGGTCGCCCGCAGCGCCCGCAACGCCGGCCGGCGCCGCCGCAACGTGGGCCGCAACGCCCGCCGCGCGACCATTATTCTGCCCGGCCCGCGCGGGACGGTGGTTTTCGCTCCGGAGGCGGCGGGCCGCGACCGGACTCCGGCGCGTTCCGTTCGCAAAGTGGTCCGCCCCGGCCAGCGGCTGGCGGACGTCCCGCTGCGCCGCCGGTTAGCGGCAACCGCGAAGGCGGCAATGAACGGCCGCCGCTGGCGCAACCGGCGCGGCCGGGTGGCTTTCGCCGCCGGTTCGGTTATCGCTGAAGCGGCGACGAACTTTCTGCGGGCGGGCGAAAGGCGTTTCCCCTGTTTACGCGCGGTGAATTTACTTTCCCCGTTGGCGCGCGCCTGCGAACATACCATTTATGTCTACAATCATTGATACCCTCCCGACCGTCCTGCTTCGCCCCGGCGAAGCGGACCGCATTATCGCCGGCCATCCGTGGATTTATAACAACGAGGTGCTGCGCCTGACTTCGCCCGCTGCGGATGGCGATCTCGTGCAGGTCAAAGACCATCGCCAACGGCTGCTCGGCACGGGCTTCTATAATTCCAAATCCAAGATCAACGTCCGCCTGCTTGCGCCGGACCGGATTATTCCCAACGAAGCATTTTTCGAGGAGCGCATCCGCACGGCGCTGGCGGTGCGGCAACGGCATTTGCCGAATGCCACGTCGTTTCGCGTGGTGAATGCCGAGAGCGATTTTCTCAGCGGCCTTATTGTGGACAAATACGAGGATGTGCTCGTGGTGCAAATCTCCGCGCTGGGGATGGAACGCCGCAAGGCGCACATCGTCGCCGCGCTGCAAACCATCTTCGCGCCGCGCGCCATTGCGGAGCGCAGCGACGTGGCGTCGCGCAAGTTTGAAGGCCTGCCCGAATGCAACGGCGTCCTGGCCGGCGAAATTTCCGGCCCGGTGGCCGTGCGGCTCAACGGCATTCAGTTCGAGACGGATCTCGTCGCCGGCCACAAGACGGGCATGTATCTCGACCAACAGGCGAATTACCAAGCAGTCTCCCAATTCGCCAAGGGCGGGCAGGTGCTGGATTGCTTTAGTTTCCTCGGCGGTTTCGGCCTCCACGCGGCGCGCGCCGGGGCGGCGCATGTGCATTTGCTGGACCAGAGTGCGGAGGCGATTGCGGCGGCGACGCGCAATGCGCAGACCAATGGGCTGGCCGAGTTGTGTTCGTTCGACACCATCAATGTCTTTGACTGGCTCAAGACGAACACGGCGGTGAAGCCGCACGAACGGGTCATCCCCCGCTTCGACCTCATCATTCTCGATCCGCCTTCCTTCACCCGCAATCGCGCTTCGGTGCCGGATGCGCTGCGCGGTTACAAGGAGATTCACCTGCGCGCTCTCAAGTTGTTGAAAACGGGCGGCACGCTGGCGACTTTCTGTTGTTCGCACCACGTCAATGCGGAACTCTTTCAGGACACGCTGCTCTCGGCGGCGTACGATACGCGGCACGTGTTGCGGCGGGTGGCCACCTATGCGCAAACGCCCGATCATCCGGTCATCCCGATGATTCCGGAGACGGAATATCTCAAGGGCTTTGCCTTCGAGAAGGTGCGCTAAGCGGGGCAACGCCAGCGCCCCGAGCTCGTAGTAGAGGGTGGTCTGAGCTGGTTCCTTGGCAATTAAGCTTCGCAAAATAGCCTGGCACTTCCGTGCTGGTTTGGCCGCGCCGAAATCATTCAGTTTCAGCGGGACTTGGGTCGAGGTGAGCGACGAGCTGGCCTGAAACGCCGGGCTATAATCAGCGGTTTCTGCGGTGCCGAGAAGCCACCACGTCAACCGTGGGGTGAGCTTTTTGCTTCATAATGTTGGGGTAGTTTAAACCGAGAAAACGCGCGGGAGGTCACAAAAATTGCAAACGGTTTAATCAAGGATGTATCAACCGAAAAAACCTTATTCCGCTATTACTGGGCAAGGAAAGAGTCTTGTTAGTTCCGTCATCATTGAAGGGGAAACCTCGGTAGCCACTCGGCAACCAAATGCTCTTGGCCAAATCCGTATTCTCCTGTAATGACCATCCTGGAGATAGCGATGGCCACGAAGCATTTATATTATTGCTTTGTATTTTCAGATTGAGGTTTGGTGTTGAAACGGACACTGGAAAAGAGTTGGTATTCTTGAGCACCGTCAGCGAGGCCGCATTTTGGTTGGCGCTGATTAAGTCAGGCTTGCCATCCGCGTTTATATCGGCGGCGATGACGCAGAAGGGAAATGTTCCTACCGTTGCAATCGTATTAGAACCATACTTAAAGCTGGCGCTATTGGTAAATATCGACAACGTGCCACCAAAACCGTTATCCGAATTCGCGCTGATCAAATCGAGTCTGCCATCACCGTTTAGATCTGCGACGGTCACGCCTTCTGGCAGTGCCGGATTCGCTCCCAACGGCGGAAGTGAGAGGGTAGCACTCAGCACAAACCCTCCGCTGCCATTGTTTGTTACAACCGCTAACGTGTTTGCACTCAAATTCGCCGTGATCAAATCGGGTTTCCCATCACCGTTCACGTCCGCAGTAACAATACAACTTGGGCCGCCTACGACCGCAATCGTTGAGCTTGTGGTAAACTTCGCTCCCCCTTTGTTGGTCAGCACACTGATTGAATTCCCGAGGGCATTGGCACAAACTATATCCAATTTTCCATCGCCATTAACATCCGCCACCGCGACGGAAAGTGGCTCGCTCCCTACGGTAAGTGCTGGGGTGGAAACTAATCCGCCAATCCCATTATTCGTAAAAACAGTCAAGGTAGTACCATTCCCATTGGTCCCTGTATTTGCACAAACTATATCTAGTTTGCCATCAGCGTTAAAATCTCCCACCGCAAGGGCGCTGGGACCCACACCAGCAGTCAGCGTCTGTTTGAATCCAAAAATCCCCCTGCCATTGTTCGTCAAGACCGTTAGGGTGTTTCCACCCCCACCGCCAAAATTCGCGCAAATCAAATCTACAATCCCCTGATTCGACAAATCTGCCGCGACTACCGCTGTCGGTCCCTTTCCCACATTCAAGGTAGCGTTGGCCCCAAAAACACCGCTCCCATTATTCGTTAATATGGTCAACGTGTTGTCGGAATAATTGGCGCAGATTAAATCCAGCCTGCCATCACCATTGACATCTGCCGCAGTTACCCAAGCAGGTGCTTGCCCGACTGAATAGGTACTACTCGAGAAATTAAGTGCGGCCAAAGCATTGTGAAAACCGGTAAATAAGACCAAGAAAAATAATCCGATTGTCGTAAGTACGCTAATTCCCTCTGTTCCCGAATGCAGTTTCATGACTGCAAAAACTATATCTCCGCCCGCCCCGGCGGCAAGCATGTTTTATAAAGCGCCATCGGCGCGGCATCTTTGTAGAACCGCCGTGCCAAAAAATTCAGTTTTGTTAGGAGCTACATCACGTTTGTAGCGGCGCTGGGTTAGCGCCGATCCCGGTCTGATGTGCCCTCGCTTTTTCAGGCCAGTTGCTGTGTTAGTCTGGGCCGACCAAGAAAGGATCAGATAATGAAAGGCCAGCGGGATACGACGGAAGCCTCCTGCACGAGGCGGATCGTGGTGAAAAAAGTGTGTTGGATATTTGCCGCGAGGCAAACATCTCGGAAGTGAGCTTTCACCGGTGGTAGCGGCAGTTTGGGCACTGGAAAAAATTTCAAAAACCGGTTGAAACGGTTTTGTCCCCGCTTAGAGCCAGCCTCATCACCGCATGAGCAAGGCGTTTACATTAGTAAGCTTTCCCAGAGCAGCCGCGCCACCGCCGATTCGGGTCCGGCCACCGGCTGACGGGGCGGGTTTTTCGGGGCGGTCGGAGGGGAGGTTGGCCGGTTATTTCCGGTGCTTTGGCCGCCGTTGAGGGGTTATCCCTCAGGCCGGCCGGTCAATCCCCAGCCGCTCGCCGTCACCCCCCAATGGTTTGGCGTTACCCCCATGCGGCAGGGGGGCAGCGGTTTTTCGCGGAAAGACCCCATTTTCCGCCCAAACGGTACGTTTCCCCCCTTTTTACTTATGAGAATTGCCTGTGGTTATCTGGTTGCTTGCCAAACAAGTTTCTGAGCATAGCCCAGCACTTCAGTGCTGGGTCCGCCGAGGCAAACCGAACCAGTCCCGGAGGGACGGCAGCGGCTTAGGAAGGGTTGGGTCAGGAGCGAAAACTGATTGGCAGGCTCGGCCGGTTCCCCGGCGGGCGGCGGGCGTCACCACTTCACCGGTACGGTCAGGGTCTTGCCGAATTTATTTGTGTAATGGAGTTGCCGGTGCGCCACGCCGTATTCGTGGACGAGCTTGGTGATTTTCACGTCGTAGCAGCAATATTCGGCGATCTCCGCCAGCTTGCCTTCTTTGAACCAGCGGATGGCTTGCAAGCCTTCAGCCGTTTTTTCCACGCCGAACGTCGCCGTGGCAATGGAATCCAGCGAGAGCCGGTGGCCCAAGGTGTTTTGCAACTCCACGAGCATGTCCAGCGTCGGCACTTGCGTGAGGTCAAAGGCCGTGTAGCCGTGCAGCACTTCGTAATCGAAGCGCAAGTTGTTAAACCCCACCACCAAATCCGCGCGATGCAATTCGGTGATCAAATCG
>Ga0208507_1000963_pt1 | contig 16950 bp, 12 predicted proteins | sample CryBogCBH12Aug01_FD_184626 | JGI IMG/M metagenome (GOLD analysis project Ga0208507, IMG submission 184626) | Freshwater microbial communities from Crystal Bog, Wisconsin, USA - CBH12Aug09.1 (SPAdes) (version 2) | ecosystem: Environmental > Aquatic > Freshwater > Lake | place: Crystal Bog... | reverse complement strand
GCATCAAGCAACTCATCTACATTGACGCGCTTGTGCCCAAGGACGGCGACTCCGTCAACGCCATTCGGCCCAAAGCCATTCCCTTCGTCGTCACCAACGGCTGGGCCATCGGCAAATGGATGACCGGTAATCCAACCGTGCCACACGACGTGCCCGTGTCCGAAAAATGTTTTAGCCAGCCCATCCACCTGACACATCCAGCCGCCCTCACCAATATTCCCACCACCTATATTTTGACGGTGGACAAAGGTGCGGACGCCGCCACCGACGACTTTTATCCCTTCTATCACGCCGCGCTCCTACGCGGCCAACATGTCATCATCATGGAAGGCGACCACAACGTCCAACGCAGCAACCCCCGCGAACTCTGCCAACTCATCGAATCCACCCAATAGCTGAAGTGGTTTAATTTTATTTGGACCGGAAAATGAAAAGGCGGCGGTGACTTCACCGCCGCCTCCACTGATTCAGTTCACCAACGCGTCGCGCGGAGATACTGAACCCGTTCCCGGTGCTCCTGTTGATGTTCGTATTGAATCGGATGGCGAATGTAATGGCCATCCGCTGCGATATAACCGAACGCTTGAGGCGATCCGCCAAAGTTCACGGTCGTATAACTAGCATCCGCACAGACCGGCGGGCGCGGCACACACACCGGCGGAGCGCACACCACTGGTGGCGGCGAATACACTACGGGCGGCGGACAATAAACGACGGGTGGCGGCGCACAAACTACGGGTGGTGGCGAACACACCACCGGCCCGGAGACGAACACGGGCAACGGCAGACCGATCGAGATGTTCCAACTAACGCCCGCTTGCGCCGAGGCTGCGGCCACACCAACAAGGGCGACCATGAGCAGTGTTTTAGTTTTCATATTTTTATTTGTTTGGTTGTGCCCGTTGAAGGGCGGTTTCAGTTACACCAGCACTAGACCACAACGGCAGGAATCCGGTTAATTGATAAAAAAGTGGCGACATTGATTGGCTCAATGTCGGGAAAATCGGGGGAATCGTTGCGCCCGCCCGATGAATGGTTGGGCAAGGAGAGCGCTTATCGAATTCATCAATGGTCTGAACAGATTTATCAATTAACCCACTTGCTTCAAGCTGGCTAAAGTGGCTGGATGAAAGAAAAAATATCGGAAACAAAATGGCGTTGGTGTCCGCTCTGGCTGGGGCTGGCGGCACTGACGATTATCTGCACGGGTTGTGAAACTTTTATTGATGGGATGTTGGATAGTCCGTGGGGTGATGACGGACGCAAGTCCTACGAACATTATTACGAGCACGGCGGGTGTGATCGTCAGACGGCGGCGAAGAAAGCAAATTTTGATGTGCTGTGGGATCGGGAGAGCGCACAGCATTGAACCAATACGGAATGCGGTTGCGGCAACGGGATTCCGAAAAAATTCAGGCGCGAAATTGTTGAATGCCGAGCGCGTTGGAAAACGGACGGCGGCTTAAACTTTGATGAAGGCTTTCAACTGCGTGTCTGTCCGCAGGATATGACTGGTAATCCAGGCGCTCGTCATGCGGTGCAAATTTTTGAAGGCTTCCAGACTGTAACCGTGCTGTTTGAATTCGGCATGAAAGCTGTTGAAGAATTCGATGAACGTGGCGTGTTGCCGTTGGTTCTCCACGTGCGCCGAACAACGATGGCATTCCATACATTGTTCTTCGAATCCGAAATGGGTTTTGGCGTATTGCTCCAGAAAGTCCACGAGGCTGATGGCAAAACTGATTTGTTGCGGCGTCGGGGCAGTGTGACCGAGCATATCTTCCAGCTTGTTGATGTGGAGAATCAGCATTTTGTGCTGGTCATCAATGGTTTTGCTGCCCGTCTCGAATTTCTCGTCCCAGTTAATCATAACGAAATCTTTAACCGTGGGTTTGTTAAATATTTCTAGCCCGCTGACACTGTTAGTTAATTTATACTCACTGTCAAGGCGGCTAATGACATATTTAAGTAACTAAAATGTGCATTACGTCGCCCGGCGCCGCCGCCAACACAGCAGTTTATTTTGGAGAGATATATTTATAGGAATATGTGCAAGATCGCGGCCGCGCTTAAACGGCTGGTTAAATCTACCGGTCAGTCTAGGCGGACATTCGGCGCAGCTAAGACTTTGAGGCGCGCGCGGAATGCCTCAACGATGTCGCTCAACCACGCATTTTGAAACCGTTTACGGACGGTCAGCGCGAAATATTTTTCCGCCAAACCCGGAACGCGTTGCATGAATTTGATTTCGCGCGATTGCAATTCTCGTTCGACCACGATTTTGGAGACCAGCGCCAAGCCTTCGCCCGACAAGGCAAGCAGACGCAACAGCGCCATGTCGTCCACCTCCGCATGCACGAATGGCTCGATGCCGGCGTTTGCCAGAATCAACTCGAAGTCCGCCCGCACATCGCTCTGGCGGCTGGGCAGGAAGAGCGGAACGTCTTTCAGGAACTTGGGGAACTTGCCCGGCGAGAGCTTGAGTTTTTTTCCGCCGACGAGAAACACAGGCACCTCGCCGAGCAGGTGGTTGAAGACGTTGTGTTCCTGATCGCTTCGCAGCGGGATGTTCGACAACACCAGGTCCAGTTTGTGTTCATGCAACTGCCGCGTGAGTTCGTCGAGCGCGCCAGCCACGACAACGACTTTCGTCAGCGTGTCGGCGAGAATCGGCTGGATGAAATCGAACTGCAAATTTTTTGAGAGTGGCCCAACCGCGCCAATGCGCAAAACGCGCTGACGGTTTTGGTCGGATTGCCGGAAACGCGTGATGAGTTCGTGGCCGGACGTAAAAATGGTTTCGGCGTGCTCCAACGCCACACGGCCCGCGTCGGTCAGGTGCAGCTCGCGACCGCGCCGGTCGAAGAGCGGCTGGCCGAGCCAATCCTCCAGTTCTGCGAGCTGTTCGCTCAAAGTGGACTGCGAGATTTTCAATTTCGCCGCCGCCCTGGTCATGCTGCGATGCCGCGCAATCATCCAAAAATGCCGCAGGTGGTGGTAGTTCAACCATTCCGGGTTCTCAAATGCCGAATTCATATCATCGGAATAACCGATAGACATAATAGAGACAATCTATTTATACGAAATAAAGCGGCCTGTTAAGCTTTTGTCGTTGTTGGGAAAAATATGACGAACGAACATCACCAAATCTTTACCGCCGCGCTGACCGCTGTCGGTCCGCTGGCGCTGATCGCCTTCGGCCTCCAGCCGGAAGCGTGGCTCAATCGAAACGGAATCCGCGCCGCCCGGACGGGCGCGGCCATTTCGCTCGCGGCATTCACCTCGGCATTGCTGGCCGTGGCGAGCTTGGTGCTTTTACAGGCTGCGGATGTTGAATGGCCGATTGTCGGCGATTTTCATCTGGGAATTTATTTTGACAACCTGTCCGCCGTGCTGCTGGTGCTGGTTTCCTTTTTGCTCGCGGTCATTGCCCGCTACTCCATCAACTATCTCGCCGGCGACTCGAACCAAGGCCGCTTTACCAAATGGCTGTGTCTCACCGGCGGCGCAGTGCTGACGATTGTGATCTCCGGCAACCTCATCCAGTTCGCGCTGGCATGGTGCGCGACGAGTCTGTGCCTGCACCAACTACTGCTGTTTTATCCCGGACGCCCCGGTGCGGTGTTGGCGGCGCGGAAAAAATTCATCATCAGCCGCCTCGGTGACGCCTGCATGATCGCCGTGATTGTGTTGGTTCACGATGTGTTTCATACTTGGAATTTCTCCGAATTATTCAATGCCGCAAAAAAACTGCACGAAGCCGGCACGCCAACCAACGGCGTTGAACTCAACGCCATTTGTTTCCTGCTGGTCGCGGGTGCGATGCTAAAATCTGCTCAGTTTCCATTTCATAGCTGGCTGCCCGATACAATGGAAACGCCGACACCCGTGTCCGCGCTGATGCACGCGGGCATCATCAACGCGGGCGGCTTTCTCATCATCCGACTGAACCCGCTCGTCACGCTGTCACCGGCGGCGCTGTCCACGCTGGCGCTGTTTGGCGCATTCACGGCGCTGTTCGCCTCGCTCGTCATGCTCACACACGCGAGCGTGAAGCGGTCGCTCGCATTTTCCACCGTCGCCCAAATGGGTTTCATGATGCTCGAATGCGGCCTCGGCGCGTTCGGCCTCGCGGTGCTGCACCTCGTGGCGCACGCGCTTTACAAGGCGCACGCATTTCTCGCGTCCGGCAGCATCGTGAGCCTGGCAAAAAGCGCCTGGACACCGACGGAAAAACCCAACGCGCATCCGCTCACACTCGCCGCCGCGTTCGCCACAGCCATCGCACTCGCGCTCGGTTGCGCGTGGATCTTCGGCGTGGATTACCGGCACGAACTCGCGCTCTTCACGCTTGGCTGCACCTTTGCGATGGCGCTGGCCTACGCGCTTTGGAATTTGTGGAGTCAATCGCTCAACCTCAAGCTCGCGGCGTTCGGCGGAATCTTCGGCGGAGGCATCGTAGCCGCGTATTTTGCGCTGCACAAAATCTTTGGCCGGCTCATCGGACAAAACGAGTGGGTCAATTCACAGCTCAATTCGTGGCCGGGAATCGCCCTCATCGCCACGCTGCTAACTCTGTTTTTGCTGGTGCTGGTAGTGCAGACGGAACTGCCCGCGTGGACTAATCGGCCTTTCTTTCAGGCGATTTATGTCCACGCACGGAATGGATTTTATTTCAACACGCTCGCCAACCGGTTCGTCGCCGCCGTCTGGCCGGTGAAAAAATCATCGCAATAAAATGAATGCAACCACTGAAACTGGAATCGCCGAAATGAACGATCAGATCCAAAACCTAGTCCAGTCCGCGTGCAAACGGATTCCGCCGCTGTGGACGTTGAAGAATTTTGTCGCCGTCAATCCGTTCGTGGGCTTGAGCGACCGGCATTTTCTCGCGGCGGCGAAACTGATGCAGCAGGTCGGCCACGGCGAAATGCTGGAGTCGGCGGAATTTTACCGCGACCAGATTTCCAGCGGGCGGATTCAGGAAAAAGATTTTCAAGCAGCGGTGAAGCTGGCCGCGAAAAATTTGCCGGTGGATTGGGCAAAGGAAATAAGTTTTGCCAATCTTAATGCGCTGAAAAATGCGCTCGCCACTTCCTCAACACAAAAACCAACGGCGCGCGTTTTGACCTTTGCCGATTTTGTGGACGCGCAAACCGGCAGCGGTTGGGCGGCGTTCGTGGTCGAAGAAATGTCCAAGTGGTGCTCTGCCTATTTCGACCAGGGCCAGTCATCGTGGCGGATGCCGTGGCGCAATCTCGGCCTGTTCGCCGCGTGGAAAGCGGCGGCGGAACTGGATGCCAACGCGGAGATGACCGGGCTGAAAAACTTCCGCGAATTCGTGGCCGAACTGCCCGACGACTATTTGGAATTCTCTGGAAATGCGCTCGGCAAACTGGGTGTGCCGGAAAACTTGCAGTCCGATTTTCTGCACCGACAACTGATGAGCGTTCCCGGCTGGAGCAGCTACGTCCAGTTTCTCGTGCGCGAAAAAGGAATGGCTGGTGAAGCCGATGACTCACTGGCGCAACTGCTCGCCATCCGGCTCGTCTATGATCTGGCGCTGCTGAACCAGTTTGGCGGCGAGAAAAACTTATCCGCATGGAAAAATACTTTTGGCAAGCTGGAACGGGAAAACGAAAATGTCGCGCCAGATTTAATCGCGCGTTATGTCGCGCAACTGGCTTTGGAACACGGTTATCAAACTGAATTGATCGCGAAGCTAAAAAATCATTCGCCCAAAGCCGTTGCTCCCGGACAAAAATCCTTGCAGGCGGTTTTCTGCATTGATGTTCGTTCGGAAATTTTCCGGCGCGCGCTGGAAGCGCAGTCGGATGACATCGAGACCATTGGCTTCGCGGGATTTTTCGGCATGACTATTGAGTATTTTAAATTTGGCCAGCCAGTCGGCGGCGCACAATGCCCGGTGCTGCTCACGCCAAAAATCAAAGTGCGCGAGTCGCTGCGCGGCACGGCTGCGGGCGGCGAGAGCGCGCTGCTGCGGCAAATAAATTTTCGCCAGACCGTCAACGGCGCGTGGAACGCGTTCAAGACCTCGGCCATCTCGTGTTTCTCGTTCGTCGAGACGGCGGGACTGTGGTTCGGCGTGAGGCTCGCGCAGGATTCGCTGGCACTGGGCGGGGCGGAATCCGCCTTCGCGGCGCGCGGCGGAAAGTTCGCGCCGAAAATTGAGCGCGAAGTTTGCTGCGCGGGAACGCACGGTCACGATTTGGAAACTGGCATCGCGCCCGCCGACCAAATTGCGCTGGCCGCCTTCGCGTTGAAAAACATGGGCTTGGTTTCCAACTTTGCAAAAGTAGTTTTGATCTGCGGTCACGGCAGCGCGACGGCGAATAATCACTACGGCTCGGCGCTGGATTGCGGCGCGTGCGGCGGCCACGCGGGCGACGCGAACGCACGCGTAGCGGCGGACATCCTCAACCAGCCCGCGGTGCGCGAAGGTTTGAAGGCGCAGGGGATTCACATTCCCGCCGAAACCGTTTTCATCGCCGGCCTGCACAACACGACTACGGATGAAGTTTTGATTTACGATGACAAAGAACTTTCGACAAGCCAGGCAACGGAGTTGGCAAAAATCAAATCATGGCTCGCCGCTGCATCCAAACAATCGCGGTGCGAACGCGCGGTGTCGCTCGGCCTCGGCGACGTGCCGGAGGCGGAGTTGGATGAAAAAGTTTTCTCGCGCAGCCGCGATTGGGCGCAGGTGCGGCCGGAATGGGGCTTGGCGAACAACGCCGCGTTTATCGCCGCGCCACGCGCGCGGACGCGCGGCTTGAATCTCGGTGGCCGGACTTTTCTCCACAATTACGACGCGAAGCTCGACGCGGAAAAAGCTACACTGGAACTCATCATGGTCGCGCCGATGGTGGTGGCGAGTTGGATCAATCTGCAATACTACGGCTCGACGGTGAACAACCGGCTCTTCGGCAGCGGCAACAAAGTGCTGCACAATGTTGTCGGCACGTTTGGCGTGTGGCAGGGCAACGGCGGTGATCTGCAGTCCGGCCTGCCGCTGCAATCCGTCCACGACGGCCAACGCTGGATGCACGAGCCGCTACGGCTGAATGTTTTCATCGAGGCCGAACGCACCGCTTTGGAAAGTATCATCGCCAAGCAGCCGGGAGTCCGGGAGCTAATCGAAAATGGCTGGGTGAACTTGTTTGCCATGGACGCGTCTGCTAAACACTTCTGGCGTTACTGTGGAAAACAATTTGTGGAGGAAAATCAATAAAACCGCGCATGAGCCAAATTCTCAAACAAGAAATCAGGCAATTAACCGGGCGTCTGGACAAAATCATCTTGGAACAGGCCGGGAAAAAGGTTTTCAATCACCTGGACACCGTTCGCCGTTTGTCCAAGCGTGCTCGCCACTTCGGCAGTGAAACCAGCCTTCAAACAAAGCACAATTTACTGGATCGGCTCGACACCAAGGAGGCGTATCAACTTGCCCATGCTTTTAGCCTGTTTTTTCAACTGGTGAATCTTTGTGAAGAACGGGCGCGCGAGCGGCATCTTAGGTCTAAAACCATAGCGCCGATGTCACTGGAGCATCTGTTCCGCGAACTCAAGACCGCGGGTGTAACGGAAAAGCAATTACAAGCGGTTTTGAATGAGTTGGAGGTCGAGCCGGTGTTGACGGCGCATCCGACCGAAGCGAAACGCCGCGCGGTGCTGAACCAGATGTCGCGGCTGACGCAACAATGGGAAAATCCGGATGAGGTCCTGGAGGCACTCTGGCAGACGGAAGGAATCCGCGAACAAAAAATCGGACCGCTGCACGAGGTGGACACAGCGTTGTATTATTTCAACCACACGATTTTTGAGACGGCGGCGAATTTTTACGAAACCTTCGACGCGGAACTCGCGAAGAATTTTCCCAACGTAAAACGCACACGGCAGTTTCTCACCTTTGCCAGTTGGGCGGGCGGCGACCGCGACGGTAACCCTTTCGTGACGCCCGAAATCAGCCGCACCGCGATGCAAAAGCAGCACGCCGCCGTGATGGATTTTTACCGGCGCGAGTGCGAGCAGCTGAGCAAGGAAATCACGCATGCCGATGCGGATGAAGAATTGTCCGTGCCGCACAATCGCACGCAGACAGCCAAGACGTATCAGCCCTACGAAATTTTCCGCAACCAGATTGGCGCGCTTCGGCGCAAGTTGACCGAAGGTAAATACGACCACGCGGAATTTGTCGAAACGCTGGAAGAAATTCGCAAAGGTTTGCTCAAACAAAAAGCGAATCGCGCCGCGAATGGCCGCATCCGCCGCCTGTTGATCCAGGCGAAAACTTTTGGCGCACATCTGGCGGAATTGGATTTTCGCGATCACAGCGGTAAGTTGGACCACGCTGAGGCCGAGCTGTTGCAGGAATTTCTTGCCATCCGCGAAATTCAAAAGGAATTTGGCCCGCAAGCCGCGAGTCATTTTATCGTGAGCATGACGCGCAGTGCCGCTGACATTTTGCGGCTGTTCAAACTCGCGAAACTCGCGGGCGTTTTTGAAATCGACCTCGTGCCGCTCTTCGAGACGATTGAGGACTTGGAAAATTCCTCGAAAATTCTCGGTGACTTGTGGTCGGACGTTGAATATCGCCGGCATCTCAAACATCGCGGCCGCGTGCAGGAAGTGATGGTTGGCTATTCGGATTCCAACAAAGACGGCGGCTATCTCGCGGCGAACTGGTTTTTGTATCGCGCGCAAAAAGAGATGTCGCGAGTTGCCGACGAATGCGGCGTGAAGCTGCGTTTCTTCCATGGCAAAGGCGGCACGATTGATCGCGGCGGCGGTTCGAGCTACCGCAGTTTGCGCGCGCAACCGCACGCGGCGCACGGCGGACGTTTGCGCATCACGGAACAGGGTGAAGTCATTTCGCTGAAATATTCCAATCCCGTCATCGCGCAAAGAAATTTGGAGCAGCTTACGTCGGCCGTCATCGCCGTGCAATGTCTGCCGGAAACCGAAACGGCGGAATTGCCGAAGTGGGAGGCACACGCCGACCGGCTGGCGAAACTTTCCTTTGCGCATTATCAAAAGCTCGTTTACGGCACGCCGGAGTTTGCGGAATATTTCTGGCAGGCGACGCCGATTGATTTGATCGAACACTTGCGGCTTGGTTCGCGTCCGTCGCGCCGTGCGCCCACGGCGGACATCCGGCAGTTGCGCGCGATTCCGTGGGTGTTTTCGTGGACGCAATCGCGGCATCTGATTTCCGCGTGGTATGGCGTCGGTTCGGCGTTGAAAGATTTTGTCGAACAGACCCCTGACGGTCTGGAGCAACTTCGCAAGATGTATCGCCGCTGGCCGTTTTTTCGGGCGTTGCTGGATAACGCGGAAGTTTCGCTCGCCAAAACTGAACTGGGTATTGCGCGCCAGTATGCGGCGCTGGTTGAATCCGCCGAGGTGCGCAATAAAATCTTCGGCCTCATCGAGGATGAATACGCGAGCTCGGTAGAAATTGTTCTGGCCATCAACGAGCGCAAGGAACTTTTGGAAAACCAGCCGACGCTCGCGCAATCCATTCGCCTGCGGAATCCTTATGTTGATCCGCTGAATTATTTGCAAATTCGTTTTCTCTCGGTTTGGCGCAAGGCGAATGAGGCGCAGCGCACCGAGCAATTGCGCCGCCTGCTCGCGCTTACGGTCAAGGGCGTGGCTTCAGGTATGAAAAGCACTGGTTGATATGCACGAAACTTACGATTCAGAGATCCAAAAGCTGGCCGCGCCAAAACATTTTCCGGTGCGACTGGGCATCATCGGCGGCGGACAGCTCGCGCGCATGACGGCCATCGCCGCGTTGCCGCTTGGTTGCGAAGTCGTGGTGCTGGAAAAAAATCCGTTCAGCCCCGCCGCCCGTCTCTCACCGGATTCTATCGTGGGCGACTGGAGCGATCCGGCGACATTGATAAAGTTCGCGGAACGCTGCGACGTCATCACCCTCGAAAACGAGTTCGTGGATGCCACTGCGCTCGAAGCTTTGGAAAAAGCCGGGCACAAAGTTTTTCCGAGCGCCGCGTGCATTGCGCTCACGCAGGACAAGCTGACGCAAAAACAGGCGTTACAAAATGCCGGACTGCCCGTGCCGAAATTTTGCGCGGTGGATTCGCCGGCAGAAATTATTTCGGCGGCGAAAGATTTTGGCTGGCCGCTACTGCTCAAAGCCCGGCGCAATGGCTACGATGGCAAGGGTAATTTCACTTTGCGTTCCGAAACGGAGGTTGAAGCTGGCTGGCAGGCTTTGGGCGGTGGGAAAATTGAATTGTTCGTCGAAGCGTTTTGGCATTTCAGCCGCGAACTCGCGGTGATCGTCACGCGCGGGCGCGACGGCGCAACGGTGGTTTATCCGGTCGTGGAAACTATCCAGCGTAATCACGTCTGCCACGTCGTCAAAGCACCGGCGGAAATTTCGGCGGAGGTTGCGAAACGCGCGACCGATATGGCAAGACGCGCAGTGGAAACAGTTGGCGGCATCGGCAGCTTTGGCGTTGAAATGTTTTTGGCGGCGAACGGGGAAATGGTCATCAACGAACTCGCTCCGCGCGTCCACAATTCAGGCCACTACACCATCGAAGCGTGCGACTGCTCGCAGTTTGAGAATCACGTCCGCGCCGTGCTGGGTTGGCCGCTGGGCAATCCGTTGATGGTCGCACCGGCGGCGGTGATGGTGAATCTGCTAGGCGTGGAAAAAACTTCCGGCCAGCCGCGCGGTTTGGATGCAGCATTGCGCGAGACCGGCGTGCGCGTGCATCTTTACGGGAAATCCACGAGCGGCCCGGGTCGCAAAATGGGTCACGTTACGGTTTTGGGAAATTTGGTTGAAGAAGCGCAAGCCGTCGCTGAGCGCGCGGCGAAACAAATTTATTTCGGAGACAAATCATGAAAGAAAAAAATGCGCCGCTCGTCGGCATCATCATGGGTAGTGACTCAGATTGGCCGACGATGGAAGCGGCTCATCAAGTCTGCCAGGAATTCAAAATCCCCTGCGAAGTGCGCGTGGTCTCGGCGCACCGCACGCCGGACGACATGGCGCGTTACGCGAAGTCGGCGCACCAACGCGGCTTGCGCGTCATCATTGCCGGCGCTGGCGGCGCGGCACATTTGCCCGGCATGGTCGCCAGCCACACGCCGTTGCCGGTCATCGGCGTGCCGGTGGAAAGTAAAAGTTTGAAGGGCTTGGATTCGCTGCTTTCCATCGTGCAGATGCCTGGCGGCATTCCCGTGGCGACCGTCGCCATTGGCGGCGCAAAGAACGCAGGCTTGCTGGCGATTTCAATTTTGGCGTCTAACGATTCCAAATTACTGGCAAAGGTCATTGCTTTCAAAACCAATCTGGCGAATGAGTCGCGCCAGCGTGGGCGCAAGCTGCAAGCGAACCTTTTGAAGAAAAATAACATTTAACTGATTCTCGAATTGATTGCCGTCGCAAATTTCGTTTTCATCTGCCACTAACTTTATGAGTTTCAACGCCACACCTTCACGTCAAAGAAAGTTGCTTGTCGCCAACCGCAGCGAAATCGCCATCCGCGTGTTTCGCGCGGCGACGGAATTAGGTCTGCGCACAGTCGCCATTTATGCGCAGGAAGATCGTCTGGCGATTCATCGTTTCAAAGCGGATGAAGCTTATGTCGTCGGCGAAGGCAAAGGACCGGTCGGCGCGTATCTCGACATTCCTAGCATCATCGCGCTCGCGAAAGAAAAGGGCGTGGACTTCATCCATCCCGGCTACGGATTTTTGTCGGAGAATGCGAACTTCGCCAAGGCGTGCGACGAAGCGGGAATAATTTTCGTCGGCCCGCGCGTGGACTTGCTGAAAAACATGGGCGACAAAACGGCCGCGCGCGCGCTCGCACAAAAAGTCGGCGTGCCCGTGTTGCCGGGAACCGAGGATCCGATTGAAGATCGCGGCGAAGCGTTGAAAGCAGCCAAGGAAATCGGCTTTCCGCTCATCATCAAAGCCGCGTTCGGCGGGGGTGGTCGCGGCATGCGCGTCGTTTACAAGCCCGGTGATCTCGCAGATTTGCTTGATGAAGCGCAAGGTGAAGCCGGCCGGGCATTCGGAAATCCGGCGGTCTTTCTTGAAAGATACATTCCCCGCGCCAAACACATCGAGGTGCAGATTCTAGGTGATAAACACGGCAATGTCGTTCACCTGCATGAACGCGATTGTTCCGTGCAACGCCGTCATCAAAAAGTCATTGAGATTGCACCGAGCGTGGAGCTGGACGAAAAAGTTCGCAGCGAACTCTGCGCCGCCGCAGTGCGACTCTGCCAAGAAATTAAATATGACAACGCGGGCACGGTGGAATTTCTTTACGATCAAGACAGCAAGGAATGGTTTTTCATCGAGATGAATCCGCGCATTCAAGTCGAACATACGGTGACGGAAGTCATCACCGGTCTGGACTTGGTGCGTTCGCAGATTCTCATCGCCGACGGAAAACCAATGCACGGAAAAGAAGTGGGTATTCCCGCGCAAGAAAAGATTCCGCGCAACGGTTACGCCGTTCAATGTCGTATTACGACGGAAGACCCCGAGAATAAATTTCAGCCGGATTACGGAAGAATTTTAACGTATCGCAGCGCCGGTGGCTTCGGTGTGCGCCTTGACGGCGGCATGGGCTACGGCGGCTCGGTCGTCACACCATTTTATGACTCGCTGTTGGTGAAACTGACGGTCAGCGCGCAGACGTTTGACGCCGCATTGCAACGCATGGATCGCGCGTTGCGCGAATTCCGTATTCGCGGCGTGAAGACGAATATTCCGTTTTTGGAAAACGTCATTCACAACGAAACATTTCGCAGCGGGCAGGCTTCCACGACGCTGATTGACACGACGCCGGAACTGTTCAAGTTCAAAGCCAAACGCGACCGCGCGACGAAGCTGCTGTCCTTCATTGGGGACGTAACCGTGAACGGCAATCCGCAGGCGAAAGGCTTTGTGCCGAAAGAAAGTTTTGTGTCCGCGCGCATTCCCGCGCACGACCGCAAACAAATTGCGCCCGTCGGCACGCGGCAATTGCTGCTGGAACTCGGCGCGAAAAAATTTGCCGCGTGGACGTTGAAACAAAAACCGTTGCTCATTACCGACACCACGTTCCGCGACGCGCATCAATCCCTTTTCGCCACGCGTTTGCGCGGTTACGATATGATGGCGGTTGCGGCAGCCGTCGCGCAACGCACGCCCAATCTGTTTAGCATGGAAATGTGGGGCGGGGCGACATTTGACACCTCGATGCGCTTCCTGCACGAAGACCCGTGGCAACGCCTGCGCGATTTGCGGCAGCGCATCCCGAACATTTGTTTCCAGATGTTGTTCCGTGGCTCGAACGCCGTGGGCTATTCCAATTATCCCGACAACGCCGTGGCTGGTTTCGTCAAGCACGCGGCAGAGTCAGGAATGGACATCTTTCGCATTTTTGATTCGCTGAACTATTTGCCGAACCTAACCGTCGCAATGAACGCGGTGCAGGAGACTCACGCCATTTGCGAGGCGGCGATTTGTTATACCGGCAACATTCTTGATCCCGCGCGCGACAAATACTCACTGAAGTATTACGTCAAGCTGGCGAAGGAATTGGAAAAAATGGGCGCGCATATGCTCGCCATTAAAGACATGGCAGGACTTTGCAAACCCGCCGCCGCTAGCGTTTTGGTAAAAGCGCTGAAAGAAGAAATTGGGATTCCGATTCATTTCCACACGCACGACACGAGTGGTATCGCGGCGGCAAGTGTGTTGAGCGCGGCGGAAGCGGGCGTGGACATCGTGGATTTGGCGATTTCTTCGATGAGCGGTTCGACCAGTCAGCCCAATCTAAATTCGATTGTTGCCGCGCTGCAATTTACCAAGCGCGATGCGGGCCTCGACCTCGACGCGCTGAATGAGTTTGCTGATTACTGGGAACAAGTTCGCACTTTTTATGCGCCGTTTGACACCGCGCCGAAAGCGGGCAGCGCAGAAGTTTATCTGCACGAAATGCCGGGCGGGCAGTTCACCAACTTAAAGGAACAGGCGGCATCAATGGGCTTGGCGCAGCGCTGGCCGGAAATTGCGCGCACCTACGCGGAAGTGAATCAACTCTTTGGTGACATCGTGAAGGTGACGCCGAGCAGTAAGGTCGTTGGCGACATGACGATGTTTCTTGTCACGCGCGGCATCAAACCGGCGGATGTGTTGAACCTTGCCCCAGGCGAAACGCCGTTTCCAGAGTCAGTAATAGATATGATTGGTGGCGGCCTCGGTCAACCGCTGGGCGGCTGGCCGAAAAAATTGCAGCGCGTCGTTCTGGGCAACCGGAAACCGTTGAAAGGACGTCCGGGCGAATCTTTGAAGCCGTTGAACTTCAATAAAATTGCGGAAGAACTGGCGACCAAATTGAAACGCGAAGTTACGGACGATGATGTGTTCAGCCACATAATGTATCCCGAAGTGTTCGCGGCATTCCAGAAAAATGAAAATACTTTTGGTGATTTGTCCGCACTGCCGACGCCCGCTTTCTTTTACGGCATGAAACCGGGGCAGGAAATTTCCGTGGAGATTGAGCCGGGTAAGACATTGTTTATTCGTCTCGTCAACATTGGTGCGGTGGATGCCGAGGGCAAGCGCGCGTTGAATTTTGAACTGAACGGCATGGCGCGGCAGTTGGCCATCGTGGACCGCTCCGCCAAGCCGACGGTGAAGGCGCGCGTCAAGGCCGATGCTGCCAAGCCAAACGAAGTCGGTGCGCCGATTCCAGGACTCGTCACGGCGCTCGCAGTGAGCGTCGGCGCGAAAGTCGCGAAGGGTGATAAATTGCTGACGCTCGAAGCGATGAAAATGCAGACGACGATTTATGCGCCCGCCGATGGCGTGGTCGATGAAATCTGCGTGGCCAACGGCGATGCGCTGGAGAGCAAAGATTTGATCTTGAAGCTGCGAGCGGCGTAATTAGATTGCTGACTGATTTGCGGATAGCGGGCTGATTGTTTCGCTGCGATTTAACTGGATAAATTCAAGTTAAACTTGCAAATTGTATTGTGATTAAGACGAAATCCGCCCCGCGCGCAGCCATGCAACCGCTGGCTGACGGCCAGATTTGGCGCATGGCGGACACGAATCTTCAGGTGGACATGGTTGGGAAACTGCTCGTTCACTACAAGCTCGGCAAGCACAATGCCGTGCGCGTTTCCAATTCCATCGGCAGCAAAACGAACATCGAAAAATTTCTGAAGAAAAACAAGGCGGTGCTTCAGCCGGCGGCGAAAACGATTGTCAAACCTGTCGTTGCCCAAAAAAATGGTGCGGTGAAAAAGCCGGTGGCAGCCAAGAAAAAATAATTTTCCGACAAAGTTTCCAAATTCATCTAGCCGGAACAAAAATTGTTCCGGCTTTTTTATTGGGCAAAATTTCTCATCATGCAGTATGGTTGCCAGACGATGAATTCATGGCGTTTCAAATTGTTATACGATGGCGACTGTCCGCTGTGCCAGCGCGAGGCGCGCTTTCTGCAAAAGCGCAACCGTCAGGGTTGGCTGGCGTTTGAAGACATCGCCACGCCGGATTTTAATGCGGCAGTTTATGGCAAATCGCAGGCGGAATTAATGGGCGTCATTCACGGCGTTTTTCCCGACGGACGCATGGTGAAAAAGGTGGAAGTTTTTCGCGAAGCTTATCGCGCGGTCGGTCTTGGCTGGCTGCTCGCGCCGACGGGTTGGCCGGGTTTGCGTTGGCTCGCCGACATCGGTTACGAGTGGTTCGCGCGCAATCGCATGAGCCTAGGAAAATTTTTCGGACGCAAGTGCGAGTCCGGCAGTTGCGCCGCGCCGGTGGGAAAAAATTGAACGGCGCGCGTTTTATTTATCCTCGCTGATAGAATTGACGCGTCCAGAAACCACTTTGGCGCCCAGCACCAACGCCTTGAAATGCCATTCGGTATTCGGTTCCATGAGCGGCTGATAATCCTGTGACTGACCGGCCGGTTGATTCTCCGCATCATAAAGTTGCACGCTGATTTTTACGCCAAAACGCCGCTGGCTGCCGAGATTGCGAACCGTTCCGCTGGCGTAAACGAGCGAGCTGCCGGACGTTTTTTCCAGTTTGATGGTGGAGATGGCAAAATCATTGGTGCGTTCCCAGCCGTTGGGAAGGCCAGAAGCGTCGGCTAAATTAGTTTGCGCGGATGTCGCGGCTTGATTTACCGAAATGGTGGCAGTCGATTTTTCCTTCAATAAAATTAAGGCGGCAAGTCCGATGGCAATCAGCAAAATTAAAACGGTAATTCCTATGGCAATGCGCCTGATTCCATTGTTTTTATTGGTTGAAACTGGCGCGATGAGTTCGGTTGGTTGGCCGCAATGCGGGCAGGGGATGGTTTCGCCGGCGGCGTCCGTCGGAAATTCCAGATGGCCGGCACAGTGGTGGCATTGGCCTTTAACAAAATTGCGATTGGACATTTCTCGGTAAGAATGCGAGAAACTAAACGAAACCAAAAGTTTGTTTTAAGCGTCTCATTTACTAACAACCTAAAGTTATGAACCAGGACGAACATTCCGCGCATCTTGAAGATCATTTTTTGACGCGCCGGCAATTTCTCCAACGTGCGGGCATGGGCTTTGGCGCGTTGAGTCTCGCGGCGATGTTTGGGAGCGAACTTCTTGTTCCCGCCGCAAACGCGATGGAAGCCGAGGCGACATTGTTGCCAAAAACTCCGCCGTTGCCTGCCAAAGCCAAACACGTCGTCCATATTTTTGCGCAGGGCGCGCCGTCACATGTGGACACTTGGGATCCGAAACCGGCGTTGACGAAAATGGATGGTCAGGAAATTCCCGGACAGAATGGCGTGGCCATGGGTTCACCGTTTAAGTTTGAAAAGAAAGGTAAGTCCGGCATTGAAGTTAGTGAAGTTTTTCCGCAGATGGGCGAATTAGTGGATGATCTTTGCGTCGTGCGTTCAA
>Ga0208507_1000956_pt1 | contig 17029 bp, 15 predicted proteins | sample CryBogCBH12Aug01_FD_184626 | JGI IMG/M metagenome (GOLD analysis project Ga0208507, IMG submission 184626) | Freshwater microbial communities from Crystal Bog, Wisconsin, USA - CBH12Aug09.1 (SPAdes) (version 2) | ecosystem: Environmental > Aquatic > Freshwater > Lake | place: Crystal Bog... | reverse complement strand
GGGAAGAAGCCCGGCAACTCGTGCTGGGATTGAACAACTACGCTAAACTCGCCGCCAAACAACGCTGAAATGTCGCACCGCTTCCTCGCCGCGCTCGCGGCCATTCTCGTCCTCACCGTCAACTTGTCCGCGCAGACGCCGTTTCAATTTCCCACGGCCAACCATGCGCTCTATGAGCCGGGCAAGGAGCTGAGTTTTTTTGCCCCGACCTCGCCGGACCGGCCGTGGACGACCGGCAGCTTCGGCTGCGTGCGCACCGACGGCTGGCAGATGCATGAGGGCCTGGACATCCGCAGCCTCCAGCATGACCGCAGCGGCGAACCGACCGATCCCGTGATGGCCACCGCCGACGGCACGGTCATGTATTTCAGCTCCAAGGCCGGCCTTTCCAACTACGGCAAATACATCGTCCTCCGGCACGTTGTCGATGGCGTCGACATCTATTCCCTCTACGCGCACCTGAGCGAAATTGCCTCCGGCCTCGCCGTCGGCAAGGCGGTGCGCGCCGGCGACATCATCGCCACCATGGGCCGCACCTCCAACACCAGCGAACGCATCGGCAAGGAGCGCGCCCACGTGCATTATGAATTGAACGTGCTGGTGAACGACAATTTCACCGCGTGGTTCCGGAAAAACCTGCCCGGCGAACGCAACGACCATGGCATATGGAACGGCCAGAATCTCAACGGCCTCGACCCCCGGGACGTGCTGCTCGCGGAGAAGCCGGGGTCGCGGAAGTTCAGCCTGCTGGAATTTGTGCGCAGCCAGACGGAGCTGTGCCGCGTGTTCGTGCGAGCGACCAACTTCTCCTACCTCAAGCGCTACGCGCCGCTCGTGCTGAAAAATCCCCGGGCGGAAAAGGAAGGCGTGGCCGGCTACGAGATCGCGCTGAACTACAACGCCGTGGCCTTTGCGCTGATGCCGCGTGCCGCGACGGAAATCAAGGGGGCGGGCAAAGTCCAGCTGCTCTCCGTGAATGCTGCGGAATACCGCGCCCACCCCTGCCGCAAAATGGTCATCCAGCGCGGCGAACACTGGCAGCTCACCGAAAAAGGCCTGCGCGAAATCGGCCTGCTGACGTATTGAAGCCGGGCAGGCAGTGCCTGCACCCACTGTTTTCGTCCTCCATTCTCCACCGGCTTGGTTCCAGCCGCCGATTGCAGGAGCCGGACCATGTCTGTTTGCAATTGGGCGATGAACTTCAATTACCCTTGCGTGGCCAGCCGATGAAGTTTTTGTATCCATAATTTGCCAACCGCGTCCAATCAAGTTCATGAGAACATTCATAAGTCTGACGCTGGCTACCGTCTGCCTGTCTGCTTTCCCGGCCCTGGCCCAGAAGAAGCCGACGCAGGAGATTGATTATGTTTATCCCGCCGGCGGCGTGCCCGGCACCACCTTCAACGTGATCATCGGCGGGCAAAAACTCGCCGGCATCAATGATTTTGCCGTATATTTGGATGATAATGCCGTGGGCGGTCTGGATTCCAAAGAAGAGCAGAAGCTCCAGGAAGAATTGAAAAAACTGGAGGACCGGCAGAAGCAGTTCGGACCACTGGGAACGGCTGATCTGGCACGGTTGAAAATCGTCAGAGTGAAACTGGCCCAATTCGACCGGAAGGAGGGTAAATCCAAAACGAATATCAACGAAAAGTTTGTGGCGGTTCAACTGACCTTGCCCGCCAATATCACTCCCGGCGACCATGAGATACGCATCAAGACGCCCAATGGTTTTTCCAACCCATTTAAGTTCTGTGTCGGGCTGATCCCAGAAACCACCAAGCAGTATTGGGTGTCAGCGCCCAAAAAAGGTAAAAAGGGAGTGGTCAAATTTCAGCCGTCCTTTGAGGCCACTGTCAAACTTCCCGCCACCATCAATGGTCAGACTGCGCCGGCGGGAACCGACCGTTATCACTTTTGGGCGACCCAGGGACGCCAACTCATCATTGCCGTTGAAGCGCGGCAGTTGATCCCCTATCTGGCCGACGCGGTGCCGGGCTGGTTTGAAGCCGTGGTGACCATTCGGGACGCCAAGGGCAAGGAAGTGGCCACCGCCCAACGCTATCGGTTCCGGCCGGATCCCGTCATCCACTTTGAAGCCCCCGCGGATGGCAACTACACCGTTGAGATTCATGATTCGCTTTACCGCGGCCGCGAGGATTTCATTTATCGCCTTTCGATCGGTGAACTGCCCTTTGTCACCAGCGTCTTCCCGCTGGGCGGGAAGTCGGGGGAGAAGACACCCATCACCCTCTCGGGTTGGAATCTGGCCGTGAAACAACTGACGCTGGATAATTCCGCCGCTGCCACCGGCATCGCGGTGGTGCCCGGCAGCTTTTACAACTCCGTCCCGTTCATGGTGGATGATCTGCCGGAAACTTTTGAGCGCGAATCCAAAAATTCAGGAGACACCGTCCAAGCCGTCACCCTGCCGGTCATCATCAATGGGCATATCGGCAAGCCGGGCGAACAGGATGTTTACCATTTCACCGGCCGGATGGGACAACAGGTCGTGGCCGAGGTGTTCGCCCGCCGCCTGGATTCGCCGCTGGATTCGCTGATCCGGTTGACAGACAAGGACGGGAAGCAACTGGCCTTCAATGACGACTATGAGGACAAGGGCATCGGCCTGGAAACCCATCATGCCGACTCCTATTTCACCGTCACCTTGCCGGCGGATGGCACCTATTCCCTCCATATCACCGACGCCCAAAGCCAGGGCGGGCCGGACTTTGCCTACCGGCTGCGGCTCAGTGAACAGCGACCGGATTTTGCCTTGCGCATGGTGCCTTCGAGCATTGATATCCGGCCGGGCAGAAGCGCCCAGGTGGTGGTTTACGCGCTCCGCCGGGATGGGTTCACCAACGCCATTGATCTGGCTTTGAAGGATGCGCCCAAGGGCTTTTCCTTCAGCGGCGGGCGCATTGCCGCCAATCAGGACAAGGTGCAACTGACCTTGATCGGCCCGTCGGAACCGAGCGCAAAACCTTTTAATCTGGTGCTGGAAGGCCAGGCCACGGTCAACGGGCATTTATTGCAACACACCGCCATACCGGCGCAGGACATGATGCAGGCCTTCATTTATCGGCATCTGGTGCCCTCAAAAGAATTGGCGGTCATGGTCTCCGGAACCGGCCGCGCCGGGCGGAAGAAGTGACCACACCACCCGCAAATCCAGCGGCCTCCCGGCACGAATAAACTCCCGCTCCGGGCTCTGATTGTGGTAAGAAAACAGATGAACAACCTCAACTGCGCATCCAAGCAAACCCTGAAATGAAAACCAGTCTGACCCGTGCCGAATTTCTGCGAACGGGCGCCATAAGTGTTGGCGCCGCCGCGCTGCTTGGCGGCCTGCCGAAAAATGCCTTTGCCCGGAATCCTGCGCCGTCCGCTCCCGGGAAGCCGCCGGTGTTCGACCTGCGCGAATTTGTTCAGTGGATTCTCAATGAATTCGAGCCCTCGGTCCGTCTGCCGGGCGGGGCGGGACAATACGCGCGTTCGCCCGGTCAAACCGTGACGGAACTTTATGGCGTGGCGGACATGGCGTGCATTCTTTACACGCTCGGCGCCCTGCGACCCACCGAACCGGAACGCGGCGAATGGGCGGCGGCCTTTCAAGCCTTTCAAAATCCCGACAGCGGATGGTTTCTCGAAAAATCCCGCACTCATGTCCCGCTGCATAACACCGCGTTCGCGCTGGCGGCCATGCAGCTCCTCGATCTCACGCCCCGGCATCCCCTGAAAATGGGGGAGGAATATTCCGACCCGCGCGCGTTCCTCGACACCCTCAACTGGCGCACCGCCGTTTATGCCGACAGCCATAAAGGCGCCGGCATCGCCGCCATCCGTGCGCTGGTTCCCGCCCTGGGCACGCCCAAATGGTTCGACGAATATTTCGCCGCGTGCGAAAACCTGTTTGATCCCCACAACGGGCTCATGGGCAAGGACAAACCCCGCGACGGCGACGCCGAGCAGATCGGCGGCACTTTCCATTACAGCTTTCTTTACCAGCATTTCCACCGGCACATGCCGTATCCCCAGCAGCGCATCGACACCGTCATCCGCCTGCAACAGGCGGACGGTTATTGGATGAAAAAAAACCACCTCTGGATGACGCTCGACGCCGTCTATCTGATGACGCGCACCCTGCGCTACTGTCCCCATCGCTTCGACGACGTGTGCGCGGTCGTGCGCCGCGTCATGGACGTCCTGCTGCGCGACGTGTTCAGCGCCGAGGGACGCAAAACCACTTTCACCGGCAATCTCGCCGTGCATTCGTTGACCGCAGCGATCAGCATCGCGGCGGAGGCGCAGCAATTTCTCGGCGCGCAGGAAATCGTCACCGAACGGCCGCTGCGGCTGGTGCTGGATCGCCGTCCGTTCATCTGAAATCAAGCGACAACTCGTGAACGAACAAAACCCTGCCTCTATGAATGAGACAACCCCGCCGTCACTGATTTCCCAGGGCAAATCAGCCCGGAACCTCCTGCTGATATGGGCGGTGGCGGCATCCGCCGCGGCAGTTATCCTCGCCCTCGCCGCCGTTTTCTTTTTCATCCAGTTCACCCGGTTGCAGAAATCAGCCGCCACGACAATCCGCCACTCCGTTAATTCACAAATGCCGCCCGGCGCCAGGGCTTTCCGCGATTTGTCTTACGTGTCCAATGGTCACCCGCGACAGAAGCTGGATCTCTATCTGCCCGCCTCGCCGAAGGGGCCGGTGATCATCTGGATTCATGGCGGCGGCTGGATTGGCGGAACGAAGGCTGAGGTGCCGGGACTTGGGATGCTCGGCCTGGGCTATACGATTGCCAGCCTGGAATATCGTTTTAGCAGCGACGCCATCTTCCCCGCCCAGATCGAAGATTGCAAAGCGGGAATCCGCTGGCTCCGGGCGCATGCGCAGCAATATGGCTACGACCCGAAACAGTTTTGCGTTTGGGGGGCCAGCGCCGGCGGACATCTTACGGCATTGCTGGCGACAACCGGGAATATCCGTGATTTCGATGTCGGTGAAAACCTCAATCAATCCAGCGCCATCCAATGCGGCATTGACTGTTTCGGCCCCGCCGACTTTCCCGGCTGGAAAGCGCCCAGTGACAATCCAATCCTCACCCGCAGCGGATCCAATTCCATTCTGGTGGCGCTTTTGGGCGGGCCGGTGGATGAGAAACTGGCGCTGGCCCGGCGGGCCAGTCCCCTGACGTGGGTCACCAAGGATTCGGCCCCGCTTTTGATCATGCAAGGAACGGCCGATCCCCTCGTTGGACTCGAGCAAAGCCAGCGGCTGGCGGATAAATACCAGAGCGCCGGCGCGGAAGTCATGCTGGATGTGATCCAGGGCGGCGGCCATGGCGGGCCGGAGTTCTCCACCAAAGAACGGCTCGAACGGCTAGTGGCGTTCATCCATCACCACCTAAATAAACCGTAACCGGCGGTTGGCCATCTGTAGTTCCGGTTTGACCGCCTGCCCTGCCCGTCGGTCTTGATGTCCTAGGTTGTTGATTTCCTGCTTGAAACCATTGAGCGGGATTTTCTCCCGTGAAGGGCAGCCAGAATTAGCGAGTCGTTAGCCAACGATTTTGCTTTGCGAAGCAGAATATCGCGGGATTCAAACGAGTTGGCGCGAAAATTAATTTCCGGAATTAAATGTTGCCATATACGACAATGAATGAAGGTAGGTCGGTTTGACGGCTTCATTTGGCAAACAATCGGGCAATTCGAGCAGATGGGATGGCGTTCCATTATCCAACACCGTCTTGAGATACTTTTGGCCGTCCGCGGCACGACCGACGACCAGACGCAGGTAATGTGAATCTTTCCGAACGAAATACTCGAATATATTGGCTTCGATATGAGCGATGGCCTCTGCCTGAGTGTGGTGCCATTGAAACTCCCCTGTCTCACCAGAAATTGCCTTGATGCGGCGGTGCGGCAGGGGATGGTCGCATTTTTCAACTACTTTAACGACGAGTGAAAATGACATAAAAATTAAAAAAAAACACTGACAAACTTGGCAAAAAAACAGGTTAATGCCCTGCGCTAATTCTACCTGAGTTGGCAAAGATTCAAGTTACAACCCTGTGAATTCGCCGCGAGTTTGCATTCAACTTTTAATCTTGTTCGGCGAGAAGTTGAATCAGAACGACACCCGGGATTGCGGCCGGTTCATCAAATAAAACGGCCAGCCTTAAGCGGTAAAAGGCTGGCCGTCGGGTTTGCGTCATTTCACTCTGATGATTGTCGGCATTGCACCGACAGCGATATTAAGTCAAATGAGTATTGCAAACCAAACGCGATGCGGTGACGTTTCGGCAACAAATGCGCCTGCCATTTTGAAACCCGCAACGCCCACCGGGCACCGGGAACCTCCCGGTTGGCAAATGGGCAAACACGGATAACCGCAAAACGGTCTTACGGCGCCGCCAGCGCCCTGAAGTAAACCGGGTTACATGTTCACCCGGATAAAATAAAAACCTGTGCGGCCAGGAGCCGCACAGGTGGCAATCTTCAGGAGATCCGAACTTATTCGGATTTCTTCTTGTGCTTGGACTTGGCCGCCTTCTGGAGGGTGGCAATTTCCGAATCGTCCAGGGCCTTGTCGCTATTGATATCAAACACCGCGGCGTCGGCTGCCTTGCCGGCCGCGAAGTCGGCCTTAAGCTTGGCAATCTCGTCCGCATCCAGCATCCCGTTGGCGTTGGCATCGTATTTCGCCAGGATGGCCTTGGCCGCAGTCACTTGTTCCGCCGTCGGCTTGCCCGCTTTGTCCTTGGCCGATGCCAGGCTGGGGGCCAGCAAACCAAGACAGCAAAGACCGAGAATAACCATCGCAGTTTTTTTCATATGCATTTATTGGATTTGATAAACTCCGGCTGCTTCCGAGGTCAAGCGCTGTCCACACAGACAGGCCTGATTCAGTTCCGCGACAGGGTCATCAAGTTTAGGATGACGAAACGACAACTGGAGAGGTTACAATCAATGCGCCGACTGAAACCCGCAACGCCCGCCGGGCACCGGTTTGGGCAGCGGGAATTGCTGCGGGTAAAATTGACGTGATTTCTCCGCTCCGGTAATCTCCGCGCATGGCAAAAAAGGTTTCTGTTAAACCGGCTTTGGAACAGCCGGCTCCCGCCCGTCCCGCCAAACCCTCCGTCCTCCTCGACACCCGCGTGGTGTATTGCGGCGACAATCTGGAACAGCTCGCCAAGCTGCCCGATGCCTGCGTGGATTTGATCTACATAGACCCGCCCTTCAACTCCAACCGCAACTATGAAGTCTTTTGGGGCGAGACCAAGGAGAAGCGCGCCTTTGAAGACCGGCACGAGAACACCAAGGCTTACATTGACTACATGCGCCCGCGCTGCGTGCAACTGGCCCGCGTCCTCAAAAAGACCGGCAGCTTTTATTACCACTGCGACTGGCACGCCAGCCACTACGTCAAAGTCATGCTCGACCAGATTTTCGGCGAAAATAATTTTGGCTGTGAAATAATTTGGAAGCGAACTTACGCACATGGAAACGTCGGTAAGAACTACGGCAACATTTCAGACAGCATTTTCTTTTACTCTGGTGGTGATGATTATACTTGGAATCAACAATACGAACAATTGACGCCGGAAGAGATTGAAGAAAAATATCCGAACAAAGATCAAAACGGTCGCCGTTGGCAATCGGTAACACTACGCAATCCCGGCGTTCGGCCAAATCTTCATTACCCATACAAAGCCAGCAACGGTATTACTTATCAGCCACATCCAAATGGATGGTCATGCAATTTGGAGCGCATGAAGAAATACGAAGACGAAGGAAGGCTTCATTTTCCCATAAAAACGGATGGCGCTCTCCGGTTAAAAATGTTTGCCGATGAAAGTCCCGGCGAACGCATTCAAAACATTTGGTTAGATGTTCCTCCGATTGGAGCACAGGCAGCCGAACGTCTTGGCTATCCGACTCAAAAGCCGCTAAAGCTGCTTGAGCGAATCATTCAGACCAGCAGCAACGAAAATGACATCGTGTTAGATGCTTTCTGTGGTTGCGGCACTGCATTGGTAGCTTCACAGAATTTGAAACGCCAATGGATTGGCATTGATATTTCGCCCACCGCCTGCCGTGTCATGGCCAAACGCCTGCGTGATGTCTGCGGTATTCCCGAAAGCGAGCCGTTGTGGAAATCTGGTCGTGGCTTCGTCGTCCGCGACTTGCCCTGGACAATGGAAAAACTGCGCATACTCCCGCCGTTTGAGTTTGAGAACTGGGCCGTCATCGCTCTTGGCGGCATACCGAACAAGGTGCAAGTGGGCGACATGGGCGTGGATGGCCGCATCTTCCCCGTGAGTTCCAGCGCCGCCCCGCGCAAGCAGCAGGAAGGAGAACTGGGCTTGAAAGAACGCTGGTATCCCATTCAGGTCAAACAGAAGGACAAGGCCGGTCGCCCGGACATAGACGCCTTCGAGGCCGTGATGATGCGCGAAGATTGTGAGAAAGGTTTCTTTGTCTCTTTTGATTTCAGTTCGGACGCATTGACGGAAATTGACGCGTTCTTCAAGCGCAGCCACAAAGTCATTGTGGCCCTGACCGTGCAAGAAATCCTCGACGAGCACATTGCCAAGAAGCTGGCGTGAAATATGGACAGTCTTAAAAAAATTATTGCTGCGCCGAAATGGCTTGAGGAAAGCAACGCCCGACAGCGGCAACAACCACCTCCTACAATAGAAGTGGTGCGACAGCAAATGCGAGCCAGCGAGAAGTTTCGGCGAAAGATGCTTAAAGGAAAAATCGTCGGCGAGCAAATTGCGAAGAAACTGATATGATTTATGGAAGATTTTTTTATCAGTTACAACAAAGCTGACAAAGTATGGGCGGAAGGTTTGGCCAACTGGCTTGATCAAAGCCTCTATACAACGATTCTTCAAGAACAAGATTTTGTCCCTTCGACAAATTTCGTCGTTGAAATGCACAATGCGCTCAAAAGTGCCAGCCGAATGATTTTGGTTCTCTCGCCTGATTATCTTTCTGCAAAATTCCCACTGGCGGAGTGGACGGCTCAGTTTGCGACAGACCCAAGCTGTGAACGCGGGGTGATGATACCGGTTCGCGTCAGAGAATGCACGCCAGATGGCTTGCTGCGACCAATCATCTATATTGATTTGGTCGGGCTGTCTGTGGATATAGCCCGCAGGGTATTTTTAGAGGGAATAAAAAGCGTCATAAACCGAAAACGTCCAATGTCGGAATTAACCCAACAACCGACCAATGCAAAGAAGACGAGGAAACCAAGGCTTAGTCAAAAAATAAAAGGCAACAATAACACCAACATCCAAGCCGAACAGATACACAATATAACAATTAAAACCTCTGGGAAAAAGCTGCCTTCGATCCAACCACCAGATGTTGTTGGAGCCAACGTCGAAATGCGCGCTTACATTGAATACTTGGTGGATCGTTATATTGATTGGCGAAAAAAAGGGATTGAGCGGGGAATTGACAAGCGACCATTTCATCCTTCAATGATTCATCGCGATATAAAGAGAGACTTTGCTGCGCGCACATATTTGGTTCCACAAGGCCGATTTAATGATTTAGTCCATTATATTCAAGTACGAATCAACGACACGATTACGGGCAGGAATAATCCGCACCGGAACTACCATTCTTTTGATGAGCACTTGATAAAGTTGAGAGGAATTGGCGGCAATAAGGATGTTGTGACTTATCTCTTGGATAATTTGAGTGCTGCAAGAAAGAAAGCCTTGTCAAACGCATGCAACAACAATCTTCGTCGAATTGCCGCAGCAAAAATGCAATGGATGCTTGAAAATAGGATGTTGGCGGATGCCATACCAACGGAGGAAAATCTTAAAGTTTACTTGAAAGAAGGCGCATTGCCTAAATGCCCGTTGGGTGGTTCATATATAATCAACTCATTAGGCCAAGAACCAACTTGCATGGTGGCGGGACATCATCTTTAGCTTCACGACCTCAATTATTCGGTTCACAGGGATGCTCACCCCGCCAATTCTCTTGGCTACATAGCAAAACCTCGTTTTTGTCCTGTTTCGGGTCATTTTCACCCCTTTCCCCCTCGTTTTGGCTATTTTTATACACGTAAGCAGTTGCTTCCCTGACTTAAGCAGTTGCTCCCCTGACTTAAGCAGTTGCTTCCTTGACCGGAGCAGTTGCTCCCCTGACCGGAGCAGTTGCTCCCCTGACCGGAGCAGTTGCTTCCCTGACTGGAGCAGTTGCTTCCCTGACCGGAGCAGTTGCTTCCCTGATCGGAGCAGTTGCTTCCCTGATCGGAGCAGTTGCTTCCCTGACGGAAGCAGTTGAGTTCCGAGGCGGGAAAAGCCGGTGGCGGGCCGGGGCGGTTGCTTCAAATTGACAGTATCTCACCTTATATTGCCATGCATTCAGGTAAGATAATGTAACCAGTTTTGGGGACACGACAAAATCCAAAAAAGCGCTTTAATCGTTTCCATGGGCCAGCTGACATGGTCAAACAAATTTCGGTGGAACCAAAAAGGTTTGACGTGGAACGGCCAGGCCCCAACCGGAGTAAACAAAATTATGAACCATGTATCTCACAACTATGCGGAGTTTAAAGACTCGCCCTTGTTGACCCGCAGCGAGGCGGTGCATGACGCCTTGGTGGCCAATGCGGCCGAGGCCACGGGCTGTCCCGTGACCGCGGCGACCCTGGACACGGCCAACAAGGATTTCAGCACCAAGATCAACGCGCTGGCTCAAGGCGGTCCGGCGGCCACCCTGGCCCGCGATGCCGCCCGCCAAACGGTGCTGGGCCTGTTGAGCCAGATCGCGGCCTGGCTGGAAGGCAAGGCGCAGGGCAATGTGGACATCATCACGCTGTTTCATTTCGATTTCACCTCCCCCGGCCATCACCCCGCCATCGCGCCGGTCAAACCGGTCATCAAAGCCATTCTCAACGAGGCCACCACGCAATTGAAGGTGCGCGTCAACCCGGATCCCCATGCGCATTCCTTTCTGGTGCAGTATCGCGTCGGCAGCGGCGCGTGGGTCACGGCGGGCTCCTTCACCACTTCGCGCGGCATGTTGATTCCCGATCTGACGCCCGGCACGCTCTATGAGTTCCGCGTGCAAGCCTTGGGCGGCAAAAACTTGTGCTCCGACTGGAGCGACCCGGTGACCCATATGTGCATGTGATTTGGTGCCTAGTTGGGGGGCGCGGGGCTGGTTTAGGCGTTGACCGGCCCCGCGCTTTTAAATTTTAAATTTCCAAAACGAAAGGATTGACCATGGCTTTTAATCCGACCTTGCCGGTGGAAAACACGGACTTGGACGCCGCGCAGATGCGCGACCAATTCAACGGCCTGAAAGACATCATTGACGCGCTGCAGCAGCAGGTCAACGCGCAGGCTTGGCTGCTGAATCAGCTCAATCTCCCGCAGTTGAATCATGATAACACGGGCGCATGGTCGGTGGGTTATATCGGAACGCTGCCAGCCCTCTGGCAGGTGTGGGTGCGCTCCGACCTGAATAATGACTGGAGCAACACGGCATCCTATACCCCGGCGAATTTTCCGGTGAGTGACATCGGCCTGGCGCCGTTCGGCGCGCAATGGTGGCAGATCAAGATTTGCGGTTCGGATAGCAGCAACAACACGCTCACGCCCTTCAGCAACATCGTCTCCCTCGGCCCCGTTCCCTAGTGTTAGCACACGGCCACCATGCGCACGGCCAGTGTTAGCACACGGCCACCAGGGCGCATTGCCACTACTAGCTGTAGGGCTGGCATCAAAATCCCGGTAAATGGACTTGCAAATCCATGGAGCAGGCTGAATATCAGGAAAACGCCTCGGGTTGGTCGCGGGCCGCAAACCAAATGGCGAATCCCGTATAATATGCGTTCCTTTATTTTTAACCTGACGATGTTATCGGCACTGCTGGCGGCCGTTAATATCGTGCGCCCGCAAGATACCCAGCCCATCGACATTGAGCGTGGCAAGCAGCTCATGCGGAGATTTCAAGCCGGTGAAACGCTCACCTCCGAGGAACAGGCCTACCTTGACCGCGTCCGCGCGGAGATTCATAAGCGGGCCGGCAACACGGTGCGACCGCCGGTGTCAAACACGAACGATTGGAGCGCGCTGGTGCCCATCACCGACATGACCACGTTGTATAAGGGCCAGGATGGCGGACTCTACGGCGGCGGCAAGAACACGCTGCCCGCCGCGCACCGGGATGCCTATTTGAGGGAGTCCGGAAATATCCGCCCGCTCGACACAGCGGGACGACTGGCAGCTGATGGCAAGATTGGTTTGATCACCATCGGTTTCTCCAATCCGGCCATTGAATCGGAAGATTTCAAACGCACGGCCGATAACGATTCGCAAAAATCATCCCGCGTCGTCATCGTCAACGGCTGCATCGGCGGCCGCTCCGCTGTGATGTGGGCGTGGGACGGCGCAGCCGTGTTGCCAAAAGCGGAACAGGGCCGGCTCGACACGGAGATGGATCTGCTGCACATGCCCAAAGGTGTCCGCAGAAATTCCGATCATGAAAAGGATACGTGGCCGACGCTGGCGAAGCGGGTCGAGGCGGCCGGTCTTTCGCCGAAACAAGTGCAAGCCTGCTGGCTCAAGCACGTCGAAGCCAATCCGAAGCCGCTCGGCGAGTTTCCGGCCCATGCGAAGGCGTTGCAGCTGGACATCACCGCCATCCTGCAAATCGCAAGGCATTATTATCCGAACCTGCGGGTCGTCTATCTTTCCAGCCGCACGTTTGGCGGTTGGTCGGGCCGCGAAAGCGGCAGCCCCGAGCCGTTCGCCTACGAATCCGGTTTCGGCACTCGCTGGGTGATTCAAAGCCAGATTCGCGGCGACGCGGAACTAAATTACGATCCCTTGCACGGCGAGGTGAAGGCGCCACTGGTATTGTGGGGACCCTATTTGTGGGCTTGTGGCAACTCACCACGAAAGCTTGACGGCATGACCTGGACGCAGAATGACGTCCGCGCCGACTACCTGCACCCCAACGAAGCCGGCTGCAAAAAAACCACCGCCTTGTTATTGAACTTTTTCAAGACGGATGAGGGCAGCCGACGGTGGTTTGTCAAAACCAACTTGAAAGAGTAGCTGGGACTCCGTGGGCTGAATATCCGGGCACGGTTTATCCTACCGTCAAAGAACCGGAGAACCATCCCCTCTCCTGTGTCCCCTCCCTCAGGAGAGGATTAAACCGACCACACTTTCCGTTTATTGGGATGATCGTCCGGCCAATCCCGCTGCTGTTTTTGCCAAAGCCGCGGGATAAATTTCTCCTTCTCCTTGGGGAGAACACCAGGATGAGGGAGGTTGTGAAACCAATGCCAGTTGACAAATCAGGACACCCGAATTACAAACATTTAATGCTTATCAGGATTAATCGCCTTTTGCGACTGAAGACCGTTGTCGCGGTTCCCGTCGCGAGCAAGAAGCAGCTTATTTGCGTTAGGCAGCATTTCACGCCATGAATATCAAATATAACAAATCGCAAATATCACCGTTAACATGGTTCTTCATCGGATTGGCGACCGGACTCGCTGGCATGTTTTTTTATCAGATGGGGGTTCGTGATAAATATGCACAAGAACGGGCAGACGCGGATTTTGACTATTATTTGAGCCGGAAAGCATTCATCGCCTACCAAACCGAGAGCAAACCAGTGGCTATCTTTGCCTTGTCAGAGTATTTGGCCAATGCGGAGCGATTGCGAGGCAAGAGCCGTTCGTTTGTGGCTACGACCGATTCGCCATTTTGGATGCTGCAAGCCCACGCCTTGCTGGCGCGACTTTACGCCGAGTCGGGAGAGAGCAAGCTGAGCGCACAGCATCTTGAGATGGCACTTGGATTTGCTCGAGCGACAGGCACATATCCATTGATGACGAACCAAGCCTCGCTTTGGGATTTTATTAACCACCATTACGGAACAGTTAGTAAGTGACCCCAATGCCCAACCCTTCACCGGAGGTGCTTGCGGATGGCCACCAGGGCGGAAAATTCAATTAATTCACAACGGATGTGTCTTTTATCAATATGAGGACGATCCTGTTGTTCGCCGGGTTGCTGCTGGCATTTGCCAACAGCGCGCTCGCGCTGATTGAATTTGGCGAGATTCATTCCCCGGAACAGTTGCCAAAGGGTTTGCTGGTCAAATGTGTCCCGGCTCGCCAGTCCAATGGGCTCATGACGGTCTCCGTCACGTTTACCCCCGCGGCACCGGAACCCTATCGAGACCGGATAAAAGCGTTCGGGCAATTGACGGTCAACTTGGCCGGAAAAGCCATCGCCGTGTCCCCGCTGGAATCGGAACAAAAAGCCGGGACGTTTACGATGACCTGCCGATTGGCGCGCGAAGCCTTTGCGGATTCTGAGTTGATGCTGTCCACGCAGCTTTATGAGCAGGATGGTTTGCCGACGGTGGGCGGCGGAGTGGTTTACAAAATAAAGCTCAAAGGTTTTCGTCCCGGTGAAGAGAAATGATATTCCTGCCTGATATGGCGACCGGCTGCAACGGTTAAACCCATTTCCCCCGGAAACAAAAACGGCGACCCTGGCGGATCGCTGGTGCCACGCGGGTTCCGGCAGCAGATTAACCCGCTTGGTTTGCCCGCCCGCAACGGCTATCCTGTCCGCGTGTTGACCGATATCAAATCGCTTTCGCGCGAGGAGCTGGAAGCCCAATTCAAAGTCTGGGGCGAACCCGCCTACCGGGTGCCGCAGTTGCTGGACTGGCTCTACGCCCGCCGCGCCGCGAGCTGGGAGGCGATGTCCAACCTGCCCAAAACGCTGCGCGCGAAGCTGGCCGAAAGCTTTTCGCTCCAGATCCTGGAGCTGGCCCGCAAGCAGGGTTCGCCCGACACCACGCAGAAGTATCTCTGGAAGCTGGCCGACGGCGCGTTCATCGAAAGCGTTTTGATCCCCGCCAATCCCGCGCTTTACGGCGAGGCCAGCGACCGGCACACGCTCTGCATTTCCACGCAGGTGGGCTGCGCCTACGGCTGCCGGTTTTGCGCGAGCGGTCTCGACGGCTGGAAACGCAATCTCGGCGTGCATGAGATCGTGGAACAGGTGCTGGCGGTGGAGCGGGTGTGCGAGAAACAGATGCTCGAGGCTCGTTCCTTGATGCTGGATAAGGCCGCTGAACCGGACGCGGAGGTTCCACCAGCATCCCGCATCCAGCATCAAGCTTCCAGTGACCGCGTGGTCAACAACATCGTCGTCATGGGCATGGGCGAACCGCTGGCCAACTATGACCATTTGATCAAGGCGCTGAAAATCCTGAACGCGCCGTGGGGCGGCGGCATCGGGGCGCGGCGCATGACCATTTCCACGAGCGGCCTCGCGCCGCAGATCCGCAAGCTGGCGGTGGAGCCGATGCAGTTCCGCCTGGCCATCTCGCTGCACGGCGCGACGGATGAGGTCCGCAACCGCATCATGCCGGTGAACAAGAAGTATCCGCTCCACGAGCTGGTCAATGCCTGCGAGGATTATCAAAGGGTCAAGGGCCGGATGATCACGCTGGAATATATCCTGATCGCGGGCATCAACGATTCGCTGGAGCAGACGCGGCCGCTGGCGTCTTTGGCGAAGCGGCTTTACGCAAAGGTGAACCTGATCCCCTACAACAAGGTGGAGGGCCTGCCGTGGGTGCGGCCGGCGGATGAGGTCTGCGAACGTTTTCTGGCGGCGCTGGAAAAGAACGGTGTCACGGCCACGCTGCGCCGCGAAAAGGGCGGCGACATCGACGCGGCGTGCGGACAGCTGCGGCTGAAGACGGAACGGGAATTGAAAAGCGCACCCTTACCTGGCTGACGGCTGGCAGTGGTAGATGGCGAGGTATTGCTGCAGGCCGGCGGGAATGGCCTTGGCCTGTTCCTCCCAAAGCTCCACGCGGGGATGTCCCAGCGGATAGGCCACAATGCCGACGCGCTGATAGTTATCATCCATGTATTTCTGCGACCAGCCGATGATTTTCAGGTCGGATGATTCGTTGAGGAGCCACGAATAGCGGTTGACCACCATGACCAGATAGTCAGGCTTGCCCGTTTCTAGCTCAGCGATCATCTGCTGCTGCATGGCGGTGGCGTAAGGCTGGTTCTCCATCAGCGGATAGGTGTAAATAAAGCCGGTGGCCGAATGCCGTTGCGCGTAAAAATAAATCTGCGGCTCGGAACCGATGACGGCAATGCGCGCGCCGGGGGCTGAATGTTCGCGGATATACCGGGCGGCCGTGATGGTTTCCACGAACGGATTGAAGCGGTAGATGATCTGACTGAGCGTCTGCGGCGGGAATTGAAAAAAGACCCAGCGTTGCACCCAGAGGCCCCAGCCCATCACCGCGGCAAAAAGCAGGACGGGCGCGGCTTTCATGATTGAGGCAGAACCGGCCTGCAAGAATTGAACCGCCAGGCCGACAATCAGGGCAAGGGCCGGCAGCAGCAGGACAAAATAATGTTCGCGGAAATACAGCCCCGGCGTGGTTCCCAGAAATGAAAAGAACAGGAAGCCCACGGCGAAGGTCAGCGGCTTTTGCAAAGCGGGTTTGCGCAGGGCCACCACCAGGCCGGCGCCGGCCAGAATCCAAAAGCCGACAAATATATCAAATTGATTGCGGAGGTAACTCAGCAAATATTCCAATCCCGCCCCCAACGGCGCGCCGGCGGCGTAAGTCCGCGCATAGGAAAAGGTCCAGAACCAGAATTGCGGAAACACGCCGGCGCAGGCGAGGTAGAGGCAAATGACGGCGAACGGCAGGATCGTCCCGGCGGCATACAATGAAATATTTTTCAACGAGCCGCCCAACGATTCGCCTCGCTCGCGCCAGAGCAGGACCAGAAAACCAAAGACGCCAAAGCAGATCCCCTGCTGTTTCATCACAAACGCCAGCCCGTAAATCAATCCGCAGAAAAACAGGGTCTGCGGTTTGCGGGTTTGCAGCGCCTGCCAGAGCAGCAAAGTTCCCGGCACGGCAAACAGCACCACAAATTGCGTGGCATGCGCGGCGGCGCCCA
>Ga0208507_1000950_pt1 | contig 17110 bp, 11 predicted proteins | sample CryBogCBH12Aug01_FD_184626 | JGI IMG/M metagenome (GOLD analysis project Ga0208507, IMG submission 184626) | Freshwater microbial communities from Crystal Bog, Wisconsin, USA - CBH12Aug09.1 (SPAdes) (version 2) | ecosystem: Environmental > Aquatic > Freshwater > Lake | place: Crystal Bog... | reverse complement strand
AAGCGGTGTTCGGCTGGGATGGCGTGGATCCGTTCTGGTTGATGGATAACTCGGAAGACGGCGGCGCGATGCGGGCCGTGGAGTTTGAAATCGTGGGCGGTCCCGAGACTGGCGATAAGGGCGGGCAATATTTCAAGAGCCAATGGCTCAACTCTCTCGGTGGCGGCATGAAGACGCCGATGGCGGCGAATCGTCAGTCGGTGCTGGCGAAATACGGCAACAAGTTTGCGGCGCTGGCGCAGGCAGCGCCTGTTGCCAATTCGGCTCGCGGGGACGCTCGCCCCACCAATGCAGCTCCGCCGGTGGCGCGGACATCGCAGCGCAATGTCCCGACCGCACCGCCGCCGTCAAAATCGCCCATGCCGGCTCCGGCATCGATGGAGGAGGCGTGGGCACAGTTGAACGAATCGAATCCGAGCAAGGATGCTGCGGCCATCGAGAAGATCTGGTTCGACACGATCGCCAAGTTGTTCCCGAACAAATCCAACACGGACCTCAAGCCGCATGAGTGGGGAAAACTCAAGGCGGAGTTTACCGACAACATTCCCATGTAGTCGGGAAAAGCTGAAACGCTGAAAGCTGAAATAAATGGCGGCGATCTGCGCCGCTACAACCAAAAAAGGAAACATGAAACTGAATGAACAAGTGGACAAGGTGACGCGCTTTAATGTGAGCGTGCGGAATGCGCCGGGGGAATTCCTGATGATTCCCAAGGGGGAATTGGAAGTGGACGGCGCGTATCAACGGAACCGGATCAACCAGCGGCGGGTGGACAGCCTGTGCCGGTGCTGGGATTGGATCGCCTGCGGCTGCCTGGTGGTGGCGTTGCGCGATGACAACAAATGGTTCGTCATGGACGGACAGCATCGGAAGCTGGCCGCCGACCTGCGCGACGACATCACCGAACTGCCCTGCCTGGTGTTTGAGACGGCCCACCGCCGGGAGGAGGCGGTGAGTTTTCTCGCCATCAACCAAGGGCGCGTGGGCGTGGGCAGCCTGGACCGTTACCGGGCGCAACTGATCTCGGGCGACAAGACCGCCTTCGCGGTGGAGGCCATGCTGAAGAGCACGGGGCATCGCGCCGGTGAGACGCCCTCGGCGCGCACGGTCTCGTGCGTGCAATGCCTCTATAACCTGGCGAAGGATGACCGCGCGCGGTTCGAGCGGTTGTGGCCGCTGCTGGCGGAGTTGCATCCCGATGGGCCGATGACGGACATGGTGATCAAAGGGCTGTGGACGGTGGACAAATGGCTGGGCGAGCGCAGCGTCACGGAGACGCCATATCGGGAAAAGCTGCTGATCATCGGCGGCAAGGGTCTGCATCACGAAATCCGGCGTGAAATGGCGGTGATCGGACAGGGCGGATCGCGCGTGGCCGCGTGCGCGATTGCAAAATACCTCAACAAACAACGGCTGGCGGCGCATCTGAAAATTGAACTGAACTGAGTGCATGCCGGTGGCAGCGCCACGGGCATAAACAAAAACAAAAACGGCGCGCACGGAGTGACGCGCCCTTCCTGAAAAATTGACTATGAAGAATCATGAAATGGTGACGTTGCTGCGGGACGATCAACGGCTCGCGGAACTGGAGAAGACGATTGCGAAGGGAAAGAAAACCTTCGTCGAAGTCGGTTTGGCCTTGGCGGAAATCCGCGATTTGCGGCTTTACCGGCGGGAATACTCGGGTTTTGACGAGTATTGCCGTGAGAAATGGGGATGGAAGCGGGCCCATGCCTATCGCCTGATTGACGCCGCCGAGGTTGTCAAAGTGTCTCCAATTGGAGACAAAATCAAAACTGAATCCCAGGCCCGTGAACTGGCGAAAGCGCCACCGGCAGCACGCGACGGGGTGTTGCAAGCCGTGATGGATTCGGGCGAGCCGGTGACAGCCGCCGCCATCAAGCGGCATTTGCCGCCGGTGCCGATGGCGCCCAATGGAGCGGATGCGACGGATGTGTCGCCGGGCAGGATGCCCGGCTCTACACCGCCGCCACCGGCAGCGGTGGTGGATGGAACGGGTTGGCCGGTGCCGACGCATTTGATTCCGCTCTGGCAGCGTGCGGGAGAAGTCCAGGAATTGCTGACGATCCTCACACGGCCGGTGATTTCCAAACTTGTCCAGGCGATGCTGGCGAAATACGGCAGCCTCATCAGCGCCAAAAGCGGAGCCGTGAAACTGATCCGTGTATGACCCCCAACGAAGTAATCAACGCCGTGGACCACGCCGCCGGGATGAATGATCGCTGGTTGTTCCTCGCCGCCTTCTGCCTGCTGCTCATCGGCGGCGGGGTGGTGATTTACTGGCTCGTGCGCCAGCTCCAATCCGTGATTGAAGATCACAAGGAACTGCGCAACGAACATCACGCCGCGCTGGCGCAAATCATCGACAAACAAAGCGAGACGGCGCTGAAGCTCGCCATCTGCATTGATCACAATACCGCCGCGCTCAACGACTGCGCCTTTGAACTGCGCCGGTTTCAGGAAAGAAAGGAACCATGATGAACCCGACCATTGAACGCAAGAAATGCAAGAAACGGAAAAAGTGAGGAATTTATGAAAAAATATGCTGCTGTTTATTTGGGAACCCGCTGGGGACAGGATTACCCGTGGGGGATTACGGTTGAGGCCGATGGCAAACCGCCCATTCTGCTCTGTGTTGGTTGCGCGGAAGAGCGGGCGAAGGAGTTGGTGACTTTGCTAAATAGCCGCCAAGAAAATTCGCGTCGCACCGGTAAACTTGCGGCGGCGGTGGCCGTGCTGCTGGCCGCCGTGTTTTTCTCCGGTTGCTCCATCGCGCCGCTCAAGGGTGGCAAGGCCAGCACCAATCAGTCGGCAGGACACATAGAACAGGCCGTCAGCCAGGGCGACAACCCGGCCCAAGCATCGCGGCAGGACCAAGAAACTGTTCGCACCAAATCTTACACGGTGCCGGTAGGATCCCGCATGGTGGAGACACACGTCACCGCCGACACGGGCGGAGCGCTCGTGACGAATGCCAGCGCATTACTACTCAGCGCGCCGATGTTTGTGACGGAGCGTGAAGAGACGCGAGCCAGCAGCGAGCTTGGCGCGGCTCAAAAAGACACGGCGCGCGAGTTAAGCGCGAAGCTGGTCAGCCTCAAGGGCATTGTGTGGGTCGGTGTAGTCGTGTTTCTATTCGGACTGGCCTCCATGTTTTATCCACCGTTGCAACTCATCATCGGCAGCGTGACGACCAGCTTGATGATCACGGCAGGCGGCGTGGCGCTGATGATTTTGCCATCGCTGGTGGTCGGGAATGAACTTCTGATTTTGGCCGGCGTCGCTGCGGCAGTCGGCTTGTATTTCTTTGCGCACCGGCATGGGCAACTTCGTGGGTTGGTGGATGCGGCAAAAGATGACATCAAATAATTGAAGGAAATTCATGAGTTACGATGTAATGCAAACGGCAGTGACAGCCTGGGCAACGCGGGAATTGCCGGCGCGATTGGATGTGACGGCAACCGCTAAGTTGCTCGGCTTCGCCGAACACGACATCCAGATTTTGGTGAGCGCGGGAAAGTTAACCCCACTCGGCGACCCAGCTCCCAATGCGCCCAAATGGTTTGCCGCCGTCGAAGTTATCCGCCTTGCCACCGATCTGGACTGGCTACACAAGGCCACCAAGGAATTATCCAAATTCTGGTATAACAAGCGTGTGCGCCGGCAAGCTTCCGCCACTTCACCACGGATAACCAAGCGCCAGCCGACACGCTTTTTGGGCGAAAAAGTTTCACCTAATTCTTCACCTAAACCTTCACCGGCGGAGCATAATCCGAGCAATAACTGAGCAATGAAAGGTGGTAGTCGAGCGGTGGCAAATAGTGCTTGAACCCGCATGAAATAAGGGTAGAATAAGCCTTGTAACAGAGTGTGTTAGGTCGGAGCAGTTGGGAATCCCAGCCCGATTCCGACCCTCGCCCGCGATTTTAGCAATCTGCTGGAAGCAATTCTTTTTAGATGCATATTCCAGACAATTCCAGACAAATTAAGTTCGCATTTCTTCGTTATGACCATTTCAGCAAAAAACGACAGAAATACAATATACCCCATATTTTACAATTGAATCACCACGTTTTAGCGAAGCAATGCGAACAACAAAAATCGGGTTCGATTCCCGTGCGCGCTACCAATCACGGTTAAAACCAATAGAATAAAGTATTTCGTGAGTTTTTGACTTTTCAAAAACAGCCGGCTGCTAACACTGGCGGCTAACAAGCTCGCCCATTTCGGCTATGCCTTGGGATGCCTTGAGGCCACCAGCGTCACCGGGACTGGAAAAACTTGCCCCTCCCAAAATTGGTCGGCAGCAAATCCGACGCCGCACCTGATTCAAGGTCATTCACTTCGCCGGTTCCAGCGAGCAGTCAACCAGTTTCACCTCGGCGTTCAAAACCGCATCCGGCTTTTTGACCTGCTTGAAACTGGAATGGTAAATCCGCACGCCGCTGATTTCCGCGCCGGGAAAGCCCTTCACATTCAGCACGCGCGGCGTCTGCGCGACGGTGATATTTTCCATCACCACATTCTTTGCAACCGGCGTGAAATCCCCTTTCGCGCCTTCCTCATAAAGAAAATCAATTTGCAGCACGGAATCCTTGACCTGGCCTACGTTCACGTTGCGCATGAAAATATCCTGCAAAATTCCGCCGCGCATCGCGTTGGATTTCAGCCGCAGGGCGCACACCAAATCCGGGCTGCTCATCTCGCAGTTTTCCACAAACACATTGCTGCAGCCGCCGGAAATTTCGCTGCCGATGGTCGTGCCGCCGTGGCCGTCGCGCATTGTGCAATCGCGGATGATGATGTTTTGCGACGGCACGCCGACGCGGCGGCCGTCATTGTTGCGACCGGATTTGATGGCGATGCAGTCATCGCCGGTGTCGAAAATACATTTTTCAATCAGCACATCGCGGCAGCTTTCCGGATCGCAGCCGTCGTTGTTCGCGCCGTGCGAAAAAATGTCCACACCCCGCACCGTCACGTTCGTGCACAGCAGCGGATGGATTTCCCACATCGGCGAGCGGCGGATTTTCACGCCTTCAATCAAAACGTTCCGGCAGCGATTGAACTGGATGAAGTTCGGGCGCAGAAAATCACCTTCGCCAAAAACGCGCTCGCTCACCGGCACGCCGTCATTGTTCATCTGGGCGAGCCGCGCCCGGGCCGTCGTTTGCGTTCCGACCGCCTTTCCGTTGCGCCCTTTTCCCGCCAGCCACGTCGCATCCGCCTGGCCGTCCAGCGTCCCCGCGCCCGTCACCGCGACATTCGTCAGGTCGAACGCGTAAATCAGCGGTGAATAATTGTAGCACTCAATGCCTTCATAACGCGTGAACACGGCGGGCAAATATGCTTTCGGGTCGGGATTGAATTTCAAAACCGAATTCGTCGCGGCGAGATGCAGTTCCACGTTGCTCTGCAAATGGATTGGCCCGGTTAAAAATTCACCCGCCGGCACCACCACCCGTCCGCCGCCGGCCTGCGCACACGCGTCAATGGCCTTGGCGATGGCCGCCGTCGCATCGGTTTTGCCGTCGGCCACCGCGCCAAAATCGGTGATGGGAAAATCGCGGTTTGCAAATTGCGGTGGCACGATGCGCGCCAGAATTTCCGGCACGCGCAACCATTCTGAAGTTGCCGCCGAGGATACCAGCGTGATTCCCGCGATGAGGGCAAAGAACAATTTTTTCATGGTTTGGTTCGGTTTCATCCCGCGACCTGCGCATTTTCTAATTTGAAAGGCTTCCATTTAGCACCGTCACCACAACATTTTTCAACTGAACGCCTCGGGCATTGGTGATGGAAAAGTTTTTGGCCGCAGTGGTTTTTATATTCTCCAAAACAATATTCGTGGCGCAGCTTTCCGGCAAGCCAACGATGCCGCCGCCATCAATAATACCTTCGCTGGTAATGGCAACGTCCTCCCGTTTTTCGCCGGAGATAGGCGAAGACGAATTTATATTGGACTTTCAGCATACCTCTGTGAAAAAACTGCAAGCCCCGGTCAGGGTGAAGTGATTGTGACCTGTGCGTTGGTGCAGGACAGTCGGTTCACGCCACCCGGAGTGATGATTTTGGAATCCATTAACCGGACGTTTCGCGCAGCGTAGATACCGAAAGGTTTGTCGGCGGTAATGTTGACCCGCTGCAACAAAACATTGGTGACCGCCATCTCCGGCAAACCCCAGATCAATCCCGCCCGGCGTCCGGGTTGTGCCGTGGCGGTGAGGTTGCTAAAGAGGATATCGCGATAAATCGGCGTCTTGCCGGTAATTGGACTGGCGGGATAAGTTGCAGCGACGGCAGCGGTAAGATTGTTCAGCGCGCGGTAGGCCGGCTGCGTGGCCATGTAAGAGGCGTAAATTAAAATCGGGTTTCCTACGTTGGTCATACGCAGATTCAGGTAGGAAAGATTTTGCAAGAGTCCGCCGCGGTCGCGATCGGATTTGATGCGTATCCCCGATTCGGTGTTATTGAACGTGCAATTAATCACCGTGAAATTGGAGATTCCGCCAGCCGTCGGACTGCCGATGGAAACGCCGTGACCGTAACCATAGGTGCAGTTGGTGATCAGAACATCCGAAGTGCCGCCAGCACAGGTATAGTTGTCATCACCCACGCTGACATCGCAGTCCTGAATCAGGATGCGTTTTCCGGTGACATCGCAAGCGTCCGTGTTGTGGCCGGGATTGACCGGATCGGACGAAGGATTGGCGCGAATGGTAACTCCGCGAACCGTGACATCGGTCGTCCTGCCGCTGATGGCGATATGAAACATCGGGGAGTTGGTCAGCCGGACATTTTCAATCAGCACGCGTTCACACGAAGAAAACGAAATCATCCGCGGTCGCTTCGCGCTCCGGGTTTTGGCGTAAGGCCACCACGGAATCCCTTGCCCGTCAATCGTGCCCGCACCGCTGATGGCGATGTCGTGAAGATCTTTGCCGCTGATGAAATTTGCCGGATCGGTGGTGCCACCGGGATATTTGCCCAGCGGCAACATCCGCAAGGTTCCATTCACGCGCAGATTGATACGACTAACCATCTGGATAGGGCCGCTCAAAAAAAATCCCACTGGCACCTCGACGATGCCACCGCCGGCGCTGCTCGCGGCATTGATGGCGGCTTGGATGGCCACCGTGTTCGTTGTCACGCCATCGCCATTGGCACCATAATTAGTGATGCTGAAAGTCTTGCCCGGTATTTCTGGCAATGCCGGGATAACTGCTGATTGCGCTTTGACTGATGAAGCAAACCCCATCAAGCCGGCCAAGATTACGGTGCTAATATTTCGCAACATAGGTGAAACTTTCAATCAAGGCTGTGCCGGTTTCCAAGCATCACTCCCGCCCAAAACGGATTCAACCGTGATTTTTTCAGCGACTTCTTTGGTCAACTGCTTGGCCCATTTAAAACACGCCGCCGGGTTTGCGCCTGGATCGGTGCTGTTGTATTTAGCCGTGTTCCTGAACATATTTTTCAATGCCACGATGGAGCTGGTAATCATACCAACCGAGCGCCAGCAGGACGCGCGGGGATTTGGTTCGCATAGGTTAGACTTTGAATCCAAAACCCCGCGCTTGGCAAGCCTTTAAGTCTTTTTGAAGCCACCGCCGGATTTTCAATGTTATTTGCACAACCGGTAGATGATTAGATTTGCAACGGGCCTGCCAGCGCCCGCCTTCTCCAAAGCCGGGTAACAAAACCGGAGCGGTGCCGTGAGATGGATTTGAAATTCAATCGTCCGTATCGTCCTCGCTGTTGTCCTTGCGCCCGATGTAGCGCGGATCGTTCTCCAAGTTCTGCGAGAGATAAACGTGCCGGATTTCCTGCCCAAAACCATTGCGCCGAAAAAATGCCAGCGCCGCGTGATTCTTCGCCGCCGTGTCCACCAGCATGATGCGCGCGTCGCGGTCAATGAACAGTCCCGTCAACTGCCGCACCAGCCGCGTCGCCAGGCCGGCGCGCTTGAAGCGGCGCTCCACGCCCAGCCACATGAGCAAGCCGTAACGCCACGCGCTGCGCGGTTTTTCCGTCACGCGCCCGAGCGCGAAGCCGATGATTTTCCCGTCCGCCTCCGCAACGAGGCAGGTTTCCGCATCGCTGCTGAACAACTGCGCGAGTTCGTGGTCGTCCCACGAACGGTAGAGCGTCGGCCATTCCTCGGCGGTGAAGAGCTTTTGCCCCAGATCAAATACTTCCGGCACATCGCGCAATTCCATCTCGCGGATTTCCACGGACGGCAACGGCTTGGTGCGCTTGCGACGAACTTTGGTCAAAGTTTCCATACAAAAAATCCATTCCGCCGGGCGACCGACGACCGCCCGGCAGCAGGGATGAATAAATCAAATGAGGCTCCTTGCCTTCGCCAGCGCCTCGTCGAGTTTGCTGGCGTCCTTGCCGCCGCCGCGCGCGTTGTCCGGTTTGCCGCCGCCTTTGCCGCCAACGATGGGCGCGATTTGCTGGATGATTTTTCCGGCCTGAACCTTTGCCGTGAAATCCGCCGAGACGTTGGCGATGAGTGTGACATTGCCGTTGACCGCACCGCCCACGACGATGACGCCTTTGAACTGGCTCTTCACCGCGTCCACGATGGCTTGCAAATAATCGCCGTCCGAATCCGGGAATTGTTGCGTGATGAGCGGGATGCCGTTCACATCCTGCGCGCGGGTGAGCAGCCACGCTGCCGTTTGCGCGGCGTTGCGCTGGATGGCCGACTTGAGCGACTTCTCCAATTCCTTTTGATGCGCGAGCAAGGCTTCCACTTTTTTCTCCAACTCGCCGACGGGCGAATTGATTTTTCCGGCGATGCTGCGGATGAGTTGCAACTGCTCGTTCGCCAAGCCGTAAGCCGTCAAGCCGGCAACGGCTTCGATACGCCGGACGCCGGCAGCCACGGCGGCTTCGCTGACGATGCGGAACAAACCGATTTCGCCCGTCGCGCGCGTGTGCGTGCCGCCGCAAAGTTCCATCGAATAACCATCCAGCTTGCCGGCGCCGCCGCCGATTTGGACGACGCGGACGGTGTCGCCGTATTTGTCGCCGAAGAATTGCATCACGTCCTTGCGGTGCTTGACGTCGGCGTGGGCGACTTCCGTCCACGAGACGCCGGCGTTTTCGAGGATGCGCTCGTTGACGAGCTTTTCGATGTCGGCGACCTGCGCGGGCGTAAGCGGCGCGCTGTTAAAATCGAAGGTCAACTTGTCCGGGCCGACGAAGGAACCTTTCTGCGAAGCCTCGCGGCTGGCGACTTCGTGCAACGCCCAGTGGAGCAAATGCGTGACGGTGTGATGGCGCTGGATGGCATCGCGACGGGATTTGTCCACGGTCAAGGTGATGGGCGCACCGGCGACGGGGGCGTCGCCGACACTTTCTGCGACGGAGGCGTCGCAGCTACCAAGGAAATGCAGGAAGGTGTTGCCGCTCTTCTGGGTGTTGACGACGCGCCAGAGCTGGCCGCTGCCGGTCAACTCGCCGGTATCGCCGACCTGGCCGCCCATCTCGGCGTAGCAGGCGCTGGTATCGAGGATGACGGCGGTCTTATCTTTCAATGAGACGACTTCGAGCACCTTGGCCGGCACGGTTAGTGCATCATAGCCGACGAACTTGGTGGGCGTGGTGGTCTCGATTTGCGAGAGCGAAATGACTTCTTTTTTCTGCGCGGCACGGGCGCGGGCGCGCTGCTCTTCCATCAACTTTTCAAAGACTGGTCTATTAACCATCAACCCACGTTCACGAGCCATCAATTCTGTTAAGTCGAATGGAAACCCGTAAGTATCGTAGAGCAAGAAAGCTGTTTCCCCCGAAATACAGCCTTTGGAAAATTCATCGTTGTCTTCTGCTGGATAATTAGACGCTTCATTCTCGAAGATTCGGACACCATTATCCAACGTCTTGTTAAACGCCTCTTCCTCGCGCTGGATGGTTTCCTGCACGACCTTCTTGCGGGTGCGGATTTCGGGGAAGACGTCGCCCATCGTGTCGGCGAGGACGTCCACCAGTTTGTAGAAAAAGGGTTCCTTGAAGCCGAGCGTGCGGCCGTAGCGGACGGCGCGGCGCAGGATGCGGCGCAAAACGTAGTTGCGGTCGTTGTTGCCGGGCTGGATGCCGTCGGCAATGGCAAAGGACAGCGTGCGGATGTGGTCGGCGATGACGCGGAAGGCGATGTCGAGGGCGATTTGGTCAGTTTGAACCCCGGACTCACCTTTTTGATGGGTTAACTCAACAAATTGATGGGTTGAGTCATCTTTTAGGTGAGTTGACTCATGTTTTTCTTGGGTTGACTCATCTTTAACATGGGTTGACTCATGTTTTTGGTGAGTTGATTCATCTTTTTCATGAGTTAACTCATGTTTTTGATGGGTTGACTCATCTTTGAGGTGAGTTAACTCACCTTTTTGATGAATGGGTGTCTCTTTTTGACCACCTGGCAGGGTGCTTTTATAGGTTTTCCCGCTCATTTTCTCCAAAACATCAAAAATGGGGCGGAAAATGTCGGTCTCGTAGTTGGAAATCTTGGCGTTCTGGAAGTCGGTCAGGTTTTTGGTGCCCTGAATGATGCTGGTGACGCGCTCGAAACCCATGCCGGTGTCCACCGCCACGGCCGGGAGCGGCGAAAACGTGCCGTCGGGGTTGGCGTTGAACTGCATGAAGACGAGATTCCAAATCTCGATGCAGCGGGCGTCGCCCTTGTTGACGAGCGAACCCTTGGTGTCGCCGGCGGGCGTCAGGTCCACGTGGAGTTCGGAGCACGGGCCGCACGGGCCGGTTTCGCCCATCATCCAGAAGTTGTCTTTCTTGTTGCCGTTGACGATGTGAATGGCGGGATCAAGGCCGACGCTGCGGAATTTCTCGGCCCAGAAGTTCCACGCTTCTTGGTCGAATTCGCTGGGGTCGTTTTTGGTTTTGTCGGGATTGTAAACGGTGGCGTAAAGGCGTTGCGGGGGAAACTTCCAAATCGTCACGACGAGTTCCCACGCCCATTCGATAGCTTCCTTCTTGAAATAGTCGCCGAAAGACCAGTTGCCAAGCATCTCAAAGAACGTGTGGTGATAGGTGTCGAGACCGACGTCGTCGAGGTCGTTGTGCTTGCCGCCGGCGCGGATGCACTTCTGGGTGTCAGCGGCGCGACCGGGCGTGTAGGGACATTTGGTCTGGCCGAGGAAGATGGGCACGAACTGGTTCATGCCGGCGTTGGTGAACAAAAGATTCGGCGAATCGGGCATCAACGAGGAAGACGGCACGAGGGTGTGCGCCTTCGACTTGAAGAAATCGAGGAACGACTGGCGGATTTGGTGGCTGGTCATCATGGCAAAATCGAGCGATGAGCCTAGCAGAAGCGGGGCGGGCAAGCGAGGGGAAGTTTTCCACGGTGCCGGTTGCAAATGCCGGCGGGTTGAAACATACTATTCCAACATTTTATCCCCATGAGTCTAAAATCCAGTTCCGTGGCGCTGCGGGTGAGCCTGTTATACGGTCTCCTCGCGGGCCTGTGGATTTTATTTTCCGACCGGCTGCTGATGGAATTGATTCATGACCAGGAACGCATGGCCCAACTGGAAACTTACAAGGGCTGGGCGTTTGTGGCGTTCACGGGCGTGATGTTTTTTGTCATCCTGCACCAACTGCTGGAACGCGAAGCCCAGAAAATCAAGGAACTGAACAAGGCGCAGGCCCTGACGCGGCTGCAAAACGAGACGCTGGAAAAAATCGCGGGCGGCAAGCCGCTCCCGGAAACGCTGGCGTTCCTGACGCTCGGCGTCGAGGCGCAATCGCCGGGGATGCTGGCGTCCATCCTGTTGCTGGACGGCGATGGTTTACACCTGCGGCACGGCGCGGCACCGTCGTTGCCGGCGGCCTACATTCAGGCGGTTGACGGCGCGGCCATCGGCCCGAAAGCCGGGAGCTGCGGCACGGCGGCGTTCCGGGGTTCGCCGGTGTTTGTGAGCGATATTGCCAGCGATCCGCTGTGGACGGATTACAAACAGCTGGCGCTGCCGCACGGGCTGCGGGCGTGCTGGTCCACGCCGATTCTGGACGAGCAGAAAAAAGTGCTCGGCACGTTTGCCATCTATCATCGCACGCCGGGGTTGCCGAATGCCGAGGATGTGGGCGTGATTGAACTGGTGACGCACACGGCGGCCACCGCCATCCTGAAGGAGCGCGCGGAAAAAAACCTGATTGGAAGCGAAGAGCGTTTTCGCACGCTGGTGGAGCAGGCGTCGGATGCGATTTTTGTGCATGATACGGAAGGGCGTTTGCTGGCCGTGAATCAAAGCGCCTGCAAAAGCCTGGGTTACTCCAGCCAGGAATTACTGCGGATGACCGTGGCGGACATCGAGCAGAAAATGTCGCCAGAAAAGGTGCGGCAAATCCATCAGGAAATGCGGCCCGGAAAATCCCTGCTCGTGCCCGGCAAACACCGGCGCAAGGACGGCACCACTTTTCCGGTTGAAGTCAGCCTGTCCTGCTACGAAATTCAGGGGCAACCGGTCGTTGCCGCCCTGGCGCGCAACATCAGCGGGCGCAAGGAATACGAGGATCAGCTCGCGCAATCGGTCTCGCTGCTGCGCGCCACCATCGAGTCCAGCGCGAGCGGCCTGCTCGTGGTGGACACCAAGGGAAAAATCACGACTTTCAACAACCGGTTCCTCGAAATGTGGCGGATTCCCGCCGAGCTGGTGGCGCAGGGCGACGACCAAATCATCTTGAAACTGGTGCAGAATCAACTGCGGGAACCGGATCAATTTTTGCAGCGCGTGCAGGCGCTTTACCAGCAACCGGCGGCGGAAGGTTATGACACGCTGCATTTCAAGGATGGCCGCATTTACGACCGCGTGGCCCGGCCGCAACGGCTCGGCGACAAGATCATCGGCCGCGTCTGGAGTTTCCGCGACGCGACCGCGCAGCATCAGGCGGAGCAAAAACTGGCGGTCTCGGAAGAAAGCTACCGGAATTTTTTCAACACCATCGGCGACGCGATTTATGTGCTGGACGAAACCGGGAAATTCCTGGCCGTCAACGACGGCGCGGTGGCGATGTATGGGCACGCCAAGGAAGATTTCATCGGCCAGACGCCGGAATTTCTCTCCGCGCCCGGACGGAATGATCTCGCGCACGCCGCCGTGTTGATTGAACGCGCGTTTGCTGGCCAACGGCAGCAAATGGAATGGTGGGGACGGCGCAAAAACGGCGAGGTTTTTCCCAAGGAAGTCCGGCTGGAACGCGGCACCTACTTCGGCAAAAAAGTGGTTTTCGCCAGCGGCCGCGACATCACCCAGCGCCGGCAGGCGGAGACGGAGCTGGAACAAGAGCGCAAGCTGCTGCGCACGATGATTGACCTCGCGCCGGATTTTATTTTTGTCAAGGACACCGACAGCCGGTTCCTCGTCGTGAACGAGGCTTTGGCCCGGTGCTACTGCCGGAAACCGGCGGAGCTGTTGCACCACACGGACACCGATTTTTTGCCGGCACCGCTGGCGGCGCATTTTCGCGCCAGTGAATTGCAAGTGCTGGCGTCCGATTCGTTTTGCACCTATCAGGACGACCTCATTTTTCCCGACGGCGAACCGCGCACAGTTGTGACCAACATGGTGGCGTTCCGGGATTCACAGGGCCAGGTCGCCGGCCTCGTGGGTATTGGCCGCAACATCACCCAGCAACAACGGGCGGAAAAATCCATGCGCCTGCAAAGCGTCGCGCTCGAAGCCGCCGCCAATGCCATTCTCATCACCGATCCGCACGGCAACATCGAGTGGGCCAATTCCGCCTTCAGCCAGAGTTCCGGCTATGCGCTGGCCGAATGTCTCGGAAAAAATCCGCGCGAGCTGGTGCGCTCCGGCAAGCATGGCAAAGAATTTTACCAGGCGATGTGGGAAACTATTTTGACCGGCAACGTCTGGCACGGCGAAATCATCAACCGCCGCCGGGATGGCAGTTTTTATTTGGAGGAGATGACCATCACGCCGCTGCATGACGCGCAGAAAAAAATTTCCCACTTTGTCGCCATCAAGCAGGACATCACGCAACGCCGCCGGATGGAAGAGGAATTGCGCCAAGCGGCGGCGCGCACGCAGTTTTACATGAGCCGGATGCGCTGGCGTTCATTGCCTTCGACCGCGAGTTCCGCGTGGCGGAATGGAACCATGCCGCCGAGGAGATTTTTGGCTGGACCACCGCCGAGGCATTGGGCCGGCACGCGTATGAATTGGTGGTGCCGCCGGAAGTCCGCCCGCAGGTGGATCGCGTGTGGGATGAAATTATCCAGAGCGGCAACCTCGCCAGCCATTCGGTGAATGAAAACGTCACGAAATCCGGCCGGCGCATCACTTGCGACTGGCGCAACACACCTTGGCGCGATGCCAGCGGCCAGATTTGCGGCAGCCTGTCCATCGTGACGGACATCACGGAAAAATTACGCGCGGAAAAAGAACGGCAGAATCTCGAAGCCCAGCTCCGCCAAGCGCAAAAGATGGAGGCCGTGGGCCAGTTGTCCGGCGGCATTGCGCACGACTTCAACAACATTCTCACCGTGATCCAGGGCAACGCCTCGCTGTTGCAGGGCCTCGACCTGCAGCCGTCGGAAATCCGTGACTGCGCCAATCAAATCGCGCGCGCCGGCGAACGCGCCGCCAGCCTCACGCGCCAGTTGCTCATGTTCGCCCGCAAGCAGCAGATGCAGCCGGTCAATCTGGATCTCAACGACACCGTGGCGCAGATGACCAAGATGCTCCAGCGCATCCTCGGCGAAGACATCGCGCTGCGTTCGGAATATTCCCCCGCGTTGCCGCACATCCTCGCCGATGTCGGCATGATTGAACAAATCATTCTTAACCTCGCGGTCAACGCCCGCGACGCCATGCCCGGCGGCGGCAAGCTGACGATTCGCACCCGGCTGGAAAATCCCAAGCCCGGCGAAGCCGCGCAAACTTCCGCGCCCACGCACGTTTGCCTGTCCGTGTCCGACACCGGCACCGGCATCGCCCCGGAAATTTTGCCGCGCATCTTCGAGCCGTTTTTTACGACGAAGGAAGTGGGCAAAGGCACCGGTCTCGGCCTCGCCACCGTCTATGGCATTGTGCAGCAGCACCACGGCGAAATCTCCGTGCAGAGCGAGCCGGGCCAAGGCACGACCTTCCATGTTCATTTTCCATTCATTGCCCAAGCGGAAGCCACCGCCAAGGCAACGACGGCCAAGCCGGTGCTGCCTTGGGGTGATGAAACTATTTTACTGGTCGAGGATGAATTTCCGCTGCGCACGTTTGTCAGCGAACTGCTGCAACGCTGCGGTTACACCGTGCTGGAAGCCGGCTCCGGCCCCGCCGCCCTCAACCTCTGGCAGGAACATCGCGACCGCATTCAGCTCGTTTTGACCGACATCATCATGCCAGAAAACATGAACGGCATCGAGCTGGGCCGCCGTTTGCTGGACGAGAAGCCCGCGCTCAAAATTATTTACACCAGCGGCTACACCGGCAATCTCGAAGGTCGCCACAGTGCGCTCGTCGAGGGCGTCAACTTCATTCGCAAACCGTTCAAGCCCGAAGCCATCGCGGAAATCATCCGCAAAAATCTGGATGGAAAAACGGCGGAAAAATAAAACGGCGGGCAACGGCGGGAAGGAAATTTAATCTAACGCTTCACCGGCACGGAACGCAAGCCCCGGCTGGTCAAAACTGGAAAATATATTTGCAGATTTCACTTGAGAAAGAACGCCGGTGGAACGATTTTCTAACCAGTTCAGTTGCTCTTTGTAAAAAATAATTTCCCTGCCCTGTGCGTGATTCGCAACAGTCCTTGGACCGTAAATAAAACGAACTCGGGATGAGCCGCAGACGGTGGCCGACACGTCGGCATTGCGTCCGAAAGTTGTAAGCCGCCGGGCGAGTCCCACATATGGAAACATATGTCCGAAGGATACAGTTAGACACGGCAATGGCGGGGTTTCTTTCAAGATTACCGGCTTGATTCGTCAAGCCGGCAATCAAAGCCCGCCACCCGTTGCGGGCTTTTTTATTTTGGGCAAACAACTTCAACTGCTAACTTCACCGTATGGCGCGCGACGAATTGTTTTCCACCCCGGTAGAAAAACTGCCGGCAGAAACACCCGTGACTTCGCCAGAATCCCTTCGCAGCCGCCCGCTCGCCGCGCGGATGCGCCCGCGCAATCTCGCCGAATACGCCGGCCAGTCGCACATTCTCGGCCCCGGCCAGCTTCTCCGCCGCGCCATCGAAGCCGACCGCATCCAGTCGCTGATTTTTTACGGCCCGCCCGGCACCGGTAAAACTTCGCTCGCCCAAATCATCGCGCGCCAGACAAAATCCAAGTTTGAAAGATTGAGCGGAGTGGAATCCAACGTCGCGGACATGCGCCGCGTTTTGTCCGCTGCGGCCAATCGCCTTGAAAACACTGGTGCGTCCACGATTTTGTTCATTGACGAAATCCATCGGTTCAACAAATCGCAGCAGGACGTTTTGCTGCCGGACGTGGAAAGCGGCGTCATCAAGCTCATCGGCGCGACCACGCACAATCCGTTTTTCTTCGTCAACTCGCCGCTTGTCTCGCGCTCGCAAATCTTTGAGCTGCGGCCGCTGACGGAAGAAGATTTATTCTTGCTCCTGCAACGCGCGCTGAACGATGCCGAACGCGGTCTCGGCTATCTGAAAATTTCCGCCGATGAAAATGCTGTGCGCCATCTCGCCAAAATTTCCGACGGCGATGCGCGCAAGGCTTTGAACTCGCTGGAAATCGCCGCGCTGACAACTGCGCCGCAAAAAAATGGCGTTGTTCAAATCACGCTCGAAGTTGCCGAGCAGAGCATCCAGAAAAAGGCCGTCGTTTATGACGGCGATGGCGACGCGCATCACGACACGATTTCCGCGTTCATCAAATCCATGCGCGGCAGCGACCCCGACGCCGCGCTTTACTGGCTCGCGAAGATGATCCACGCCGGCGAAGACCCGCGCTTCATCGCACGACGCATCGTGATTTGCGCGGCGGAAGACGTGGGCCTGGCCGACCCGATGGCTTTGGTTTTGGCGAATGCCTGTCTGGCCGCCTCGGAATTTGTCGGCTGGCCGGAGGCGCGGATAC
>Ga0208507_1000943_pt1 | contig 17191 bp, 12 predicted proteins | sample CryBogCBH12Aug01_FD_184626 | JGI IMG/M metagenome (GOLD analysis project Ga0208507, IMG submission 184626) | Freshwater microbial communities from Crystal Bog, Wisconsin, USA - CBH12Aug09.1 (SPAdes) (version 2) | ecosystem: Environmental > Aquatic > Freshwater > Lake | place: Crystal Bog... | reverse complement strand
GGCCTCCCGCCCGTGGTGGCCCGCCTCGTGGCCGGCCAGCTGGAGGCCTGGGGGCTGGAGCCGGCGCAGTCCCCGGCGGGCGCCGACCTCGCCGATTGGCTGCAGCAGGCCCGCCGCCCCGGAGCCCTCATCCTGGCGGCGCCTGGAACCCTGGACCTCGCCCTGGAGCAGGACCGGGACGGGGCCGTGGTGCTGGTGAGCCCGCTCTACCGGCCGGAGCTGCGCGAGGCGGCCGCCCGCAAGGGGGTCCAGTCCTTCCTCTCGGTGCCGGTGCGGCCCAGCCTCCTGCGCGGCCTCCTGGAGCCGACCGACTCCGCTTCGGGGGAGCCCGCCTCAGCGGTGCCGGCACCCGCCGTGGACGGTCCCGTGAAGGTGCGGGTCCTGCTCGCCGAGGACAACCTGGTGAACCAGAAGGTGGCGCTGGTGATGCTCCGCAAGCTGGGCATCGAGGCGGATGTGGTGGGTACCGGCGTCGAGGCCCTGGATGCGCTGGTGGGCGTGGCCTACGATCTGGTGCTGATGGACTGCCAGATGCCCGAGATGGACGGCTTCGATGCCACCCGGCGCATCCGCGAGCGGGAGCGGGGCAGCCGCCGCCTGCCCGTGGTGGCCATGACAGCGAACGCCATGATGGGCGACCGGGAGCGCTGCATCGAGGCCGGCATGGACGACCACATCCCCAAGCCCGTGCGGGTGGAGGCCCTGCACCGGGCGCTCTTCCGGTGGCTGCCAGCCGGCGCCGTGCCGCCCGTGCCGGGAGGGGCCTGACATGGCGCGGGGCGCAGCCCTCCTGGAGGACGCCACGGCCATCCGCATGGCCCTCCAGCGCCTCTGCGTGGATGGCGCGCGCCTGGAGGTGGCCTACCGGGACCAGCGCTCCGCCTTCCCCATCCTGACGGAAGACGGCGAGCGCCTGGCCTTCCGGATGCCCTTCGAGGCCATCGACGCCTGGGGGCTGAAGCCCGGTGAGAACCTGGCGGTCAAGCTCAAGGACCGCGGCCTCGAGTACGAGTGCGTGGTCGCCCAGGCGGGTCAGGAGGTCTACGAGGGCGTGGAGACCTGCCTGGCCACCATCCCCCGGGTGCTGCGCCGCTCGGACATGCACCGCCTGGCGGACTTCATCCCCGATCACGCCCACATGCCGGTGCGCGAGGCCACCTTCACCAACACCCGCAACGCGCTCATCGACGGCACGGTCCAGAGCTTCGGCGAGGAGGGCCTGGAGCTGGTCCTCCGGAACAGCAAGCAGGACATCCGCGAGCTGCTGCGCATGGGGGAGGAGTCCCTGCTGGACCTGCCCCTGGAGAACGATCTGCGCCTGCGGGCACCCACCACTGTGGCCTACTTCGGCGATAACCTCGTGGGCCTGCGCTTCACCAAGCAGGCCGACCCCCGGCTGCTGGAGCAGTACCGCGGCTGGATGCAGGAGCAGCAGGTCATCCAGGAGCAGCATGACCGGGAGGACTTCTCGCCCCGGGGGTTCCAGGAGGCCACGGCCCGGCTGAACCGTGCGGCGGCCCTGCCGACGGTGAAGGTGCTGGTGGACCGGGAGCCGCTGCTGCTGCTGCTCACAGAGAAGGAGGACTTCGCCCGGCGTCTCGGGGAGGCCCTCAGCCGCAAATTCGGTCTGGCGGTCCTCGACCACATCAAGGGGCCGGTGAAGTCGCAGCTGGCCAGCGTCGGCGGTGCCGACGGCTCCTGGGGGCGGGTGCGCATGGTGCTGGTCCACAATCAGCTGCGCCTGGCCAGCCCCCTCGAGCTCTGCCGGCAGCTGGTGGAGCAGGAGGGCTGCCCCATTCCCGTCATCCTCGCGGGCACCGAGGAGGACGAGGCCAAGAAGCGGCACCACGCCATGACCGCGGGCGCCGTGGACTACGTGGTCGTCGAGCCCTTCCGGATCCTCGCCATCCTCCGCCGCCTGGATGATACGCTGCGGCTGTTCGAGGGGGATTGAGGCGTTGCTGGCAGCCGACAGCCCCATTCACCGCAGCGCCACATCCCGTCCGCGCCAGTGGTTCACGCCCCGCAGGCGGTCCCAGAGAGCCCAGGCCGTGCCCAGGGCGAAGACCACGGCGTTGAGGGGCCAGAGGGCCCAGAGCAGGTCCATGGGGCGTCCCGTGAGCCGCTGCTGGGCGTCGCCGGCCAGCGCTGGCACCAGGAGCCAGAGCAGCAGGGCCAGGCCCGGGTGGCCCGCGCAGGGCAGCCAGAGGGGCGCCAGGCCCACGGCCAGCACCACCGGCAGGGCCGGCGGCAGCAGGCCCCAGGCGGGCAGGGCGGCGGCATTCTTCCGCATGGCCCGGACCAGCTCGCCGAGGCCGTGGTACATCCGCAGGTGGAGGTCGGGACCGCCCCGCGCCACCCGGTTCACGAAGCCCGCGGCCTTCACCCGGCGGGCCAGCATCATGTCGTCGATGGCCTCCAGGGGCACGGCGGCGTGGCCGCCCACGGCGTCGTAGGCGGCACGGCGCACCAGCGTGAAGGCCCCCACGCCGCAGAAGGCCGGATGCCGCGGGTTGGGCACCTGGTGGGGCGGCACCGCCAGCAGGAAGGCGGACGCGGCCAGGGGCAGGACGATGCGCTCGCCGGGGCTCACGGCGTCCACGGCGGGCACCAGGGCCAGGATGTCCGTGGGCGCGTGCCGCTGGGTGTGGGCCAGGGCCCGGCTCAGCACGGTGGGGGCGGCCTGCACGTCCGCGTCCACGAACAGCAGCCAGTCCGCGGCCCGGGCCTCGGGCTGCCGGGCGGCGAGGTCCAGGGCGTGGTTCTTCCCCAGCCAGCCCGGTGGCAGGGCCTCGTTGCGGAGCACGCGCAGCCGGTCCGGCCGGGCGGCGGCCCGGGCCTGGAGCAGCCCGGTGCTGCCGTCCGTGGAGCCGTCGTCCACCACGAGGATGTGCAGGCGGGGATAGTCCTGGGCCAGCCAGGAGTCGAGGGCCGCGCCCACCTCCGCCACCTCATCGCGCACGGGGATGCAGAGGCAGACCGCAGGGGGTCCCGCGGGCAGCGGGAGCCCTGGCCCCAGCTCGGGCAGCCGGTGCCAGTGCCGGCGCAGGAGGGTCAGCGCCGCCAGCACCGCGCCCACGGAACTCCAGGATGCCGCTTCCAGCCAGACCATCCTTCAGCCTAGCCTGGGAGCAGGCGGCACCCGAGGTAACCCATGCATCTGGCCTTCCTGGCCCACGACCCCCTGGCCGGCACCCTCATGCTGCTGGCTCTGCTGTGGCTGTCGGCGAAGGTGGGTGGCGAGCTGGCCGTGCGCCTGCAGCTGCCCGCGGTCACCGGTGAGCTGGCGGTGGGCCTGGTCCTCACGGCCCTGCACCGGACCTGGACCTGGTTTCCCGAGGTGAGCGCCTCCCCCTCCGCGGCGTTCCTGGGGGGGCTGGGCGTGGTGGTGCTCATGTTCGCCGTGGGCCTGGAGTCCACGGTGCCGCAGATGCTGCAGGTCGGCCTGGCCTCCCTCCGGGTGGCGCTCATCGGCGTCGCGGCGCCCATGGCCGCGGGCCTGGCCGGGGCCTGGCTCCTGCTGCCCCGGGGGACGCCCTTCGTGCTGGACCTGTTCATCGGTGCCTGCCTCTGCGCCACCAGCATCGGGATCTCCGCCCAGGTGCTGCGGGAGAAAGGGGCCTCGGAGTCCCTGGAGGGGCGCATCATCGTCGGCGCTGCGGTGGTGGACGATGTGCTGGGTCTGCTGGTGCTGGTGGCGGTCTCGGGCCTGGTGGGCGCCACCGCGGCCGGTCTGGGCTCAGGTCTCCTGAGGACCCTGGGGCTGGCCCTCGGCTTCCTCGCGGCGGCCTTCACCCTGGGCCGCCTGGCCACCCCCCGACTCTTCCGGCTCGCCAGCCGCTTCCGGGGCGAGCAGGTGCTGCTGCCCCTGGGCCTCGGGTTCGCCTTCCTGCTGGCCTGGCTGGGCAGCCTCGCGGGGCTGGCCTCCATCGTGGGCGCCTACGCCGCGGGCCTCATCCTGGAACCCGCGCACATCGAGGACCTGGAGCGCCGGGAGCAGCGGACGCTTGAGGAGCTGGTGCACCCGCTGGTGTCGGTGCTCTCGCCCCTCTTCTTCGTGCTCATGGGGGCCGCCGTGGACCCCGCGGCCCTGTTCCAGCCTGCCACCCTGGGCTTCGCTCTGCTCCTGGCGGGCCTGGGCATCGTCGGGAAGTATCTCGCGGGCTACGGCGGTGGCCGGGCCGCGCGGAGCGCCGTGGTGGGCTGGGGCATGGTGCCTCGGGGCGAGGTGGGCCTCATCTTCGTGGCCACCGGCGCCCAGCTGCGCCTGGGCGACGCGCCCCTGCTCAGTCCCGGGGTCCAGGCCGGCATCGTCGGCGCCCTGCTCCTCACGACCATCGCCGGTCCCGTGGGGCTGGGCTGGGCCCTGCAGCGGGGCCCCCGGGAGCAGGCCTGAAGGGCCGGACTTCCCTCGGAAGGCCGGGCGGACTAGGTGATCAAGCGTATGGAGTCAGGGCCGGGCTGGCTCTAGCCTTCAGAAGCGGCCCCTGCTGCCGGGTGACAGTCCGGGCGGGCTCGGCCGTGAAGGAGGTGGTGATCATGGGGGAGTCTCGGCCATTGGGCATTCTCGTCTTCAATGCTGACGGAACCCTGCTCCGGTACAGCAAGGAAGCGGCCGAGGTCACCGGCTATGCCTTCAATCAGATGGAGACCCTGCAGCAGTGGTGCGAGCTCCTGTTTCCCGATCCGGTCAATCAGGCCATCGTGAAGACGGCGCTCCACGAACTGGCTGCGAACCTCGAGGGGGGCCAGGCCCGCACCTTCGAGTTCTCCCTGCCGTTCCGGACCGCCTGCGGTGATACCCCGCAGGGCCACTTCACCATCGCGGTGAGCAGCCCGGTGGGGGAGAAGCCCGAACCCATCATCCTGATCAGCCTCCTCGAGAAGGCGCCGGGCGCCCCCCTCCGCCCGGCACTGGGTAGCCGGGACGTGCTGGGGCAGGCCCTGGGCATGATCAGCACCGCCCACCAGAACCTCCTGGCCGTGGTGGAGGAGAGCCAGACCCGGGTCATCGCCGCCACCAACCGGATCCGCGGGGACCAGGTGGCCATGTCCCACCAGTGGGACGAGCTCTTCCAGGAGGCCTTCGCCCTGGCCCGGATCCGGGACCTGGTCGAGGTCGTCCGGGAGTCCGTGGATATCGCCTTCGACGCGTCCCGGTCCGATGTGCAGCAGGCGGACCCCGACCGTCCGCTCATGGGCGTCCCCGTGGGCAAGCCGGTGGCCCTCCCGCTGGGTCTGAGCCTCCACAAGCTCGAGCGGTTCTGGATCCTGAGCACCCTCCAGGCCCTCCATGGCAACCGCAGCGACTGCGCCCGGCACCTCGACATCGCCCTGCGCACGGTCCGCAACAAGCTGGGGGAGTACAAGACCGACGGGTTCAAGATCCCTTCCTCGGCCCGAGGGCGCCGGGTGAAAGTGCAGGCGATCGCCTGATTGGAAAAAAAGGACTCCGGGGTCCATTGGAATGGACAAGTGAACGGACCGGAATGTGGGTTATAGTCAACCAGTGAAGGAGGTTGGATGACCCCGAACCCTGGCTCCCCAACCTCTGTGTCCGGGAAACATGGCGCTGAAGAGCCGGCATGCCTCCTCTTTGTGGATGACGATGTGCTCATCCTCAAGAGCATGCGGCGGATGTTCAGCGACCACTACCAGGTGCTCACGGCCCAGTCGGGCGACGAAGCCCTGGCGCTGCTGGCCAAGGGGCCGGTGCCCCAGGTGGCGGTGGTCGACCACCAGATGCCCGGCATGACCGGGATCGAGGTCCTGCGCGGCCTGCGCCAAGAATATCCCGACACCATCCGGATCATGCTGACGGGCCAGGCGGACCTGCCGGTGGCCATGGAGGCCGTCAACCGCGGGCAGGTGTTCCGCTTCCTCACGAAGCCCGTGGACGCCCCGAGCCTCCAGCAGATGGTGGCCGAGTCCGTGGAGGCCTACCAGCAGCGGGCCGCAGAGAACCGCCTGGTGGCCCAGGCCATGGCCATGGGCCGGGGCGACGGGCCCGGCCGCGAGGCCTCCGCCCTGCAGCAGCTCCTGGAAGCCAGGCTGACCACCCGCGAGATGGACGTCCTCCGGCTCATCGGCCAGGGCAGGGCCTCCAAGGAGATCGGGCCCAGGCTGGGGATCAGCCCGCGGACGGTGGACGTGCATCGCAGCCACATCCTCGAGAAGCTCACCCTGCACAACTCCACCTCGCTGGTCCGGGTCGCGGTCAAGGCCGGCCTGGTCTGATCGGGCGCGGTTCCCGGGGATTTCGGGTCCTGGGAAGTACGCAATCAAGCGTATGAAGGCCCAGGGCGATTCGGACGATAGTAGCTGTAGTCCCCTCGCCGGGTTGCTCCGGACCACCCGGTCCGCCTGGCAGGGGATGTTGCCCGAAGCCAGGCTCAGGATCACCTGGAACCGGCCGATACAATTTCCGTGAGGTGGGGACCGTGAGAACATTCGCGCGCTGGCTGTCTGGATTCCTGTTGGGTCTGGCCCTCCCCCTGGCTCCGCTCCCGGCCCAGTCGTCGGCGGAGCCCTTCAAGGTGGGCGTGGCCCCCCACACCAGCGCCCGCTTCATCCTCGAGCAGTACCAGCCGCTCCGCACCTACCTGGAGAAGGCCCTGGGTGCGGAGGTGGAGATCGTCACCGCGCCGGACTTCTCCGAGTTCGCGCGGCAGGCCCTCAGTCAGAAATACGACATCGCCATCACGACGGGCCACCAGGCGCGACTGCTGCAACTGGACGCGGGCTATGCGCCCCTCCTGACCTACAAGGCCGATTTCAAGTCCCTCGTCGTCGTCACCGCGAAGGGCGGCATCCGGGAGGCCGCGGATCTCAAGAACAAGACCGTCATCGGCCTCAGTCCCTCCTCTCTGGTCACGCTCTGGGGGGAGTCCTGGCTCCGGCGCATGGGTCGCACCGATGTGACGCTGCGCTACGTCAGCGCCGCGGACAGCGTGGGCCAGCTGCTCCTGGTCGGCGAGGGGAGCGCGGGCCTCATGTCCCTGCCGAACTTCCAGAACCTTGCCCCGGAGGTCAAGGCCGGCCTGCGGGTGCTGGCCGAGAGCCCCGCTCTGGCTGGGCGGGTGTACATGCTGAACAAGCGGCAGCAGTCCCGGCAGGCGGCCATCGACGCCGCGCTCTGGGCCTTCTCGAAGACCCCGGAAGGTCGGCAGTATCTGGAGAAGAACAACCTGGGTGGCTACCGGAAGCTGCGGAAGGGTGAGCTCGAGGCGATGAGCCCCTACGCGGCCGAGGTGCGCCGGATCCTGGGGACCAAGTGACCCCCCGCTTCATGGGGCGGTCGATCCGCTCCCGAATGCTGCTGGCGGCGATCCTGGTAGAGGCCACCATGCTGACGCTGCTGGTGGTGAACAGCCTGCGCCTGCTCTCGGGACAGATGACCGAGCAGGCGGCCCGGCATGCCTCGCAGATGACGCCGGTGCTGCACGCCGCCCTCATCGCGCCCCTGGCCCAGCGGGATACTGCCACGGTCCAGGCCATCCTCGACGAGTGCGTCCGGACCCAGGGCATCGACTACCTGGCCGTCCATGACGCCGTGGGCCGGACCGTGGCCACCAGCGGCTGGCCCAAGGACAAGCCCCTGCCACCCCCCGATCATGGCTTCAAGCTGTTCGTCGCCAACGGGACCCCCCGCTACAACGTCATCTCCCAGATCACCGTCGCCAAGCAGACGCTCGGTGACGTGCACTTCGGCCTGGACCTCTCCCAGATCCTGGCGGCCCACCGGCAGCTGCTCAGCCAGGGAGTGGCCATCGCGCTGGGCGAGCTGCTCCTCTCCGCGGGCCTGCTCACGGTGCTCAGCTTCTGGCTCACGCGCCACCTCACGGCGCTCACCGCCGCCAGCGAGTCCGTGGCCGAGGGGAACCTCACTCCGCCCACCGTGTGGGAGGGCGAGGATGACATCGGCAGGCTGGGAACGGCCTTCAACGCCATGTCCCGGGCCGTGCGGGACCGCATTCACGAGCTGACCGACGCGCGTGACGTGCAGGCCTCCCTGGTCGCCGACATCGCCGATGCCCACACGCGTCTCGAAGAGATTACCAACACCATGGGCGACGGCCTCTATGTGGTCGATGACGCTGCGCGCATCACCTTCGCCAACCCCCGCGTGGAGGAGATCCTCGGCTGGTCCAACCAGGAGCTGCTAGGCCAGTCGGCCCACCGCCTGTTCCACCGGATCGACCTGGCGGGCAACGCCTCTCCAGACGATGACCAGGCAGTGGCCGAGCTCCTGATGGGCAGCGGCGTCTACCGCTCCAGCGATGAGATCTTCGCCCGGAAGGATGGGGAGCTGCTGCATGTCTCCCTGGTGAGCACCCCCATCATCCGTGATGGCAAGCGGACCGGGGCAGTGGTCTCCTTCCAGGATGTGACCGAGCTGCGCCGGAGCGCCCAGGCCCTGAAGGAGAGCGAGGAGCGCTTCGCGGCCGCCATCGACGGCAGCGGTGACGGCCTGTGGGACTGGAACATCCCGGCGGGTACGGTCTTCTACTCAAGCAACTGGAAGGCCATGCTCGGCTACTCGAGCGACGAGATCGGCTCCGCACTGTCCGAGTGGGAATCCCGCCTGCACCCCGAGGACCGGCAGCGGACCTTCCACGCGCTCCAGCAGCACCTCGACGGGGCGCTGCCCCGGTACCTGAGCGAACACCGCATCCGCACCCGGCAGGGGAACTACATCTGGGTCCTGGACCGGGGCTCCGTGGTGGAGCGGGACAGTGCCGGGCGGCCGACCCGCATGATCGGCACCCACGCCAACATCACCCTGCGCAAGAGCATGGAGAGGGCCCTGGAGCAGCGGGACCGCCTCCTGGAAGCGGTCAGCCGGGCCGTGGCCGGTCTCCTCAACTCCGAGACCTGGGAAGGGGGCATCCCCGAGTTCCTCCTCACCCTGGGCATCGCGTCCGAGGCCAGCCGAGTGTCCATCTTCCGCCGCCGGGATGAGGCCGAGGGGGAGGACGAGGTGAACCTGGGCCTGGCCTTCGAGTGGTGCGCGGAAGGCGTGCCGCCCAAGAAGGGCCACCCCGCCATGCAGGACCTGCCCTTGCGGGCCTCCGGCTACCCGCGGTGGATCGAGGAGCTCCAGGTGGACCGGGTCATCCATGGGCAGGTGGCGGCCTTCCCGGAGTCCGAGCGGGCCCTGCTGGTCTCACACGGCATCCAGTCCATCCTGGTGGTGCCGGTGCGGGTACGGGGCGTCTGGTGGGGCTTCATCGGCTTCGACGAGTGCCGGGGCGGCAGGACCTGGTCCACCTCCGAGCAGGGTGTCCTGCGCATCGCAGCGAGGGCCCTGGGCGCCAAGGTGGAGCGGTCCGAGACGCGCGTGGAGCTGGAGCAGCTCGTCATCGAGCGCACCCGGGAGCTGGACCAGAAGAACCTCGACCTCATCGCCGAGATGGATGCCCGCCAGGAGATCGAGGCCTCCAACCGCGACGTGCTCATCGAGCTGGAACAGTCCCGGAAGATGGAGTCCATCGGGCGGCTGGCGGCGGGCATCGCCCACGAGATCAACACGCCCATCCAGTTCCTGGGCAACAACCTGGAGTTCATCAAGCGGTCCTACCACCAGATCCACCGCCTGCTGGATGCCCACGAGTCCGTGCTGACGGACCTGCCCGAGGAGAAGGCCCAGGCGCTGGGCGCCATGGCCTCCGAGATGAACCTCAACTACCTCCGGGAAGAGGTGCCCCAGGCCATCTCCGAGTCCCTGGAAGGCATCCAGCGGGTCACGAAGATCGTGCGGGCCATGAAGGAGTTCTCCCACCCGGGCGGGACGGAGAAGGTGCCCGTGGACGTCAATGAGTGCCTGGTCACGACCTCGACCGTGGCCCGCAACGAGTGGAAGCACCTCGCGGACCTGGTGCTTGATCTCGACCCGGCCCTGCCCTTCATCCAGGGGCTGCCCGCCGAGCTGAACCAGGTCTTCCTGAACCTCATCGTCAACGCCGCCGATGCCATCGGGGAGAAGCCCCCCGCCGATTCCGGCAAGGGGGTCATCACCCTCTCGACCCGGCGCCAGGCCCAGGGCGTGGAGATCCGCATCGCCGACAACGGCGTGGGCATCGACGAGCAGGTCCAGAAGAAGATCTTCGATCCGTTCTTCACCACCAAGAGGGTGGGCAAGGGCACCGGCCAGGGCCTGACAGTCTGCTATCAGGTGGTGGTCAACCGGCACGGTGGCACCATCCACTGCCAGTCAGTGGCTGGGGCCGGGACCACGTTCATCCTCCGGTTGCCCCTGGGCGCGCCCCAGGCCACTGCCGCCGATCCCTGGGAGTGACGCCATGCGTATACTCACCGTCGACGACGATCCCCTGATCCTGCGCGCCCTCAACCGCACGTTCCACGCCCAGCGCCCCGAGTGGGAGATCGTCGCCGTGGACTCCGGTGAGGAGGCCGTCCGGAAGCTGGCCCAGGGCCCCTTCGACCTGATCCTCACCGATATGCAGATGCCCGGCATGGACGGCACCCAGGTGCTGCACCACGCCCGGCAGCTGCAGCCGGGGGCCGTGCGGGTGGTGCTCTCCGGCCACGCGCCCCTGCGGCGGATCCTGGAGGCGGAGGGGGACTACCACCGCTTCCTGGTCAAGCCGGTCGATCCCAACGACCTGATCGTGATCCTGGATTCCTTCTGCCTGGGCCCTGCCGAGGAGGATTCCCGCCTGGCCCGCTCCCTGGTGGCCGGCCTGGAGCGCATCCCCAGCCTCGCCCGGGATCTGACGGTTCTGAAGGACCTGCTGGAGCAGCCCCAGCCCAATCTCCAGCGCGCCGCGGCGGTGGTCGCCCAGGACCTCGGGATGGCCTCGAAGGTTCTCAAGCTGGTGAACGCGGCCTACATGCCCTTCCGGCGCTCCATCACCAGCCTGAACCAGGCTGTCGAGTTCCTGGGGCTGGATCTGCTCCAGGAGATGGTGCTCAGTCGGGACATGCTTGCGGCGGCGGTGGACGAATGCCCGGAAGGGCTCAGCCTCGCTGAGCTCTGGGCCCACTCCGTGCGGGTCGGCAAGCTGGCCCGGGACCTGATCTACAAGGAGACGGGCGACCGGAAGGCGGCCGAGGAGGCCTATTCCGTGGGCCTCCTCCACGACGTCGGGCTGGTCGCCATGGCCATCCATCCAGGCTGCTCCTACCGCTCGGTCATGGCGCTGAACCTGGCGCCGGGAGAGCTGCTGACCCAGCGGGAGCGGGAAGCCTTCGGTACCGACCACATCCAGGTGGGAGCCCAGCTGCTGAGTCTCTGGGGACTTCCGGGCCCCTTCGCCACCGCGATCCAGCGGCAGTACCTGGACGCGCCCGACCAGCACCCGACCCTCATCTCCCTGGCCCTGCACGCGGCCCACACCTGGCTGGATCAGAGCCCTTCCCCCGACGGCTTCACGGAGGGCTCCGCACGGGGGGTCCTCCCCGATCCCGACCTGGCAGGCATCGATGCGCAGTGGGCCGTTCTCGTGAAAAAATGGAGGGAGACGCGGGCCAGACAGGAGGTCGGTGCCGATGACCTGACCCGGCGTGGCGCACCATGATCCAGTCCCGCAGTCCGCAGCATCCTCTCCCCAAAACCCCAGCACTCTCAGGCCGGAGCCGACCATGAAACCCCGCGTGCTTCTCGTCGATGATGATGTGCTGCTGCTCAGATCTCTGGGCCGGATCCTCCGGGACCAGTTCGAGATCGCCACGGCGGAATCTGGCGAGGCGGCCCTGCAGCTCCTGTTCGACAGCGCCCCCTTCGCGGTGGTGATCGCGGACATGATGATGCCCGGCATGGACGGCATCCACTTCCTGGACCAGTGGAAGTTCCTGTCACCAAACACCACCCGGGTCATGCTCACAGGCCAGGCGGAGCTGGGCACGGCCATCGATGCCGTCAACCAGGGGCAGGTGTTCCGCTTCCTGACCAAGCCCATCAAGGGGGACGACCTGCGGCTCGTGCTCGTGGACGCCGTGAACCAGTACGAGCTGGTCATGGCCGAGCGCACCCTGCTGGAGCAGACCCTCACGGGCAGCGTCCAGACCCTGGTGGAGCTGCTCTCTCTCTTCGATCCCAAGGGCTTCGGCCAGACGAAGGAGATGCGGAATCTGGCGGTGGCCATCGCGGAGAAGTTCTCCCTCGAGGTGGGCTGGGACATCGGCCTCGCCGCTCTTCTGGCCCGGATCGGCTGGCTGGCCATCCCCGTTGACGTCCAGGTGCGCCAGAGCCGCGGCGAGCGGCTCAGCCCCCAGGAGAACGAGATGTTCCTGCGGGCGCCGGAGATTGGTTCCGACATCATCGCCAACATCCCGCGGCTCCAGTCCGTGGCCAGGATCATCAAGTACAGCACCAAGAACTTCGACGGCACCGGCTACCCCAACGAGCCCCTCGCCCGGGAGGACCTGCCCCTCGGCTCCCGCATCCTGCGGGTGGTGCACGACTACGTGAACCGCCTCCAGGTCCGCAGGTCGAAGCTGGTGGTCTTCAGCGAGATCGAGGCTGGCGCTGGCCTGAAGTACGACCCCGAGGTGGTGAAGGCCATGAGCGACATCATCCACGTGCAGCCCAGCACCGACGCTGAGCGGCACGTGCTCATGGCCCTGGATGAGCTCCAGCCCGGCATGGTCCTGGCCGACGATGTCTACATGAAGAACAACGACGTGGCCATCCTGCCCACGGGCACCCAGCTGAACCTGCTGCACATCGAGAAGCTGCGCAACTACTCGGTCGGCACCAGCCTTGCGGGACCGATTCTCATCAACAAGGTCATCTGACCCGGCCGGTGTCCCGGCAGACCCGCGCCCCGCTCAGCCCGGCGGCAGCTCGGGCACCAGGGACTCCACGAAGGTGGCCTCCACGCGGAAGACCTCCCGGATCAGGGGGGCGGTGAGGACGTCATGGGGCCGGCCATTGCCCACGAGGCGCCCGCGGTCCAGCACCAGCACCCGGTCGAAGCGGTAGGCCGCGCGGAGGTCGTGGAGGCTCACCAGCACCGTGCCACCGGCGTCGGCGAGGCGGCGGGCCAGACGCATGACCTCCAGCGCGTGGCGCACGTCGAGCTGGGCCACGGGCTCGTCCCAGAGCTGGATGGGGGCCAGGGTGGCCAGGGCCCGGGCCAGGCCCACCCGGTGGCGCTCGCCGCCGGAGAGCCGCGTGGCGGGCCGGTCCGCCAGGTGGGTGAGGTCCAGCTCCGCCAGGGCCTCCGCCACGCCGGACAGGTCGTCGCCCCAGGCGTAGCGGCCCTGGGCCACGACCTCGCGGACGGGGAACGCGAACTCGAAGAGGGCCTCCTGCCCCACCCAGGCCAGGCGCCGGCCGCGGTCCGGCATGAGAATCCGCGACAGCGACTGTCCATTCCACTGGATGGTGCCCTGGGCGGGCAGCAGCCCCGCCAGGGCCTGGATGAGCGTCGATTTGCCGGCGCCGTTGGGGCCCACCAGGGCCACCAGCTCGCCGGGGCCCAGCTCCAGGGAGACGGGCTCCAGGCGGCCCAGGACCGCGAGGCTCGTGGTCTGCAGGGCGGGAGCCGTCATCGGGGCCTCCGCAGCAGCCAGAGGAAGAAGGGCCCGCCGATCAGGGCCGTGACCACCCCCAGCCGCAGCCCCATGGGGAAGACGCGGGTGACGAGGTCGCAGGCCAGGAGGAAGGCGGCGCCGCCGAGCATGGAGTAGGGCAGCAGGCGCCGGTGGTCGGGGCCGAAGGCCAGGCGCAGCACATGGGGCACCACCAGCCCTACGAAGCCCACCATGCCCGCCACGGCCGTGGCCAGGGCCGTGAGGATCGTGGACAACAGGACCAGCTGGAAGCGGAGCCGCCGCACGTCCACGCCGAGGCTCTGCGCGCTCTGCTCCCCCAGGCTGAGCAGGTCCATGGCCCGGCCCAGGGGCAGCAGGAGGAGGCAGGCGGCCAGGATGGGCGGCCCGCCCATCCAGACGTGCTCCCAGCTGCGGCTCTCCAGCCCGCCCATGAGCCAGAAGAGGATCTGCGCGTTGACCTCGAAGTGGCCCGCGGTGGTCGTGAGCAGGAAGCTGGTGCCCGCGCCGAGCAGCGCGTTCAGGGCCACGCCCGAGAGCAGCAGGCGCTCGGTGCCGGCCCCGCGCTGGGCCAGCATGAGGACCGCCCCCGTGGCGGCGAAGGCCCCCGCCGTGGAGGCCAGGGGCAGGACCCAGATGGCCGCCGAGGCGAAGCCCAGCAGGGGGCCCAGGGCCAGCACCGCCACGGCGCCCAGAGCCCCGCCGCTGCTGACGCCCAGCAGCCCGGGGCTGGCGAGCGGGTTGCGGAAGAAGGCCTGCATCACCACGCCGCTGGCGCCCAGGGCCGCGCCCACGGCCATGCCCACCAGGGCCCGCGGCAGCCGGAAGTCCCGCACCACGGTGCGGGCGATGTCGTCTCCGCCCCCCTGGAGCGCCGCCAGCACCTGGCCGAAGCTCAGCCGCAGCTCGCCGAAGGCCAGCGAGGCCAGGAAGGCCAGGGCCAGGAGCGCCAGCAGCGCGGGGATGGCGGCGCGGGACCTCACCGGAACCGGTCCGGATGGAGAGCCCGCGCCAGCACCTCATAGGCGGCGATGCGGTGGTGGGAGATGCTGGACATCAGGGGCCCCGGCACCGGCACCAGCCGGCCGGCCTTGAAGGCGGGCAGGGCGCGGTAGTGGGGGATCTCGCCCAGGCGGGCCTGGATGCCCGGGTCGTCCGAGACCACGAGCACCTCGGCCCGCCACTGGAGCAGGCGCTCCGAAGGAGTGGGCGCGTGGCCCCGCAGACCGGCCTCCGCCGCGACGTTCAGGGCCCCGGCGTGCTCGCAGAGGTCCTGGAAGGTGGTGCCCGCGCCGGAGGTGAAGGGGTAGATGGTGGCGCTCAGCACGCGCACGGGCCGGACGCCCCGCAGCCGCGCGGCGAGGGTGTCGACGCGGGCGCGGCACTGCGCCACCAGGGCCTCGGCCCGGGCCTCCTGACCCAGCTCCCGACCCAGGAGCTGGAGGCTGGCGTAGACATCCTCCAGGGTGTCGAAGCGGTCCAGCACCAGGAGGCGGACGCCGGCCCGCCGCAGCAGGTTCAGGGTCTCGGGCCGGGTGAAGGTGGTGGCGAGCACCAGGTCCGGCCGGAAGCGCAGGACGCTCTCCGCGTCGCTCTCGCGGATCATGGGGAAGCGCTTCGCCTCGGTGGCCACGGGGCTGAACCGGGCGTCCTGGGCGATGTGGCTCAGGGCCGCGATCTGGCCCGGATCCGCCAGGGCCAGCAGCAGCTCGTCCGTGCCCACGGTCTGGCTCACGACGCGCTGCGGCCGGGCCGCCCCGAGGGGCAGGGCGAGCGCCAGCAGCAGCGCGAGGAGCCGCCGGGTCATCACCACCGCCAGGTCGCGGCCAGGGACCAGCGTGGTCCCTGGGCGGGGAAGCCGTAGACCAGGGCCGCGTCGCCGTTGAGGTTCTGGCTGCCTGTGAGCCAGTCCTGGACGCCCTGCCGTGGCTGGAGCAGGTGCTCGCCGTGCAGGGCCAGGACGAGACCCGGCACGGGCTCGTGGGAGAGGCCGAGGCTCAGCTCCCGGTAGGGGCGGCCCGTGGCGAGCACCTGGTAGGTGGTGTCGCTCAGGTCATAGCGGGGACCGATGCGGTCCAGGCGCAGGTCCACGCGCCAGGCCTTCGCCTGGGCGAAGGCGGCGACGCCGCAGGTGAAGAAGGGGTGCCGCAGGATGGCGCTGTTCTGCTGGCCGTAGCGCTGCCCGTCCGTGTCATGGTCCAGGTCCCGGGTCTCCTGGCTGCGGGCGAGGAGGTCCACGCCGAAGGCCACCTCGGTGCCCCCCCGCCAGCCCAGGGCGCCCTCGAGGCTCCGGGCCTGGATGCTGCCGCTGTTCAGGTAGTGGGACGTGAAGAGCGGCGGCCAGGCGAAGCTGGTGTCGTAGACGTAGGCCAGGAGGTCGCTGACGCGGGTGCGCTGGGCCTCCAGGCGGTATTCCCAGTGGCCCGCCAGGAGCCCCGTGGCGCCCACCTGCTCCGTGTGGCTGCGCTCGGGCCGCAGGGGATAGGCCTTGAGGTCCTGGCTCTGGGCCTGGGCGTTGAGGGTGAACTCCGTGGTGTTGGGCATGCGGAAGCCCTGGCCGGCGCTGGCGTAGAGCCGCAGCTCCGGGGCGACCACCCAGTTGAGGCCCGAGCGCCAGGTGGTGGCCTCGGCGCTGCCCGCCCGCTCGCGCAGGCCGCTGTCCGCGCGGGTGAGGTCCCGATGGCCGCCGTCCCGGCGCAGGCCCGCGATCCAGTCGAGGCCCGGGGTGAGGGTCCAGCGCGCCTCCAGGGCGCCCGCCAGGTCGCGGCCCTCGCCGCGGTAGGGCACCGCCGCGTAGGTGCCGGGGTCGTAGTAGTTCTTCGCGTGGCTGGTGTCGTCGCGGCCCTCGAGCCGGGCCGAGAGGCGGAGCCCGGTGCGGGGCGTCCAGTGCAGGGTCAGCTGGTCCTCGACCCGCTTGAAGTCGCGGTCCGTCTGCAGCCGCTGGGGCCCGTCCGGGTCACTGGTGAGGCCGGACAGGGCCTGCAGGGTGTTCTCCAGGATCAGGCCCGGGGCCAGGGTCCAGCGCAGGCTGGCGCCCCAGCTCTCCTGCCGGGCCCGGGTCTCGCGGCTGGGATCGTAGCTCCGCACCGTGGGCCAGCCGCCGGTGGCGAAGGGCACCGAGGCCGTCTGCCCGCTGTTGCGGTAGTAGCCCGTGAGGTCCAGGCCTGGGAGGCTGGTGCCCAGCCGCAGGAAGCCGCCGGCCTGCCGGAACGCGTCCCCGGGGAAGGCGCTGGCCTGCTTCTGCCCCTCCCCGCCGGCGGCAATCCACCCCTGGGCCCCGGTGACCTGCACCTGGGCGGTGCCGCCGAGCTGGCCGTCGGTGCCCACCTTCAGGCCTGTCTGGCCGTGGGAGCCGCTCTCGCCCCGGCCCAGGCTGGTGAGGGCGATGACGCCGCCGATGGCATCGCTGCCGTAGAGCACCGAGGCGGGTCCCAGCACCAGCTCCACCCGGGCGATGCCCACGAGGCTCAGGGCGCCAAGGTCGGGGCTGGTGGCGGTGGGATCGTTGAGACGCAGGCCGTCCAGCAGCACCACGACGTTGCGGCTCAGGGTGCCGTTGAGGAAGGCCGAGGCCTGGCTGCCGACGCCGCCTGCGGGCATCACGGCCCCGGGCTGCAGCACCTGCAGCAGCTCCGCCAGGGTGCGGCTGCCCAGGCGGGCCAGCTCATCGGCC
>Ga0208507_1000935_pt1 | contig 17248 bp, 31 predicted proteins | sample CryBogCBH12Aug01_FD_184626 | JGI IMG/M metagenome (GOLD analysis project Ga0208507, IMG submission 184626) | Freshwater microbial communities from Crystal Bog, Wisconsin, USA - CBH12Aug09.1 (SPAdes) (version 2) | ecosystem: Environmental > Aquatic > Freshwater > Lake | place: Crystal Bog... | reverse complement strand
TTTAGAACCGGGGAATAAAATTTTTTTTCTCGTGTTGTCATGGCTTTAAATGCCTTGATACACAAGCTAAGGTTATTGATACAAAAGCGACACAGTGCCTATAAGGGGTACAGTGTTTTGTGGAGAATATCGGACAGGTCGGACACCTATACACTACTCTTTAGTATCAATACTTTAGCCAGTATCATTTCTTTAGTTTGCGCGAATACTGTATCATTTAATAAATCCCGTATTTATAGAGTAGCTGAGAGCATCATACAAAAAGTGAACCTCTGCCATACTTCTATCGTTGCTCACACCGGGGAACATCAAATTATAATAAGCTACCCATGCTCTATCTTTAATATCTCGTTCGCTATTCGGGTGAGGTATGCACAGATACATTGTGTTGTTATCTGACTTATCTACGTGCTTTAGTATGATGCCTGCTACACTGCTATTTTCATTCCGTATGAGGTAATAGATTCGTATGTTACAGTTGTCAACCGACAGGTTGACACCCTCAAATGTTCTATATCCGTTTTTAATGTCCCTACCCTCTGCCATGTCACGAGCATATCCTTTTGTCATGTAGTTATACTCCGTCTCTGTAGTCTGCGCTCTAAGGCTCGTTAATCTGAGAAGGATGAATAGTGCGAGGGTTGTAGTTTTTGGGTGCATTGGTTTTTTTATTTAGGATTGATTCGATTTTCCGTTCTATCAGCTCATCTATACTCATGGTAGTAGGCTTAGTGTCGTATTTTATACCGATCTCCTTTGCCATATCGTACACAAAATTATGGTCAAGTACTTCACTAATCCTTATAACCCATGATAGCTCCATATCATTCACAGATAGTTTTTGGCTCATGTTCGATTGTGTGGTGTTACACTTACGTGCTAGCTGAGACTGTGTGATATCGTGGCTTTGAAGATACTCCTTTATGATAGCTGTTATATGTTTGCCTGCCATAGTGCTAAAGAATAATATAATAAGTCATGCTTAATAATATATACAGTATGTGGATAATTATATCAGTGTAACTTAACACTTTATTAAGCGATACTTATATGTTTGTGTCATACTTACACGAAATAAGAAAATGACACAACGAAAAACAACCCCCAAAACAGAGGATACCCGCAAATCCTTATATGTCAGGTACAACGAAATGCAGCCGACAGAAAAAAAAGCATTTATTAACTTTTGTGTGACCAAGCTCAACACATCTAAGGAGACCGCTCACAGATGGATACGAGGTGTAAAAATCCCACATACCATATTTCAGCAGCCGATCATAGCCGGATACTTTCAGGCCGTGCCTAGTGATGTATGGTTTGAGACCGCCCCGGTCGCTAAGCGCAAACTCCAAAAAGCATAAGCCATGACACGGGAGCAACTCATATCACATATAGCATGTGCCGAGAGACGGCTTGATAAAGTAGCAGCAATATATCAAGCCGCTACCAGTCCGCAATGTGCAAAGCTCAATACACCGCTAGTGATAAAGGGGATAGTCAGAACCTATCAATTGACTTTAATTATATGGCAGGATTACAAGAACCAACTCAATCAACTAGTATGAGCAAAAATATAATGACACCGGGACAGGAAGAGGACTTCGTGAAGTGGGCGCGGATATTCGCCGACTCATGGTACTCGCTCAAATATCATGGATGGTCACAACCTAAATGGGAACTGATGAAACACGCCCGGAAGAAAATGGAGAAAGGCTTTGAGCTACACGGCCTCACTCGCATGACCGATCTATCAAAAGTAAAACTCGACTAATTATTAACCCCACTAAAATCACCACTATGACAAGATTTATCGAAGTAAAATACAAGGATGAGGATAAGGAAATTAGCTACATGTGTATTCCCCTTGACCTGATTCATTCTGCTACTCCTGTAGAGTATGGCAACCCGAAAAGCATGGCTGAGCTTGCAATACGCATCTCTCCCGATTCAATCGAAACAGATGAGATACTACTATGTGAAACTTATAATGAGTTTGTTGATCGGTTAATGAGAGTTTCCAATAGCTGAACCTATGAGCCTAGAGAGCCAATATTTTGAGCGTGAGATAGAGCAGGCTGAGAAGGCTATATCTGAAAGGCAAATTGACCTACGGGTATATGCTGAGAAAGAAACCGCTACTCAGTATGTGATTGAGGAAAAGAGCAAGGCTATTGATGAATTACTAACACTTGTAGAAGCCTCTCGTACATTTTTGGCAGCACATACAGACGCGCTACGCTATGAATTCAACAGAGGCAAAGAAAGAGGCCGCCGTGAAGCTGAGATAGAATATGTATTGCCTGAGCGATACTACGAGCATAAAGAAACGCTGAGAGACCTAAGTAAACAACGGGCAATGGAGACACAGCCTGAACTATTCAAAACAGACTACCAAACAAAAATATTCGATGGCCAAAATTGAAAGACCTATAGCAGGTAAAAAGACAGTAGCAGAGATACCCGCCCCGGCTAAGAAAGCCCCGGACTATAGCGGTAACTTTATTATCAAACCGCCCTCTACGTGGATGGCAGAAAGCAGTAGTAAGCCTATACCAAAGATGCTATTCGGGGAGCTGTGGTTTGAGGGGGAGTGGTGTATACTATTCGCTGATAGTGGTATCGGTAAAACTATCCTCTCTGTACAGATCGCTGATGCTATCAGTAGCGGTCACAACTCATACAAAGATCTTTTCCCTGTAGAGGTCAAGCCCCAACCCGTGCTATACTTTGACTTTGAGTTATCAGCTAAGCAGTTTGAGAAACGCTACAGCCGGAACTATGAGCAACACTATAAATTTAGTGATAATTTCTACCGTGCTGAGATCAATAAAGAGGCCGACAATATAGAGGACTTCAATAGCCAAATATATGATGCTATCGAGGCCGCGCTCATTAGGCACAATGCAAAAATATGTATCATAGATAATATCACCGCTATGAGCATGTACAGTACTGACAGTGCAAAAGATGCGATACCACTCATCAACCGACTGATGAGATTGAAAAATAAGTTTGGCATATCACTACTCACACTACACCACACGCCTAAGCGTGACAAGTCCCAACCGATCACAGATAGTAACCTAGCAGGGTCAAAGATGTTTTCAAATTTCTGTGATAGTGTATTCGCTATCGGTGTGAGCGGCAAGGATGAAAGTATCAAGTACATCAAACAGATAAAGGTACGCTCCGCTGATATGCAGTACGGGAGTGAGAATGTGATAATAAGCAACACTGAGAAGATACACAATTTTTTGGCTTTCACCTTTCAGGGTACAGGCTCGGAGCGTGAGCACTTGAAAGAACTCAGTGAAAAAGAGAAGCTAGCTATAGATGTACAGATACTCGACATACTCAAAGAAAATCCCGATGCCAAGTACCGCGAAGTGGCAAAGGATTTTGGGGTACATCATAGCAAGGTCATTCGTATTGCAGAACGAAACGGGATAAAAAAATGAGATACCCCGGAGCAAAGAGAGCGGCGGGTGTACCCGAGACTATCATAGCCAATATTCCATACCATGAGAATTACTTTGAGCTATATGCGGGAACGGGACATATTGGCCTGTTAAAAACTCCCGCCCTAATCAATCACTTTAATGATATTAACCCTAAGCAGGCTAAATACTTGGAAAGTAAAGTATCTATTGTTGAGTCCTCCCTCAGTGAGTACCGGGCGTTTATCGTTAGCTGTACGGATGCCCTCCACTTATTAAAAGGTAATGTATACAGCCGCCGTGACTTCATCTATCTCGACCCGCCCTATATCGCAGAGAGCCGCCGTAGCTCCCGTAAGCTCTACAAACATGAAATGCTCGACCGGGAGAGCCATATAGAGCTGCTACAGGTCATACGATCTATAGATGCGAACATCATGATAAGTACCAAGCCAAACGAGCTATATGAGACCCTGCTACACGATTGGAGAAAGGTACAGATCAAAACCATAGATCGTACAGGGAAAACATACTATGAGGTCATATACATGAACTATCCCGACACGCTGATACTACATGAGTATGGATATATCGGTAAGGACAAAGGTGAAAGGCAGGCCAATAAGCGCACAGTGCGAAACCTGACGGGCAAAATGGAGCGGCTGCCTGTACACCTTCGCCACGCCTGTATTAAGTCAATGGTAGAGAAATATCCCGATATCGCGCAGCACTTTTTGAATACTATGCATCGTCTGCAGTAGATACAAAATTGTATGCCGTGCATGGTAAGCTGGCCAGCGAATACAGAAATGTATACTGAGGCCTTGGTAGCCGCCCACAGCTGTAGCATACATTTTTAACTGCGAGAGATCTGAACGAGTAAATTATTTTTTCACTATAAACAACAAACAGTATGAACATCACAAGTATTCAGTACCACAAAGTTTTCAACCTTGGAGACTACCAAAACGAAAAAATAGGGATAGAGATAGCCCTATCTGACGGCGATGACCCTATATTAGCTCACAAGTCAGCCGTAGAGTATGTAGAGAAAGCTCACCTATTCATGAAACAGGGCGTGACCTACAAACGGGCAAAAGAGATCGTAAATAATCCCGATCAGTACACAGGTTATCAAGTCAAACAGGCTAACGATGTGATAACCGACTTTGAGGCCAATTTTAAAGAGTATATCGTGGCGTATGGCGGTGTACCCAGCCTCATAGAACATTAGCACTTAGTTTGCCAAACACAGAAAAAGCCCCTACACATGCAGGGGCTTTTCTATTTCTACTACTGTCGCTAATATATATATCCCTAGAAGGGTACTTCCTCCATATCATCTATATCCACTACCGGGGCGGCCTCATGTATCTCTTTAGCACGGGCGGCCTGTGTGTCGCTTAGGTAGCTATCATACTTCATTTTGCAGTCGCGGGGCTGCATTTTCTGTATTAGGTACTTCTCCAGTAGAGCGGCTCGTGTGGGCGTGGTGAGTATCACACGTATCTCATAGCCCGTTTTAGCATAGGTGTATCTATCCTGTTTCTTATCATTCCACTCTGTGAAGTGGTGCAATATCGTACTATATAGCTGCGATGAGCTGTAGCCTACGTAGATGATCTCACGGGTACGGATGGAGCGTATGAAGTACACCCCGCTCGTGTGCCCCTGCTCGCGTAGGAATGAGAAGTTAGTTTTAACCTTGCCTTTGACGGTAGCCTGATAGGGTGCGAACCATTTTGATTTTACGGCCTTTGCCGAGTCACTACTGATATTGAGAAACCACATACAGTTACTTTTATCTGTGAATAAAAAAAACCGCCTTACAGGGCGGTTTATAGTGCTGAGTGTGCTATGACCTACACCCCGGTACTATTTCTTTCTCCTTGCCGGGCTTTTGCGCCTCTTAGCGGCCTTGCGCGGCTTGGATGCTTTGCGCTTCTTAGGAGCTGACTTCTTAGCGGGTTTGCGTTTCTTCTTGCCGCCCTTCATTTTGGTTTTGGCTACGTCACCGTTTTTGTCGATAAAGTAGAGATAGCCTTTCTCTCTTTTGATGCCTGTTTTTTTGACTACAGTTGCCATGTGATTATGGTTTTGATGATTAAATATTATTCCGCTTCACTGAGGTTAGAGTATAGGGCTGACGTAGCAAAGGGGCTATCTGCGGGGTCATCCACAGGTTTTGGGGCTACTTCTGCCGGGCTATCTGAGGGTACTACAGCCGCATTAGCGACCGGGGCGGCTGTATCATCCTGCGCGGCCTGATTACGCCTCCTACGCCTGCATATAGGCCCACACCAGCCATCGAAACTCACACCGCTCATGAGTGTTTGCCACATACCGCCGGGGTTTAGCTGATCTGAGGGCGTATCTGTGGGCTGTGACTGTACAGCCGTGACCGTAGGGCTTGCTGTGGGTTTAGCTGGCGGGGGGGTAGGTTTGCCGGGCTGCTTATGCTTGGCTGCATTCATTTTAGTCCATGCAAAGTATATCAGGCCGCCTAGTCCGGCGATCACTACTATCCATAATATCCATGAGTATTTTTTCATCTTACTTAGTTTTTGATTTGAGATACCAGTACAGGCCGCCGAGAGTGACGGCGATCACTACCGTGACGGCTATTATGACAGCCCACGGCGTTGTTTTAGGTTTAGGGAGCCGGGTAGCTGTGATGACTACATCTTTGCTCGTGGCTGAGTTTTCTTTATTCTCTACCGTGAATGTATTCTCCATACCGGGCGTGTCGAGTGCTACAGAGATTGGTACGGTCGTAGGCTGCATACCTGTCATGCTCATGGTCACGTGTGTGTAGGCATTAGCTGTATCAAGTTTGAAAACTCCATTATCATCGCTCTGAGTAGCCTCTGTGCTTACAGGTTTGCCGTTTGCATCTGAGAAGTACACATTAGCATACGATAGGGGAGAGCCTGTATTATCCAGTATTTTGCCGCTTATGGTCATTGGTTGTTTTTTAACTGAGATAGCATGTTCTCATGCCTGTCTATCGTGCGCTGCATATCTTCCTGCTTTTGCTGCATTCTGATGCTCATATCGTGGGTATCTTTGACATTGTAGTATACATCTCTGCCAAACCACAGGATAAAGCCCAGACTCGCACATATGCCCCATATTTGCAGCTTCTCTACGATATTTGATAGTCTCTCCCTTGTCATGGCTTAGTCAGTATATACAATCACTACTTTGACCGCATTAGTGATTGAGTTTAAATTAAGTAAGATGTACTCCACACCGTCAACATTAGGACGGTAATTTGTGAAAACAACGAAAGCCCCGGTCGACCCGCTAGCATTAGGAGACAATACAGTAGTCAAAAACAGAGAGTCAGCAACGACAGGGTTTGCGTTGACATCCGTACACGCTACAGGCATGTCTCCGCTTGTTATCTGTGCCCCGGTATTGTCGATCAGTATGGCACTCAATATGCGTTTGGTTTTAAGTGCGCTGATGTCTACAGCGTACTGACCGCCCGCTACCTGTACGTCAAAGGATTGTAGCTTAAGAGCGTTTCCCACTCCTAATGCGCCGTTTGATAGGAGATCACCTATTTTGCCGAGGTCGTTGTTTGCGAATGCGTATCCGCCGATTACTGTTTGCATGATATTATGATTTATAAGGTGTGAGAGATAGCCCCGCCTCTACATCATCATCTGTGATGTACTGATGAGCGGCGGCGTATGTGTTTTCCATTTCCATATGTGCCCAGGCGAGTTTTTTCACGGTGTCGTGATCGAGCCTACCGCGCATATCCTCATCGGCTGTACAGTCTAGCGCAGTGCAGATATAGGCTATGTAGGTGTCGGGTGTATTGCCATCACTGGCCGGGGCGTATCCCATGATGAGATTACCTTTGCCATCGGGTACACCCGCTATGTAGGCGCGTATCGTACCGCCGTTTGCTTTGAGCCTATTGGTAGCGCTATCGACCCCGGCGCGAATGCCATAAGGGAGATTTATGAACCGGGCAAACCTATTGATGGCGGCTACTTTGCCCTGCCACGGTGTGCCATCTTCAATAATGTTGAAAGGGTTGTTATTCTCTATCCCTATCACTAGTCCTGACCCTCTGTAGTCCCTTGCTGCGCTCATGTTAGTTTGTGGTGTGTTTGATGAATCTTTTATGATACCGTACCGCCTGTAGTACCAAGCCCTGACGAAAAAATAGATAGCTACTAATATGGCTGATGTTATGACCGCCAGTAGTATCCGTACCTTGTATTTTTTCAGCCATTCGAGCATTGTTTACTTGATTACCTGTGTGATGATCTTTTCTACTGTGATTGTCCCGTTCTGTAGGTCACGAGCTACTGTAGGGTAGTTTTTCAGTAGCTTCTCATTGTCACAGTCGAGGCCGACCTGAAATGTATCTTTGCCCTGTAGGATAGCGGGTACTCCGGCAGTAGTATCGCTGCCCGGTGAGGGTGTGGTGTAGCTCGTATACACGTACACGGTACACGCCCCATCAAATACTGAGCGGGTAAAGGATTTGCTCGTAGTACAGCTACCAAGTAAGAAAGTAAGCCCAATCAATACTAATACGGACAGTGATTTTATATCCTTCTGAAAGGCTGTAAGAAGGTCTAATATCCAACCTAACAGGCCAGTGATCTTGACTGAATACGGCGTTGGTATTCTTTTTAGCACGAACTGTATACATGCCAGTACTGCCAGTACTATCGGTAGCCACTTGAGGCATGTGGATAGTACTGTCTGCCCGTTTGGGAGTGAGTGTATGAGTGATGTAGTGAGCCCTGCTATACCATCGGGAGATGTCACGGCGGGATTATAGGCTACAGTGTCGGCTCCCTGTGAGAATGCTGCTACAGTCAAGCAAAGAGAGAGTGCGATGAATGCGATTACTTTTTTCATTTTATATTGATTTAATTGGTTACGAAAATTTACGGGCGAGAAACCACACACCGATGATGAGCACTCCCGCCAGTATGATACCGCCTACGATCTTGATAAGGCTATTGTCAGGTATATCTACATGTACCTCGATCTGTGGCGTAGAGCCGCCGCCTAATACATCATTGAGTATATTCATGACTAGATATTAAGGTCGGTTTTCAAACGTGGTAAAATGGTGTCTTTGATGCTCCACAGCTCCGGGTCTACGAATGTGGTATCATTGATCTGATTGTACAGGTTCTTGCCGGGGTTGTCCAGTGCGTACTGATTGGCTACACCGATGAGTATTCTATCTTTCTCCAGGCTGAACGCTGTCCACTGTGCGATACTGTGTATGGTCAGCCATCCAAACTCTCCATTCAGCCAGTCGCAGTATGTGCGTATAGCCCTGCGCTCATCATCTGTGTAGTCACCGCCTACAGATGGATTAGGCAGGTCAGCGAGTACAGATGATGCACCCTTTTTCATTCCGGCTTTGCGTATAGCGATATACACTATGATGCCTATCACTAGTATGATAGCGGCTATCGCTATCTTTTTTCCATGCTTTTGCAAAATCTCTTTCATTACCACAGTATTTTTATAATTATCAATCCGAGTATGCCTACTACTATCCACTTCCAGTATTTCACCGCGCCTGTAGCTACATCTGTAGCTGAGAAGTTATCATACGTCCTAGCTGAAGGGCATACATTTTGGTATTCCCGGACCTGAGTATACATTTCTGTATCCCTGCGATCGCGGTCATCCTCCGCCAGTTTCTGTATTAGTGCCGGGTTCATCTTATCTTCTGAATAGCATTAGTAAAACAAATCCTGCCAGTGCAGCCGCTCCCAGCCCGAGGTATATGGTCATATTGCCGTCTTTGATCTTGATACCGTCAGGGCTACCCGCTCCCGGTGCCGGGCGTGTGCCCTTCCATGCACCTATGACATTTCCGGCTGCATCTCCTACGGACTCTATGACCTGTGCCGCCTGAGCTGCACCTGATGGCTTAGCTATACCCTGAGCGGCGAGTAGCTCCTCTGCGTTCCCTTTCTGTATATGCTGCTGTCCTATGTCCTGCTGTTTGAGTCCACGGGACTCACGTAGGTAGGCTTTTGACTCAGCTCGCATACGTACCTTGCAGTGGTGAGCCTTCTCGCCCGGCAAACAGCGAAACATAGGCTGTATAGCTGATTGAGTAGTGTCCTGTGATGTCGTGCTGACTACGGGCGTTTGAGGGTTGACGGGGGTTGTATCGCCGTCAACATTGTTATATTCGAGTGACTCGTAGAACCTTCTATTTTTGGCCTCACCGAACCTGTCAGCCTGTAGGCTACCAAATAGCCGTGTGCCCCTTTTGCATCCACACCCGCAATCCTCATCGCCTGTGCAGTTATCATACTTCATGCCTGAAGCCTCACGCCTGCGCGGGTTGCGCGGGTGTACATAGTCGGGGTCGTATACTTTCTTATTGCCGTTTACTTTGTAGTCATACTCCCTAGCCCTGTCGAGCTGTGCCTGTGCCCTCTCCCGGTGATCGGGGTTATCATTATTGAGTAGGTCGGTGAGTGCGCGTACTGACTCAGATAGCGAGTATCCGAGGCGGGTGTACATGGCACTCGCATATTTATCTACTGCCATCTCATCGGAGCTATTGAGCTCGGCGTGTCCCAGCTCGTGACAGAGTACGAATACCTGATGCTCTACGGGTAGTTTGTCCCATACAGGTTTATTGATCTGTAGTGAGCGTGTAGGGCGGTGTACACGTGCGGGTGTAGTACCGATACCTGATACGTACTCTACTGAGTCAAATTCCTTTAATAAATCCTGGACTCCTATCACGGCTTTTGTTTTTTGGTTTGCAGATCTCTCGCAGTTAAAAATGTGTGCGCTGGAGATTACGATTTCTTACGTGTCACGATCACTACTACTACGATGCCTACGAGTAGCACTACACCGCCTATGATGTAGGTTTTGTATGTGGAGAATAGGTTTGGCTTAGGTTTAGGCGGCGGGGGTGGAGCTGCCTGGCTATTGCCGCCGCCTTGCTTCTTACGTGCGAGTGCCTCGCCTATACCGCCTACAGCCCCGCCGAGTATCTGAAACAGGCCGCTAGGGTCGAATGAACCGTTTGCACAGTCATACTTTTTGCCTTTCAGCGTGGGTGAGTCGAGCTTCTCATCTATCCACTGTACGATGTCATCATGCCCCTCGTACTGTACGCCGTTGTAGTCATCATACCCGTTAGCTGAGTCGATGAGGTCTATCATATCTTTGAAGGCCTCTGCAAATGATGGGCTTTGCGATATGGCCTTAGCTACTGAGCGGGGAGATGAGCCATCACTGTATCCGAATGTTTGCATGAGTGCGGCTACTTCCGGTCCGTGCTTACTCACGTAGTAGTGTATGATCGACTCAAAGCCCTTGTACGGTGTAGCTCCTACCTGTACGTGCGGAGCTACGGGGTTCTCACGCTCAAACTGTGCGGGAGGTATGACCTTGTACTGTGGTGTCATTCTCAGTGCTAGAGGATATGCTATTTGATTAGGCATTGTTTTTTTGTTTTGACTTTTTGAAATAGTGAAGGCCGCTTTTCGGGCGGCCTTCGTGGGGGCTATCCCCTATGTCCTGAGCCTCTCGGCTTTGTTCTTACTTGCGGTGTTTACGGGCGTTTTTGTGTCCCCTGTGTGCCTTACGAGCCAGTGCTACGGCTGTATTGAGTATCGCACCAAATACCAGGGTGAATGTGATGTAGGTCAGGTTACCCGATGCTCCCGCGCTGATCGTAGTACTGATCTGAGTTTGATTATTGAAATCAAAGCCCTCACGTACTGTCAACAGGTTATCTTTGAAGTCGGCCTCATTGCGGTGAGTACCCAGATAGATAAGCCTGTTTTCAAGCCTTTTGAAAGGGCTGAGCGGCTGGATCTGTATCACGTTCTCAAAGTTGCTGCTGTCGTTCGTAGCCATTTTAAAACCTACGACACGCATAGGGTTAAACAGCGAGAAATAAACCAGCTCTGAGTATGTACCGCCGCCTGTAGTACCGTTTTGCGATACTGTTTGCAGCCTCACGTTTCCACTGCCTACGACTGTGATCGTATTCGTACCTGCGTACTCTGTGAGCTGACCATCGACCCCGAAGAGTGCGAGATAGCCGCCAGTGAGGTAGAATGTAGCCGGGGCGTATGTGACCGGGCTACCCGCTATACCGAGGTTGGTCACGGTGAATATGTACACACGGCCTTTCTCCATTTCGTCAGCGAAGCTGATAGCGAGGCCGCTGAATGAGTCCATCGAGTTATTAGAGCCAAAGTCTACGAAGTCATCGCCTGAGCCTGTGTAGGCTTCGCCTTCGTAGCTCTCGCCGTTAAAGTTGCTGATGCTTCTCGCTTCGTTCTTTATTACTTCTAAATCTGCCATTTTATTTATGTTTTACTTTTTTTTGAAAATTGGATTTACTGATTGATGTGCTGTACCTGATTAGGCAGCTACCCACGCCTTAGTAGATGCGCTCCACTTTTGGTTAGGATTAGCGGGATTCACGTCCCCGTCTTTCAGGGTTTTCTTGAGCTTGTGCTCTTTCACCTTCTCATAGATGAATATCCCTACTACTACTGCTACCACTGTGATAAGCAGTCCGAAAAATATTTGCTTTGCTGCGCTCTTCATTTCTTGATGTTTAGTTGTTGCTGAATGATGAGGCAAACGTATAACAGTGTCGTAGCGGGGCTACCACTACAGGACACGAGAGAAAAGGAAATTGAATTATAACTATGTATGGCGCACGTAAGGCGCGTACATCATCCCCAGTGACCGCGAAGCTGTGCTACTTCATTAGGGGTAAATATCTGTTTGCCGGGCTTGATAAGTGCCTTTATATGATCGGGAGCGGCCTCTATCCAGTTACACCAAGTCTTCCAACTTATTTTATAATGTGCTATGAGTTCTTTTTTGCTCATGGCTGTGTACTCGTTGGTATTACTCATATTTCGATGGTTAAGCGTTGGAAATTGTTACCTTTCTTTTTGCATAGTGCATTGACTTTCGCCTGTAGTGCGAGTACGCGCTCATGAGATGGTATCTTACCGTAGCGGCTTATATTCTCTGTGAGATAGCCCAGTGTGAGATAGTCGGCGTTTGTGAGTACTTCCTTTGCTACATTCTCAAAGTTGTGATAGATAAGCAGCACATCTATATTTTTCTGTTTAGAGTCATAGATGATGTTGAATACCTCAGGCGGTGTATTGTCCCTCATGTACTTCGTAGCATCTTCAAAAACTAAGAATGTATTGCGAAGGTGTGCTGATAGAAAGGCCGCATCTTGTTTGATGCGATTGAGGTTTGTGATGATACGCTTTTTACCTTTCACCCAATATTGCAGCCGCTTAATATCTACTAGCTCGATGTCCCGGTACATGGGATGATCGAGCGTATCGACTATCAGTGTTTTTTTAGCCTGTGCATCTATGACCTCACGCGTGTACGTGCTTTTGCCCGTGCTACGGTCAGCTATGAATAGGTTTATTTTATTGAGGCGTTGCATTAGTTATCGTGGAGTGTATCTTCGATTTTCAGTGCGGGGCTGTTGTTTGCTATCACTTCATTGACATCTATATCCATAGATGGGGTGTAGCCGGGCGGTATGATCTGACATAGCGGGAAGCCTGAGTTATTCAGCATGATCCACAGGCAATGAAATTGCGTACGTGTTTCATTTTTGAATATCTCAAATTGTTCTTTCGATACCTCGTACTGAGGGAAAGGCAATACACGTTTTTTGTATTCCTCTATATCCTCTTCGAGTCCCTTAGCGGGTACTGCGCGATACGCGCGATACTTCGCGGCTATATCTTTCTCGTTTTCTTTCAGCCATGCGGCGAGCTTACGATGACCATTGCCCACGGCTACGGCTGAACCTGCTTTGCGAAGGAATAAGAGCCTAAACTCGCCTTCTTTAGCGTTGAGCTCAGGCGTTGTAGGTTTGTGCTGAGGGGCTTTGCGTACGCCTCCTATCTTGATTACTTTTGCCATTATGATAATATTGTGATGAAACAAAAAATGATACCTATGATACAGTGCCAGCATACTACACCCATGACCTGTATCGCTATTTTATCCGACTCAAATAAGAGTACCTGATGTATGAATATTCTAAACATGCTTACTCTTTATTTGCCATGTAGTTTGTGCCTATCGGAGTGAGGCGGGATACTAAAAGCATGATGAGTGCAAGGGCTAGTGTACCGCCCGGGCTTTGTGTGAGTGATATTTCCCCTATCCACTCGGCTAGTGGCTCTATAAGGCTCTCCTTATCATCATCTGTGAGCGGTATCTCATCGCAATACTCATCGTATGCTATGAAAATATCCATGATACGCTGATCGCCCTCATCGAGTATCAGCTCGTGACCTTTCGGGAGTGCGCGATACTTACGCGCGAGTGACTTCATAGCGCGGCGGTCACTATCCGACAGGGTGCGCTCAAATAAGAAAGGGAATAATTCGGTTTGTACCGAGTCGAATGCATCTACGATGACCGGGGCTAGCTTCTTGCCGCGTAGCTTTGCTTTCTTGAGGTCGGCGGCATTGATGGGGTTGGTATCCTCTGTAGGGGTCTCAGTCGTGCCGGGCTCATCTACGAACTCAACATCTGTGATCGTATCATCTCCCCCGCCCGGCTGATCGTGCGTAGCGTTTTCTGTATGCTCTGAAGGCGCGCCGGGAGCTTTCGGCTCGGCCTTGTACTCTGTGCTTTTTTGCAGCTCTGCGAGTAGGTCAACGGTTTCTAAATTATTCTCCGCCATCTGTGAGTGATTTTATTTCTTTAGCCGGAAATCGTTTTGCAAATTCATTTTGCATTTCCTGTGACATAAATTGCGGCGCGAGTCGCTGCATATTCTGAATGACAGGGCTAAACCTCTGTATAAGCCCCTCATCATTCTTTACCTTTTTCATGATCTTAGGTATCGCTGAGATCATTTCCATAGTGGACTGTGGTAGCTTGCCGCCCATGAGCTCGGATACACAAAACATCATATCTACACTCGACTCAAATAGGGTCATTAAGTCTTTATTGCGCTGTAGTATAGCCTGTAGCTGCGCTTTGGGTACTTCGATGAGCTCTACCTCGGGTACTCTCTCTATTTCGTCACTCATGATATATTGCTTTTATAAAAAAGGCGGGATGCCACTACACCCCGCCCCTTATTATTAACCCTAAAAATTTACTGAGCGGGTTTCTCCAACGCTGCCAGTTTGGCCTTGAGGTCGGCAAGTTCTGCCTCGGCTGTTTCTGCGCGTGTGGTGAGTGCCGCGTTTTCCTCTGTCAGAGTTGCTATCTGACTATCTTTAGCTGATAGTGATACAGTGAGGCCGCTCAGGGTGTCGGAAGGCTTCACAGTGCTTTTAATCACCTTATCGAGTAGCAGGGCATTGTCAGGTATGAACCCGCTATGCGTCACGGATGCGTAGCGAGCCTCTGCTGTAGGTTGGTCAATATTGGCAGCATCGAGGGCGGCCTTATTGGTAGCGTAAAATTTGTCGAATGCGGGATAGATCATTTTATGTTGAATTTTTGGTTACGTGTTACTCATCATCATCACTGCCAAACATCCAGTGTAGAGAAGATGATTTTTTCTCTACCTTCTTTTCGGTCGGAGTCTCTGCTTTTTTGTCGGCGGGTTTGGCTGTCGGCTTGGTAGCGGGTTTCGCTCCCGGCGGGGCGGCTTTCATGCCTGTGGCTTTAGCAAGGTCGGCCTTGAGTTGTGTGATCTTGTCTAACAACTCATGATTAACCTTGATACTCTCATCGAAATCGGCTTTAAGTGATTTGTACTCCGGCGTGTCGGATACAGGCGTAGCCTCTGTCGGTGTGCCTGTGCCCTGCGTGTCTAACAAGTGTATGACAAGTTTAGCCATATTACTCACCCCGCTATCATCGCCCAGGGTGTCCACATATGCCTGTACACGCTCGACCTCTTTGGCGTTGAAGTATATGCTCGGTTTGTCCTTTATTTTGAGTCCCATGACACAAAAATAGTGTCCGACAAACCCCCTTCCTAGCATTGCCCGAAAAGTGCAATTCTGACATAAAATGTAGTGTCGCAGTTTGGGGTGTCTGACAGGTATATTTTAGGGTGTCAGATAGGGGGGTGTCGCACTGTCGCACCTGCGACACTCTGCGACAGGACGAAAAATGTAAATATTTGTCAGACAAATAAATAAATATAGCATTTGATTGATTTGCGTTATGATTTTTATAATAAAAGATGTTTTATTGATTGGTTTGCAATTAAATATAAAAAATCGCCGTGTCGCAGAGTGTCGCAGGTGCGACAGTGCGACAGGGGGTATTTATGCCCCTTAAAAAAGCGACACTATCCGACACTAAAAAGGGGGATTTTCAGATAGGTGTCTGACACAGTTTTTAGAGTGTCGGAAACTTGTTTACCTTCGTTTCTATGACTGTAACTATAGAATACCCGTCCATCAGAATGGTAAAAAGGCAATGGAATGTAAGTGTTGCTCATAGCAGAAAAGACAGGTTTTTGATCTGGTCATACCGCTATGGTAGGCATGTATTCGGATTGTTCAAATTCGAAAAACTGAATAGGTCTATACGAATCTGTGTGATGTCCCACTATTGGGTTATCAACTATTAAAGTTCAGGGTAGCGATGCTTTAAATCTTCGCTTTGAAGTACTCCGAGACCCTTCAGATACTCGGCTACCATGTCAAGGCTATGATGTCGTAGTTGGTTCTGTATATCTCGCAGATTTAGCCCCGCCTGTACGCACTTGACAGCCCCGGTATGCTTCCATGAGTAGAAAGCATAGTTGCCCCTTATCTGTAGTTTGTTTAGTACCTCAGAGTGGGTATTATTTATCCAGTTTGGAGCTACCGGGACAGTCCCCGGCCTCTGTGATCGGGAGAGTACAAAGAAGCTATTCGGGTACTCTTTGAGGTACTGTATCTCGGCAAGAAACTTAGCGGGTATAGCTACCTTTTGAGTCTTCCGGTTCTTGGATATTTCGCCCCTGACTTCGATATACGACATCTCAAAATTGATGTCACCGATCTTTAACAGGCGTTGCTCCCCCGGGCGAATGAAGCAATAGAATAGTAAGCGCACGGCTAACCATAATTGTGATCCCTCGCATACATTTTTGATGTCGGCTATCTGCTTATCGGTGAAAGGGGAGAGGCTTTGCGGCTCTCGCGTGATCTGAGTCACTTTCTTGACAGGGTTGTATGTAGTGAGTCCCTGAGTGATCGCATTGCTGTAGAGCCTGTATAGGATAGTCCTGTACTTGTGTAGTGTACCGACATTAGAGCCTTTGGCCTGTAGGTGTAGTAGAAAGTTATTGATCGTAGCCTCTGTAGCGGTCTCGGCTGTCTTAGGCTGTATGAAGGCTTCGTACTTCGTTACTACCGTGGTGTAGGTAGATATAGTTTTTTGCCTCCATTGCAGCCGCCCGGTGTCCATGACCGACTGTAGCATAGTGACGGGCTTAGGCTTATCAAAGTTGAGTGAGGCTATGAGGTCATTGGCGTATGTGAGTCGTTGCTCTACAGTTTTACCCTTATTGATATTGCCGTATAGTACGATACGCTTTGCGCTGAGGCCGTTGTGTAGAGGCTCGTAGTACTCTACTCTCCACCGCTTGCTAAGGTCATATATATATGACTTTAGAACCGGGGAATAAAATTTTTTTTCTCGTGTTGTCATGGCTTTAAATGCCTTGATACACAAGCTAAGGTTATTGATACAAAAGCGACACAGTGCCTATAAGGGGTACAGTGTTTTGTGGAGAAGAATATCGGACAGGTCGGACACCTATACACTACTCTTTAGTATCAATACTTTAGCCAGTATCATTTCTTTAGTTTGCG
>Ga0208507_1000927_pt1 | contig 17373 bp, 13 predicted proteins | sample CryBogCBH12Aug01_FD_184626 | JGI IMG/M metagenome (GOLD analysis project Ga0208507, IMG submission 184626) | Freshwater microbial communities from Crystal Bog, Wisconsin, USA - CBH12Aug09.1 (SPAdes) (version 2) | ecosystem: Environmental > Aquatic > Freshwater > Lake | place: Crystal Bog... | reverse complement strand
GCTTTCCGAACTGACACGCGACGGACAACTGACTGTGACGGTCGGCAACGATGCCTTTGGCCGCGACCCGGCCTACGAGCACGTCAAGGAACTGCGCTTGGATTATTCCCTCGATGGCCAGCCCGGCCACACAAATGTGGCCGAAAATGAAATGCTGGTGCTGCCGGCGAGCTCTACGGTTGGCCAAGCACCAGCGTGGGAGACTATTGCGACGCCGGATGGCAGCACGGTCGTCAAGGTTTGGGGCAACGCCAATCTGGCGCTGGATACGGCCAGCGGAAAAATTCTGCACGCGGACGCGACGGACATGCCAGCACCGCAGGACATTTCCGGCGAATGGAATTTAAGTTTCCCGCCGAACTGGGGCGCGCCGGCATCGGTGACGCTGGAAAAATTAATTTCGTGGACCGATCATGCGGACAGCGGTGTGCGCTATTTTTCCGGCACGGCCAGCTACGAAAAGGAAATTGAAATTTCCGCCGAGCGTTTGAACGCCGGACGCGAACTCTGGCTCGATCTCGGCGCGGTGAAAAATTTCGCCCAAGTTTCCTTGAACGGCCAGGATCTCGGCGTGCTGTGGAAACCGCCGTTCCGCGTGAACGTCACCGCCGCCGCGAAGCCGGGCGTGAACAAGCTGGTCGTCAAAGTCACCAATCTCTGGCCGAACCGGCTCATCGGCGACGAGCAGTTGCCGGCTGACCGCGAGTGGAACGGCAAGCAGCTCAAAGCGTGGCCGCAGTGGTTCCTCGACGGCAAGCCCAGCCCGACGGGCCGGCTGACCTTCACGACATGGCATCACTGGAAAAAGGATGACGCGCTGCTGGAATCGGGTCTGCTTGGCCCGGTGACGTTGCGCACGGCAGAAATCATTCCGGTCAATTAAATTGAGCGACGGAAGTTCAGCGGTGCAAATTATCTGCCGCAAGCCATACCCATATCTGCCGACAGCGATTGCTTTCTGCCGGTTGAAAAATTACGCTCTCGCGCAGATGCACTGGCTTGAACATCTGGCGCGCTTCTGGCCGCTCCTCGCGGCGGGCTTCGATTTCGTCGCCGCCGCGCTCGCGTCCGTGCACACGCTGCTTCACAAGCGTGATTCGCGCGCCGCCACGCTTTGGCTTGGCGTCATCTGGACTTTGCCCGTGGTCGGTCCCCTGCTCTATCTCGCCCTCGGCGTCAACCGCATCCGCCGCCGCGCCATTTCGCTCGCCGTCCACAAAACTTTCAGTCGCCCGGTGCCCGACAACTTGGGCGAACCGGAACCCGCCGGCGCGGAACACCTCCAACACCTAGCCCGCGTCGTCAACCGCGTCGCCACCCGGCCGCTCACGACCGGCAACCAAATTGAACCGCTCATCAATGGCGACGCCGCGTTTCCCGCGATGCTCGCCGCGATTGCCGGCGCGAAAAAATCCGTCACGTTGAGCACCTATATTTTTGACAACGACGCCACCGGAGAAAATTTTGTCGCGGCGCTCGCCCACGCCGGCCAGCGCGGCGTGGCCGTGCGGGTGCTGGTGGACGCCGCCGGCACGCGCTACTCGTGGCCGCCCATCACGCGCAAGCTGGCACAGGCGAAAATTCCCTTCGCCAAATTTTTGCCCGCCTCGCTGCTGACGCCGTGGCGCGTGGCGACCATCAATTTGCGCAACCACCGCAAATCGCTCATCGTGGACGGACAAATCGCCTTCACCGGCGGCATCAATCTTCGTCACGGCAATGTCCTCGCCGAAAATCCGGCGCATCCGGTGCAGGATTTGCACTTCCGCGTCGCCGGCCCGGTCATCACCGAATTGCAGGAAGCCTTTGCGAACGATTGGACGTTCACGACCGGGGAAATTTTGGACGGCGAACTTTGGTTTCCGGAAATTAAAGAAACCGGCGACGTCATTGCCCGTGTCATCACGGACGGGCCGGACGCGGATTTTGAAAAATTGCGGCTGACCCTGCTCGCCGCGCTGGCGGAAGCGCAAACTTCGGTAAAAATTTTAACACCGTATTTTCTGCCCGACCCCGCACTCATCTCGGCGCTCAACCTCGCCGCGCTGCGCGGTGTGCGCGTGGACATTATTCTGCCGGCGAAAAATAATCTGCCGGTGGTGCATTGGGCGTCACGCGCCTTGTGGTGGCAGGTATTGGAACGCGGCTGTCACGTCTGGCTCACGCCGCCGCCGTTCGACCATTCCAAGCTGATGATTGTGGACGGCCACTGGGTGCTGCTCGGTTCGGCCAACTGGGACGCGCGCAGCTTGCGGCTGAATTTTGAGCTGAACGTGGAATGTTACGGACGCGGGTTTGCGCAGAAAATGGAGACGATTATCCAAAACAAAATGACTTCCGCGCGGGAAGTCACCTTGGCTGAAGCCGATGGCCGGTCTTTGCTGCCACGACTGCGCGACGCCATCGCGCGATTATTTTCGCCCTACCTTTAAGCCCGACGGCGACCCAATCCTATTTCAGGATTTCCAGTCAAAGGCTTTTTTCTTCACCGCATAAAGATAGCCGAGGAAGAGAATGCCGAGGAACGAAAGCATCGAGCCAAAAATTAAATTGCGCGTCGCGTGCTCGGCCAGCATATCGCGATAAACGACCGCCCACGGATACATGAACACAACTTCGATGTCGAACAGGATGAACAGCATTGCGACCAGATAAAACTTCACCGAAAACCGCGCCGTGTTGCTGCCGATGGGGTCTTTACCACATTCATAGGCGGTATCTTTCGCCTTGGTGGTCTTGGCGAATTTACCGAGCAGCAACGACACCAGCAACGTCCCGCCCGCGAAACCGATGGCGGCGGCGAGCAAAAACAAAACCGGTATGTATTGGGCAAGCTGCGATGGCGGCGAATTATCCATGCCATTAGTTTAGAAACTGACGCTGGAAATTCAATGACGAAAACCGGCGAAAATTAAATCGGTCTGGTGGGCAATAATCTTCAAACCATCTTTTCCGCCTCGACGATAAATGGGCGTAAATCGCGCATCAACACCGCATCCGGTTTGCAGCGCAGCACCATGCCATCCATATACATCAGGCTGCGAATGATGGCGAAGATGCCCTTTTCAAAACGCATCCCGCACAACACGCCGAGCTTGATGGTCTGCATCATTTTTTTGGTCAGGCTCATCTGCGCCACGGTCGTGTCGGTGAAATCGGCGTAGAGTTCCAGAAACTTTTTTTCAAAGTCCGTGTAAGCCGCGTCGGAAAGTTCAATCTCCGACATCCGGTTCAGCCCGGCCGCCGTGCGCGGATAATCGAACGCTGACAGCGCGGAGAAAAATTCAAACAGCCCGCGCCGGATCTTGTCGCCGACGTGACCGATGTAGCCGGTGTCCACGAAACAGATTTTCCCATCTGCCAGAATCACGTTGCCCGGATGCAAGTCGCCGTGAAACGTGCCAATGCAGAACATGAAATAGCCGTGGATGCGAAATAATTCGATGAGCTGCGTGTAAGGCAATTCGCCGGCTTCGATGAGTTCGTCAAAAGTTTTCCCGGCGACAAATTCCGAAACCATCACGTTTTCACTGCAGAGATTTTCGTGAACACGCGCGAAACGCAGCGAGGACAGGTCAAAGCGTTTTTGATGTTCTTCGAATAAATCGCGCAGGATTTGCTGACCTTCGACTTCGTGGCGCAAATCGAGTTCGCTCAACGTGTATTCCTCGATGTCGCCGAGAATCGCCACCGGATCGCCAACGCGGCGCAGCGGCGGATAAACGAACGTCGCGAGCCGGAAAAGATTCCGCAAACTCGCCACATCCGCGATGAATTGCCGCCGCACATCGCGTTTGATGGCTTTGATGACAACCGGCGAACTGTCCTTCAGCCACGCGCGATGCACTTGACCAACTGACGCGGAAGCCAAAGCTTTTTCTTCGATGCGCTCAAAGTTGGTGGTGAAATTTTCCGGTGCGACGGCAGCCAGCAGTTTCAGAAAATCTTCCGGCGCAAGCGCGGAATTTTGCCGGTAAAGTTTGGTGAGATGCTGGCATTTCTCGCGATCCAGAAAATCAATCCGCAGTGCGTGCACCTGGCCGAGTTTCACCGCCAACAAACCGAGGCGCTGAATCCATTCCAAGTCCGGCAGCGTTTTTTGCCGCCCGTAAATGGAACGGATGAGCCGGGTAAATTGAAACCAGTTCATCAGACCTGCGTGTTTTTGGAGACGAACGGCACGTTATGCTCGCGGCAAATCAAGTTTGCCGCGATGCGGCCAGATTCGTAAATCGTCGGCAAACCGCTGCCCGGATGTGTGCCGCCGCCGACGAGATAGCAGTTGCCCAGTTCCTCAAATTTGTTGCGCGGGCGGAAATAAAGCATCTGCGACAATTTGTGCGCGAGGTTGAAGGTCGCGCCGAGATGGATGTTCTGGACCTGCCAGTCGTCCGGCGCGAGGACGACCTCCTCGCGGATGTGAGAGCGCAAATCCTTCATGCCGCCGCGGGTTTCCATCGCTTCAATCAACTTGTCGCGGAAAGCCTTTTTCGCCTTCGCCCAATCCACGTTCGCGCTCAAGTTCGGCACCGGCACCAAAACATAAAGCGCGGAATGTCCGGGCGGCGCGAGGTTCGGATCGGTGACACTGGCGTTGCGAACGTAAAAGGAATTTTCGTCAGACAAAACTTTGCGCTGAAAAACGTCTTCGATGTTTTTGCGGTAATCCTTGGCGAAGAAAATCGTGTGGTGCGGCAGATCGTAAATTTTGTCCACACCGAGATAGAGCATGAAGGTGGAACAGGAAAATTCCTTCTCCTCGATTTTCTCCGGCGTGTATTTTTTCAACGCGCCGGGCGGCACGAGATAATTCATCGCGTAGCCAAAATCGGCGTTCAGCACGGTTTCGTCACCGAGGATTTTTTCACCGGAGGCCAGTTCCACGCCGCGCACGTCGCGACCTTCGAGCACGAGCTGTTTCACGGACGAATTCAGCCGGATGTCCACGCCGTATTCGCGGCAGACCTTCGCCATCGCCTCGGAGATTTCGCTCAAGCCGCCCTGCGTGTGATAAACGCCGTAAGCGTGTTCGACAAACGGCAGAATCGCGAACGCGCCGGGACAATCCCACGCGGACATGCCAAGATATTTCGCCTGAAAGGTGAACGAGAGCTTGAGCAATTCCTGCTTGAAATAGCCACCGAGGATGTCCATCACGGATTTTCCAAACGCTAGGTGCGGCACGGCTTTAAGCAAATCGAGGGACAGATAACTTGAAAGCGAGGAATAATCTTTTTGCAAACACGGATACATTTTGCGGAAGCGCTCCTGCTCGCGCTCAAGAAAATGCCAGTAGCCCTCGGCGTTGCCGGGAAATTTTTCGTTGAGCTGTTTCAGCATCGCCGCGTGGTCGGTCGTCGGCTCCATCGCGACGCCATCGAATTGCAGGCGATACATCGGCTCCAGCTTGACGAATTTTAGATAATCCTCGCTCTTGCGCCCGGCTTCCTCGAACACTTCGTCCAAGATGAATTTCATCATCAGGAATGTTGGCCCGGTATCAAACTTGTAGCCGTTGCGCGTGATGGCCGCGTTGCGCCCGCCGACGCGATCCATTTTTTCCACCAACGTGACCTTGAAACCGCGCGCAGCCAGCAGCATCGCTGCCGTCAACCCGCCGGGACCGGCACCAACCACGATGATATGCTTCTGCTGCATTTGAGTATTTTTCATTCCTGACCTTGAAAATTGATTCCTGTTTTTAACATATCTTCCACACGGCGGCAAACTGGCATTTTGCTTCGCGGTTGAAATCCGGCGGCATTGCGGGCAAGCTTCGTGACGTGAGCCATCTTGCCAAAGCCCGTGAAGTGTTCGATATCGAACTTGCCGCGCTCAAAGCCGTCCGCGCGCAGCTCGATAAATCCTTCGACCGCGCCGTAGAAACCATCATCGCCGCGCTCAAATCGCGCGGGAAAATTGTCATCGTCGGCATCGGCAAATCCGGCAACGTCGGCGCGAAAATCGCCGCCACGCTCACCAGCACCGGCTCCACCGCCGTCGTCCTCAACAGCGTGGATGCCTTGCACGGCGACGTTGGAATCGTCAACGACGGCGACGCGATTCTCGCCTTGAGCTATTCCGGCGAATCTGATGAATTGCTGAATTTATTGCCCGCGCTCAAAAGATTTGCCGTCAAAATCATTTCACTCACCGGCAACTTGAAATCCTCGCTCGCCCGCCACAGCGATCTGGCCTTGAGCGTCAAAGTTCCAAAAGAAGCGTGCCCGTTCAATCTCGCGCCGACGAGCAGCACGACGGCGACGCTCGTGATGGGCGACGCGCTGGCGATGGCGATTTTGCAGGCGCGCGGTTTCAAGCAAAGCGATTTTGCCAAATATCATCCCAGCGGTGCCATTGGGCGCGCGATGCTGCTGAAGGTCGGCGAAATCATGCGCAGCGGCGAACGCAACGCCATCGCGAATGAAAATCTTTCTGTCAAGGAAGCGCTGCTCGTAATGACACACGTGAAGTCCGGCAGCCTCGCGGTCGTGAACGCGCGCGGCAAACTCGTTGGCATCTTCACCGACGGCGATTTCCGCCGGCACATGGCAACCGATGAAAACCTTCTTTCGCAGCCGCTCAAGAAAATCATGACGCGCAACCCAATTTGCGTCCGCGACTCCGCGCTGGCGGTCGAGGCGCTGAAGATTTTTAACGAACGGAATATTGACGACCTCATCGTGGTGAACGCGAAAAACGAGCCGGTCGGGCTGGTGGACTCGCAGGATTTACCGAAGCTGAAAATCGTGTGAAGCTCACAAAAATTTCAGATAAATAACTTTCAAATATTCCGCCTCCTTGAAACCAGCCGGATGATCCGGCGGATGCTGCAAAGTTTTCAGTTCCGTAAATTTTCTCCCTGATTTAACCGCCGCGCGGCGCACGGTGTCAAAAAATTCCGGCGCGGAAACGTGCGCCGAACACGAGCCAGCCACCAGAATGCCATCACGCGAAAGCCGCATGATTCCTAGCGAATTTAAGCGTTCGTAAGCGCGAATCGCTCCTTCACGTTCCGTTGCACGCTTGGCGAGCGACGGCGGATCAAGCACGATCAAATCAAATTTTTCCGAAGTTTTTTCCAGCCAATCAAAGCAGTCGGCCTGCACCGTTTCATGGCGGCAATTTGCGACGCCGGGATAATTTTCATTCAGCGCCAAATTTCGTTTCGCAGATTCCAAAGCGTGCGCGCTGATGTCCAAATCGGTCACGGAAGTTGCGCCGCCGCGCGCGGCATAAACCGAAAAGCCGCCGGAAAAACTAAACGCGTTCAGAACTTTTTTGCCGCTCGCAAGCTTTTCGACTTCCGCGCGATTTTCGCGCTGGTCGAGAAAGAATCCAGTCTTCTGCCCGCGCAAAACATCGGCTTCAAAGCGAATGCCATTCTCGGAAAAAATTACAGCACCTTCCGGTATGGCACCAAAAAGCATCTGCCCGTCGCGACGCTGAAATTGTTTTTCTGCAAGCGGCTGGATGTTCCGGCTCAAACGTAAAACGATTCTTTCGCACGGAATTTTTTCTTGGAGCAACGCGAGGATTTCTTCCAGGCGCGGCAGCCACGCGGCGGAATAAATTTTCAGCACAAGCGTGGAATCGTATTTGTCCAGCACGAGCGCCGGCCAGCCATCGCTCTCGCCGTGAATTAAACGATAGCCAGTCGTGGTCGCATCAAAAAGTTTTTTGCGCCGCGAAAGTGATTTTTCCAGATGCGCGTTCCACCAAGTAGAATCAATGGTTTGCGGCTTTCCAGCGTGCAGGACGCGGACGCGGATGGGCGATTCCGCATCAAACAAGCCAACGGCGAGAAACTTGTCGTTGCGATCGTAAATCACCGCGAGTTCGCCGGTTTGGCCGGCGCGGTTTTGCTCGCGAATGCTGTCGGCAAAAACCCACGGATGGCCGCTACGAACGATGGTTTCCGCTGTGGCGGAAAGGCGCAGGCGCAGACGTGCCGCAGTTTGATTTGCGGCGGAGCGGCTCATTCGAGTCCGCTTGCTTTGCGGGCGCGTTTCAAAACGGTTTGCGCGAGCGAGCGGGCTTTGCTCGCGCCGTCGGCAAGGACGCTGTTGACGTAGTCCAGGTTGGCCGCAAGTTCGGCGCGCTTTTTCCGCGCTTCGGCGAAATGATTCCAGTAATGCTCGAACAAACCTTTCTTCAGGTCGCCGTAACCAAAACCACCGGCGCGAAGTTTTTCTTCAAATTCTTTTCCCACATTCGACGGCGCGACGAGTTTGAGCAACTGAATGGCGAGATTATTTTCCGCGTCCGGCTTCGGCTCTTCCGGCGTGCGCGAATCCATCTTGATACCCATGACTTTTTTGCGGAGCGGCTTTTCTTCGCCAAAAATTTCCAGCGTGTTGCCGTAGCTCTTGGACATTTTTTCGCCGTCGAGACCGGGAACTTTCGCTGTCTCACCTTTGATCTGCGGTTCGGGGATGACGAAAGTTTCACCGTAGGCTTCGTTGAACTTTGTGGCTATGTCACGCGTCATTTCGACGTGCTGCTTCTGATCCTGGCCGACGGGAACCACGTTGGAATCATAAATCAAAATGTCCGCCGCCATCAGCACCGGATACGCAAAGAGGCCGTGGTTGATGGGAATTCCCTTGGCCGACTTGTCCTTGAACGAGTGCGCTTTTTCCAGCATGGACATCGGCGTGAGCGTGGAAAGAATCCACGCCAACTCACAGACTTCCGGCACGTCGGACTGGCGGAAGAAGACGGATTTTTTCGGATCGAGGCCGCAGGCGAGAAAATCCAGCGCCACATCCAAGGAATTTTTCCGGCGCTGCTTGGCGTCGAACAGCGAGGTCATGGAGTGGTAATCCGCGATGAAATAAAACGCCTCGCCCTTTTCCTGCAGGGCGATGGCGGGTTGCATCATCCCGAAATAATTTCCGAGGTGCAGCGTGCCGCTGGGCTGGATGCCGGACAAAATTCGCATGGGATGATTTTAACCGCAAAGAACACAAAGAACACAAAGAAATAATCTCCCTGCTTTTTGCGGTTAAGTTTTCCGCAACGCTCCCGCCTGCACCTGCCATCGTTGCAAATCCTTGCCAAGTTCACTCGGCCAATTTTCTTCCGTGCAGGTCATAAAAACTTGGCCGCGCGCACGACGCGCCGATTCGAGCAACGGCAGAAAACCGCTGCGGCGCTTTACGTCCAGTTCGGCCATCACGTCGTCAATCAGCAGGATCGGCGGCGAGCCGTGGATGCCGGCGAGAAATTCCGCCTGCGCCATTTTTAATGCGATTGCCAGCGTGCGTTTCTGGCCTTCGCTGCCGAACTGCGCGGCGGATTTTTCATTCTGCAAAAACTGCAAATCGTCGCGGTGCGGCCCAACCAGCGTGGCGCGAAAAGTCCGTTCGCGGACGCGCGACTGCGCGAGTTCCACGGCGAAATCATTTTTCACACTCGGCTGGTATTCGATGCGGAGTTCTTCCGCGTCATTCGAGATACGGCGATACGCCAGCCGCGCGAGCGGGGAAAATTTCGGCACCAGTTCGCGGCGGGCGCGGATGATTTTGTTGCCAAGCTTGATGAGTTCGGCGGAAAAACTTTCCAGCGCGGCTTCGTCAATGTTGCGCTGTTTTAACAAAGCATTTCGAGCGCGGACGGTGTGCATGTAGCGCTGGAGCAGCAGCAAATAACTGGGCTGCGTCTGCGCGAGCAGCAAATCAATGAAGCGCCGCCGCGCGCGCGCCGTGCCTTTGATGAGCTGCAAATCTTCCGTGCAAAAAACCACCGTCCGCAACGCGCCCAAATAGTCCGCAAGTTTTTTCACCGGCTGGCCGTCGAGCGTGAGTTTCCGTTCGCGCAACGCCCAATACATTTTGATTTCATGGTCGCCCTGCCCGACCACATTGCCGCCGACAAAATAGCCTTTCGCGCCATGCCGGATCATCTGCGCGCCGCCAACGCCACGAAAGGATCGCAGCGTGGCCATGAGATAAATTGCCTCGAGAATGTTCGTCTTGCCCTGCGCATTGTCACCGAGCAGCAGATGAAAGCCGGGCGCAAAATCCACGTCCAACCGCGCGTAATTGCGGAAGTCTCGGAGTCGCAGATGAGCCAGATGCACGACCGAATTTTAGCCACAGATGAACACAGATGGAACACAGATTCGCCGTTCGCCGCCTAAAAGATTGTTTCTTCATTCATAATTCTTCATTCTTCCTTCGTTATGTATTCGCCAACCGCCGATGAATTTTTGAAACTCGCGACGCAGGGAAATCTTATTCCCGTCGCGCGCCGCATTCTGGCCGACCTTGAAACGCCGCTCTCGGCCTATCGCAAAATTCGCGGCCAGGGCGAATCGTTTCTTTTTGAATCCGTTGAAGGCGGCGAGCACGTCGGGCGCTATTCGTTCGTCGGCTGCAATCCGCGCGCGGTCATCCGGCAGGACGGCACGCACGTTCAGATGTTCGAGAACGGTCGCGTCACGGAAAGTTTCGTCGTCGGGCGCGACGTGAAGGACGGACTCGAAGTGGTCGAGCGCGTGATGAAAAAATTCCGCGCGGTCGCCACGCCGGGCTTGCCGCGTTTCACCGGCGGCGCGATTGGTTTCATCGGCTACGAATTTATTCATGACGTGGAACCGTCCGTGCCGCGTCCGCCGCAGGATGAATTGAAAACGCCGGCGATGTATTTTCTCATCGCTGACCAGATTTTGATTTTTGACCGCGCGCAGCAGACTATCACGATTTTGGTGAACGCAATTCTGGATGATGCGGAAAGCCCCGCCGATGCTTACGAAAATGCGACGAGCGAAATTGACCGCATCGTCGCGCTGCTCGAACAGCCGAGCGAACACCAGCCGGTGACGCTGCCGGACGAGGTGGCGCCGCTGCCGTTCGAGTCGAATATGACGCTGGAAAAATTTCAGGCGAACGTGCTCGCCGCCAAAAAATACATCACGGCGGGCGACATCATCCAGGTGGTCGGCTCGCAACGATTTTCCGCGCCGGTCACGGCGTCGCCGGTGGACATTTACCGCGCGACACGTTCCACGAATCCGTCGCCATATATGTTTTTGCTGGAGCTGGACGGCTTTTCGCTCGTCGGCGCGTCGCCGGAGCTGCACGTCCGCTGCGAGGAAGGCAAGGTGGAAATCCGCCCGATTGCCGGCACACGCAAACGCGGCAAGAATGAGGAAGAAGATTTGGCGCTGGAAAAAGAACTGCTCGCCGACCCGAAGGAACGCGCCGAACACGTCATGCTCGTGGATCTCGCGCGCAACGACATCGGGCGCGTGTGCGATTTTGGTTCGGTGCAAGTAAAAGACTTGATGATTATCGAGCGATACAGCCACGTCATGCACATCGTCTCGCAGGTGGAAGGAAAACTATCCGCCAACAAGTCGCCTTACGATTTGATGCGCGCGACGTTTCCGGCTGGCACGTTGAGCGGCGCGCCGAAAATCCGCGCGATGCAGATTATTGCCGAGCTGGAACAGACGGCACGCGGAACTTACGGTGGCTGCGTGGGCTATTTTTCGTTTAACGGAAATTTAGATTGCTGCATCACGATTCGGACGGCACTCGTCAAAGACGGCAAGGCTTACGTTCAGGCCGGCGGCGGCTGGGTGAACGATTCGACGCCGGAGGCGGAATTTCAGGAGACGGTCAACAAGTCCATGGCGATGCGCAAGGCGATTGCGCTGGCGGAGAATTTTGGGAAAGCGGATTAACCGCGAAATACGCGAATGGATTTTTAGTTCGCGTAATTCTCGGTTCATAAAAAAAATCATGGAATCTAAATCAGCCAATTCGATCAATGAAGACAAGGCTTGTGAGCGCTGCGGCCGTTTTGACGCGCGGGAAATCAGCGGCCTGACGCTTTGCACGGATTGCATTGCGCTGGCTGGATGTGGCTGCGCGGGCCATGGCGGCGACTCCGGTGCCTGACAGCCGAGGCGTAAAATTTCCGACTTTTTCTGCTTTCACAGCTTGCAATTTTTCTTTTCACCGGCAAATTTTGCGGTAATCGAATCAATTAAATTCAATTAACTTAACAAGGAGCTATGAGCAACGAAGCCAAATTAGAACTGGACGGAAAAGTTTACAGTCTGCCCACCCTGACCGGCAGCGAGAATGAAAAAGCCGTGGACGTCTCGGCGCTGCGCGCGAACACGGGCTACATCACGCTGGACGATGGCTACGGCAACACCGGCTCGTGCACGAGCAACATCACGTTCATTGACGGTGACAAGGGCATCCTGCGTTATCGCGGCATCCCGATTGAGGAGCTCGCGGAGAAATCTAATTTCGTCGAGACCGCCTACCTCATCATCTACGGCGAACTGCCAAACCGCACGCAGTTGAAGAAATTTTCCGACCTGTTCACGGAGAACCAGTTTCTGCACGAGGACATGAAGTTCCATTTCCAAGGCTTCCCCAGCGGTGCGCATCCGATGGCAATCCTCTCGGCGATGATCAATGCGGCGAGCTGCTTTGACGATGATCTGATGCGCTGGCAATGGGGCAAGAACAAGATGTTCGACATTTATGTGGCGCGACTGCTCTCGCAGGTGCGCACGATTGCGGCGTATTCCTACCGCAAGTCCAAGGGCCTACCGCTGATTTATCCCAAGCAGACCTACAAATACACGGCGAACTTCCTGCACATGATGTTTTCCAGTCCGTATGAAGATTTTGAATTGAAGCCGGAAGTGGTCAAGGCGCTGGACCTGATTTTCCTGCTGCACGCGGATCACGAACAGAACTGCTCGACCTCGACCGTGCGCATGGTGGCTTCGTCGCAGGCGAATCTATTTGCCAGTTGCTCGGCCGGCGTCTGCGCGCTTTGGGGTCCGCTGCATGGCGGCGCGAATCAGGCGGTGTTGGAGATGCTCCAGCAGATTCACAAGGAAGGTGACGACGGCTCGAAGTTCATCACGGCAGCCAAGGACAAGAACAGCGGCAAAAAACTCATGGGTTTCGGTCATCGCGTCTATAAAAACCACGATCCGCGCGCCAAAATTATCAAGAAGGCGTGCGATGAAGTGCTGTCCAAATTGCACATCAGCGACCCGTTATTGGACATTGCCAAAAAGCTGGAAGAGGCGGCGCTCAAGGATGCTTACTTCGTGGAACGCAAATTGTATCCGAACGTGGATTTTTACAGCGGCATCATCATGCGCGCCATCGGCATTCCGGTGGAAATGTTCACGGTGATGTTCGCCATCGGCCGGATGCCCGGCTGGATCGCAAATTACAAGGAAATCATGGAGGAACCGAAGAGCCGCATCTATCGCCCGCGCCAGATTTACACCGGTAAGACGGTCAACGCCTACGTTCCGATCGAGCAGCGGAAATAATTTGAAGCGCCCGCGACCATTGTCTTTTAGCTTTACGGCGGCCAGAAAGGCGCGAAAATTGCTTCATCCGGCAATACCTTGCCCATGAGCAAAATTCTGGTCATAGACGACGAATCCTGGTTGCGCGAAATGATCCGGCTGGCGCTGGAGCAGCAGGGTTTTGAAATCATCGAGGCGGTGGACAGCACCGACGGCGACGACAAAGCCCGTAAATTTCTGCCCGACCTCATTCTCTGCGATGTCAACATGGACAAGGCCGGCTCCGGCTACACCACGTTGACGAAGCTGCGCGAAAACGCCGCCACCGCCGCCATCCCGTTCATCCTGATGACCGGCATGGCTGATTCCGCTGGGATGCGGCACGGGATGGAACTCGGCGCGGACGATTACCTGCCCAAGCCGTTCAAGGTGGACGAGCTTTTTGCCGCCGTGAACGCCCGGCTGCGCAAGGTCAAAACTGTCCGCGATGACGCCGAGCGCAAACTCACCACGCTGCGCACGCACATTTCGATGATGATGCCGCATGAGCTGCGCACACCGCTCAACGGCATCATCGCCAACGCAGAATTGCTCGTCACTTCCGCCGCCTCGCTCGGCCCCGCCACCATCACCGAGATGGGCAAGGAAATCTGCCAGTCCAGCCTGCGCCTCGAACGGCTCATTGAAAATTTTCTGTTTTATGCGCGGCTCGAAATCGTCGCCACCGATCCCGACAGCGTCATCGCGCTGCGCTCCGCCAAAATCGTCGCGCCCGCCACCACCGTCCGCGCCACGGCTATTGTTCAGGCGGAAATGGCGGGCCGCCTGCGCGATCTAAAACTGGATCTGGCGGACGCCCCGTTGTCCATGGCCGAAGAGTATTTCAAAAAAATCGTCGCGGAGCTGGTGCAGAACGCTTTCAAGTTTTCCGAAACCGGTTCCCCGGTGAATGTCAGCTTGAAGGTCGCCGGCGAAGATCTTGAATTTTCCGTTCACGACCACGGTCGCGGATTGTCCACCGAACACATCCGGCGCATTGATGCGTATGTTCAGTTCGACCGGAAAATGCAGGATCAGGAAGGCCTCGGCCTCGGTCTCGCCATCGCGAAGAAACTGGCGGAACTCCACGGCGGTCGCCTCGCCCTGACCAGCAGCAAGGAAACCGGCACCACCGTGGTCGTCAAACTGCCGAAGCCGAAAACTGCCTGACCGTTCAAAACGGCAGCCGGAGATAAAGAAAATCTAGTCCGCGCCCCGCAAATTCTGCCGCGAGAAACAACAGCCCCAACGCCAGCACCGGCGCAAAATCCACCTTGCCGACTTGCAGTGGAATTTTTTTCAGCGGCGCCAATAATTTTTGCGCCGTCACGTTGATGTATTTCCAAAACGGATGCCGGCCAAAGTAAATGTAGCTGTTCAGCAGATGCAGCGCGAGGATTGCGCCCGCCGGGAATTTCCACACCAAATAGCTGCCCAGCCCGATGACCACTGACTGCTCGATACGCAGCGTCATGGTGGCGGGCAGGTTTTGCATCCAGCCCAACGGCCAGCTCAAAATCAGCCACCCTGCCGCCGTAACAAAAAACGGCAATAAAAATTTGGCCCAGCGCGGCCAGCCATCCACCCGGCCCAGCGGGATTTTCACCAAACTGTTGACCGGCTCCGGCCCAGACAGCAGTGATAGAAACAACAACCCAACATAGAAAATTCCCAGCGTCAGGCCGAAACTCAAAAACGAGAAGCCCAACATTCGGCCAAACAAGTCGCTGCGAAATGAAGGTGCCGTGACCAGCAAATCCAGCTTGCCAATCCATAATGGCACCAGCCATCGGTAAAGCACCGCGCGTAAAAAAAGCAGCCCCGCGAGAAATACGAGCAGATGCCAGCGCCGCAGTTTTTTTGGCGTGGCGGGACGCAGCGTGCCCATGAGCGTCGCCGGTGTCCGCTTCATCAGCGGGTCAAAACGAATGGAACGCCAGTTCAACCACAGCAGCAAACCAGCGAGGTTCAGAATGAAATCAACAATGCCCATGCAAAGTGACATGAGACAAGTGACCAGTGACAAGGTCAAGCGCGCGCTGTCCGCTCACTCGTCACTTGTCGCGCGCCACTCGTCACATCATTTTCAACAGCGTGTCCGCCATTTCGCTCGGCGTCACGGCGATGCCGATGCCGGCGGCCTTGAACGCGGCGATCTTTGCTTCCGCAGTTCCCTTGCCGCCGCTGACAATCGCGCCCGCGTGGCCCATGCGTCGTCCGGGCGGCGCGGTGGCACCCGCGATGAAGCCGGCTACGGGCTTCTTGCAATTCTTTTTGATCCACTCGGCGGCTTCTTCTTCGGCGCTGCCGCCGATTTCGCCAATCATGATGATGCCGGTGGTTTCCGGATCATCGTTGAAAAGTTTAATCACGTCCAAATGCGAGGTGCCGTTCACCGGATCGCCGCCGATGCCGACACAGGTGCTTTGGCCGACGCCACGCGAGGTGAGTTGCCACACCGCTTCGTAGGTCAGCGTGCCGCTGCGCGAGACAACGCCGATGTTTCCTTTTTTGTGAATATAGCCGGGCGCGATGCCGATGCGGCAGCCACCGTGCGAATCCTTGCCTGCGCCGGGCGTGACGATGCCGGGACAATTCGGGCCGATGAGCCGCGTCTTGAGGTTGCCTTCCAGGGCACGTTTCACGCGCACCATGTCGCGCACCGGAATGCCTTCGGTGATGGCGACAACTAAATCAAGCCCGGCATCCGCGCCTTCGAGAATCGCATCCGCCGCGAACGGCGGCGGCACGAAAACCGCGCTCGCGGTCGCGCCGGTCTGTTTCACGGCGTCGGCCACGGTGTCGAAAATGGGAACCTTCTTGCCGCCATGCTCAAAAAACTGCCCGCCCTTGCCGGGCGTGACGCCGGCGACAATATGCGTGCCGTAGTCAATCGAGAGCTGCGCGTGCTTGGCACCAAAGCTGCCGGTGATGCCCTGGACGAGAACCTTGGTGCTGGGGGTGACGAGGATGGACATGGCAAATTGGATTATTTCGTTTTATTTTTTCGGACGCAAACCGCCGCCACGCGACTGGACCGCACGACAACTGACGGCGATGGGTTCGGCCTTGAACATTTCAAGGCCGGTAGGTGTAGTTTTTTTTGCGCCAAAACTCAACTCTTTTCCCGCCGCCAATTCGTCTGGCAGCAGGGAAGTTCACGGCTGAATTTCCATCCGCACCGGCCCGATGAGTCCCGACGGCAGCAGCGGCGTGTTCGACTTGAACGGCTCCCACGAGCTCCAGGTGAACCGTTTTTCCGCCGGCAGCGCCGCGTCGCCGATTATGCGGTTCGGCCACTGGTTCGCCACCTTGATTTCGAGCGCGTTCGCGCCCGCGCGCACCGCGCCGGTGATTTCGACGCGAAACGGCGGATGCCACGCCACGCCGCAGTCTTGGCCGTTCACCGTCACCCGCGCCATCACGCGCACGTCGCCGAGCATGAGAAACAGTCTTGGATTTACTGCCTTGAGCTTTGCGGCGGGGAAATCAAATGTCGTCCGGTAGGTCGCCGTGCCGGAGAAATATTTCACGCCGGCATCCGCGCTGTCGCTCCAGGAAATCAGATTTGTCAGCGTTACCGATTCCGGCGCGCCCCATTTCGGCGGAAAGCTCACCTGCCACGGGCCGGTAATTTCAACCGGCGGTGCCACCGCCGTGATTTCGGCGCGGTTGGTCTGGCCGGAAGCGGTGATCCATTCGTAACTGCCCGGTTCGCGGGCGGCGAGGCGCGGGTTTCCGGCCGCGTCGCAGCGGATTTCTGCCGGGCGTTCCGGCACTGGCACCAGCGCACTGAGCGTGATGGGGTCAGGATCTTTGCCGCTGGCCTTGAAAGTTTTTCCGGCGGCGGCGTATTCCACGGTCAGCGTCTTCATGGTGCCATAAGCGGGGTCGCCCGATTCCGCCAAGTCTCCAACCTGAAACGTGGTTTTGCCAGCGTTGACCAGCGCCTGCACCTGCTCGCGCACGTCCCGCGTGCGCGCCGCGTCGCCGGGGACGCCGTAGGTGGCCGACACGATTTTCAAGTCGTCCCG
>Ga0208507_1000926_pt1 | contig 17392 bp, 13 predicted proteins | sample CryBogCBH12Aug01_FD_184626 | JGI IMG/M metagenome (GOLD analysis project Ga0208507, IMG submission 184626) | Freshwater microbial communities from Crystal Bog, Wisconsin, USA - CBH12Aug09.1 (SPAdes) (version 2) | ecosystem: Environmental > Aquatic > Freshwater > Lake | place: Crystal Bog... | reverse complement strand
CAAAGCTTCCGCCGGCCGCTGAACAGCCACCGGCGCGCGGCGCCAATGGCTTGCGAGCGTCCACGCCACCGCGCACGGCAACTGACCGCCGGCGATGATGAGCCACGGAAACCAAAAGTTGGAATAATAGCTCAAACAAATTCCCACCACCGCCACCGCGAGAAAAATTCCCGTCGCGACGACGAGCGCGAACCGCCCGCTCAAACGCCACAGGCCGCCGCCAAGAAAAATTCCGGTGCCGACGAGCAGAAAAATTTCCAACCCCGCCGCCGGCCTTTGCAACGATTCGTCATGGAGCAAATTTAGAAATTCGGCCAGTAGGATTTCCACGCCGCCAGTCGCCTCGCCCGTCCAGCGCGTGTAAGGCGTGGAAAATTTATCCGCGTCGCCGTTGGGCAACAGCGTTGCTGGCGCGGTGCCGATAAAAACGATTTGATTGCGAAAATAATTTTTTGGCTGCGCCAGCGCAAACTGGTAGCTCATCCGCGTCCAGCCGCCGTTCGGTCCGTAATAGCGCAGCCAGCGTGCTTGCGGTTGCCCGGCGAGTTTTGCGCCGGCGAGTCGCGCCGCCGTCTGCGGCAAACTTGGATACGGACCGGGTGATAAAAACGGCCAGTGGCGGCGCACGATGCTGTCGAGGTCGGGATTCAGCCACGCCACGCCCCAGTTGGTTTGGGCTGCGCGCAAAAAAAGTTCCGCCGGCAAAACCGGTTGCGCCCCGTCGAGGTCGGGATGCGTGACCCGTGATTGCTCGGCCATCAAAACGAGCTGCCGCTGGCGGCGCATCGCGTCGGCGAGCGCGGTGTCCGCTGCCAAATTATTCGTCGCGCGAAAAAAGGAATCCATCGCCACGAGCGCGCAACCGTCGTCAGCCAGCTTGTTCAGCAACTGCGCGTGTAGGGCGCGATCCCACGGCTGGCCGCGCGTTTGGTGGAACTGGGCGAACGCCGCATTGTCCATCAGGATGAGCGTGACGGAATTGGTGACGGCGCGGTTGCCGAAGCGGAAAAGATAATCGTAGCTGGCGTTTGTCCAAGCATCGCCGAGCGGCGTGGCCCAGAGCAGCAGACCGCCCAACACCGCGAGCGCCGCACCGAGCGCGGACCGGCGGAGTGATTTATTTTCGGCGGCGAACCCCATGAAAATATGCGGCGACAGTTTAAGCCGGACACGCAGCGAACGCAGTTTTAATTTTCTTTACCGGCAATGCGCCCGCAGCGGAATCAAGTCCCGCCGGAACCTGACCACCTTCCGCCCCGGCTTGAATCAAAGCCGCCCGCTCCCGGCATCCGCTTGACCGGCACTGGATTCAGTTTTGCTAAATCTGAATCAAGTTGCGCCCGGACTTGATTAAGACCGGCGACATCTGGAACCAGATTGGCCGCAACTTAGTCAAGATTGACCAGGACTGGATTAAGATTGACCCGAACTTAATCAAGATTCGCCGGAACTGGATTAAGATTTTGCCAATCTTGATTACGATTGGCAAAATCTTGACCAATTTCGCCCCAACTTAATCACGTTTCCCGCGAAAACGGCCATTTTCCGCAATTTCAGCCCAAAACTCGTCTCGCCCCGCCTCACCGGCAGCCAAGCTGAACGCTTTCCGCCAGCATTTGATAATCCACATGGCAGTGCGATTTTCATCCTGAATCGCAGTAGCCACCGTCCGCCCGGCCATGCGATAACTTCCCGTGACATCGGCGGCGGCAGGTTCGGTCAAGTCCAATCGCCATTCACGTTTGGACAAGCCAGAACAAACCTGACCGTGAGAAGATGTCGCTTGGATACCCCGGCATGGTGCCGGGTCATCCGCCAGAAAAAAAATCGCGACGGCCATGGCTAATTACGACACACCCGGACTGACCTACGACAGCGGCGTGTTCTACGATGAACCGGCTCCGCCGCCCACCATCAGGAGACACATGAGCAAAATCAAACTGAACCTGTCCAGCCTCAACCTCGAGCAAAAGGTGACGCTGGGCAACAACATCAAGACCGCGATGACTGGGAACGCCACGTTCCCCACGCCGAACCCCACCCTGCCCAACTACGGCACGGCCGTCACCGCCCTCAACACGAAAAACGCGGCGGTCGTCGCGCTCCAAGGCCAGCTCAAGACCGCCATGTCCGACCGCGACGTCGCCGAGGTGAACTTCGACGCGCTCACCACCCAGCTCGCCGCGTATGTGGACAACATCGCCGCCGGCGACCCCGTGAAAATCCAGAGCGCCGGCATGGACGTGAAGGCTCCCCGCACCCCGGTCGGCGTGCCGGTGCAGGTGACCAACCTCTCCCTCACCGCCAGCGACACCGACGGCCAGCTCGACGCGCAATGGGACCGCGTGCGCGGCGCCAAAACTTACGACATTCAAGTCAGCCCCGACCCCATCACGTCCACCAGTTGGCACAACCGCGACAGCGTGACCAAATCTGCCGCCATCCTGGACGGCCTGACCAGCGGCACGAAAGTCTGGGTGCGCGTCCGCGCCGTGGGTGCCGCCGGCCCCGGCGGCTGGAGCGACCCCGCCACCAAGATTGTGCCGTAAGCCGGCCAGCGCAACCAACACCCGCCGGGCGACGACCGTTACCCGGCGGTTTTGTTTTTAACCGCGAAAGCAGCGAACGCAGTTTTAATTTTCTTTACCGGCAATACGGGTTGGGCAAGATTCCGCGCGGAAAAGTCACTTCGGGAAAACAACAATGAAACAATCAGGAAAAACATCTATGAAAAAATTCAGCTCGCAAATGTTCGTGGCGATGGTGCTCGCCGTTCTTGTCGTCGCCGGTGCGCAAGCCAGCTACGCCGCCATCACCCTCACCAATATGCCCGTGGTCAGCAGCGGCAGCAACGGGGTTTGTCCCGGCAGTTATGCCGGCTATGTCGCTTACACCAAGACCGTCGGTAATGGCTGGGGTTGGGCACCGGCCACCAACACGACAGTTTTTACGGCGGCGGACGGCGGCGGGCGGAGCGATACCAAAATTGTATTTGTCGGAAAAAGCAACGACACCGGCTGCAATCAAACCTCGGTCACGATTCCGAATCCGCCCACCAGCACGAAGTATCGGTTCACCATCTATTTTCCAAACAATGTGCCAACGACCAACTACCCGATGGTCCTGACCGGATTTGATCCCTAGAAATTCAGCCGCAGACTCAAGCTCAAGGTTCGCCCGCGCGGGTATTGGTTGTAGAGGTTCAGTGAATTCGCGCTGTAGTTTTGATCGCCGAGGTTCAGCAGACCGAGCGTCACTTCGGCGCGGCGGTGAAAGGCCCGGTAGCCGATGTAGGCGTTGAACTGCCAGAAGTCGTCGCGCGGAACGAAGCCCGCAGCAATGGTTGGCCCCAGCTGAATCGCGTTGTAACCCGAATAATGTTGGTTGTTCCACACCGCTTCCGCTTTGGCAAAAAACCCGCTGGGATGGTTGTAAACGGCGGACAAATTAAACTGTTGCAAAAGTCCTTCCGTCCGCTGGTGCGGCACGATCGAGTAGGGAAAATGCAGCAGGTCATTCGGCACGCTGGGGAAATCATCATGGACGACGGATTGAGTGAGGCGATAGCTGGCGCCGAGCGACCATTCTTTGCCCAGCAACTGATTGGCGGTGAACAGGAGTGACTTATCCTGATACTTCAGGTTTTCCGGGAACTGGGATGGAAACGGAGTATCCAATTGATCCGGCCAGGCGGTAAAAGCCCCATCCACCCGGTGCTGGGTGGTGTTCAACAGTTCGCCGGCGAGGCTCAAATACGTTCCCGTCGGGAATTTTTGTTCCAGCAAAAGGTCGTAGGTTTCAAATTCGGCGCCGAGATTTCCCCCGGCGATGGCTTGCGGCGTCGGGCTGCGATAGGTTTGGACGAAGCCCGCCACTTGCGATGGCTCAATCTGGTAGCTTTGATCCATGGCCGCGCCGGACAGCGAACGCGTGTAGGCAAAACGGACGGTGGTGTTGTCGGCGGGCGTCCAAATCAACCCGGCTTTGGGCGAGAATTTTTCGGTGGTCGTGTCCTGGCCGGAAATCGGGGCCATCAAGGAATTTTTCGGAAAGGTAAGCTGGTCGTAAGTTACCCCGCCAATCAGTTGCAACGGCTCAAAAATCTGCCACTGATGATAGCCGTAAACGCTGATGCGCTGGAACACGGAAGTGAAGTCCTGTTGCGGAAGCGGGTTCAGCCCGAAGTCAGGGAATTGACCGCCGCCGGTGGGTGACAAGTTGTGCATCACGGCGGTGGTGTCAAAATCACCATACTGGAGGCGGCTGCCCAGAATGGTGGTGTGCGCCGGGCCTTCCCAAATCTGCTGGAGTTCGCCGGAATAAATTTCCTGCTGCTGCTGGGTCAGCGACCGGCTGGTGAACATGGAGGCTGATACCAAGGTTGGCACCCCCTGATTATTATCGGGAGCGTCCAGCAGGTAGCCAAGCTGGTAGGGATCGCGAAAGGAGAGGGAATCCTCCAGCCGTCCCGCCAACAACAAGGTATGCACGCCAGGACTCCATGCGTGATGATAGCCCAGGATCAGGGTAGGATCTGGATTTTCCTTAAACTTGTCCGTCGAGGAATATAAAAATTCATTGTAATTGGCATTCACCCCGCCGATTGCCCCCTCGTATTGCTGGACATTGAAAAACACACTGTCCTGCGGCGTCAGTTGATCCTTGAGCGACAGCGACAGTTGCCGCTGGTAGATATGGCTGTTCAACGTCTGGCCGGGATCGGAATGATAAAAGGCTTCCAGCGCGTAGCTAAAATTGTCGCAGGTGCCATACTGCGCGCCCGACTCCGTCCAAGCGTCCCGGCTCAAATACTCCGTGTCCGAGGCCACCCCAAAACGGTTCTGCTCAAATAATTTGGTGTAATCGCCCTGCGAAATGTTGGGCGAGAGCAAGCCGGCGCTCGTCGGTGCCAGCAGGTTCGCCAGCAGATACTCGTTCTGGGCGGGAGTTTCATAGCGCCGGTTGATTTCGCTGGGGGCCAGCAACTGGGCGTAGCTCTGCGCCAAAAACAAATGCGCCGAATAATTCGCGTAGTCGGAATTCACCGCGCGACCGGCTTCGCGCACACTCACCTCCGTCATGCCCGCATCGCGATACACGCTGGCAAGGTTCGCGCTGCGCACGGCCTGATCCTGATCCAGCAACAGTTGCGAGCGATACACACTGCGGTTGTCATTCAGCGACGCCGATTTTTCCAAATCGCGGATCGCGTCGTTGATTTGGTTTTCCTGCTGGTTCGCCAACGCGGAATACAGCCACGCCGTCGGGTCATTCGGATCCAATTTTTTCGCCAGCGCCAGTTCCTTCGCCGCGTGCGCGTCATCGCCGCTCGCCAAATAAGCCTTGCCGAGATAGCTGCGCAGTTCCGCGCGCTGCGGTTCCAGCGCAGCGGCGACAAGCAAATCCGCGCGGCCACCTTTCAAATCACCCGTGCAAATGCGGCTGAGGCCGCGACCCAGCCACGCATTGCCCAGCGCGGAATCCGCAGCAATGGCGGCATCAAAACTGGCAATCGCCGCGCGCGGATTATTCTGCTCGGCGAGAATAAAACCCTTCAGCGCGAGCGCCTGCGCGTTGCGCGGCGCACGCGCGAGACTTTGGTCCAGCGCGGTCAAAGCGTCTTTCGTGCGGCCAAAACTGAATTCCAATTCCGCCACGCGCGCCCACGCGAAACCGCAATTCGGCGAATTCGTCGCGGCTTGTTTCGCCAGGCGCAGCGCGCTTTGCAGCGAGGTTTCGCGGACGGCGCGCGACTGCTCAAAATAGGATGCGGCGAGCAGTTCGGACGTAAGCGACGGCGCGATAGGCGTGGCCGAGGGCTGGCGTTTCACGGCGGCGATGAGCTGGCGCAGCGCGCTCGCGAGGCGCTCGGTGCGCTCGGTGCGCTCGGAATTTTTCGGCAGCGCGGTGAGTTCGGTTTCGGTGCCGGCCACTTCGCCGACGGCGAGCAGCAGCGCGGCGTGATAAATTTTCACCGCGTCGGTGCCGGCGTTAGTGGCGGGAAAATTTTTCAGCGCGGCCAGCAAATCGCCGGCGCGATAGGCGGCGAGCGAGTCCGTGAGATTTTTTTGTTCGTCCGCCGTGAACGGGATTTCATCCGCATCAATCACCGCCGGATAATAAAAGCACCATTGCAAAAGATTATTCGCGCTGAAGCCGGCGGTGCGCGTCGGCGCTTGGCCCAGTGCCACCACGGCTTGTTCGCCGTTGGTGAGCGCGAGCATGGATTGGGCGTTGCCGAATTTCACTTTGCCATCCACGACGGAAAGCGTGGTGGCGTCGGCGTCATTGACGGCGAGAATAAATTCGGTGCCTTCCACGCCAGCGACCGCGCCGCGCGTGATGATGCGGATGCGGCCCGGCTGGTCGCGGTGAAAAAAAGACAGCACGCCGCGAATCAGATGCAAACCCGCTTGCGCGCCGGGCGCGTCCGGCGGCAAAATTTCCAATTCCGTGGCCGCGCCAAACGGCACGATGCTCTGGTCAGACCAGCGGAGCGCAACGCGGCTGTTGGCGGCGGTGTGAATCCGGTCGAACGGCTGGAGCGTCTGCTGTTTTTGCGCGGGAATCCAAGTGGGGCTGCCCGCCGGCAGGATTTCCACCGCACCTTGCAATTCGACAATCTGGACGGCGTTGGTGGCGGGCGGAGTTTGTGCGAAACTGTGACCGATGCCGACGACAAACAGGCCGACGACGGCGGCGCACAAGGCCAGCGACTTTTTTTTGACCGTTAATTTTTTCTTGGAGGCCCAGCCCATAATCCCTCGGCTTAAAAATATTAACTTAAATTATCGGCAAGGGGGGGGGTATTGGCAACAACTTTTTTCCCGGGACGGTTTTATTTTATTTGCCAAATGGGCGGCGAGTCTGCATAACGCGGGCATGGACGATGGGGCAGATGAATTAATTCCGACGCGGGCGACGCTGATTCACCGGCTGAAAGACTGGCAGGATGCGGCGAGTTGGCAGGATTTTTTTGATATTTACTGGAAGCTGATTTACGGCGTGGCGGTCAAGGGCGGGTTGACGCGGTCGGAAGCTGAAGATGTGGTGCAGCAAACGATGATTTCCGTGGCCAAGCATATGCCGGGCTTCAAGTATGACCCGGCGCTCGGCACGTTCAAGGTGTGGTTGCTGAACATGACGCGCTGGCGCATTACCGACAAGCTGCGGCAGCGCCAAGCGCACGTTGTGGGGTTGCCGGCCGATCACGAGCCTAACGAGGCGGAGCGCGAACGCGACGAAAAATTGCGCCGGCTCCCGAAAGCCTTCGCCGTCGCGCCGGACTTGGAAAAATTGTGGGATGAAGAATGGGAAAAGAACTTGCTCGCCGCCGCCATCGCCAAGGCCCGGCGGCGACTGGATCCGCAGCAATACCAGATTTTTGACTGCCATGTGAACAAGGGCTGGCCGGTGGCGCGCGTCGCCAAAGCCTTTGGCGTGACGGCCAACCACGTTTATGTCGCCAAGCACCGGGTGACCGAGTTGATCAAAGAGGAAGCCGAGCGGCTGCAAAAGGAAGTGATTTGATCGTCGGGACGGATTTTTTGTTTTTCGCCGCCGCCATTTTTTATTCCCCGCCGTATAGCACCGTCCGCGCTGCCGCCTTGCCCGCGTCCGCTTTCCCGCCGCCATAAAAATAATCAAAACATTTTGTAAGATTTGAAAAAATGAAACGTATTGAAGGGTGAGTGGCAAGTTGCGCGCGACGGCTAGACCGTCAACCGGATATAAACGGGTCATTTTTGTCAGCTCCACCTTCAGCGGTGGGTTTTGAGGTGGGGAAACGGGCGGGCCGGGCGGGCTGGGCGGGGGTGGGGCTGGCTTTTATTTTATGAATTTACAAACTAGCAGACAAGGGCAGGATCGCGGCCAAGCCCGGCTTGCCCCGCGTCTGCCGCCGGGGCCAAACCAATTGTTGATCACCGGTCAGGAGTCGCTGGAGGAACTCCAGCGGCTCATCATCCAGTATGCCCAGCACTGCCCAGTCGGGGAAACCTGCCCGACTTGTCCGTTGCATATTCTCGGCACCCTGTCCCACGCCTCGCTGGCGACATTGGTCAACAGTCTGCCACAGCCAGCCTGTCTGGATTTGTTTGAGATGGAGCGGAACTGCCGCGCCCAATCCACCGCCCCAAGTTTCCCCAAAAATCCGGGCGCATGAAACGCAAACCCACCCCCCACCAGAAGCAGATGCGGTTTTTCACCGTCTTTTTTGGTGCCCTGTTGGTGTTGCTGGTGGTCGCCTTGCTCTGGCTAATCAACCGCGTAGCGCTGCCAGGCTGATGAAGGTCTGCCCTGTCACCAAACCACCGTCCGTATGAGCCAACGGCACGTTTACAGCCGCTGCCGCAATTTTCTGCTGGCAGGCATCTCCCTCATAAACATCGCCATTTTTGCGCCCGACGCTGGCATTCATCAGGTTGGTGATTTTTTTGAAATGGCCACGCAGTCGGCCTGGGCCAAGCCGTTTGACCTGGTGGCCGCCTGGTGCAGTTGCAAAATCATTCTGTTGAGCCTGGGCCTGTTTCTGATCATCGAATGTCTCGGCACCTTTCTCGCCGTCGCCAACCGCAAGCCGCTGGCGTGGATCATTTATTCCCTGCACGTCCTGCCCGGTCTGGGTTTTCTGCTGGGCGGTTATTATTTGCTCAAGGCCCTGCTCTAAAACCGAAACCTTGTCGCCGGTCGCGCTTGCATTAAACTGGCCGCGACGATGTCCGCCCAAGCCGATCCTGATGCCCTGCTGATGCTGCGTGTGAAACGCGGCGACCGCGCGGCGTTTGCCGCACTGGTCGAGAAATACAAACAACCGCTGTTTAACTTTGTCTTCCGCACGCTGCGTGACGAAACCGAAACCGAGGACGTCGCGCAAAATACTTTTCTGCAAGTCTGGAAATCCCGCGCCCGTTACGAGCGCACCGCCAAATTTTCCACCTGGCTCTTCACCATCGCGCGTAATTTGTGCCTCAACGAAATCCGCCGCCGCTCGCGGCATCCCGCCGAATCGCTCGAAGAAACCCATCCCGAACACGATGACCAACCGTCGCGCCAATACGAGGACAAAAAGATTTTTCTGCCGACGGAAACCGCGCTGCACGGCGAGCTCGCGCAAAAAATCGAGGAAGCCCTAGCCGAACTGCCGGAAAACCAGCGCACCGCGATTCTCCTCTGCCGGCAGGACGAATTGAGCTACGAAGAAATCGCCGAAGTGTTGGACTGTTCGCTGTCCGCCACCAAATCGCTCATTCATCGCGGCCGTGAATTCTTGAAAGAAAAGCTCAAGCCGTATCTCCAAAGCGGCGACTGGAACGACTAACGCTCACATTCGTTGTAATTGCCATGCCGCATGGCGAAAGATGCGGTTCAGGTGGAATAACAAAAAGCCGCTGGAACAATCCAGCGGCTTTGGTGTTTGAGAGTTAAATCAGTAGGCAGCTTGCGCGCCCTTGATGTTCTTCTTGCCCATCCACGGCATCAACGCGCGGAGTTTGGCCCCGGTCTTTTCGATCGGATGCTGCTCGCCTTTTTTGAGCAGTGCGTTGTAGCGTTTGTAGCCGCCTTCGTATTCTTTGACCCAGTCCTTGGCGAACTTGCCGGACTGGATGTCTTTCAACGCTGCTGCCATGCGTTTCTTCACGCTGGCATCAATGATCTTCGGACCGACGCTCACGTCGCCCCACTTGGCGGTTTCGGAAATCGAGAACCTCATGCCGCTGATGCCGGATTCGTTCATTAAATCGGCAATGAGCTTGAGTTCGTGCAAACATTCGAAGTAAGCCATCTCCGGCGAGTAACCGGCTTCGACAAGCACTTCAAATCCGGCTTGCACCAGCGCGCTTGCGCCGCCGCAGAGAACGGTCTGTTCGCCGAACAAATCGGTTTCAGTCTCTTCTTTGAAATTCGTTTCGATGACGCCAGCGCGCGTGCCGCCGATGCCTTTGGCCCACGCAAGCGCGATCTTCTTCGCGTCTTTGCCAGGGTTTTGATAAACGGCGATGAGCGAGGGAACGCCTTTGCCTTCGACGTATTGGCGGCGGACGGTGTGGCCGGGACCTTTCGGCGCGACCATGATGATGTTCACGTTCTTCGGCGGAACAATCGTCTTGAAATGGATGGAGAAACCGTGACTGAACACCAGCGTCTTGCCGGCGGTCAGATTCGGCTCGATGTCTTTTTTGTAGCACTTGGCCTGCTTGGTGTCGGGCAGCGCAACCATGATGACGTCGGCGCGCTTCACCGCTTCGGCGGTGGTGACAACTTCAAAGCCTTTTTCCTTCGCGACTGGAATGGATTTGCTGCCTTCATAAAGGCCGATAATGACCTTGAGGCCGCTGTCTTTGAGGTTCAGCGCGTGCGCATGACCCTGCGAGCCGAAGCCGAGAATCGCCAGCGTTTTGTTTTTGAACACGCCGAGATCGGCGTCTTTGTCAGTGTAGACTTTTGCCATAAATGTTTTTTGTCGGTTAAAAATTATTTGCGCGGCATCGCGGCCTTGCCGGTGCGGGTGATTTCCTGGACGCCGAACGAATTCATCAGGTCGAGGAACTTGACGATTTTGCTGTCGGCACCGGTAATCTCAATGGTGAGCGACTTGGGCTGCACATCCACGATTTTCGCGCGGAAGATGTCGGTAATCTGCATCACCTCGGCGCGCGACTTGGAATCCACGCCGACCTTCACCAGCACCAGCTCGCGGTCAACGTATTCGCCTTCGCTAAAATCCTGCACCTTCAGCACGTCCGGCAGCTTGTTGAGCTGCTTGACGATTTGTTCCACGGTGGCTTCGTCGCCGTGGGTCACAATGGTCATGCGCGATGTGGTGGCATCATGCGTCGGCGCAACGTTGAGTGAATCAATGTTGTAGCCGCGCCCGCTGAACAATCCGGCCACGCGCGTGAGCACGCCGAACTTGTTCTCCACCAAAACTGATATGGTATGTCGCATAAAAACCGTCAGGGACGGATGGAAAGCCTAGCCGTTCCCGCCGCGCCGGTCAAACCGCAAATCGCGCCGGTCACTTCGGCGACACCAGATTATCGCCAATCAAAACGCGGTAATCCTTGATGCGCCCGCTGTCCTGTCCCTGTCGCGGCACATAGCGGAAACCGGAAATCGTCTGCGTTTTGCCGAGGTTCAGGATGAGCCGGTGCGGATGGTCGGGCGAATTGTTCTCCCATTCCGTGTGCCAGTAATTTGCCGTCTGGCCGTCAATCGCGTTCTCCGCCGAGCCGTCCTCGCCGGCGTGTTCCTCGCTGTCCACATACGCAATCGTCCAGCCGTTTTGCGAAATGGCGTTGCCGCCCGCGTCGAGCAAATCCAGTTCCGCGACGGCGGCGTAAGGCTTGCCATCGAAGGCATTCAGCGATTCGAGGCAGAAATATTTTCCGGCGGCGGAATTCATAAATCGGATTTCCTGCGTGTCCGCGCCCGGCGCGAACGTGCCTTTGATGGTGGTCACGTTGTCCGTGAGATTCAGCTTCACCGCCGGACGCTGCGCCCGCGCGAAATCTTTTTTGGGATGCAGCTCGCCGAGCACCGGTTTTTCCAGTCCGGCGATTTCTGGTTTTTCAGGCCCGACGTAATCCAGAATCATGATTGCGTTTTTGCCCGCGCGCAGCCAGCAGCCCGGTGCGTAGGCGGTCTGCGATGGGCCGATGTTCCAAAACCGTGCGAGGCAATGGCCGTTCACCCACACCACGCCTTTGCCCCAGTGGTGCAAATCGAGAAACGTGTCGCCGGCTTTTTCCAAAGTGAATTCGCCGCGCCAAAATGCGGGCGAATCTGTTTTGCCGGCGGTGAACTTCAATTCGCCAACCATCTTGTCGTCCAGCGGCAGATTAAAAATCCGCCAGTCTTTCAATTCCGCGCCGTCCAGTTTCACCGGCGCGATGAGGCCTTTCGGGTCGAGCATTTCCGCGCCGAAATTAATGCGGCCCATCGGCTCCACGAGAATGTCGAGCTGGGCTTCCTTGGCGCGCGCCGGCAGCGGAATTTTCGCCGCACTCGCGCGCCGGTCGAGCGTGCCGATGCGTTTGCCGTCCACAAACACAAAGCCAAAATCATGAATGGCGCCGGCTTCGAGCGTCGCCGCCGCGCCCGCCGGAATCGTGGTGCGATACAAAATGCAGCCGTAGCCTTGGCCGTATTTTTCCATCGCATTCGGCACTTCATCAATGTTCGGGTTCGCCGGCAGGTTGTCGAACACCGGCGCAATTTCATTCAGCGTCACCGGCGCGAACGAGATAACCGGATTCGGCGCGGGCGGTTCCGGCAGTTTTTCGGCGGGCAGCAGATATTTGGAAAACAATTCGCGCGTCGCGAAAAATTTCGGCGTGGCCCAGCCGGCCTCGCTGATGGGCGCGTCGTAATCGTAGCTCGAAGTGTCCGGCTTGAACGGCCGGTCGCAGCCCGACCACAGCCCGAACGTCGTGCCGCCGTGCGCCATGTAGATGCTGAACGACGCCCCCATGTCGAGCATCCGCTTCAGGTTCGGGAGATAATTTTCCGGCTTGCCGGTGTGGTGCGGCTGGCCCCAAGTGTCGAACCAGCCGGGATAAAATTCACTACAAATCAGCGGCCCATTCGGCTGCAACTTGCGCACCTTTGCAAAATTTTTCTCCACGTCGCTGCCGAAATTTCCCGCTTGGAACAAATCGGGCAGCCTCCCGTTCCGCATCACGTCCGGCGGATTGCACTGGAACAGCGGAACGTCAAAACCCGCGTCCACCAAGGCTTTTCTCAATTCGTCCACATACTGCGTGTCCTTGCCAAAGAAGCCGTATTCGTTTTCCACCTGCACCATGATGATGTTGCCGCCGTGCGTAATTTGCTGCGGGCCGAGAACTCGCCCCACTTCCTTCAAATAATTTTTCGCCGGATCAAGATAGCGCGGATCGCGGCTGCGAAGTTTGATGCCGTCGGTTTTGAGCATCCACCACGGCGTGCCGCCCATTTCCCATTCGGCGCACGCATACGGGCCGGGTCGCAAAATCACCCACAAGCCTTCTTCCTGCGCAATACGGCAAAATTCCGCCGCGTCGGCCTGGCCGCTCCAATTAAATTCACCCGGCTTCGGCTCGTGCAAATTCCAAAACAGATAGGCGCAAACGGTATTCAAGCCCATCGCCTTGGCCATCTGCAAACGGTGTCGCCAATATTCCTGCGGCACGCGCGCCGCGTGGATTTCGCCGCAGCGGATTTGAAATCGCTGGCCGTCGAGCAGAAAATCATTCGTGCCGATGGCGAACGTGTGCGCGGGCGTCTGCGCCGGCAGATTGGCCGCGAACAAAACGGCGGCGGACAAAATCGAAAGGAGTTTTGCACTGGTCATCCAGTCATAATGCGTTTCCCGGCGGCTGCCGGCAAATAATTTTGCACTTTCATCCAGCGAAAAAATGATGAACATTTCCCGCCCGCGTCTGTCAGAATGGACGCAACAAAAATGCGGTTGACCTTGAAAACATTGGTGATGGTGATGTTCGCGCTGCTTCCCGGCGTGGCGTGGGCGGCTTCCTTCACCGCGTCGCTTGACCATGACACGCTCACGCTCGGCGAAAGCGCCACGCTGTCGCTGGCGTTTGAGGGCGGCTCGCCGGGCCGTGTCCCGACGCCGAGCGTGGCCGGCCTCCAGATCGCGCAAGCCGGCACTTCCCAAAACATGAGCTGGGTCAATGGCGCGATGAGCGCCACCGTCACCGTAAGCTTTTCGGTCACGCCGCAGCGCGATGGCGAGTTCACCATTCCAGCGCTCACCGCCAATGTGAACGGCCAGCAGCTTTCCACCATGCCGCTGAAGCTCATCGTCAGCCGCGCCAGCGCGCCATCCGCCGCCGCCGTGAATTCCGGCAGCGAAATCGCGTTCCTGAAATTGAATTTCCCGAAGCAAAAAGTTTATGCCGGTGAATCCGTGGTCGCCCAATTGCAACTTTATCTCCGCGATGACGTGCAAAACTTCGGCAGCTTCCAAATCACCAGTTCGCCCACCGACGGTTTCAGCGCCGGCAAAACCGTGGAGTTGCAAAACCAGCGCCGCCGCGTGCAAGTCGGCAATCGCGTTTACACCCAAATTCCATTGGCGCTGCCGCTGACGGCGGTCAAGACTGGCGAGCTGCAACTCGGCCCGTTCACGGCGAGCGCCGTCGTGGTGCTGCCGGGACAAAACCAGGGCGGCGACCCGTTTTTCCGTCAGTTTTTCAATCAGGGCGAGCAGAAGCAGGTGACGCTGGCCACGGAAACTTTGAACGTCGAATCGCTACCGCTGCCGGAGCAAAACCGGCCGGCGAATTTTACCGGTGCCGTCGGCCAGTTCGATCTCGCCGCCAGCGCCGGCCCAACCACCGTGACCGCCGGCGATCCCGTCACTGTGCGCGTGCAAATTTCCGGGCGCGGCGCGCTCGACGCCGTGACGTTGCCGGAGCAGGGCTGGCAAAATTTCAAAACCTATCCGCCGACGACCAAGCTGGAAACCAGCGACCAGTTCGGCTTTCAAGGCACCAAGACGTTCGAGCAAATCATTTCGCCGCTGAACAACGACGTTCACGAAATTCCCGCGCTGACGTTTTCCTATTTTGACCCGAACAACGGCCAATACCACACGCTCACGCAACCCGCCGTGCCGCTCACCGTAAAAGCCGCCGGCGCGACGCCGCTGCCGCAAATCGCCACGACCAAAGCCGAGGAAAAACCGGCGCAAGACATTTTGCCGATCAAAGAAAACCTCGGCACGTTGTCGCCAAACAAAACTCCGCTCGTCGCGCAGCCGACGTTTTTCGCCACGCAAACCTTGCCGGTGCTGGCTTTTCTCGCCGCGTTCATCTGGCGCAAACGCACGGACAGTCTCGCGAACAATCCGCGTCTGCGCCGCCAGCGCGCGGTGGCCGCGCTGGTTGCCGCCGGCAAATCCGATTTGAAACAACTTGCCACCGCGAACCAGCCCGACGAATTTTTCGCCACACTGTTCCGGTTGTTGCAGGAACAACTCGGCGAACGGCTAGACTGTCCGGCGACGGCGATTACGGAAAATGTCGTCGAGGAAAATTCCATTTTACGCGGTGCGCCCGAAAACTTGCGGAACAGTTTGCGCGAGCAGTTTCAGCTTTGCAACCAAGCCCGCTACGCGCCCGTGCGCGGCACGGCGGAATTAAATTCCGTAGCGTCGCAGTTTGAAAAGCTTGTTGGTGAACTTCAAAATTTGAAGACATGAAAACCGCTTTTGCAAATCTCATGGTTCGCGAAGAAAAGCGGCGGAGGGCCACCGCACTCCAAAACGCTGGCGCGTTCATGCTGGCTCCCAACATTCGCGAAGCGTCTTGGACTGCGCCAGTCTTCTGGCGCTTTTGTCTCGCGCTGGTCTTGAGCGCGCTTGTTTTTAATCAGACAAGTTTTGCCTCGGATGTTTCCGCTGATTTTGTTGCAGCTAATAAACTTTACGCAGAAGGGAAATTCAACGAGGCCGCGACAGCTTATGACGCCATTTTGAAAACCGGCGCGCAATCGCCGGCGCTGCTGTTCAACGCCGGCAACGCGGAATTCAAGGCCGGCCATCTTGGCGAAGCCATTGCTGCTTATCGCCAAGCCGAACTACTTTCGCCGCGCGACGCGGAATTGCGCGCGAACCTCGCCTTCGTCCGCAATCAAGTCCAGGGCGCGACGCTGCGCGAAAGTTCGTGGCAAAAGTGGGTCAGCACTTTGACGATGAATGAAGGCGCGATTCTGACCGCCGTGTTTTTCTGGGCGATGATTGGTTTGTTTGCGGTTCGCCAAATCAAGCCCGCGCTCGCGCCCAAGCTGCGCACGGCGACGCGCCTCGCCCTGGCGCTGACAGTTTTTTCCGGCGCGATTCTCGGTTTGCAGGCGGCGAATCATTTTAATTCGTCCGTCGCCGTCGTGACCGCGTCCGACGCGACCGCGCGCAGCGGGCCATTCGATGATGCGCAAAATATTTTTTCGGCGCGCGACGGTGCGGAGCTGAAGGTTTTGGACCGGCACGATGACTGGGTGCAGGTCGCGAACAGCGCTGGCAAGATCGGCTGGCTGTCAGTGAAGCAGGTTGCGGTTTTGCCGGGCGCGTGAATGAAAATCGTTTGAACGCCGAAAAAAACTTTTTGTCAGAAAACCGTCCACGGAAAAACGAATTAAAACATGAGCACAGGAATCAACGCCATTAACGAAGCGGTCAAGGAAGCGAGCGCCTTCACGCACCCGCTGTTTAACGAACTCGGCAAGGTTATTGTCGGCCAGCAATATCTCACCGAGCGGCTGGTCATCGGCTTGCTGGCCAACGGCCACGTCCTCCTCGAAGGCGTGCCGGGGCTGGCCAAGACGCTCGCGGTCAAATCCATGGCCGCGTGCATCAGCGTGAAATTTTCGCGCCTGCAATTCACGCCGGACATGCTGCCCGCCGACGTCATCGGCACGCAGATTTACAATCCGCAATCCGGCGGCTTCACCACGCGCAAAGGCCCGGTCTTCGCCAACCTTGTCCTCGCCGACGAGATCAATCGCGCGCCCGCCAAGGTGCAGAGCGCGTTGCTCGAAGCGATGCAGGAAAAACAAGTCACCATCGGCGACCAGACTTACAAATTGGAAGAACCGTTTTTGGTTTTGGCGACGCAGAATCCGATTGAACAAGAAGGCACTTATCCGTTGCCCGAAGCGCAGGTTGACCGCTTCATGCTCAAGCTCAAGATCGGCTATCCGTCGCGCGCCGAGGAGCGGCAGATTCTCGAAGTGATGGCGAAAACGAGCGGCACGCCCACCTGCAACGCGGTCGTCACGCCGCAGCAAATCCTCAAGGCGCGTGAAGTCATCAACGACATTTACGTGGACGACAAGGTGAAGGATTACATCGTGGACCTCGTCTGCGCCACGCGCGATCCGGACCATTACAAGATCGCGGTGAAGGATTTCATCCAGCTCGGCGCGTCGCCGCGCGCGACCATCGCGCTCACGCTGGCCGCCAAGGCCTACGCGTTCCTGAAAGGCCGCGGCTACGTGACACCGCAGGACGTGAAGAGCATCGGCATGGACGTGCTGCGCCACCGCGTGGCCATCACCTACGAGGCCGAGGCCGAGGAAAAAACCAGCGAAACGGTCATCCAGAAAATCTTTGATGAACTGCCCGTGCCGTGAAATTTAATTAACCGCGAAATACACCAAATACGCTAAATAAAATTTCTGTTCGCGTATTTCGCGTGGTTCGCGGTTGAAAATATTTTCGCATGATTCCTCGCGAGATTCTCAAAAAAATCCGGCAGATCGAGTTGCGCACGAACCGCATCGTGACCGAAACGCTCGCGGGCCAATACCATTCCGTCTTCAAGGGCCAGGGCATGAACTTCGACGAGGTGCGCGAATACCAGCCCGGCGACGACGTGCGCGCGATTGACTG
>Ga0208507_1000925_pt1 | contig 17411 bp, 11 predicted proteins | sample CryBogCBH12Aug01_FD_184626 | JGI IMG/M metagenome (GOLD analysis project Ga0208507, IMG submission 184626) | Freshwater microbial communities from Crystal Bog, Wisconsin, USA - CBH12Aug09.1 (SPAdes) (version 2) | ecosystem: Environmental > Aquatic > Freshwater > Lake | place: Crystal Bog... | reverse complement strand
GGAGTAACACCACGCATCATGAAGCCGAAGCTTTGCCCAAAGCATACATACACGGCCAATTCACCCACAGGGCCTCCCGGCCTCCCTTCAGGATGCGTGGTGTTACTCCAAAAGTAGGATTCCGGCTCCGTGATTTGAAAAACCGGATCTAGCGCCGGCCCGCGCCAAGCCGGGTCGGTTGCATCCGGTGCACGATGGTAATCCACGATACTCTGAAGTTCCTTGGCGTTGGGCAACCTCCAGTCGTCGCGGCCGTCAAGTTTTAATTGCTCCGCATACGCCAATGCCTGCTGCCAGTCCAGCGGTTTGCCACTGTCCGTCTTTTGCCAGACGAGACCTGTGGCACGGTCCGAGATGGTGCCGTCGCCATTGTCGTGGAAATCATTCGTTCCATACGCCGGGTTGCCCCGCACATAGCGGACGAATTCCACAAATGGCGTGCCGTGCGGGCCAGTATCGCGCGGGTAACCTTTGATTCGGCCATCAGCAAAATTAACCCCGAACACAGTCGCATCGCCGCGCATGGTGCGGCCCACATATTCGGTGGCCGACCAAAATTGGGCGTCAATAGGTCGCTCGTCCTTGCGGGCATCGCCATAGAGAAAATCGAAATAATTTGTATCGAGATAGGGTCTTGGCGGATTATTGACCATACTGCCGGAAAAATTAATCAGCGAATAGAGTTCCTTGATGGTGGGCAACCGCCAATCGTTGTGACCGCCAGTCTGGCATCGGGACGCGTCGGCTTTGGCCTCGGCAAACGTATGTTTGCGGCTACCGTCAAATACCTTCTGCCACATCAAGCCTGTGTTCAGATCCGTCACAGTGCCGTCGCCATTATCTCTGTAGGCCGGAGGCGGTCCTTGAAATTGCGAATCCTGACCGTAGAAAGGCTCACCAGGTTTCGGCGCAGGAATCTCATGACGATTGTTGTAACAGAGGGTTTGCCCGCTGCCCACAACGCAATAAGTTGGCACAGCGCCCGTTGCGGTAAATGGGAGAGGCAGCATTCCGAACAAAATCAGTTTCAGCATGAGGCGCATATTATTGTCTAGTGTTTGTGATTCTTAACAGTGGCCTAAATCAAACCGGCACGCATGGCGATGGCGATAGCATTGTTACTGCCTTTTGCGTCCAGTCGTTCATAAGCTAACCGTATTTGTTTATGCACCGTGTGGATACTAACCCGCCTAGCAGCAGCGATTTCTTTCATGGTCAAACCTTCTGACAAGCTACGGAGCACTTCGGTCTGCGCCTTGGTCAAATTGAAATCTGACGCGAATTGCCAGCGCGATTTTCGATTAGTTTTAATTGCTTTGGAAAGGTGTATCATTTCAGTTGATCCCTTCGCATTTTATTCAGGAAACAAAACCATCAAGCTGTCTGCAAAAAGTTTCATGCCGCGCACGTCGGGATGATTTGCCGTGTTAACCATCAACGTTGAAAATGGAATCCCCTGCCGCCAGAGCCGTTCGTAGCGCGCCGCCGCGTCGGCCAGCGCGACCCTGTTCTCCGGGGCAAAACCACGCAACATCTTGACGTAGGCGCGCGGGTCGTCATCGAGATTACGCTCGCTACTCAGATTCATGAAGCTGTTGTAATGCGGCGTCAGAATGATCCACTCCGCGCCAATCGCTCGGAAGTCCGCGAGAAAGTTTTGGTAGTTCTGCTCGACCTTCGCCACGTCGAGCGGCACGTCGTTCACGAATTCGGAGACCACGAGGTCCGGTTTCGCTGCCAGCACTTTCTCGGCATAATTGGCGGCATGTCCTGGCGGTGCGTCCAGAAAATCCTGTGAGTTATGCGCACCCCAACCTATCGTGACCAGTTTGATGTCCGCTTGGGGAAAACGTGCCTTGAGCCGGCGCACAAATTGGCTCTGCCACTGATCCTCGCCAAGATAGCCCTGAGTGACGCTGTCGCCCCACGCAAGAATTTTCAGGTGTCCGGCCGCGCGCAATTTGGCAATGGTTTTTGGCAGAAATCTTTCTGCATCCGAGGGTGAGGATTTTGGCAGCTCCGGGAAATTTGTTTCAAGAATCGGAAAGCAATTCGACGGGCCAAGTTTTTTGATGTTCTCGGGTAGCCACACATTTGCCAGTCGTGTTTCACCACTTGCAAGCGGTGGGGGCAACGGCATGGCGATGTGCGGGATGCCTGTCCGGATTTCAAGCGCGCCCGCTCTCGTCAACACCACTGAATCCAGTCGGCGCTTTTGGTAGCGGTAATTTAAATAAACCGGCTGATTGCTCCCGATGCGCCCGCCCGCCACTCGCCCGATTCCGCTCCATTCCACGTCAACTTGAAAATCCTTGCCGGGTTCAAAAACCGTGGCGCTGGCGTCCGGCTCGGAGCGCACCACCAGACTGGTTTCGTCCAGAACAAAGCGTGCCGAGCACAGGCCATCGGTCAGGCCAGCAATTTTCTTTCGCGCCCACCCAGGCTTGCTTATCCAATCATCTAAATGTTCGCAAAATTCGTTAGTTACGCAAATCGGTTGCGGTGATTGAACCATCAGATTGGTTCTCACCTCCCGACCGCCATTAGTCAGTGACACTTCGATCTCCCAATCGCCAATGACGCGAAGGCTTCGGGGAGCAGCCTGAACTGCCAACGAAATCAGCAAGCTAAACAGCACCATGTTCCGCCGCGCTTGCATGCCGACTAGATTGACAAGGTTCAATATTTGCATGGCGTTTTAGTCGCCCTTCTTCGCCTGTTTATCCTCGTTCGTTTCTCTGGGTTGGCCTTTCGCGCCAACGACGCTGGTGGCTTTTGGAATCGTGGGGCAATGGTCGTCTTTGATTTCGGGATACATCAAACGCCAGGTATCGGCGGGATAGGCGTTGCGCAAGAACAGCGGGCGTGGCAGCCAGACACGGAACAGATCATCGCTGCTCCAGCCATTGCCAGCCGAGGCATAATCGCACATCTTGAGCGTGACCTGATGATGGTTGAAATAGTGCGAGGGACGCACCTCAAACGGAACGTCGAACGCCATCCATACGTTCGCGGGGTGGTTGGTGCTTGGCTGCAATGCCACATTTCCGTCCTTGTCCGATTCCAGCCACACGTTGAGGTCTTGCGCTTTCGTCAACCGATTGTCCAGTGCAAGCAACACCGGGCCACGCATGATCGCGAACTGCGGCGCACCACTTGGTGCCGGCAACGCGCGTCCACGCAAATCAAGTTTCAAAACCACTTGGTCGCCGGGCGACCACTCACGTTCCACCTTGGCGTAACTACCGGCTTTGGCGACAACGGATTTTCCGTTCACGGTCAGAAACGTTTGTTTGCTCCACGCGGGGATGCGAAGGTTTAAAGTAAATTTGCTACTTTTCTCCGGTGAAACAGTGATCTTGATTGTGTCGCCAACCGGATAATCAGTTTGCTGAACCAGTTTGACCTCCGTGCCATCGGCAAGTTTTTGTGTCGCACTGCCGGGCGAGTAAAGGTTTAAAACAATGCCGGTTTTGCAGCCCATCACCGCCCAACGAGGCGTGAGGAAAAGTCCGCGCGGGCCATTGGCGACGCAGCAGCTTAATTGGCAGTCGTCGTGCTGGTAATGGCTGGGCACGCGCTGACCTGATAGCGGCGAGAAATATGCCCACCACGCGCCATCGGGCGTCATTGCCCCTAGCAACGCATTATAGAGAGAGATTTCAAGTTGATCTGCCCACACCGGGTCGCCCGTCAACCGTAGCAATTGGTCACATAACTTCATCCAGGTAGCGGTGACACACGTTTCAACGGGTTGCTCCATCGTCTCAGTTTGAATCCGGGCGCCATCACACCAGAGTTCCTGATTAGAGCCGGAGCCATGAATCATGATTTCCGTGCGGCGCAACGTCTGGGCGAAATTGACGGCGGCATCCAGATATTTGCGGTTGCCAGTGACTCGATACATTTCACAAAGACCCTCGAAGCACGACATCATTTCATAAGCCTTGCGAGAACTGATCTGCGACGGCGGCGTGCCCGAAAGTCCGTTTTCAATCAACTGCGGTCCGGTGTCGGAAAATTTTCCCGGCTTCCTCCAGTTCGAGATGATGTTGTCGGCAAAATCAAGGTAGCGCTTTTCGCCGGTGCGCTGATAAAGTCGCGCCATGGGTTCAAGAATCGAACTCGCCGGGAGTCCTTTGACGACTTCCAACCCGTTGTCGGACAAATTCACTGTGCCCGGCGGCGCTTCGTTGATCAGGAAATCCGCCTCACGGCGGGCAGCTTTGAGGACGGCTTCGTTTCCGCTCAAGTCGTAATCCGCCAGCAGGCCAAGCAAAACGTATTTACGACCCCAGACATCCCATGCTTCAAGATGCTTACCGTCTTTGTAAGTGCCGAGGTAACCATCCGGCGTTTGCGTCGCAAGCAACTCCTTCACACCGCGATCAATAAGCGCCTGATGCTCCGGCGTCGGCTCGTAGGCACATGCCCACGCCGCCGAGGTGATCCATTTGCCCCAGTATTCACAGCGCCAATGGCCGCCGTTTTCCTCCGTGCGGTCGCGAAATGGCTGAATGATGCGCTCCAAATCCTGCGCCATAACGCGGTTATTCATAGACAGATCCAGCTTGTCACCGAGCCAACCGCCGACCTGCACCGAGCCGGGCGCAGCCGGGGTAAATTTATCTCGGGATTCTTCCGCCTGTGAGGCAGTGCTTAACAGCGACGCCACTGCGAGACTTAACGGAAAAACGCATTTTGTTTTCATAGGGAAAATTTATCTGGTTGCTGACTTAACGGCTTCGAGTTTCACCGTCGCCTCTTTCAAATAAGAACACGCCGCCACCTGCGCAAAATCACCGTAAGTGTATTTCACCGGACTAAATGACGGTGCCGTGGTGTCAAAGGGCTTGAACTCAAATGATTTTAGTGTGACGTCAAAGTGTGAGCTTTGCGGCTCCGTGTTCAAAATGCCCGGTATTGCGGCATCCAGAATCGCGCCGCACGCCGGATTGGTAATGGTGCTGTAACATTCGTCAGCGTGGACGATGCCCCAACGTTGCGCCGCTTTGTTTGAGGCTTTGTTCAAACTCAATTTTAACTCGTTACCAGCTTTGCCCGGCGTTGCTTCCAAAAAAAGTCCGGTGGCACTGTTTCTTAGTTTGTCGCCATTCACTTCCCAAAACTGATTCGTGGTGGCGATCAGCTTGCCATCAACGAGCAGCACTTGATTCGCCGCCTCACCTTGGCCAGCGGTCAGCGCTGCGCCCGTCAGTTTGTTGAGAATTCTGCAATGCTTGCTTTCCGGCCGTAATTGAACCACCCACTGCTGGCTGTTGGAGCGCAAAAACCGTTTTACGCCGAAGCTCCACGGAGCAAATACGCCATCCTTGTCACGACGAAAATATGTGTCTGAAGTCAACATGCCATCCACATAAAACTCAGCGCCATGATTCATTGTTATCGGCGTGGTCGTGAGATAAAGCTCCTTCGCATCAGGCGGAATCATCCGACGGTCCAGATTGGCTCGATAAGTTCCATTACCGACGGATTGAAATGGAATCTCGACTCGCTCCTGATTCAAACTGACCATCTGTTTCAACCATTGATTTGTGAATCCACCATCGCTAAATGAGAATGCAGGGTAATATCGCAGCTCGCTATCCTTGCCGTTTTCTGGAGTGAATTCAAAACGTAGTTTGCCAGCTCGCACGTCTAACGGGATGAGATCCGTGAGCAGCAGTTGCTTCTCAATTCCCTCGAGACGGTAGGCGCGGAGTGAATCACGTTCGCCCAAGGTTTTAATCATGAGCGGATGCTTGCCAGCGCGGCGAACGACCAGCAGATTGTTTGCATCAGCAGGGTTCACCACCACGGCGACGCCATCAGCGTGAGGAAAAACCTTCGCGCCACTTTGAAATAGAATATCCTTTTCGCTCATGCTCTCGAAAAAGAATTCAGCCTCATCACCCTCGTTCGCATAAAAAACAACCTGACTTCCACCAATTCCCTCAAAACGGCAAAGCGGCGACGCTGTTGCGTAGCGGAATTTCATGTCATCAATGCTCAACCGGAACGGCAGAGTCATCGGATGATTCCGCCGAACAGTGAGGGTTGAATGCTTCGGCCAACTCTCAACTTGATCACCCATTTTGAATTTGAGCGTGAGCGGCTGGCTGGCTTCATCATTTGGCAATTTATAGCTGTTGATGAAAACGAAACCGGAAGAGTCCACGCCGCGAAAACTGGCTTGATTTGTGTGCCCAAGAATTTCAGTTTCCGCGGACGGACCAAAATATGCGGTTTGCTCAAGGGTGCCACCGAAATCCTGCAAGAACAGCCCGAGTCGCCGGATGTAATTAACGGTTGGCCGGGTTTGCTGAAATTCGCCAAGCGGCGCGCTAAAATCGTAAGACATCTTTAGGTCATCGGGATGACACACCCCGCCTTCACCATAATACAAATCAAAATATGGGCCGGGATACCGCTGCGGATCCGTGCCGCCCGAAAAAATATAGTAGCTCGTGCCGTTGACGCCACCAGCGATGTCGCTGGCGTTATAGGCGGCGACATAATCTTCGGGCGTGACAGAGTAGTAACCCGCTCCGCCTTCATTTTCTGCGGAAAAAACCGGTTGGGCAGAGGCGTCAATCGGGCTGCCGTCATAATGCGTGTGAGCATCACAAATAATAAAATGATCAATCATCGGCGGCTGAAAAGGTGTCCATTCATTCAGCAAATACGCACCAGTCAGAGGCAGGGAACCTTCTGCCATCACGCCCAAATCACCGAGCCAGCCAGTGCAGGAAAATGGCCCTTCAAAGCCTGTTTCCTTGGCGAGTTGTTGCAGGCGGTTGATAGTCACTTGCGCTGCCGGGCGTGTTTCCTTGCGACCCCAAATCCAGCTCACATGGGTTTCATTATCAATCTGCACCATCACAATGTTACCGCCCTTGGAGGGGAAGAACTCTTTAACCTGATTCGCAAGCTGCTGATAGTAGATTTTGACCGCTTTGAAATACCATTCCGGCGTCGGATAAAGCTCGGAGTGATATTCTCCCGGCAATCGTTCCCGCACCCACTCGGGCAAGCCAGCGTTCCGCAATTCAGAATTCACAATCGGACCCACCCGGAGAATAACCAGCATGTCGTGCTTCTGGCAGAGTGAGATAAAACGATGCAGGTCATACCGCCCAGCAAAATTGAATACTCCTTCGACCGGTTCAACTATTCCCCAATTAACATAGGTGCTGATGCAATTCAACCCACTGTTTTTGGCCTTAAGAATGCGGTCCTCCCATTCGGTTTCCGGGGTTCGGTAATATTGTATTTCACCGGCGTGGATAAAGACCGGCTTGCCATTGAGATAAAACAGGTTTCGGTCGTAAGTAACTTTGTTACCTTGAGGATTGAAAGCGGCATTTGCCCGCGCTTCCAGCATTTCGCCACTGGATGCTGGCATGGAGAATTCCAGAACGGATTCAGCCCGAGCTAAATCCGAAGCAACGATAAGGGAAAATATCGCGCAAAGAACTGCAGTCACGCTCAAATTATTCTTGTTCAAATAAATCATAATGTTCCTTTTCTAAAAACGCACAGATGTCCGGTTTAATTGTTTTTGTTACCTCGCCGTTGCAACGCGCGATATTCAGAATCGTAAGGGCCATGTCCCAAATCTTGTGGAACTAGATCCTCCTGCGGTGGGGCGTTAGTGGCAAACACATCGCGGATGGCATCGAGATAACCGAAACCATTTTCGCGGGTGGGAAAAATGTAGTGGCCTTCGCCGAATTCATTCCAGTTGTCAAGGAGCACGAGGCGATTCTCAATTGTGTCGGACGGGCGCTGATCCAAAACGGATTTGGCGCGTTGACATAGATCTTTGTATTCATCCTCCGTTAATCGCCACTGGGTTTTCGTCAAGGAAAACTGCCACGGCTGGGAATCCCAACCGACCGACAGGGTTAAGAGATTTGGTGACGGCTGTTTTCTCCAGAGCTTTTCCTGCGCGGCGATGGCTTGCTGCCCGGATGGACGTAGTTCTTCGCCAAAAGCACCAGTGAATGTCGGCCAATGGTAGGACCAACTGGCGTCCATACCCAAGCGCTGAACTTGTTCTGCCTGAGATAAAAGTTCTGGTGGCGTCCCCCAACAGTATTGACCCAGCAGATAAATCCCATTGAAACCCGCCTGTTTGCAAGCGACCCTCATTTTTGCGATGACCGCTGGAGCGTGTTTTTCTCCACCCAAGTCGCGGATGAATCGTTCAACGTTATAAATTGCAAGGACCGGTTTGCCGTCCATCACTAAATAGTTTGAGCGGCTGAAATAATTCTCGATCCAAAATGGCAACAGATTTTCGAGTAAATCTCGTTCGGAGGTTTTGCCACAGAAACTTTGGTTGCCATTCTCAAAATTGATGGCGAATTTGAACTGGTCGCCGTAGCGGCTATGAAACAGTCCCTCGCGCAGCCAGTGTTCTAGCGCGGGTTTGACAGGTTGGTTGGCGTTGTCCTTAGCTCGATACCAGCACATCATGAAAAAGGAAATCCCATGATCCAATGCGTATTTTATTTCCCAGTCCGTCACCTCGGGGTTGCCTTCGTCATACCAACCAAGCACAGGTTCGCGATCCGGGTAAGTTGCAATGGCCGGCCAGCGAATACCATTGTTCCAAAGCGGACACTGGATTGCGCCTATTAGATAACGTCCGGTTTCGGCACGGACTGGCATTGGAACGTAGCTTCCCAGTGCCTGCGGAATGGCGTTACGCCAATTAACACGAAAGGTAAAGGATCCCACCGAGTTGCTGCCTTGGCGCAATTCCAGACGAGCCTCCCCAAGCAAAGGTGAGGACGCTGAAACGTTCCAGACCAAAGTCTTAAACTCTCCTTTTTGCCAATGCGACATGTTAAGTTTTGGTGAATCGTTCGTCACCCCGGCGGGTAAAAACAGAATTGCTTCAACATCCGTCTGTTTTGAACCAAGGTTCTTAACCTCCACGACAATCTGCGCTGGTCTCCCGGCGCGTGCGAAAGCTGGCTCAAGACACCCTTGGGCAAATTCAAATGCAGGTTTAATCGCTCCGTGCGCCGGATTGGCCAGCAACAGTGCCATTGCCAGCAACGTGACAGTATTCTTCTTCAACACAGTTGTTCGCTTTCATTGATCTACGAGCACTACTTGGCGCTTGGCAGAATCAATCGTGTATTTTTTGCCCGGCGGTGCTGACGGCAGAATCTTGTCCTTCAAAATAGGTGAATTAGTCAGGTCGCTAACTTGTGTCGGTTGGGGGCGGTGAACCATCATGCCCCAAGTGGTCAAGGCGCGGTTCATGTCCGCCAGGGTGGCTTCCTCGCCGACAGCTGCTTGATTCTTTTTAGAGCAGGCGGATAATCCGCCAAGCGATACGAAAGCTAGGGCGACCACCAGAAACCATTTTATGTTTTTTTTCATGGCACCGGCCTTAATAGGAAAGCGTTGTTGAATTGTGATCTTTGGCCCAAATCGCACCGGAGTCCGTGCGTTGGAGGGTGTAGCCCATGTTGCCGTTTTTTACCGCTTCGGCGTGGCCGTCAAAATGGGTGGTATTGACGCGAAGATTGTGTCGAGGAATTGTTCCGATCGGGTCACTAAAAAACGCGGGAGAGCCATAGGCATCGCTGGGTGCGCGAAAATAAATCAACGTATTCCCACCGTTATTGTAAACCAACTGGGTATAGGCCTTATCTTCTTTCCAAGTGTCTGAATTCGCAAAGGTCTGGGGATTGCCCTGAACCGCGCCGGCATCGGCAAAAACCACGGATGCGCTGGGCGAGGTGACTTGGTTTTCTTTTGCAAGCTTTGATTCCTGTGACGAATCGGTAATGTCTCGACCAAACTCATAATGATTCATGGCAATGCCCATCGTATGCGAAAAAATTCCGGTGGTGTTTTTGAGTTGCAGCCAGCTCATAGCGGGACAATCAAACACTTTGGTGCTTGGCATTTGTCCGGTGAGGCGCAACAGATCGGGCCACCAGATATAAGTTGAGCCGTCCATGATGAATGTGCTGGGTGTGAACGTCACACTGCCATAACCACCGCTGCCGTTTGGTCGGTAGAGCGGAACCAACTTACCGCCGTTGTCATCCATATACATTCGGGTAGCGAGGCCGATTTGCTTCATGTTGCTGAGACATTGAATGGACTTGGCCTTGTCTTTGGCCTTGCTCAAGGCGGGCAGCAACATGGCCGCGAGAATGGCAATAATGGCAATAACGACTAGCAATTCAATCAGTGTAAAGCCGCGCCCTTGCTGCGAATAATGCTTCAAATAAATTTTATTTTGCATACGATTTTTCCGATTTAAGGAGCAGGCGGTGAAACTCCGTCACCACCTGCTCCTGTCAAACCAACCTGCGACCACACCCAATCACTGTTTCAATCGATAAAACTTTTGGCTGCCAGAGATAGGCGAACTGAATTGAAACACGCCATTGCCATCGAAAGTAGTCGTGGTATTCGTCGTCCAGCTAGACAAGGGCAACGCAATGTTAGTTGCACTCAATACGGCGCAGCTTGAACTCGGCGTGCCGTTGGTCGCCGTGAAGCTTACCGAACCGCCGGAAACGGTTACGTTGATAATTTTCGGAATCGAAGGCGTAGGCACAGCAGTGACGTTAAGATCCACCGAGCTGTTACCGCTATTATCCACCAAAGAAGCCGTCACGCCGGCAGGCAGGCTGCCGAGTGTCAGCGCGCCGAAGCCATTGCCACCAATGCTGCCTTGATATTTGATCAACGGGAATTGGCCAACAGACAAGCTGCCGCTGACACTGACCGTGCAGACCGCGCTGTTCACCGTGAAGTTGGTGGCCAACAATGCGCCGTTGGTGTTGGCGGCGACGTAATTAAAATCGAGGGTAGTATTATTGCCACTGCCGATGAAATCCAAAATTACCGCCGACGCCGGAACGGTAGCAGTGCTCTTGACTTGCACGCCAAACCCGCAATTGCCGTAGCTGTTTGCATAGACATCAAATTCGCCACCGCCAGTATGGGCTGAAGAGACCAAGAGTTTGCCTTCTTTGATGGAAGTGGTGCCACGATAGGTGTTGGCACCGCTCAAGATGAGTGTGCCAGCTGCCTGATAGCCACTTTGAGCCAGCTTGGTAAATGTGCCGCCACCAGCGGAATCTGAGATGGCCCCAGAGATGGTAGCAATCGCATTAGATGACGCCGGCGTAAGCACCTTCAAAGTTGCCGACCGGCCTTTCAAGTTAATTCCGTTTTGAAATTCCACCGGGCTGTCTGCGTCGCCGGAATTGAAAATCAGGTTGAATTTGTTGCCATTGCCATCGCCAACGAAATTATTGGTGCCCCATGCGATGGTGCGACCGTCACCAAATAGATTTACTGTCAACTTGCCACCACGACCCGCAAAACCGCCACCACAGTTATTGCCATAAGGATCACCGTTCCACGCAATACAAGGGAATGGGCCACTATACCAATTCCCAAGCGGAACTGTCAGCAAACCACTGCCCTGAATAATGGCGTTGTCGGCATAATTGTTAAAGAAAAGACAGGCAATTTGACCGCCGCCGGGATAGTTGGTGGTAAAGATGAGATTTTGGTCAAGCAGATTGCCGAAATCCACGGTGGTATAGCTGGGTATGGCCCATTGTTTGTAGCCGACATTGACACCGGTGCTGAATTTGTAACGGCCAAGGTAGTTGCCACTGTTCAAATTAACGTAGTCGCAATTGGTCGTCAAAATTGTGAGGTTGCTGAACGTCAACACACCTGGGTTTATAGCGCCAAATCCGCGATTGTATGTTCCAACACCGTCTGGACGCACCGTTCCGGACAATGTCACATTGTCTCCATTGGCCCATAGGTAATTAATGTCACGCACCTGGCCACTGGGAATGGTGACGAGGTAATTTGAACCACCACCACCCGCCGAAAAATATGCCGTTCCCGGCGAACTGGAGCTGTCAGTCCAAGTGCTGAACGCACCGCCGCCGCCGCCGGTAGAATCGCTGTTCCAAAATGAATCGGTCGTATTCCAAACATAGCTGCCACCATTTGTCACGCCGCTGCCGGCGGTGGTTCCGTTGAGGTCGTAGTAACTTTGCGCCAGCGCTGCGGAACTGCAAAGCAGCCCGAGCGCTGCGCCGAGGAATTGAGTTTTAGTTTTCATTGTCGGAGGAGTTTAGGATTCTTTGTCTTTTGCTGTCTGTCGGTTCGTCGTTGTTGGTTTTATGTTATTGAACGCGACACCTAAAAAACGCCAAACGTCGCGGCAACGTAAAAGTCGCAAAGCATTTTTTGGGTGTGCTATTGACAAACGTAGCCCAAGGGAAAAAAACGTCATGTCATAGGAGCTTATGACATGTTTTTTGCGCTGGGCAAAACACATAAGTTTTATGCAAAGCGCCGACGCCAGCATCGGAATCAAGTTTATTTTTTGGCCACCTTGGCCACCGCCTGCGCACGGGAATGGACATGTAATTTTTCGTAGATGCGGCGGATGTAGGTGTGCAACGTGCCCATGCTGATGCCGAGGCTGTCGGAAATTTCCTTGTAGAGGTCGCCTCGCACCAGGCCATCCAGGACTTGTTGCTCGCGCTCGGATAATTGGCTGCGCGGTTCGGCCACCGTCGGTGATGAATGGTGAAATGATTGCACCACCTTCCGGGCGATATTTGGACTCATCGGCGATCCGCCACGATGCAAATCCCGAATGGCATGGATCAAATCCTCGCGTGGTGTTTGTTTCAGAATGTAGCCTGTGGCACCGGCGGCGAGGGCTTGAAAAATTTTGTCGGCATCTTCATAAACGGTGACCATGCCGAACTGTGTGGCCGGCAGCAGTGGCTTCAATTGCCGCACGCAATCAATCCCGCTTTGCCCCGGCAAATTAATGTCCACCAGCACCACCTCGGGCCGGTCCTTGGGCAGTCCAATCAAGGCGCTCTCGGCGTCGGCGTATTGATTGAGAATCTGAAAACCTGGCTCGTGTTGCAGCCAGCGGACGAAAAGTTGCCGCAACCGTGCGTCATCTTCAATCAGACAGATTCGGATGGGCAATGGGCTAGTCATACTTTTCGTGGGAGTAAAGTGTCACGTTGATTTTTGGTTGCTCATTTGTGCGGCGTCAACGGCACGATCAAACGAACACGCGTGCCAGAGACCGGCGTGCTTTCAATTTCACAGCGGCCACCCACGTCCGCCAGTCTGCGTTTCATGTTTTCCAATCCGTGGCTGTGGACTTTCGCCTGGGCCAAGCCGCAGCCATCATCCGCCACGACCAAGGTGAAGTGTTGATCCGCGAGCGTCAAGGTCACCAGCGCAGACTTTGCGCCCGCGTGTTTGACAGCATTGTTCAAGGCTTCTTTGAACGCGAGAAACACATTGTGCCTCACTGGTGAATCAAGCACTAAGGTCGGCAACGACAGGGGCAGATCCAACCGGCAGCGCACCCCCGCTGCGGCCAGAAAATCATGCGCGTATTTGCCCACATAGGTTGCGAAACTGTCGAGCGTGTCATGCTCCGGGTTCACGGCCCAAACGATTTCGCTTAATTGGAGCGTGAGGTCGCGACCGGTATGACAGATTTCAGCCAGATCAGTTGCCGCCTGACTGGGTTGCTCCAAGCCTATGCGCGCCGATTCGCTCAACATCACGATCCGCGTCAGGCTACTGCCCAAGTCGTCGTGGATGTCGCGGGCGATACGACCGCGTTCACGTTCAACCGCGCGTTGGCGTTCCAAGACCGCCAATTTGCGGTGAGCACGACGGCGAACAATCACCAACACAGTCAGGGCAATCGCAACGGCTCCGCCCGCGCGACTCGCCAGCTTGAACCACCAAGTTTGCCAAAAAAATGGCAAAACCCGCACGAGCAATGAAGCGCATTTTTCGTTCCATACACCATCGGCATTGCGTGCGGTGACGCGGAAAGTGTAGTCGCCGGGCGGAAGGTGCGTGAAAACTGCGGAACGTCGCATGCCCGCATCAAACCAATCTTCTTGAAGTCCTTCGAGTTGATACCGGAATGCCACGCGCGCAGGATTTGCCAGGCTCAACCCGGTGTAGCGGAACTCAAATTGACGGCCGCCGGGTGGGATGGTAAGCATTCGCCGGACATTGCTGGTTGCCACGGGATATAAAAACGGGCTGACCTGCTCGGAAGATGGCGGCAACGTGATCGCCTCGCCATCCTCCAACACTTCTTCAATTTTTACCGGAGGCGGGAGTAGATTGGGGGTCACTTCTTCGGGCACGACCATCGCCAACCCACGGCCCGTGGCAAACCAGAGTCGACCATCGCTCGTGCGGCAACCGGCGGGCTGGCCTTGCTCGGACATTTCCAACGTCGCCAGTCCGCCGGAACTATCACACACCAGACAGCTCACCGAATTTATTTCGCCGTCAGCACAACGTTTCAATTCAGTCTTGGCCACGCGGAACAATCCGCCGAACGAACTCATCCAGTAATTGCCTTTGCCGTCGTCCAGAATCTGGCAAATCACATCGCTCGGCAAACCTTGGTGCATGGTCACGTTCGCAAATTTTCCATTCTTGAACCGCGACAAACCACCACGCGTTCCGATCCACAGCGAGCCATCTGCATCCGCGTGCAACGTCCGGGCATAGTCGCTGACCAGTCCGTCGCCGGTTTTGAATTGTGCGAGTTGGTCTCCTGTCATCCGGCAAACCCCACCACCATCCAGACCGAACCAGATTGCGCCATCCGACTGTTCGGCAAAACAGCGCACGGCGGAATGAGTCAGGTCTTTTTTATTATCCGGCCAAAACCATTGGCCGCCGCGTAATCGTCCCACCCCGCTGCGCGTGCCAACCCAAATGTCACCACGGCTGGATTCAAAGGTTGAAAGCACCACATTATTTTGTTCCGTGAGCGGAAAAGAATTTTGGAAATGACCATTTTCTAAAACCAATGCACCTGAAGCCCAGGTGCCCGACCAAAGCTTTCCGCTGGCGTCCTCCATCACGGAGTTGACCACCGACTGCCCGGGATGTTCGCTCACGGGAAAGTTGGAAAATTCACCGTGATTTAGTCGGTAAACGCCACCACCTTCAGTGCCGATCCACAATCCACCAGTTGCGCTGGGGGCCACTGACAACACGGCGCTGCTGTGCCAATTGTCCGGCGGATTCACCATCGTGACGCGCCTCGGAAAAAGCACATTCAATCCTCCGTTGCCGGTGCCGGCCCAGACATTGCCTTCGCGATCTTCGCAGAGGCAGTAAACCCAGTTGTGGGACAGGCCATTTGCCTCCTCGATTTGTTCCACGACATTGCTTTTGTCAAGGACGTGAATTCCCTCTTTGAAACTGCCGCCCAAGATTTTGCCCGCGCGGGTTTCCAGAAACGCTGGCAATACAATGGTTCCCCAATTGCTGTGACCGCGATCTTCAACCCATCGCCCCTCGTTCCACCGACGCAACCAGTCGCCATCCAGAATCCATAATCCACCTTCACGCGCTGGAAAAATGGCCAGCCAGCCATTCACGACCTCCGGTCCGGGATCCAGCGGCACGGCACCCTGCTTGGCAGCGAGACGGCAAAGTTTCCCAGCGACCGCCGCCCATACTTGGCCGGCGCGGTCAGCTACCAGCGTTCCCGGCACCCCGAGCGTGGCCAGAGGTTCGCGAGCCACGCCATTCACCAACGGCAGCAACGTCCCGATTTCGTTCATGGCCCAGACGGTTCTATCCTCGCCCGCAGCCAATCGCAGAACCGGTTTGGCCGGCCAAGTTCTTGGCAAAACCACACTTTGAAAGGAGCCATTTACCAAAACCGAAATTCCGCCGAGGTTGTCACCCACCCAGAGTCGGCCATCACGATCCTCACACAAACTCTCAATGGCGTTGTTGCGCAACCCCGTCGTATTGGCAACATCAAACACTTTGAAACGGACACCGTCGAAGCGCGCCAACCCGTTGTAAGTGCCAACCCAAAGATAACCATCGCGCGTTTGCACAATGGCCCGGACTTTGTTCAGCGGCAACCCGTCTTTCATCTCCCAATGTGAAAGCACAAAACTCGCAGACTCCGGTGCGCCATGCGAATTTAACAGAAAAAGAAAACATGCCAGCAGGGCTAAAACCGCCCGCGAAGAGCAGCCCCAAATGGCATGACGACTGGGAGACATTTGCAATGCAGTTTTAAGAAGTCGTCGGCCGAATGCAACTACGTTAGCAACTTAGGTTTGAGCGGCATCAAACTAAACGGCCCACTGGCGGAGTCTTTGCGCAGAGATTTTTACATTTTCTGCGCCGGCAATTTCGAGCGTGGTTGTTCCATTGAATCCAGTTTTCTTCAACGCTTTCACGACGGCGGGAATGCCGACCACACCGTCCCCTAACGGGATGACCGCCATGCCGCAACCATAAATCTTTCCGCGCTTGGGCAGCCATGATTCGGGCATGTCTTTCCAATGAACATGCTGAATGCGTTTGCCGAAGGTCTTCACATAATCCAGCGGTTCGGCTCCGCCGAGCCAACTGTTGCCGGTGTCCAAGCAGATGCCAACGGTTTTTTCATGACCGAGCCGTTCGAGCAAATCGCCCATCCGCTTGACCGAATCAGTGACGATGCCATGAGGTTCGAGCAGCAGTTTGACACCCAGTTCCTTGGCCCACTCAATTGGCGATTGCAATTTCTCGCAGATGGTGAACAGGCGTTCCTTTTCGGTGAGTGCGTGTCCAAACTTGGTTTTCGGATCACCCTCGGTAGTGATGACTTCAGGAATTCCCAAATCAGCGGCCAGCCGGATGGCTTTGATGATCTGAAATGTGCCATAGACATCCGGCGCAGGAGGGTCGAGCAAATTGGCGTGCGCGCATACAGTGCTCAACTTGAGCTTGTGCCTGGCCGCGAGCTGACGAATTTTTGCCGGATGGCTGTTGAGACTGATGGACGCCGCAAAACCGAACTCGACGCCGAGCGACGCGCCGTCGTGGTTGTCGGTGAGATCAACGTAATCAATACCCATTCCGCGAATGAGTTCAAATTGCCATTCCATGGGCGTGAACGGTTCAACCAATGCGAAACAGCCGATTTTCATGCGAAATGATTTTGGTTAAATTTGTTTCCATTCGCCACGCACCGGGCAGTGCATCTGGTCGTTTAATTCCGTAGGCGATTTAATTTTGTATTTCTTCGGATCCCAAACAACCTCGCCGCCAGTCTTGATGGCCATTAGCGAAAGGTGGCTGATGGCATCGGAACGGAGCGCGTCCTGAATCGGCCCGACCGACGGCGAACGTTCGCGCACGCTGTCCACAAACGCCTTTTGATAGCGGTTGCGATATAGCACCCGTTTGTAAACGGCGGCTGAAAAGTGCGGCGGGGGGGTCATGTGTGTGACGCGGCGGTTCAAAAGTGCGGCATCTTCATTAACCATGAAGCATGTATCGCAATATGAACGACTGGACTGAGATTCGCAGAA
>Ga0208507_1000919_pt1 | contig 17497 bp, 9 predicted proteins | sample CryBogCBH12Aug01_FD_184626 | JGI IMG/M metagenome (GOLD analysis project Ga0208507, IMG submission 184626) | Freshwater microbial communities from Crystal Bog, Wisconsin, USA - CBH12Aug09.1 (SPAdes) (version 2) | ecosystem: Environmental > Aquatic > Freshwater > Lake | place: Crystal Bog... | reverse complement strand
AGTCGTCCGTGAAAAAGTGCGAAAGCCGCAGTGATCCTCGGTAATTTTCTCAAATGAAGTAATCGCAATTGCAAGATTCGGGGGCATAGCCTCCTGAAATCTTGCAAATTTGCGCGTCGATTTTTCTTTAAAAATACAATCATAGGTAGTATTATATTGCTGTTTTAGTGCTTTGCGGGGTATTCGATGAGGCCGAGCAAAAGGGGGGCGAACGCCGACGCCGACCTGTTCCGATCACGGCTCGATCAGATGATCAACATGCGCCATGAGTTGGTGCGCTTGGCTGGATTGATCGATTGGACGTTCTTCGATCAGCGGTTCGAACCGCTTTACGCCGAGAATGGCCGCCCCGGCGTTCCGACGCGACTGATGGTGGGTCTGCACCTGCTGAAGCACATCCACAATCTGTCCGATGAGGTGGTCTGCGAACGCTGGATCGAGAACCCTTATTTTCAGCATTTCTGCGGCGAGACCTTCTTCCAGCACACCCTGCCGGTGGACCGCTCATCGATGACCCGGTGGCGCCAGCGGATCGGCGCCGACGAGCTGGCGGCGCTGGTTCAGGAGAGCCTGGCCGCGGCCCATCGCGGCGGCGCCCTGCGCCCCCAGGATTTGGAACGGATCACCGTGGACACCACCGTTCAGCCAAAGGCTGTGGCCTTCCCGACAGATGCCAAACTGATGCACCGGGCTCGCGAGCGACTGGTCCGATTGGCCAAGGAGTGGGGTGTCGAACTGCGGCAGAGTTATGAACGTGTTGGCCGCCTGGCTCTGATGAAGCAAGGCCGTTACGCTCATGCCAAACAGCACAATCGGGCCCGCCGTGAACTCAGGCGGTTGCGTGTTTTTCTTGGTCGGGTGATACGGGATATCCGGCGCAAGATCGAAGGCAACCAAGCGTTGGCCGACATTTTCCGCCGCCCTCTTTGGTTGGCCGAACGGGTGTCCACCCAAACCCGCCGTGATCCCTTGCCAAAGATTTATTCGTTGCATGCTCCGGAGGTGGAGTGCATCGGCAAAGGCAAGGCCGCAAAGCCTTACGAATTTGGTTGCAAGGTGACGATCGCCACCACCAACGCCCGTGCCACTGGTGGTCAATTTGTTGTCCACATCGATGCCCTGCATGGCAATCCATATGACGGTCACACCTTGAAAGCCGCAGTTGAGGCTGCCCAGGCCTGGACCGGCGTTACCGCCAAGCGGATTTATGTCGACAAGGGATATCGTGGCCACGGACTGGACCGGTTCAAAGTCTGGCGTTCGGGCAACAAAACACCCACCGCCACTATTCGCCGGGAGTTGCGCCGCAGAAGCGCCATCGAACCTGTCATCGGCCATATGAAAAGTGATGGCCGGCTTGACCGAAACTTCCTGAGCGGAAAGCAAGGTGACCGGATTAACGCCATCCTCTGCGGCGCCGGCCACAACTTCCGTCTACTCCTCCGCTGGCTGAGGATTCTTTTGCGTCTTTTTTTGGAATGGCTGCGGATGGTATCCGGCTCTTATACGGAAATAGCCGAGCCGGCCTGACGGCCGGTAACGGCTATTTCACGGACGACTAAATACCAATCATCTCTTGTTGCGAAGCCCTCAGTTCCTTATGTGAGCGCATTCACTGAAGGAAGTCTGCGCTCAGTCCATGATCATTATGGATTTTCCGTTTTCGGGAGCCTTGGCCTTGCCGACAAATATCGGACCCTCGCTGAAGCGGTCTCGCCTGCGCAGCCTGCTGCTGGCCGGCACGGCGCTGGTTTCCGGCGTCGCCGGCGCCACCGCCCTGGCCGGCGGGCCGGCGCCGCTGACCCTGCCGTCCGGCGGGCCGGCGCCGCTGACCCTGCCGTCCGGCGGGCGGGTAACGGCCGGCCAGGTCTCCATCACCCAGTCGGGCGGGGCCATGACGGTGACCCAGGCGAGCTCGAAGGCGGTACTCGATTGGCAAAGTTTCGATATCGGCAGCCAGGCTTCGGTGGTGTTCCGCCAGCCGGATGCCTCGTCGATGGCGCTGAACCGGGTGGTGGCCGGCGATGCCTCGCAGATCCAGGGCCGGCTGTCGGCCAATGGCCAGGTGGTGCTGATCAACCCCAACGGCGTGGTGTTCGGCCCCGGCGCGGCGGTCAATGTCGGCGGCCTGGTGGCCTCGGCCCTGGACATCAAGGACGCTGACTTCCTGGCCGGCAATTTCTCCTTCGAGCGTGGGCAGGCCAATGGCGCGGTGGCCAATCACGGCGCCATCAGGACCGCTCCCGGCGGCTATGCCGCGCTGGTCGGGGCCAAGGTGACCAATGACGGCCTGATCGAGGCCAGCCTGGGGACGGTGGCGCTGGCCTCCGGCGAGGCGGCGGTGCTCAGCTTCACCGGCACCTCCCTGGTGGGCGTGCAGGTGCGGCCGGCGACCATCGCCTCGCTGATCGAGGCCGGCGGCATCATCCGCGCCGACGGCGGCAAGGTGCTGGTCAGCGCCGCCGCCGCCAACCAGATTCTCGGCGGCGCCATCAATGCCGACGGAGTGATCGAAGCCAACAGTCTGTCCAATGTCGGCGGCCGGATCAGCCTGCAGGCCAGCGGACCGATCACCATCGCCGGCGCCGAGATCGCCGCCATGGGTGCCAGCGGCGGCGGCGCCATCGCCGTCGGCGGCACCTCCACCGCCCAGGTGACGGTGGACACCGCCAGCCGCCTCGACGCGTCAGCCACGGCCAAAGGCGACGGCGGTTCGGTGCTGGTAAATTCGCAGGCCACCGCCTTTCACGGCCAGGCCACGGCGCGCGGCGGGGCGAAAGGCGGCAACGGCGGCCATGTCGAGACTTCGGGCGAGCATCTGGATGTCTCCGGCGCCCGCGTCGATGTGGCGGCGCCGCTGGGCGGGCGCGGCAGCTGGCTGCTGGACCCCACCGATTTCATCGTCGACGCCTCGAATGCCGGTGCCATCCAGAGTGGTCTGGCCAGCGCCGACGTCACCATCCAGACCACCGCATCGGGCAACAGCGTCAGCGGCGCGACCGCCGTCAGCGGCGCCAATGGCGGGGCCAACGGCGACATCGTGGTGGCGGCGCCCATCACCTGGGCGTCAAACCAGACTTTGACCCTGAATGCCTATCACAGCGTCCTGGTCCAGGCGCCGGTCAGCGCCTCGGGCGACACTGCCGGCCTGACGATCAACGCCGGGCGAGGCCAATTCTATACCGGCACCGGCGGCTCGGTCACCCTGTCGGGCGCCAATCCCAGCCTGAGCATCAACGGCGATGCCTATAGCCTGATCGGCAGCGCCGCCCAATTCCAGGCCATGGCGACCGATGGCACCTACGCCCTGGCCAAGGATATCGATCTAAGCCAGCTTCCCTCGGCATTTCTGCCCATCGGCTACACCGCCGCCGGCCACAATGCCAATCCCACCCCCTTCACCGGCATGTTGGAGGGATTGGGCCACAGCATCAGCCATCTCGTCATCAATGACGCCACCGATAGCAATCTCGGCCTGATCAGCAATCTCGGCGGCACGGTGCGCAATCTTACCATCGCCGCCGGCAGTGTGGCGGCTGGCGCAAATGTCTCCAATATCGGCATGGTGGCCGGCCAGTCGTCGGGAAACATCGTCAATGTCACTGCCGGTGGGTCGGTCAGCACCGGCGACCACGCCACCAATGTCGGCGGCCTGGTCGGCCGGTACAGCAGCGGAACGGTATCCTTCGGCGCCTTCAGCGGTAGCGTGGTCGCCGGTGCCGCGGCGTCCAATATCGGCGGTCTGGTCGGCCAGATCGATGGCGACGGTTTGGTTATCAGCAGCTATTCCAAGGGATCGGCGACCGGCGGCAGCGGCAGCAGCAATATCGGCGGCCTGGCGGGGAACAATGCTGGATATATCACTGCCAGCTTCTCCGCTGCCAATGTTACCGCCGGCAGCGGCGCCAAGTATATCGGCGGACTGGTCGGTCAAAGTTCAGCTCAAATTTTAAGCAACTACGCCACAGGCAATGTTATCGCCGGCGATGGCGCCAGCGATATTGGCGGCCTGGTCGGTCTGTCGGGAACCGGGCTCAACTTCGGCTATGCCACCGGCTCGGTCAGCGGCGGTGCCAATGCCGCATACATCGGCGGCCTCATCGGATACTGTGCCAACGGTAATGTTGCCGCTGCCTACGCTACCGGAGCGGTTTCCGGCGGCGCCGGCGCGACATCCCTCGGCGGCCTTATCGGTTACAACTTTCAGACCAATATCGGCCAGGAACAGGGCGCCAATGGGTCTTCGATCAACACGCTGTATTGGAACGTCACCGGCACCGGCCAGGGCAGCGCCTTCGGTACCCAGGTGCAAGCATGGACCGCCGCCAGCGCTCCGGTCGGTCTGACCGCCGCCATGGCGACCGACATCAAAAACTACCCGGGTTTCGACTCGCTCGCCTCCTGGTTCTCCGGCAACAACGGCGCTCCGGCCCTGCTCGCTTCGCCCTTCGTGCTGAAGGTGACGCCGGCCAACCAAACCGCCACCTATGGCGCCGCGGTTCCCACCTTCACCGCCAAGCTCACCGGCTTCTGGGCCGGCGATGCGGTCAACGAGGTCGGCGGCCTGGCCCTGGCCAGCACCGCCGGCGCCACTCCGTCCGTCGGCAGCTATGCCATCACCGCCTCCGGGGCGTCGCTCAGCGGCCAGAATGGAAATATCTATCAGTTCAAATACAACACCGGCACATTGACCATTAAACAGGCGCCGCTCACCATCACCGCCAACGACGCCGGCAAGACCTATGGTGACGACTTCAGCCCGGCCGCCAACGCCTTCACCAGCACGACGCTGTACAACGGCGACAGCATCACCGGGGTCGCCATGTTTACGCCCGGCTCGGCCGTCACCGCCAATGCCGGCAGTTACCCCATCACCGCCTCGGCCGCCGCCGGCAGCGGTCTCGGCAACTACGCCATCACCTATAAAGCCGGCAGTCTGACGGTCAACAAGGCGCCGCTGGTGATCACGGCTGACAACCAGAGCATGTCCTACGGCGGGACCTTGCCGGCGTTGAGCGCCAGCTACAGCGGCTTCGTCAACGGCGACACAACGGCAAGCCTGACCCAGGCGGCGACGGTGGCGTCATCGGTTCCGGCGACGGCGGGCACCGGCAGCTTCCCGGGCGCCCTGGTGGCTTCCGGGGCGGCGGCCGCCAATTACGCCATCAGCTATGTGCCGGGAACGCTGACCATCGGCAAGGCTCAGCTGATCATCACCGCCAATGACGCCGCCATGACCTATGGCGGGACCTTGCCGGCGCTGGGTGTCAGCTACAGCGGTTTCGTCAACGGCGACACGGCCTCGAGCCTGACCCAGTTGGCGACGGTGGCGTCCTCGGTGGCGGCAACCTCGGGCGCCGGGATCTATCCGAAGGCGCTGGCGGCCTCGGGGGCCTCGACCGCCAATTACGACATCCGCTATGTGCCGGGGACGCTGACCATCGGCAAGGCAGCCCTGGTGGTTACCGCCAATGATGCCGGCATGACCTATGGCGGGACACTGCCGGCACTGGGCGCCCGCTACAGCGGTTTGGTCAATGGCGACACGCCGGCCGGCCTTGTCCAGCCGGCGAGCGTCGTTTCGACGGTACCGCCGAAGGCCAATGTCGGGACTTACGCAGCGGCGCTGGTCGCCTCCGGCGTCGTTTTGCCCAATTATGACGTCAGCTATGTGCCGGGGGCCCTGACCATCGATCGGGCGCAGCTGGTGATCACTGCCAATGACGCCGCCAAGACCTATGGCCGGACCGCGAGCCTCGCCGGCACCGCCTTCACCGCCGGCGGGCTGGTCAACGCCGACAGCGTTACCGCCGTCGGCATGGCCTCGGCCGGTGCCGCCGCGACCGCCGGTGCCGGCAGCTACGCGATTACTCCCTCGGCGGCGGTCGGCTCGGGATTAGCCAACTACGCCATCTCCTATGTTTCCGGGCGGCTGACGGTCGATCGGGCGTCGCTGACCTGGTCGGTCGCCGACGCCACCGCCACCAGCGGCGGGCCGCTTGTGTTGCCGCCGGCGGTGTTGACGGGTGTCGTCGGTCAGGACCAGGTGACCGGCGTGGTCGGCCTGTCGAACGGGCTGCTGCCGGTGACCCCCTCGGCCAGACTGCCGGCGGGCAGCTACACCGAGACGGTGACCGGGCTCGACGGCTCGGCCGCCGGCAATTATCAGCTGGCCGCGGCGGGCAACCGGTCGGGCCGCCTGACGGTCTTCTCCAACCTTACGGGGCTCTGGCCGGCCCTGCTTGCCCAGGACAATCTGCCGCCGGCGGCGCAGGCGCAGGCGGTGGCGCTGCCCGCCGACCGGCTGCAACTGGCCGCCGCGGCGTCGGACGAGATCTTCCAATGCGAGGACCTCGAGGACGGCAAAAGGCTGGTGTGCAAATCCATCCGCCGACAGGGCGCGGCAGAGGATGATCAGACCGCCGCCAGCCCCGCCGGCGGTTGGCGTTAAGGGGGTTCGTCCTTGTTCTCATATCCCGGATATTTTAGAGTAATGCATCTCCGGGATATGGGTCGGCGGCATGTCGCATAAAGAACGGGTCAAACGGTACCGAACGGAAGGCGGCGCGGCGGACCTGGTTCGCGTCGAAGTGCTGGTTCCGACACGCGAACGGGACAAAATCCTTCGATTGGCCGCCAGGATGCGGGCGGACTATCGAAACGGAAAAGTACTTGCCGAACTGGAAGACCTGCGCCGTCAGGCCGTGGAACAATACGGCACGCAATGTCTGTGGAATATCAAAGCGGTGTCGACGCCCGGCGGCATGAAGGCGGTGGCCGACAATTTACGGAAATATGGCGACATGAACGCCTGGCGGCTGGCGTCAAAAATCCGGGAGAGGCTGGGCCATGCCTCTTGATGATCTGCAAAAGGCAGTGCTTGCCGTGCTTTGCCGCAACCGAACGCCGTCCAGCTTTTTCGCCGGAGGTTCCGTCCTCAATCGCCACGGATTCCGGCTGTCCGACGACCAGGATATTTTCCATGGCGAAAATGTTGATGTCGTCGACACTGCCGAGCGCGACAGGAAACTTCTTCTCGATGCCGGCTATTCCGTCGAGTTGTCGAAGCAATTCGAGGGGTTCATCGAAATGTATGTCGGCACCGCGGAACTGGGCAGGACCAAGGTTCAATGGGTCGAGGCCGGATCCTGGTGCTTTTTCGCGCCGGTCCCGGATCCCGACTTTGGCTATCGCCTCCATATCGTCGACCTGGCGGTCAACAAGGTGCTCGCGGCTGGCGGGCGGCGGGAGGTGAGGGACCTCATCGACCTTGCTCTGATCCACCGATACGTCATGCCATTGTGGCAGGCCCTCTGGGCTGCCCCCGGCAAAGATGAAAAATGGTCGCCTCTGTCATTGGTGGAGCAGATCTCCAAGCGGAGCAACCTTCGTCAGGAAGACATCGACGACGTCATTGCCAGTCTTGTCCAACTGTCGGCACCGGAAATCGGCAGGATAATCTTTCAAGCCTTGGAGGAGGCCAGGGACGTCTTTGCCAAGCTGCCAGACGATACGGCCGGAACCTTGTCACTGGATGTCGACGGACGGCTGATCAGTCCTCTGGCCGCCGACGACAAAGGTCATGCCAGGATCATCCGGCCCCGGCGTGGCGGTTCATGGCCGTCAGGTCCGAATATCGACCATATGCTGATCGAAGGATTGATCGACCGCTTCGGCCATGATGGCGCGAAGCTGCTGGCGGACGACACCATCGCCGCCTTCGCCGATGGGCAGACTGCGGCGAAAGACTCCAGCCGCAAGCGGATCTGACCGCTCTCTGCCGATTGCGGCGACGCGCCCGCGACCTCTTAAATAGCCCCTCCCGTGATCTGTTTAACAGACGGCAACCGGCGTCGGTGCCACCATGGCGCTGATTTCGAGTGGCGTCCCCAAGAAAAACAATCAAAAGTAACTTTATATTTTTCAAAACACGAAATGATTGTATTCTGGGGCGCTCAGCAAGGAAGCCTGTATGACCGCCCACCACGCATCTCCCCGTCATTCTCCCCGCAAATTTCGCTCCGCGCTGCTGGCCGGCACGGCGATTGTCGCCGTCGCGGCGGTCCCGGCGCGCGCCGGCGGACCGGCGCCGCTGACGCTGCCCAGCGGCGGCCAGGTGGCGGCCGGCCAGGCCGCCATCAGCCAGGGCGCCGGGGCGATGACGGTGACCCAGGCGACACCGAAGGCGGTGCTCGACTGGCAAAGCTTCGACATCGGCAGCCAGGCCTCGGTGGCGTTCCGCCAGCCGGACGCCTCGTCGATGGCGCTGAACCGGGTGGTGGCCGGTGACGCCTCGCAGATCCTGGGCCGGCTGTCGGCCAATGGCCAGGTGATCCTGATCAATCCCAACGGCGTGGTGTTCGGCCCCGGGGCGGCGGTCAATGTCGGCGGCCTGGTGGCCTCGACCCTGGATCTCAAGGACGCCGATTTCCTGGCCGGCAATTTCACCTTCGAGCGCGGACAAGCCAGCGGCCAGGTGGTCAACCGCGGCGCCATCGCGGTGGCGCCGGGCGGTTATGCGGCGCTGCTCGGTGCCCAGGTGAGCAATGGCGGCCTGATTGAGGCCAGCCTGGGTACGGTGGCGCTGGCCTCGGGCGAGGCGGCGGTGCTCAGCTTCGCCGGCAATTCCCTGGTCGGCGTCGCCCTGCGGCCGGCGACCGTGGCCTCGCTGATCGAGGCCGGCGGCATCATCCGCGCCGGCGGCGGCAAGGTGCTGGTCACCGCCGCCGCCGCCAATGCCATCCTCGGCGGGGCGATCAATGTCGGTGGTGACCTCGAGGCCGACAGCCTGACCGGCAAGGGCGGCCAGCTCAGCCTGACCGCCAGCGGGCCGATTGCGCTGACCGGCGCCTCCCTCAGCGCCACCGGGATGGCCGGCGGCGGCGCCATCACTGTCGGCGACGCCCGGACGGCGGCGGTGACGGTGGACCGCGCCAGCCGGCTCGACGCCTCGGCCACCGGCAGCGGCGACGGCGGCACGGTGCGGGTCGACAGTCAGGTCACCGCCTTTCACGGCCAGGCCGTCGCCCGCGGCGGCGCCAAGGGCGGCGATGGCGGCCATGTCGAGACCTCGGGCGGGGGCCTCGACATCTCCAGCGCCCTGGTGGATGTCGGCGCCGCCCTCGGCCGGGTCGGCAGCTGGCTGCTCGACCCCATCGATTTTATCATCGACGGTTCCAATGCCGATGCCATCCAGACCGGCCTGGCCACCGCCGACGTCACCATCCAGAGCGGTGCCAATCCCAGCCCCGGCAACGGCGCCAATCCGGGTGCCAATGGCGACATCGTGGTGGCGGCGCCGGTCAGCTGGAGCAGCGGCCAGACCCTGACCCTCGATGCCTATCGCGGTGTGCAGGTCAATGCGCCGGTCAGCGCCGCGATCAGCGCCTCGGGCAGCGCCCCCGGGCTGGTCATCAAGACCAATGACGGCGGCAGCGGCGGCGCCCTGTCCTTCGGCGGCGGCGCGGTGACCCTGCCGGTTTCGGCCAGTCTCCAAATCAACGGGCAGACCTACAGGCTGATCGGCAGTGCCGGCGATTTGCGATCCCTGGCCAGCACCGGCACTTTTGCCCTGGCCAATGACATCGATCTCGGCGGCACCGCCTTCACCCCGCTGTCCTTCAGCGGCAGGCTGGAGGGGCTGGGGCATCAGGTCAGCGGCCTCGCGGTCACCGGCAGCTCCAATCTCGGGCTGTTCGGCACCATCGGCGCCGGGGGCGCGGTAAGCGATTTCACCCTGGCCGGCTCGGTGAGCGCCGGCAAAGGCGGGGTGAATATCGGCATGCTGGCGGGGACCAACCGCGGCACCATCACCAATGTCGGCGCCAGCGGCACGGTCACCTTCGGTGATTCGGTGAACGGCGCCGGCGGCCTGGTCGGCCAGAATTACGGCACCATCTCGCAAAGCTACGCCCTGGGCACCCTCAGCGGCGGCAATGGGGATTCCAATATCGGCGGTCTGGCCGGAAGAAACACCGATATCAGTGCCCTGATTTCACAAAGCTATGCCAATACCGCGATTATCGTCGGCGATAACGCCAATGCGTACCATCCAGATCAACGCTCGACCGGCATTGGTGGTCTGGTGGGTGCCTCCGACTTTGATTTTGATTACCTGGCGTACTGGCCGAATTGGAAGCCAGTCGGGTCGATCGCGGAACAGGGCGGTTCGATTGCCCAAAGTTATTCCGGCGGCACAATTCAGACAGGAAACAACGCATCGAATATCGGCGGCCTGGTTGGTGCGGCCGGCTATTTCGACCGTTTTGGCGACGTCTACGGATCGGTGATTCTGCAAAGCTATTCCACCACCAGCATCCGAGTGGGGGGGGCGGCCGAGGGTGTCGGCGGCCTGGTTGGTGGCGGAGCGCCGGCCATGGTCCAATGTTATGCCAGTGGCACCATTGTTGCCGGCGCTGGTGGCCATTTTGTGGGGGCGCTGGTCGGTTTCGGCGACGACCCCAATGCCACAGATGCGGTAAGCCAGAAATTCACCTCGCCGATGCCGGTACCATCCGGCAATTTCTGGGATCCCGCCGCCAGCGGCATGACGGCCGCTGCCGGTGTCGGTGAATTGGGTAACGTTGGTTCCGGTGGGAACTTCGGCGGCACCGGCGTGACCGCCGCCTATGCCCAAGCCACCTATACCGCAGCAGGCTGGAGCTTTACCGGCAGTGTCGGCGGCAGCGGCCCGTGGACCATGGTGGACGGCTATACCCGGCCCATGCTGGCCTGGGAACACAGCACCACCATCATCAATCCGCATCAGCTTCAGCTGGTCTCCCTGGACCCGGCGGCCAGCTACCGTCTGGTGGGCAATATCGATCTCGGTGTGACGGCCAATCTTTCCGAGGTGTGGAACCCTGCCACCGGCTTCGTGCCTATCGGCTTTTCTGTCACCGGCAACAATGCCAATCCCACCGCCTTCACCGGCAGCTTCGACGGCCAGGGCCACGGCATCGCCGGCCTGACCTTCAGCGGTGGCGCCAACGGCAATCTCGGCCTGTTCAGTTCCATCGGCAGCGGCGGCGTGGTGCAAAGGCTCCTGTTGTCGGGCGGTGCCGTGACGGCCGGCGCCAATGCCACCAATATCGGCCTGTTGGCCGGCCAGAATGCCGGCACCATCGCCACTGTCGCCGCCACCGGGGCGGTCAGCGGCGGCGACGGTGCCAGCGCCGTCGGCGGCCTGGTCGGCAGCAACAGCGGCACCATCACCCAGGCCTATGCCATCGGACCGGTCAGCGCCGGCGCCGGCGCCCAAAATGTCGGCGGTCTGGTCGGCGAGTCCGTGGGCGGCACGGTTACCTCCTCTTATTGGGATGTGGACACCACCGGTCAGACCACCAGCGCCGGGGGGACTCCGCTGACCGATGCCCAGGCGCGAAATATCGACAATTACCTCGGTTTTTCACGCGATCAGTGGACCTCCGGCAGCAATGGCTACCCTGTCCTGGTGGTCTCGGCCTCGCCGGCGCCGACGGTTGCGCCGACTCCGGCGCCGACGGTAGCGCCAACCCCGGCCCCGACGGTTGCCCCGACTCCGGCGCCCACCGATGCTCCGACCCCGGACCCGACGGTTGCCCCGACCCCGGCGCCGACCCCGGCGCCGACCCTGGTCCCCACAGTGGCGCCGACGGTTGCGCCGACTCCGGCCCCGACGGTTGCGCCGACCCCGGCGCCCACGGTTGCTCCGACGGTTGCGCCGACTCCGGCGCCGACGGTTGCGCCGACTCCGGCGCCGACCTTGGCTCCCACGGTTGCGCCGACTCCGGCCCCGACGGTTGCGTCGACCCCGGCCGCCGACGGCGTTTTCATTCCCATCCTTCAGTCGCTGTTTGGCGGCAGGCCGGTGCCGGTGGCGTCTTCGCCCCCGTCGGCCGCGACCGCGACCCAGGTCGGCGTGGAGGTTCCCCAGCAAACCGCCTGTTCCGCCGATAATAATGACGGCGCCTGCCTGGTCGGTCCGTCGGCGGTCATCAGGATTATGACCGTGGAGGGACGGACGGCGTCGATCATCTATAGCGACGATAATTCCATTGCGGGAAACCCGTCATCGCCGGAGAATTAGCGCCCGCCACCGCAGGGTCCGCCCGATGTTCTATGACATGCCGCTCTACCGACCGCCGTCCGAGGGCGACAATCTGATCATCCAGGCCACCCTGGGCTGCAGCTATAACCAATGCAGCTTCTGCTCGATGTACAAGAGCAAAAGCTACCGCGAGCGGCCGCTGGAGGCGGTGTTCGCCGATATCGCCGAGGCCGCCCGCGCCTGGCCGGACGCGAGCCGGGTGTTTCTTGCCGACGGTGACGCGCTGGGCCTGCCGACCGAGCATCTGCTGGCCATCGCCGGCCGCCTGGCCGCGGCGTTCCCAGGTCTGACCCGGATCTCGGCCTATGGCACGCCGATCAATCTGCGGCGCAAGACGCCGGAGGAGCTGGGGCGCCTGCGCGCGGCCAGGCTGTCGCTGCTGTATCTGGGCATCGAATCGGGGTCTTCGGAGGTCTTGAAGCGGATCGCCAAGGGCGTCACCGCCGACGCCATTGCCGACGCCATCGCCAAGGCCCGCGCCGCCGGCATGAAGGTTTCGGCGACGGTGGTGCTGGGGGTGGGCGGCAAGGCGCTGGCCGAGGACCACGCGGCGGCGACGGCCCAGCTGGTCAATCGCGCGCCGCCCAATTACCTGTCGACCCTGCAGCTGCGCCTGGCCGCCGACGTCGCCGACGGCTTTCTGGCCCGCTGGGAGGATGGCTTCGTGCCCCAGGGCGATGCCGGCATGCTGGCCGAGCAGCGCCTGATGCTGGAACGGCTCGACCCGCCGTCGCCGGTGATCTTCCGCTCCAACCATGCCTCGAATTGCCTGGCCCTGGCCGGCACCCTGCCGAAGGACCGCTCGCGGCTGCTGGCCGAAGTCGGCGGTGCCGCAACCTCCGGCGAGCGGTTGCGGCCGCGCTGGCTGCGCCAGTTATAGGGGTTACTTCGAGCGCCGTTTTTTCAAGGGGCGGGGGGTGTAGTCGTCCTGGTTGTCGCTGGGCATATCTCGGGTGGCGCGGCGGATCAGGAAGGCCAGCACGATCGGCGGGCCGATGATGACGAAGACCTTTTCCATCCACAGCAGGAAACTCTTGCGATGCTTGGCAAGGATCGCCTGCTCCTTGCATTCGTAGCGCTGCTTGTAAGTGCCGCCACAGGATTGCATGCGAGCTTCCACTTCCGGTGACTTGAAGCCGTATTGGTCGGGGTCAACATCAAAAAAAGCCGTATAGATGGAAAAGACGATCCACAAAATACTGGCGGCGGTTCCGGCCCATTTCAGCGCCGTTGGTTTATCGATTTCCGACACGAACAGGCCCCCGTTTCCGGCCGTAATTATTTATCCCTGGAATCTTTACCATAAACCGGCGGCGCAAGGTAGATCCCCGGCAAGGCTGGAATAATTCTTCCCAAGAGCGTATATGCAGGGCTTTCCAGGACGCAGTTTGCCCAGAGGACGATGATGGCGGAAAGTTGGACCCCGGACAGTTGGCGCAGCAAGCCGATCCAGCAGGTTCCGGATTATCCGGACCAGACCAGGCTGGAAGCGGTGGAGGCGCAGCTGCGCAATTATCCGCCGCTGGTGTTCGCCGGCGAGGCCCGCCGCCTGACCGCCCATCTGGCCAAGGCGGCCGAGGGCAAGGCCTTCGTCATGCAGGGCGGCGACTGCGCCGAGAGTTTTGCCGAATTCCATCCCAACAACATCCGCGACACCTTCCGCGTTCTGCTGCAGATGGCGGTGGTGCTGACCTTCGGCGCCGCCTGCCCGGTGGTCAAAGTCGGGCGTTTGGCCGGCCAGTTCGCCAAGCCGCGCTCGTCACCGGTCGAGGTGATCGACGGCGTCACCCTGCCGGCCTATCGCGGCGACATGATCAACGGCATGGATTTCACCCCCGAGGCCCGCAATCCCGACCCCGAGCGGCTGGTGCGCGCCTATAACCAGTCGGCCGCCACCTTGAACCTGCTGCGTGCCTTCGCCCAGGGCGGCTATGCCGACCTGCACAAGGTGCATCAATGGAATCTCGGTTTCGTCGCCGGGGCCTCGGGGGCCCGCTATGCCGATTTGTGCTCGCGCCTCGATGAAACCCTGAACTTCATGGAGGCCTGCGGCCTGACCTCGGAAAGCACGCCGCAGATCCGCGAGACCGATTTCTTCACCTCGCATGAGGCGCTGATCCTGCAATACGAGCAGGCCCTGACCCGGGTCGATTCCACCTCGGGGGACTGGTATGACTGTTCGGCCCATATGCTTTGGGTGGGCGACCGCACCCGCCAGGCCGACGGCGCCCATGTCGAGTTCCTGCGCGGCATCGCCAATCCGGTGGGCTGCAAGGCCGGCCCGACCACGTCGCCCGACGACCTGTTGCGCCTGATCGATCTGTTCAATCCGGCCAACCAGGCCGGGCGGCTGACGGTGATCACCCGCATGGGCGCCGATCAGGTGGAGACCAAGCTGCCGCCGTTGCTGCGCGCGGTGCGCCGCGAGGGACGCCAGGTGGTCTGGCTGTGCGATCCGATGCATGCCAACACCGTCAAAATGGGCGATTACAAGACCCGCTCCTTCGATCGCATCCTCAGCGAGGTGAAAGACTTCTTCGCCGTCCATCGCGCCGAAGGCACCCATTCCGGTGGCGTGCATTTTGAATTGACCGGTCAGGACGTCACCGAATGCGTCGGCGGCACCCAGGCCATCACCGAGGCCCGTCTCGGCGATCGCTACCACACCCATTGCGATCCCCGGCTCAACGCCACCCAGGCCCTGGAACTGGCCTTTCTGATCTCGGAAACCCTGAAAGAGGAGCGGGCCCTGGTCCGCAATCTGGCGGCGGCGTCCTGACAGAGAGATATCCCTAACTTATTTGAACAGTTGAACAGCAATGTTACCATGGCCGGCCTGAGGAATTGGGAGACGGCATGGCATCGGCCAAGACGGGATCGGCGCGACGTCGCGCCAAGGGACCGGACAACCTTGACAGCGAGCTGAAAAGGCTCGAGGACCTGTGGGCCGTCGATCACCGTGACCTGCAGCAGAAGCTGACGGCGGCGGCCGGCGAAAACAAACATTTGCGCGATACTATCCAGGTCCTTCGCGATTCCCTCGAGCAGGGACGGATCGGCGAACAGGAACGTATCCAGGCGGCGCTGGTCCACGCCACCGAGGATACCGTGCAGTTGAAGGCCACCATCCAGGCGTTGCGCGACACCCTCGAACAGACCAAAATCGGCGAACAGGAGCGGGTCCAGGCCGCCGTCCAGCATGCCAATGAGGAGATCGTGCAATTGAAGGCGACGGTCAACGCGCTCCGCGATGAGATGGAAAATCAGCGGGCCGGCGAGGCGGAGCGCGCCCAGAAGGCGCTGGTGACGGCCAAGGCCGAGATCACCCAGCTGCGCGAGATGGTCGACGCGCTGCGGGGACAGATGGACGAGCAGCGGCAGCGGGCGCAGGACCAGGCCAACCAGGTGAAGGTGCTGTCCGACCGGGAAGTCGTCCATCTGCGCGAAACCATCGGCGAGCTGCGCCTGAAGCTGGAGGGCCAGCATGCTTGATGTGCATGACGAACCGCGCACCACCGGCCGCGGCAACCGCCGGCGGTCGGCGAAAATGGCGGAGCTGCTGCTGGATGTGACCAATCAGCTGGCGCGCGCCAACAACCTCAACGACGCCCTGCGCATCATGCGCGACATCGCCACTCAGACCATCGGCACCGAACGGGGATCGGTGTTTCTCAACGATCCCTCGACCAACGAACTGTATTCCCGCATCAGCGGGCGCTTCGCCCGCGAAATCCGTCTGCTCAATTCCATCGGCGTTGCCGGCTCGGTGTTCGAATCGGGCAAGGGGGCGATCATCGTCGACGCCTATGCCGACGATCGTTTCAACCCGCAGATCGACCAGCAGACCGGGTTCAAGACCAGATCGATCCTCTGCGCGCCGCTCAGGACCATGAAAGGCGATGTGATCGGTGTCGCCCAGCTGTTGAACAAGGTCGAAGGCACCTTCAGCGAGGCCGATCTGGCCCTGCTCGAGGCCATCATTTCGCAGGCCTCGGTGTCGCTGGAAAGCTTCCGCACCATCGAGAACATCGAGCGCACCCGCCAGCAGGAACTGGATTTCCTGGCGGTGGTTTCGGAGATCAGTTCGGAACTGCAGCTGGGTCCGTTGTTGCAGAAGATCATGTCGGCCATCACCCGCATGCTCGACGCCGACCGTTCGACCCTGTTCATCAACAATGAAAAGACCAACGAACTCTATACCGAAGTGGGCCAGGGGCTGGGCGCGACCAGCATCCGCCTGCCCAATCATTTGGGCATCGCCGGCGCGGTCTTCACCTCCGGGCAAAGCGTCAACATTCCTCACGCTTATGCCGATCTGCGGTTCAATCCGGCTTTCGACCGCAAGACCGGGTTCTTCACCCGCTCGATCCTCTGCGTACCGGTGACCAACAAGGTCGGCAAGGTGATCGGCGTTACCCAGGTGCTGAACAAGCGCGGCGGCACTTTTTCGGCCGACGACGAGGCGCGGCTGAAGGCCTTCACCTCGCAGATCTCCATCGGCCTGGAAAACGCCAAGCTGTTCGACGATGTGCAGAGCATCAAGAACTACAACGAGAGCATCCTCGAATCGATGACCAACGGCGTCATCACCCTGAACGAGGACGGCAAGATCGTTACCTGCAACGCCGCCGGCCGGCGCATCTTCAAGGTCCGCACCGAAGGCATCGTCGGCAAGACGGCTGCCGAATTCTTCACCGAGGAGAATGCCTGGCTGGTGGAGAAGATCAAGGCGGTGGAGGAAAGCAACGTCAATGACGTGGCGGTGGACGCCAAGCTGGTGGTGCTGGAGGAAAGTCTGTCGGTCAACGTCACCGTCATGCCGCTGAAAAGCGGCGGCGACAAGAAGCTGGGCTCGCTGGTGATGGTCGAGGACATCTCCAACGAAAAGCGCATGAAGTCCACCATGTCGCGCTATATGGACCCCACCCTGGCCGACCAGTTGCTGGCCTCGGGCGCCGATTTCCTCGGCGGCCAGTCGGTGGAGGCGACCATCCTGTTCTCCGATGTGCGCAGCTTCACCACCCTGTCCGAGGAGTTGGGGGCGCAGGGCATCATCAGCCTGCTCAACGAATATTTCACCTTGATGGTCGACTGCATTACCGATGAGGAAGGGATGCTCGACAAGTTCATCGGCGACGCCATCATGGCGGTGTTCGGCACCGCCCGGCGCCATGAGGACGACGAGGACCGGGCGGTGCGCGCCGCCATCTCGATGATGAACCAGCTGAACGATTTCAACCATCGGCGGGTGGTGGACGGCAAGCGCCCGATCGATATCGGCGTCGGCCTGAACACCGACGTGGTGGTGTCGGGCAATATCGGTTCGCCCAAGCGCCAGGACTATACGGTGATCGGCGACGGCGTGAACCTTGCCTCGCGGCTCGAATCGGCGACCAAGCAGTATGGCGC
>Ga0208507_1000917_pt1 | contig 17518 bp, 16 predicted proteins | sample CryBogCBH12Aug01_FD_184626 | JGI IMG/M metagenome (GOLD analysis project Ga0208507, IMG submission 184626) | Freshwater microbial communities from Crystal Bog, Wisconsin, USA - CBH12Aug09.1 (SPAdes) (version 2) | ecosystem: Environmental > Aquatic > Freshwater > Lake | place: Crystal Bog... | reverse complement strand
AATTAAGTCCTACCTCGATAAAATCGACATTTGGGACAAGTTGGGGAGAAAAGGTAAATTAAACGAACAGGAGCTTTTTATCTAAAAGCAAATCAACCAAGGGAAAAGCACAAAAACCTTTATTATTGTAAAAGAATTTTGATTCTGTGCGCTTTTTAAGCGTGAGAGTTCCAAGAATCAAGGCAAAAGAAATCACGCGCCCATTCGCGGGCGTTAAAACAAGTCCGATCTGTCCCCCCGGTTAAACCGGGTAAATTTGCGGTTTAATCTGCCGTTAAAACGGCATTCGTGCCGCCGCGATTTGCCGCCGGATTCATCGTTTCCAGCGGGGCAAGCGGCAAGCCGCCGCGTGGGCGGGGCGGTGCCGGTGAATCTGTGGTTTCAGCGACGGATGCCGGGCGTTCCAGTTCCGCTGGCGCGGATTCGTCGGCCAGGGCGGAGAAATTGCCCGCCACAGGTTTGCGGCCCCGCCTGACCAAGCTGCGCGCAGCGGCCATGCCTTCCAGAAATGTTTTATCGCTGGGCACAAGGTGTTCATGAATAGCCCGGTAAACCTGCCGCAAAGTAGCCTTGCTCAAATCGTCGCTGCTGAGCATGGCGCGGACTTCATCCGCCAAGTCGCCAACGGCGGAAAGATCGCGTTTGCTCAAAAGTGCGTAGCCGACAATCAGCGAAACCATTTGCTCATTCGCATTTTTGAAAACATTTTGCACCACGGCGCGGATGTGGGCTTCCGTGTTCCATTCAGGCAATTTTACCCAGCGTTTTACGCGCCGCCGAAACTGGCGGTAGTTCCATTCCACCTGATCGGCGGCGCGCGTCATGCAAACAATGAATTGGGGGGTTGTAACTAAGGCCAAACCGACGCCGCGATTGACAATGGCGGTGTCTATCCAGTCAATCAACTCCGGCCGTGAAGACATGCGCCGGCTTTGCGAAAACATGAAGTGCGCTTCGTCAATCACGAGTAATATTTTTGAGCGCTTCAGTACGTCCTCGATACGTGTCTGCATTTCCGGTGCGGTGCGCGTGTAGCTGGAGGCGATGCCCAGCGCGCGGGCGATTTCACGAAAGGCTGTCGTCTTGCTGGTGATGCCTTTGAGGCTGACAAAGCGCGCGGTGCCAAGATGCCCTGCACACCAGGCTTTGACGGCTTCCGTTTTGCCGCGCCCCTCCAGGCCATCCAGCAAAACCATTCCGTGCGTTGCGAGCGCGAAATCCAAAGTTTCCCAAATTTTTTTGCCGATGGCCGTCAGTTGAAAATTTTCCCGCACGCGGGCTTCGTAACGCGCCTTGTATTCAAACAGCGCACCAATGATGTCGCGAAAATATATCAGGTTCGCAGTTTTGAAATCATCCTTGGAAAGCTCCGGGTTTTCCTCGATGGCTTTTTCTGATTCTATATCAGAAACGTCTATCTCCGCACCCGGTTCCGAAAAACAAATTCGCGGGTTGATGCACAGGTCAACCAGAAATTCCTCGAGGGATTGAATATGCCGCCGGTAGGATGACGGCATATTTTCCCGGCGCGACAGGGCGGCCTCCCGACAACGCTGGATTAGCTGCGCGCCCGTTTTCGTTGGTGTCGGTTCATCATCAAGCAAACAGTCCCGAATATTCAAATCCATTTCGACACTTGAAACTAATTCACCAGGATAATTTTTTTCTAGCTTGATACCCGCCTTGTGCATTTGCGGCGTGCCAAGACGATCCGGAAACATTTCTACCAATTCCCTCGCGACGCGTTTTAGACCACCTTCCGCCAGACTCATCCCTTGCAAAAACCAAAGAAAATTGCGCTTGCGGGCGCTGGGAATGACGGCCGCCCGCGCTGCTGCCGCCACGCCGTTGACGCCATGTAGCTCGGCAAATTCCGGGCTGCTCATGTAGCGATTCTGCGACAACGGGCCGGCCGTATTTTTATGGCGAGTGCTCATGTTTCGTTTTCTTCAAAGGTTGGGATCTCATCCGCCGCCGCGCGTGATCCATCGCGCATCAGTTCCAAGGCGCGGCGGCTTTGATCGTCATCGTCCACCAGCACGGCAGGAATGGCCATCTGCCGGGCTTTGGATTTGTTGGCGGTTTTTTGCCGGCGCTGGGCGGTGATGGCCGCGCGCTGCTCTTGCATTTGTTCGGCGCTATTTTCAATTCTGGAATTTAGGATCGTGCGGCGCGTAAGGTTATCGGTGACGCCGCCTAGCGCGTCCGTTTCGCCGCGAATTTTGGCGAGTAAATCCCGGCGCGGGTTGCCAAATTCACCCGCCAAATCTTTTAGCTCGGTGTCCACCGCGCGCATGTGCGATCCGATTTTCCCAAGCTCAGCGGCAAGCACACTGCTGCCGGAAGCAATCCGGGATTCATCCGCCGAAGGCTGCCGGCAGGTTTCAACCGTGAACGTGTGGCGATGGTCAAGACTCATAAAAGTAACCATTGAATCGTCCCGCCGATCCACCAGCGCCCAATACTCTTCGCCAACGTGCTGCGGCAGCTCGCCGCCACGCACTTGGATTTTCCGGCCGTAGTGGCGGAAGCCGACGCCGCCGGCCCCGACAGTGACGCGGTAACGCTCATTTGCCAGCATCCAATGGAGCCGGTTATCGAAACAGATCGGCGGATCGTTCGCGTCTTTCAATGCCTCAAACGCTTCATTGGGTGAGAGTCCGCGCAAGTGGCCAAATTGCGGTGCGGCATTCCAGGCTTCGATCATCTGGTGCATGACGCGGATAAATTCTTCAAACGTGTAGCGGAATTTTGTGGCGTCCACCTTGCCGGAATTTATCAGCCGCTGTTCTTTCTTAAAATCGTCGGAAGCATCGAGCATTTGCAGCCGGCCAGCGTAGCCGGGGTGGCGCTCCATCTGCCGTTGAAACAAGTCGAAGGATTTTTCCAACTCACCCTTGCTCGTCGGACTCATCTTGTCGAAGTGATGAAGCGTGCAACCGTATTGCGCTAGGCCGGCAACAATCGTGCGGCCTTGATCGTCAACCTTGCCATTCACATTCAGGGATTTTCCGAAAACAAATCCATTTTCGACATACAGCTTGCGCGGGACATTATGCCGGCGGAAGCCGTCCAAGATGGCCTCGCAAACCAGTTCCGCCGTGGGGGCTTTGTCGTTGGAGATTGCCCAGCCAACCCACTTGCGGCTGGCAAAATCCATCACGGTGATAATTTGCGGCTGAATCAGCGAAACGGTTCTGTCTGGATTTCTAAAGGCCACGACTACGTTACTGGTCCAATCATCAACGGCCCAGCGCGCCATCGTGTGAATGCCATCGGCATTGCGCGTGACGCCGCCAACCATTTTGCGCAGCTTGCGCCGGCCTTTCACGCGCGCATGGAGCGCGTCCACCTTTTCCCGGTTCACGAGCTGGTAAAAGGCTCGGGGGGTTTTGCGCGAGCGCGGATGGCGCTGGCGGGTATATTCAGAGAGCAGCGGATACTCTTCGCGCCAGGCTGCATCAATCCGCCCACCATTTTTTAGAACCGCCGAATGGCGGACACGGCGGAGATCTTTGGACGGATACTCTGGGCGGTCGCCGTTGGCGCTGCGGCCATCCGCCAGAGAATCAGGGTTGTCACGCTGCCATTGATCCAGCTTGCGCTCGAAGGCCATGCGCAGCGCATTGCGCGTCGGGGCCAGGAATTTCGCGCGGGCGAAAAGAAACTGCCGGACGTGGCGCGCGGCGATTTTATCCGGTTGGCCGGCGCTAACCAGCGAATTATATTTGCCCAATGCCAGCACCCAAAGGCCGATGCGCTCCGGTTCGCTTGGATTGTGCGGATTTTCACACGCAGCGATATATTGATCCAACTCCTCAAAATCATCTGCCAGCGCCGCCGCCACGACATCCGGCGGCAAAGATTTTTTCTTCAGGCGTTCGGGCAGATAAATTTCAAGCCGGTTCCATTCCTCAAAACCATTGTCGCGCTGGATTGTTCGCGTGAATAATTCACGCCAGTAGCGGGCGGTTATGCCGTTGCCGAAAATGCGGCGATAATCTTCCACGCCGTGCGCCTCCAGTTCCGCCGCCGAAAGATTGGCGTCATGCTGGCGAATCAGCCAAGGCCGCAACGCATCACGCAGCCGGGTTGCAATTTTGAGATCGTCACTCAAAATTTTCTCCAAGGCAACCGGCGGCTGCCAGCGTTCGCGCGGAGCTGACAACAAGGCTTCCGCGCCGCGATAGTTTTGACGCCGGGCTTCATCCTCGATCCGCACGCGCAAACTTTCCGGCAACTGATTCAGCGTCCACGCCGCCGTTTCGTTTCCTCTCACTATTTGCACTGCCGCCGGCGCGACGGCGCGCAGATGCCATTGCACCGCCTGGCGCTTCATGCCCAGCGCGGCGGCGATCTGTGCGGCAGTGAATGTATTTTCCGGTTTCAACATATCCCTTGGCGTTTAGCCGCTGCTGTGATAATTGCTGGAGTTTCTAATTTGCTGTTCCAGCTCCCCCCATTTTCTTTCAAGGGAGTTCCACGCGGCGAGCGAATCCTTGGTGACGTTGTGAATATGATCCAGCACGGTGTTTTTTTGCTGCTCATTCAAATGCAACGCCGCGATCAAACCGTTAATGTCAACTGCGGCCCCTAGCGGCCTGAATGCACCTTCCGCCGCGCGATAAGATGTGTCTGACGGCGGGAGCGGTTCGGCGGCGGCGCGGGGCGGCGGCGCAAAAGGGTTGACAGGGGGCGCTACGCCAGATTTTACCGCTTCAGTTCTATCCTTGATGCCTGTGACCGTGGCGTTGTTTTGTTCGCGCGCCTGGGCCTCGGCCTTCATGGTGTCCAACTCTTGCTGGAGCTTGTCGAGTTGCGCGGATTTTTCGTCGAGCAAATGTTTTTGCCGTTCCAGTTCGTGCTTCGCCAGTGCCGCGTCATGCTCACGTTTGGCCAGCAAATCATTCAGCTTTTTTTCGTCGCGCTCGGCGGTCTTGGACAGTTTTTCGCCGGACTCATAACTGGCAAGGTCGGCGTCACTGGTGCCGAGTCCGCCAACCCCGTAATCAAACATCCGGGCAATTTTCCACATATCCCCCGCGCTGGGTTGCTGCGCGACTTTCTCCGTTGGATCAAATTGCAGGTTCCTTAAATAGTGACCCATTGCGGCCAGTCCGACATTGCCGGACGCGTCGCCGCTAATCCTGGCATACATTTCACGGATTTGATCGGCGGTTTCCTGTGAAACGTCGCTTTCCTTTTTCAGCTTTTCCCCCGTCTCTTTGTCCGTGCCGGTTTTGGAAATCTCCATTTTGACGTGCGCAACATCGGCGTCCGCCTTCGCCGATATTTTTTCAGCATAGGATTCGCCGATCTCCGCCACCGCTTTTTGTTTGGCCACAATGGCGGCAGTGCGCTGCTTAGTGTCTATTCCCTTGGCATCCGTTTCGGCGGCGAGTTCCAGCCGCCGTTTTTCGTATGCCTCATCAAGCTGAAGTTTTGCTATCAGCGCCTGTTGATGCGTGATAGTCCCTTTTTTCTCCATCTCCTCGATGGATGCCTCGCCAAGTTTTTTTTGGGCGTCGTTGATTTGCTGCTGGGCGGTCTCGTAACTTTTGGCCGCGCGCAGTGCGCGATCCGCCGCGCCCCTGGTCGGGTCGTTTTCATCCTGCTGTTTTTCCGCCAGGCCGAGCCGATAAATCTCTTGGGCGGTGGCGGCATCTTCCCAGGCTTTCGCCACGCCCCGGATGGCGGCGGCATCATATTTTTCGTCTAACAGGGTGGCGAGTTCCTCATCGGCGCGCTTGGCGCTTTTGGCCATCTCCTCGAAATCCCTCATCAAAATTTCCACCACGGCGACAACTGCAATCAATGACATCTCCGCCGCATTCCCGGCATGACCTACCATCTTCAATGCCTCGCCCGCGCCGGGCAAGACTCGGTTGAGCATACCCGCCAGATGGTGCATTTCGCGTCCGTGAATGTTAAATCCGTGGACACCCTCACCGCCTTTCCCGGCGGCCTCGCCGACACCCTTTGCCGCCTCGCCGGTTTTCGCCAGAATTTTTTCCGCCTCTTCCGCTGACACCGTGATGACGCCCATTTCTTTGGCGAGTGCGGAGACACCTTCCTTCGATTCATCAAGCAGCGTATTCGCGGCCTGGACATCTTCCTTGCCGGCGACGCCCATGTCTATGAGCAGCTTCAGTATTTTGTCGGAATCAGCCATATACTAAATTGTTTGGGTTGTGATGGGGGCGAGATTTTGGGTGATTTTTACCGCCATTGCAAAAAACGGGTTCCCGGCCGGGCGTTGGTGCCAAAGCGACACGCAATATAATGTGTTTAAAACCCGTTTAATCGCCTCGCCAGCGCGCCGGAATAAAAATCCGCCACTCTGGGGCATCAGCACGCGGCGGGCGCGGCGGACGCGAAATTGAATATGTCGGATTCGCTTCACTTTTCGGCCTCCTTTGGTTGGCCAACCCACCGGCGGGAAAGAAATGCTGCCAACGGGGCGCGTGGGATGGTCAAAACACGGCAGCTTGATACTTTGCCCTGGCATTCTACCCCAATACGTTTGACCGTTGGCCGACTGACTAGGAACCATTGCCCGATTTCGCTGCCACTGAATGTCCCTCGCGACACCGGCAATATCTTTGCGATAACCTCCGGTAGCGGCATGCCCGCAAAACCAGAGGGATTCACCACTTCATGAACCCAAAATCGCAGATGGCGAATTCCGTTTTCTTTTCGTCCAAGGTCAAATACGTAAAAAAATTTTCCCTCGTCCACTAATTCTTTCACCTTATCGGCGGTGAGGCCACGCAGGGCACGCACGCCATTCACGTCCAAAAATACCGTCCGGGCACTAATATCCGGTCGGGCTGGCTGGGTGAAATGGTTGGGCGTCATAGTCAAATGTCAGGCGGCACGGGTTGCATCTTTGTGCCGGCACGGCGTCCGGGCCGCTAACCGGCGGTTGATGCTGCCGGCTGCTTGCGCCCGCAGCCGGAGTAATTCCTCCAGGGCGGCACAAAAGACTTTCATCTGCTTTTGCATCAAACGAAATTCCGTGGCGGGAAAATAATGATAGACCCGATCCAGCGAAATCTTTTGACCCACGACGGCCGGCCCACAGTTCATAGCAAACTGGCGCCACGCCGCCGCCAAGGTTGCCAGCGGCCGGTCCCCGCAAAATTGAACGAACCGCATCATCACCGGCGCGGGAACGGATGAAGGCCGAACAAAATAATTCAATTTGAACGCCGCCGGCACTTCCCCGCCACGCCGCCAACCATCCCAGACGCGGCGCAATGTCTTCGGTGACAACGCCAGCCGGCGCGACGCATCGCAACGGTAAGGCCGGCCATTCAGGGCGCGCGCCACGCGGTGGATCGTCCTCTGGATTGGTTTGCCGGAAGCAATGCCGGCGCGGATGCGTTCGCAGGCACGTTGCAATTTATTCGCGCGTTCCATTTGCCAGGCGGGAAGCTGATTTGAAGATTGTCCAGGTGTCTTCATGGCAGGAAATCAAGGCGGCAGGACGAAGGTTGTTCGTCCTGCCGTTGTGCAGGGAACAAGCCCTGGACGGCTCGCCCTCCGTGTCCGCCAGTTAAGGCGAAAGTGATTTCGTCTGGGAAAAATGAAGTTGCGCGCCGCTGCAAGCGCGCAACCAGCCAATGATTGAAAGTCCGCCACGGGTGCCGAATTCGACACACCCGCCAGGCGGTAAAAAACATCGTTGGCTGAAAGTAAATTCATGTTGCCAGATTGTTTCGCAATTCAGGTTCCTGCGCGCAGGCTTCATCCAGCGTGAGTTTTCCCGCCGCCAGCCCAGCGAGCGCCGGGCGACGATTCAAGACGGAATTCCAGCCCTGAATGAAGGTGGTTTTCTGCGTTGCGGCCTCGGCGGTCGCCAAATCGTTGAACAGCCTCGCCGCCTTTTGCCTGATTATCTGCGGATCGGTTTCAGCTTGGCGGTTGGAAATCCGTTCGGCGGCAGAAAGCGTCCGGTTGAAAATGTGCGGCAGATTTTCCCGCACGAAATTCCAGCCAAACGAAAAATCTTTGCCGCATTCAGCCTTGATGCGGTTGGCCAGCATCCCGACTTGTTCCACGGCGGATGCTTCAGCCATCGCGGCGGTTTTAACTTGCCCAAAAGCCGCATTGTAAATTTCGGGATACTGCTGACGGGCCATTGCCCAGGCAGCGTTAAAATCCATCGCCACGCGGGCATTTCGTCCGGCAATATCTTGAATATTTTTGACCGCCAGAAACCACTTTTCCAAGGCCGGCAAGGAAAGTTCTGCGGTTTCGTCACCCAGCATCGCCGAGCTGGAGGAATCCCGGTTGGTGATTGCCATTCCCCCCTTGTTATTCGGATCGTTGGTGAGTGAAAGCCCGTCCAGCCGCAACGGTCGCACCCGCTTTGGCGACTTGCCGGGATTCAAAACTTCGCAATCATTCGGGTCATATTCCGTGCTGAAAAAACGATAATCGCCGCCATCAATCGCCGGCTGGCCGGTGTTTGTCCATGCGATCTGCCCAAAGGGAACGCCATTGCGATCCTGCAAGCGCATCAGCCAGCCGTAAGCAACGGTTTCTTTGTCGGCATCATGGCGGAAATGTTCATGGTCGATCAGCATCCCAGGGAAAGGCCGGCCTTGCTCGGCCTCGTAATCATCCGCCTCTTGGTTGAACCGGGCCACGATGCTGGCCACGGCCTTGGCATCAATCACCTGCACGATGCCGGCTTCGGCGTTCGGATGCTCGCCGGGGACTTCGATCTGATACCAGCCATCGGCGGGATGCTGAAATTCGCGGTTGAGGATGATTGATCTCATGACTTGACGATTATTCTGGCCGATGTAGGTTGAAACCAATCCGGCAAGCCGCCAGCAGCGGCCAGGGCTTGCAGGACCAGCTCGGAAGGCTGCTCTTCTGTTTGGCTGTTTTTGATTTCAGGTTCATTTTGGGTGAAGCGTTTTGGACGTAGAGATTGGGACGCAAGCATCAATCGTCACCCGCTTTTCAAAGCGTTTTTTCAATTTCTGTGGCGCGCTCCCACACCTGCAAAATCGTTTGGACGTAATCAATGGAATTCGGCGGGTTGCTCTGAATCGTGAGGTTCCAGCCGATGGCCTCCACCGACCGCACCAAGTCAGATTTGGCAATGGCCGAATCCAGCGCGTCTTTGTCGGAATAAATCCCGGCGACGGCGATTTTGACCTTTTCCTTGGCGGCTTCGCGCAGTGCGTTCAACTTGGGGCGCAACGTTTCGGTGATGAATTCCGAACCCGCTCTCACCAAGGCGGCGCGGGCGGTTTCAAGCTGATTATCCCGCGCCGCAATGCGGGCGGGAAACAAGCGAGCCAACACTTGCAGGCGCGCGATTTCTTGCAGCGCGGCCTTGTCTTTCAGGTCGCAACCGGCCTCCAGCTCGGCCAGTTCCGTTGCCGAGCGGATTTTCAAGTCTTCCAGTTCGCCGATTTCGGCGCGGAGGTTCAAATAGGTTTCAAGTGCGGATTTTAGAGTCGCGGGTTTCATGGTGTGGATTTTATTTTGGGTTGCGGTTGGATCGTTCACGCCGCCAAGCACGATAGCGGGCGGTCAGTTTTGCGCTGGCGCGTTCTTTGGTGCAAATCACTCGATATAGGTGCGAATAATTCACGCCAAGCGCGGCGGCGGCGGCTAGCATTCCAGGCCGGCGGCGATAACCACGCTTGTTTGGCGCAAGTTTCATTTTCAGTATTTTTGCACACGTTTGTGCAATATGTCAATAACCTTTTGCCGGCAATTAAATCTGCTAGAATTTCGCCGTGCCAAGAAACCGTGGCAAAATGAACGACTGGGAACGGGCGATCTGTTCTCGCGTTAAGACCGTTCGAGAATCAGTCGAATGGTCGCAAGCCACCTTTGCCCGGCAACTTGGCATCAGCAGAAACCAGCTTGCCAGTATTGAGTGCGGACGAACTCCGGTTAGATATGAAATCGCTTGGAAACTGCGGCGTTCCTTTGAAATAAGTTTGCGCTGGCTTGAGGAGGGCTTCGGTTTTGCCGACAAGCCGGAAAACGACAATCTACCAGTGCCGCACGCGACGGGGCTTCCAAAACGCGCCTTGTTAAGCACTGTTGCTCAAAAGTTCTATGGTGATGAAAACCTTGTTTCTATTGGCCCAAATAAAGATTCAGAAAAGGGAAAAATTGAATATGACCCCAACAGCACAGAAGATTTATTCCGGGCAGTGACAGAGTGTCTGGAAGGGAGAGAGGCAGCGACTGGCATTGAAGACATCGGCAACCGGGCGTTGCTCGAATCCCAAATCAAAATCATGCTTGAAAGCTGGATGGCCAGAGTTCCAGTTGGCCATGCCTATGAGTTCACCGAAAAGCTGACCCAATTTGCGGAACAATTTATCCACTCTTTTCCAGCCGAAGCCCTCAAAATAATAGACCAGCGCAGTGAAAAAATCATGTGGGAACGGATAAAGAACGCAAACGCCAAAAGAGTATTGGTCGCTGCTGATTTGGGAAAAACTCTAACCGAGTCAAAAAAAGATTTGACTAATGTTGTCCTTTCGGTCAACATTCAGGGCGTGAAAGAGCAACTGCCGGCACTGCGGAAACGCCTTAATGAAGCAACGCGCGAGCGTGGAACAAAAACCACTCTGGCGAAATTCATGGGCGTTAAGCTGCCGACAATTTCACGCTGGCTATCTGGCGAAAAAGAGCCGGGTGGCGAAACCACGCTTCAGTTGCTCAAATGGGTCGAGCAGCAAGAGCGTCAAAAATAAAAAGCCCTGGCAGTGTCATTACCACCGCCAGAGCCGAAAGACCCGAACCATGAAACACAGTTATGAGAAACACAATTCGAGTCCGTAGAAACGGTGCCACAAAGCCCGCTTCCACTCAAACGAAAACCTCCCGCCGCACTGTCCCTAAAAAGTCCGGCCCGGCAGACAAGTCCGTTGCGCTGGTTTTGTTAAGCAACGAAGACGATTCAACCATCAGCAATGGCATTGATCTAACGGGTGCCGAATTTGCGGCCATCCAAAAAGATGCCGCCCTGCGCGGCGAAACGTTGGATGCCTGGCTCGTCCGCACCTTTGAAGCCACGCCGGCATTGCGCAACCTCAAAACCAAAACGCCCGGCGAGCTGGCGACGGCGCTCGCAAAAAATCAACCGCCCGCGCAACCTCCAGAGGATAAAGTCTGGCTGACTATCGTAGGCAAGAAGGACGAATTTCCATCGGTTCAAGTGGAATTGACGCCGGCACAACTCGCACTTATCCAGCAGCAAGCCGGAAAAAAGGGCTTGTCCCTAGACGCGTTGCTCACCCGGTTGTTGTTGCGGATGCTAAATAACTTGGACTATTCCTTTCAGGAATTGGAGTCGGCCTGTTATCAATCAAATGCCCTTGTGGATTTGATGTCATTGGCAATGATGGCAGAGTCTCATCCGGATTGGAGAGGGCCGACCGGAGTGGGACTTGTGGAATTAACCCACAACACGCAATCCCGCCTTGCCGCCGCATTCGCCAAAACGGATGCGGCTTGGAGCCATAGCGCGATTATTCCCGGAGGTGCGAAGTGAGTGCCAAGAAAATTCCGAACGCGCCGGCCGGCCAGCAAATCTTGTTTAGTGCTGATACATCGGCAAAGCTTGCCAAACTATCCAAGGCTGAGCAACGCCAGATGGCCGCGCAGTTAGAGTTGGAAGCAGCGCTGATCCGGAAGCGGTTGGACGGCAACAAAGTCACCAAGGCCAAAGCCAAAGCCGCGCCGATGCCAATGGAATATGCTGGCGATATGATTCAGGCCAACATTTGGTATAAAATCGGCTTGACCAAAGCGGAGGCTCCGATGCTCAAAACCATTGGCCAGCGAATTTTTAACCAGCCGGTAAAACAGGCGTGTGTTTTACGGACGTTGCTGCTGTCAGCACTGGCACATTACGACAAGCTTGAACCGATGATGTTCCGTGATGTTGAGTATTCGCAAGCGGAAGGCTTTTGGATGACAGAGCATTATTTGCATGGGGTGATCGTCGGCCAGCACGCGAAGATTGCGGAGCGGAAAGGGAAGGCAAAAAAATGAGCGCTGCCGAATCAATCGCCTGGCTGGAAGCGGCCATCAAACACGAGCTGGCGGTCGCGTCTTCGTGGTCGCTGGCCGGCTGGCCGGACTGTGCCAATAGTTATCGCCGCAACGCGGCCAAGGCCATGCGCATCTTGAAGCGCGTGCGGGAGGCCGTGCGATGAATCTGTCCGCCGATCTTCTTGCCGCGCCGGGGAAAACCCTTTTCATGGCCGCTGCCGATCCGCACGCCGTGCTGGTGTCACGCACCGGAAACAAAATGCGCCGCCGCACGCTGAAATTTCCCGACGCGCACGCCGCGCTGGATTGGTGTTTGCAGCGGTCGGCCATTTTCGTTTTGCTGCCGCGATCCAGCGACAACAATTTGAACTGACAACCACAACCGCGTCGGCCAAGGGCATCCGTGGCCGGCGCAAAACCTAAATCGAAATATGAGCTACGAAAGCACAGAAGACCGCATCGAAAGAATGGAAAATAAAACCGCCGAACTTATCTCAATCCTGCGCGGCATGGTTGGACAAATGAAGGCCATGAACACGGATAACTTGGCGTATCTGGAATTATTTTTGGCCCAATACCAACAAAGCCTCATTCACCATAAGGTTCTTTCCCTTTTGCTCACCGGCCATATTGATAAAGAGAAGTTGAATCAAATCCTGGCGGATGTTGCGCGGGCGGAAACCCAAATGGATTTTATTCAGGCCTCGATTGCCCGCCGGCGCGCTGCCGCGAACAATGCCTCGCCGAATTCCGACTCACCGCCAGCAGCGCAAGGTTGACGCACAATTAGCCAGGGGCAGATTGATTCAGCCGGCCAGATAGAATTCTGGCCGGCTTTTATATTGAACGTCCAACACGCCGCTGCGTCCAACCACTGACTGACTTACCGGGAGTTTTTCGGCGGCGGCGACGGCAAACCGCTTGAAAAATTTTCATCATCAGCGGGGCGGATGGCGTTGGCGAGCTTTTTGATTTTATCGGCGCGGCTCATAATTTGACTTTCGGGCTTTCGGGGAATAATCTTTGGATGACCGCAGGAGGCACGTCGTGAGACGCGCCTAGCAGCCTCGAAGGTGTTTCCGAGACCCTGTTACGCAGGTTTTTCGGATTTACACGCGAGACTCCCAAGATTGCGTCTGGGCCGGCGGTCTTTAATTTTTGCTGGAACTGCTCTTCTGAAATGGTGTGGGCCGAGCGCACCCGGTAAAATTTGGATGGTGGATCCGGGGATCGTGCTCGACACCATCGCGGCGGAAACCGGCGACCAACAGCGGCTCGGCTACGCCTGGCCCGAAGAAACGCGTCTGGTGGCAGTATCCTGATCGCGCGCCGGAGTCTGCCGACAAAGCGATTTACGCAGCCGGGAAAATTCTGGAACTGTTGCGAGATAAGAAAGTAAATCCGCCACGCTACTAAAGATTCGGACTTCAAAAACGGCGTTTAATCAGGGTTTAAGCCCTTGCACCCTACCGCTGAAAAAGCGCACAAACCCCTTGCACCTTGCACCCCATTTTGAGTGTCGTTGATTCTGTGCGCTTTGGGGGTGCAAGGGGCTGTTTATTGGCTTTTTGAAATGTTTTCCAAGCCCGGCGCGCGCAAATTTCGGTGGTGTGCGCTTTTGGGGTGCAAGGGCTTTTTTCAGTCGTAAATGCTTGATTTTCGGCCTTGTTCGGTCACTTTCGGCCTTTTTCGGTATTCCGCACAACATCGCCGAGACTCATCAAACCATTGACTTTTAAGAGTGGTGCACCCATCAGGAGTTGAACCTGAAACCTGCTGATCCGTAGTCAGCCGCTCTATCCAATTGAGCTATGGGTGCAGCCGATGTTACCAAGGGCTTACAACGACAGAATGGATTTCAAAGCACCACACCACACTTTTTTGCTGCGTTGCTAAAACAAGTCATTGCCGCGACGGCAAAACTCGTTAAGTCAGTTTTAACTAACCCACCATGTCATCGGCCGATCAGACTATCAGAAAAGCTGAAGCGACTGCAAGCGGAGAATTCACCGATAATGGAAGTACTACCAGCTGTTTTGCGCCCAGTTGGTTCTTGAGCGGCGGAATTTCTTCTTTCATAAACCGCCAAAAACCCGGTGAAAATTTTCCGCCACCTGCGCGGTCAGCGCGGTGAGCGGTTCGCCTCGCAATTCCGCCAGACCGGCATACACCGCCACGATATTGGCCGGATGATTCAGCGGCTGCTCATCGGCGGCGGCAAGCAGATGTAAATCTTTCTCGACCGGCAAAGACTGATCCGGTGCGTCAGTTTCTACCAGCAGTCGGTCGGTGGGAACCAACCTAAAACTTTCACGCTGTTTCCACTTTCGTTCCTGCAAAAAATAACCGGGAAAACTGAAATACGCGCCCAGCTTGGCGAACGCCGGAATCATCTCCGCCGGCCCGCCAAAACTGTGCAGGACCAACCCGCGAGCCGGACGCGGATTATTTTGGAGCAGTTCCAACATGCGTCCCCACGCCCGCAAACAATGGAGGCTCGCCGGCAAATTTCTTTCGGCCGCAAGACGAAGCTGTGCGAGGAAAACTTCCTCCTGACCGGCGTAAGGCAAATCCGGCTTCCAGCGGTCGAGACCGATTTCGCCAACCGCCGCCGGCGTTTTATCCAAATAAAATTCCAAATTCTTCAGCCAATCCGGGGTGCGTTCGTGGAGATACCACGGATGATAACCAAAGCTCGGCAACACCGTTTTGTTTTCCCGCGCCAGTTGCAAAACCTGTGGCCAATCTTCCTCGCACGCTCCATTCGCCACCATGCGGACGACACCCGCGTGTTCGCAGGCAGCGAGCAATTCCGTTTGCCTACCGGCAAAGCGCGCGTCCTGCAAATGATTGTGCGCGTCGAAATATTTTAATTTTTTCGTCACCGCCGCGGCGGGTGCGTCGCCGGCGCAGACCGTTGCCGCAGTCAGGTTAGCAACCGCAAATTCGCGGATGCGCTCCCAGACTTTGGCGAGCGCGTTGCGACGGTTCGGCGTGAGATGCTGCGTGATCCCGAGCGGCGCGAGAAATTCCGGACCGTGTGCGAGAATTTCCGCCGGCGCGTGGCCGCTGTAAAACTCGCACAACAGACCGGCAATGGCCTTGACGATCAGGGAATCCGAATCACAAGTGAAGCCGCAAGTGCCGGCGCGAAATTCCGAAACCAACCACAATTTCGCGAGGCAGCCAGGAAGCAAGTTCTCTTCAATCCGCAATGCCGGCGACAGCGGCGCGATTTTTTTGGCGCGTTCCACAAGCCGCGCAAAACGGTCCTGACCGCTTTGCAGCGAGAATAATTCTGCCGTGAGTTGCTGTTGTTTTTCCGCGAGGTTCATGGCGCGGAACCCGCTTCAATCCGTATGCGGCGGCGGCTCGTCGCTGGGGGCCGGCGGCGCGGCGGCGGCCGGTTCCACCGGGGCGGGCGCGGAACGGGGTTCCTCGACGCGCGGATGATTTTCCGAACGTTCGCGCGGCGGCTGTTCGCGCTGTGGCGCGGGCGCGGAATAATGTTGGCGCGGCTCGTCGCGACGGGATGGCTGCGGCGGACGCGGCGCGGAATGCGGCACCTCCCGACGCGGCGGCTGGATGCGGCGCAATGCGCGGCGTAATTCTTCAATCTCCCGCTCGTCGGCCAGCTTCTGGCGCTCGGCCACTTCGACAAGTTCGAGCACTTCGTCCAGATGATCAATCATCTGCTTGAGCGACTCCGCAATTTCCGTGGCGAGTTCCACCGCCTGGCTGACGGCCGAAGTCTCGGCCGGACGAAAATCCGCCGGCTTCACCCACGGTTTGGGGCGCTGCGGTTCCGGCCGGCGGTCGGGACGGCGCTCGCGGTCGCGATCAAATTCCCGGGGCGGCGGACCGGCGCGCGGCGGCTCCGGTGGCGGCGCGGACGCAGTGACGGGAGCTTCAACCACCGCTTCTTCGGCGGCAGGCAACGGGGCTTCCTCGGTCGGCGCGGCGAATTCCGCCGGCTCTTCGGCGTGCGGTTCGCGAAAATCACCGGAAGTATCAGCCTCTGGATCAGCGGCCTCATGCTGCTCCACAACTTCCTCGGCGGGCACGGGAGCCGGAGTGTTTTCCGCCGGCGCTACAGGATTTTCTTCACCGGGACGCGGGGTGCGGGGACGGCCCCGGCCACCACGACGGCCGCGACGGCGGCTGTTGCCGGGACGGCGGGCGGCGGCGGGCAGGTTTAAATTGGATTGTTCGTCTGGCACAAAATTATAGTGTGAGGATGGCGGCTTCGCATGTAAATGCAATGGCGAAGTGTGGTTACTTTTTCACCGGGAGCGTTTTTCTGGAGGTTTAAGGCTCATCAAATTTACGCGCCACCAGCTCCGCGAGTGCGGCTATGGCGGCGGCGGCATCGGGGCCTTTGACGTGGAGAATGATTTTACTGCCGGGTCCGGCGGCGAGCATCATCAGGCCCATGATGCTCTTGCCGTTGATTTTTTCGCCGTCTTTTTCGACAAAAATATCGCCGGTAAAACGGTTCGCCGTTTTGACAAACATCGCGGCGGGCCGGGCGTGAATGCCCGACTTGTTGAGAATCGTGAGCTCCTGAGTCAGGAACCCGGCGTCGTTGGCTTTGGGAGCGCTCATGGGTTGGTCGCGGGAAAGTTAGTCTGCGGCGGTCGTTTCGCCAACGAAAAATTACGCCTCCTCGGCCGGCGGTGCGGGTTTTTCCGCCATCTGCGCGAGCAGGCGCTTGTTCAATTCATCGGCGGCATTGTAGCCGGACTTCCGAAGCTTGGCCTGAAACGCGGCGACTTCGATGAGCCGCGCAATGTCACGACCGGGTCGGACGGGAATGGTAACGTGCGGCACATCCACGCCGAGCACTTTGACAAATTCCTGATCCAGCCCCAGCCGGTCCACGTCCGGCACTTCGCTCCACGCTTTGAGCGTGATGATAAGATCGAGCTTTTTGTTTTTGCGGATGGCTTTGATGCCGAACATGAGTGCGACGTTGATGATGCCGATGCCCCGCACCTCCATGTGATCGCGCGTCAGCTCCGAGCTGGTGCACAACACCTCGCGCCCGTCCATAAGCGTGACCTTGACCACGTCGTCGGCGACGAGGCTGTAGCCGCGTTCGATCAGTGCCAACACGGCCTCACTTTTGCCAATGCCGCTTTCGCCGCGAATGATCACGCCCACGCCGAGAATATCCACCATGCTGCCCAATTCCGAGCCGCGCGGGGCGAACATCGTCTCCAGCGCCAGCGTAGCCAGATTGATAAATTTCATCGTCACCAGCGGCGATTGAAAAACAGGCACGCCCGACTGCGCGGCGGCGGCCAGAAATTCCTTGTCCGGCTTGAGACCGCGGCTGAAAACGACACATGGGATTTTATATGCGAACAAATACGCGTAGCGCGTCTCGCGTTCCTCGCGGCGCAGCGAGCGCAGATAAAAGACTTCCGCGTGGCCCATCACCTGCACACGTTTGTAGGCGAAGTAGCGCGTGAAC
>Ga0208507_1000914_pt1 | contig 17542 bp, 7 predicted proteins | sample CryBogCBH12Aug01_FD_184626 | JGI IMG/M metagenome (GOLD analysis project Ga0208507, IMG submission 184626) | Freshwater microbial communities from Crystal Bog, Wisconsin, USA - CBH12Aug09.1 (SPAdes) (version 2) | ecosystem: Environmental > Aquatic > Freshwater > Lake | place: Crystal Bog... | reverse complement strand
CGGGTAGCGGGCAGGGTGGCGGTGTTGCCGAAGTGGCTGATTTTATGTTGCTGCAAATGATTAACCGTTTTCAGCCGTTGGCGGCGCATCTTGCCCATTCGGCAAGATTGCATCCTGAAGATTTGTTTAGGCTTTGTCTGCAATTGGCCGGCGAGTTGTCCACTTTTTACAGGTTGGGCAAGCGCCCGATGGTTTTTCCTGAGTACCAGCACGATAATTTAAAAGCCAGCTTTGTGCCGCTGATTGAGGAGTTGCGTAGCTTGTTAAGCATGGTGTTGGAGCAAAATGCCATCCAATTGCCGTTGACCCAACCCAGGACGGGGATTTATGTGGCGAGGCGGCCGGATGCGGCCTTGTTGAGTGATGCGATTTTTGTGTTGGCCGCTAAAGCGCAAGTGTCTTCTGATCTGATCCGTTCGCATTTCCCGCCGCAGGTAAAAATTGGCCCTGTGGAGGTGATCCAGCAATTGGTGACATCGGCTTTACCTGGGATTGTGATAACGGCGTTGCCTGTTGTGCCAAGACAAATCCCTTTCCATGCTGGGTTTACCTATTTTGAATTAAATAAACAAACTGAGCTATGGGCAAGGCTGTCCGCTTCGGGTGGGTTTGCTATCCATGTGGGGGGTAGTTTTCCGGAGCTGGAGCTTGAGTTTTGGGCAATTAGAAAAGGTTGAACATAATGAATCCAAATAATCCGAACGGCCCGTTTAACAGTGACAATAATGCTGATGAGGTCACCTCTATCCGTACACCCAGACCCGGAGGGGTGCGGGCAAACTTGCTGGGTGGCGGCCTTAGCGGTCAGTTGCAGGCTGAGGCTTCCCCCATCAGGTCAAATCCGTCACCGGCGGCTGTGACTGGGGCGGTCGGGCTAGCTGCTGCCCCTGATGGGTTTGCTTTGCCGAAAGCTGATTTTCAAAAGAACCGTTTGGTGGCTGAGGCCTTGCCGCTGCTGTCGCTGGCGGGCAGGTTGCGGCAAATGGCGGTCTATCCTGCGATTGATGAATTGCGGCAGCGGCTGTCCGCCGAGATCAGCGGTTTTGAGAACCGTTTGTTGCAAGCCGGAGTCGGTGCTGATCAAGTCCGTGTGGCCAGTTATTTGTTGTGCGCATTTCTGGATGAAACGATAAACAACACGCCTTGGGGGGTGCAAAATGAATGGGGTCAAAAAAGTTTGCTGATCAGTTTTCATCGTGAAGCGTGGGGAGGGGAAAGGTTCTTCGCGCTGCTTGATGGGCAAGTCAAGCAACCGGCACAAAATTTGGATATGATCGAGCTGGCGTATTTGTTCTTGAGTCTGGGCTTTGAGGGTAAATATCGGATTATTGATCACGGTGCTGGCGGTTTGGATAAAATCCGCCTCGAATTGTTCCAGCTTATCCAGCGGGTTAGGGGCGATTTTGAACGGGAGTTGTCGCCTCGCTGGCAAGGTTTACGGGATGTGCGTAATGCCTTGGTGCGTTATGTGCCGTTGTGGGTTGTTGGGGCGGGTCTTGGGCTTTTGTTGTTGTTGGCTTATTTGGGCTTTATGTTCGCGCTCAATGGCGCTTCTGACCAAGTGTTTAGGGATTTGTCATCACTTGCCAAACAACCCGTGGCAATGGCCAGCCCACTGCCAGCCGCTATTGTCAAGCAGCCCATGCCGGAGCGGCGCGAGCGGTTCAAACAGCTATTGTCCACTGAAATCGCCGGAAATATGGTTGAGGTGGTGGACGATAGGTTGCTGCGTGTCCGCGATGCCTTTCCTTCGGGCAGTGATCAAATAAAACCGGAATATATCCCCATGTTAAAAAAAATCGCGGCGGAGTTGGCCACCAGTAAAGAGGCTTTGTTGGTGACCGGGCATACTGATGATAAGGCGATTGCAACAGCAAGGTTTCCGTCTAACTGGCATCTTTCCAAGGCCCGCGCCAAAGCAGTGGGTGATATGCTGGCCTTTTTGGCACCGCTAAGCGGTAGGATACGTATTGAAGGTAGGGCCGATGGTGAACCTTTGGTGGCTAACGATAGCAATGAGCATCGGGCGGTTAACCGCCGGGTCGATTTGCTGATTCAGTGAGGGGGGGGGCACAATGGATAAGCTCAAAGCATTTTTTACCAATAGATTAGTTATCCAGTTTTTTGGTTTGTTGGCACTGTCCACCTTGATTTGGTTGGCCGGGCCATTGATTGCGGTGGCTGGCAGTGTGCCTTTGGAATCGGTGTTGGCGCGGGCACTGTTGATTGCCGGGCTGTTTGTGGCTTGGGTCATTTTCAGCTTGGTGGTGCAACTATTGGCTGGCAACACTGAAAAGCAGCTGGTCGAGCAGATGGTGGCGGGCGATGCCGATCATACTGCGGTGGCTTCGGCTGACGAGGTGGTGTTGCTTAAGCGCAGTTTTGCTGAGGCCTTGCAGGTTTTGAAGCAAGCACGGGGCAATACAAAGGCGGACAGCCAGTTTGTTTATCAATTGCCTTGGTACGCTATTATCGGCCCGCCCGGTTCTGGTAAAACCACCGCATTAATAAATTCTGGCCTGCATTTCCCGCTGGCGGAAAAACTAGGCAAACATACCGTGAAAGGTGTTGGTGGCACCCGCAATTGTGATTGGTGGTTTGCCGATAATGCGGTGTTTTTGGATACGGCGGGCCGTTACACCACTCAGGAAAGCCATCAGGCCGTTGATGCGGCGGGTTGGGCTGGATTTTTGGGGCTTATTAAAAAATACCGTCCGCGCCGGCCGCTCAATGGGGTGATTGTCGCCACCAGCATAGCCGACTTGTTACAGCAATCAGAAGCGGAACGGACTCAACATGCCAAGGCGATACGAGCGCGTATCAAAGAGCTTTATCAGCATTTAGGGGTGCATTTGCCGGTCTATATGCTGTTCACCAAGACCGATTTGGTGGCCGGATTCAGTGATTTTTATGCCGATTTAAGTGCCGAGGCCCGGGCGCAAGTCTGGGGCGAGACTTTTTCTGCCCAGCCATTGGCTTCAGAAGAGGGGCATGATGTTATCGCGCAGTTTAGTGCAGGGTATGCAGAATTGCTGCAACGTCTTGAAGCCCGCACTTACCAACGTATCCAAGATGAGCGCGATGTCCAACGTCGGGCGGTGATTTTGGATTTTTCTCAGCAAATGGCCTTGTTAAAACCGGTCATTATGGATTTTTTACAAACCACTTTTGCGGTCAACCGTTATGAAGAGGCAGTGCTGTTGCGTGGCGTGTATTTTACCAGTGGCACACAAGAGGGGACACCAATAGATCGGGTTTTGGGCATTTTGGCCAAGGCTTTCCGTTTGGACAGGCCGGTTGCGGCAATGTTCAGCGGGCAAGGCAAAAGTTTCTTTTTAACCCGTTTGCTGAACGATGTGCTATTTCCGGAGGCGGAATTGGCGGGGCAAGACCCCAAATTGGAAAAACGCACGCGTATTTTACAATTGGTCGCTTACATCGGTGCCGGGATGCTGTTTGCCGCAGTGTTGGCGATGTGGGCGGTGAGCTATTTCAATAATCAGGCAAGCTTGGCGCAATTGGAGACGATGGTTGCCGATTACCGTGCCATGCCAAGCAATGCTGCCGGCCAATCGGATAATTTCCGGTTATTGTTGCCCAGATTGGATAAATTGCAGGCGATGGCAGCGGTATATCCCGGCACAAATGGGTTGACGGGTTTGGGTTTGTCCCAAGCCGACAAGATTGATGCCGGTGTGCAATACAGTTACCAAAGCTTGCTGCGCCAGCATTTTTTGCCGGCGATACAAATGCGCCTAAAGGAGAGGATGCAGGGTGCGGAAGGTAACCAGACTGACGTATTGTATCAGCTGTTGAAAGTTTACTTGATGTTCAATCAAACAGACCGGCTGGAGCCAGCCACGGTGGTGGCTTGGTTGCGTGCGGATTGGGACAGGGAATATGCGGCTGAGCCAGAGACTGTTGCACAGCTCTTGTTGCACTTGGACAATCTCCTGAAATTACAGCTTGATGCAATGCCAATAGATGAACCTTTTGTGGCGGCGGTGCGGGCAAAATTATCTCAAGTCCCTTTGATTGGTCAAATCTATGCCCGCTTCAAAACGGAGGCTACTATTGACACCAGCCATGATTGGCAATTGGGGAAGGCACTAGGCGTCGATGCCGGAAGGGTTTTTGCGTTGTCAGATGGACAGCCAGCGGGTGCTTATACCATACCGGGTTTATTCACTGCATACGGTTATGGCGAGATTTTTTTGAAAAAGGGCAAAGATTTTGTCAAGGATGCGGTTGACCTGAATTGGGTGTTGGGTAATGAAAGCAAAACGCCGGTTGCTGACATCGGGCAATTGCACAGTGAATTAAAAAAATTGTACTTGGGCGAATACCAGGCAACTTGGGAGCAATTGTTGTCCAAGCTCAAATTGCAAACCGCCATAACCACGGCCCAGACAGCCCAAATCTTGGATATTTTATCGCGTCCGGATGGCCCGTTAAGGACTTTGCTAGGCAGTGTCAGTGATAACACTTCGTTAAGCCAAATCAGTAAACAGCTGGGCGATAGTTTGACCCAAGCAGCCAGTAAAGCTTTGCCCGCTAGCGCGGATGATAAAACCCAGCAGCTTTTGGCCAAAGCTAACCAAGTGGCGGGTATTGAAGCGGGGCCAGACCCAATCTTGGCAGTTGACAATCGGTTTGAGCCTTTGAATGCTTTGGTGCGCGGTGGCTCCGACAAGCCGCTGGCAATTGAGCCAGTGTTGTTGCAGCTGAAAAACCTGCGTGATTATTTTATGCAATTGGGCGGTGCTAATGCCGGTGGGCAAGCGTTGCAGAACCAAGCCAGTTTATTCAGCGGTGCTGGCATGGATGTTTTGCAGCAAGCCAATATGGAGTTTGCCCGTTTGCCTGAACCTTTAAAAAGCTGGTTGCAAATAATTGTCAACAGTAGCGGGCAAAAGTTATCTTCCGCTGCCAAAGGCAAGCTAAGCGATATGGTCAAAACGGCAGTGGCCTCACCCTGTAATATGGCTTTGAATGGTCGTTATCCCATGTTTAAAGGGGCTGCAAAAGATGTTTTGCTGGCGGATTTCGCCAAGATATTTTCGCCCAATGGTCAGATAGACCAGTTTTTTCAAACGCAACTTAAGCCTTTTGTTGATACCAGTAAGCCACAATGGATGGAATTGGCGGCTGACAAGCCGCTTGGCTTGTCAGCATCGGCTATCCATCAATTCCAGTTGGCTGCGCAAATACGCGACTCGTTTTTTTCCCAAGGTGCGGTGCCACAGCTACAATTTGAGCTGAAGCCACTGAATCTCGATGCTTCGGTGGGCACTTTCCGGTTACAGGTTGAGGGTCAAGAAATTGTTTATCGGCACGGCCCTGAACAGGTCATGGGCATGAAATGGCCTGGCCCCAACCCTAGCCAGGGGGTGCGTATCGTCTTCGAGACTTTGGACAACAAACAAATCAGCAGCAGCAAGGAAGGTACGTGGGCTTTGTTCCGGTTATTGGATGAAGCAGCCATCGAACCCACTAGCGCCCCTGAGGTGTTTAATTTGACCTTCCGGCTGCAAGGCATGTCCGCCCGTTACGAGTTACGCGCAGCTAGTGTGAATAATCCTTTTAACCTTAAACAGCTGCAAAGCTTCCGTTGTCCGGAAGCGTTATGAGCCAGCAAATGTCCAACACCGGCTTTTATGGCAAGCTCCCGAGTCATGGCGATTTTGTGTCGCGTTTTTTGCCAAGGGACTTTGTCGGGCCTTGGGACCAGTGGTTACAAGCCAGTATTTTAGCCAGTCGGGAGCAATTGGGTCAGGCTTGGTTAGATGCTTATCTGGTCAGTCCACTTTGGCAATTTGCGTTGGCGGCCGGTGTGTGTGGCAATGACGCTTGGGTAGGGGTATTGATGCCCAGTGTTGACAAAGTGGGGCGCTATTTTCCGTTGACGGTGGCGGCAAAAACCACAAACAACCGTTTACATGAGGTTTTTTCGCCTGATTGCCAATGGTTTGATGAGATTTCGGCACTGGCATTGTCGGCACTCGATGGTGATTTTGATTTTGAAAAATTTAATGGTCAATTAAGCGGCTTGAATTTAATAAATGATTGTAGTGGGCCAATAACGCAACAGGGGGTTGTAGGCTCTTGTAGCCAAAATGGGTGCAAAGCTTATCGGTTTGAATTGGCCCTGGAAGCCAATACGCTGTCTGCCATTGCAAGCTTGCCCCCACAATTTCTTAATCAAGCCACTATTTGGCGGACGTTTTTGTCAGAAAATGCCCCGCCCGTTTTGTTGGCTTGTGAAGGCTTACCTCCCATCAATGTTTATGCCGGATTTTTAAATCAGGTTTGGCCGCAACGGGGTTGGGATTTTTCGGTCATCCCCGTTTCTGGTAAACCGGTGGCTGTGGATAGTCAAACGGCTAATCTTGCTGATGACACGATTCCTTTTATGCGTTTGCAAACCGGTGCTGAAACCAATGACAATGCTGCCACGATGGCAAGCCCCCGCACTTTGCCAACGGTAAGTTCTCTTGTTTGGCAAAGTTGCGCTATCAGTGTGTTGGGGTTGCGCCGCAAAATAAACGAAGATGCAATCCTTGACCGTTGTGATGCCCGGTTATGGGCGGTGGCTGATGGCATGGGTGGGCACAGTGCAGGCGATGTGGCCAGTCAGGCCTTGGTGGCGGCATTGGCTGAAGTGCCCTTCAATGATGATTTGGCGGATTTTAGCCGACAAGTTGAGGCAAGCCTGCATCAGGTGAACATAAATTTGCTGCAGCTGGCGCAACAGCGTGGGCATGGGCAGATCATTGGCAGCACCATTGTGGTGTTGTTGATAGCAGGCAATCAGTTCCGTTATTTGTGGGCGGGTGATAGCCGCTTGTATCGCTATCGGCATGATAAGCTGGAACAGCTTACGCTGGACCACTCTTTATATAACGAAGCAATCCGGCTTGGTCTTCCGCCATCGGACGGCAGTTTGGAGCAGGGTCGGGGCAATGTCATAACCCGTGCTATAGGTGCGGAATTAAACCTACAGGTTGAATCGGGGCAAGGTGAAGTTGAAGTGGGGGATTTGTTTTTGTTGTGCAGTGACGGATTGGATAAGGAGTTGGCCCATCATGAGATTGCCGCATTCTGTCAAACGGGTTCGCCCAGCGGTATCGCGCAACGCTTGATAACAGAAGCTGAAAGGAGAGGCGGGCGGGATAATATTTCCGTTATTGTTGTACAAGCTGCTTTTTAATTTGGCTGCAACAGTTTGTGCTGGCCTGTTAATGGATAGCGGCTTGGGCGGATGTCTGCAAAAATGTCTTTATGGTATGCTGATATCTGATAAAGCCAAAGGGAACAGGCTATTTTTTGTGAAAAGATTGATTATTGGCTCGAGACTCAATATTGTAAAAACAATGTATTGCTTTGTAAAATAAACGTTTGATTTTTTCTATTTTTAGTGACTCTAGGTAATAATATGAAAACTATTTCCAATACACTGGCATTAGCTTTTGCTTTGGCCGCTTTACAGGCACAAGCTGATATTAATGTCGGTAAAGGTGCGATAAGCAGCAAACAAGTGATCAATGAATTTAGCCCATCATCAGCGCCAGCAGCACCAGCTGTATCTGCCGTTCCAGCAGATGATCAAGATGACACTATAGAGAAAGGCGAACATTCTCGGGGTATGTTGTGCAAAACGCGTGGTTTAGGTGCTACTTGCGAAAAAACCGAAACAAAAAATACTGAAGCATCTAGCCCTAATCGCCCCGCTTATCAAGCGGCTGCCCATTCTGATGCCTGTAGTGAAAACGGCATTTCCATGGAGGTGTTTTTTAGTTATAACTCAGCTGAGTTGACTCCGGCGGCTAGGGAACAATTGCGCCCTATTGGTGATGCGCTGGCTTCCGAACAATTAAAAGGGTTGAGTTACCGTATTGAAGGCCACACCGATGCGGTAGGCGGTGAGGAGTATAACAAAAACTTGTCGTTGCGCCGGGCGGATTCGGTCAAAAAATATTTGACAGAAAGCTTTAGGTTTACCGGTAAAACTATGCAGACGGTAGGTAAAGGCAAAAATGGGCTGGCCGATCCGGCTGACCCCTTCAGTGAAAAAAACCGCCGAGTCAGGATTGTCAAATTGACTTGCAATTAAGTGCCTGTTTTCCGCATCTTTGTGTGTGTTGTGGGCATAGCCTTAAAAAATTCGGATATAGCTTAAATGACTCAGCAAAATCAACCAAAATTGTTGCAAGGGAATGGTTCGGGAGCTTTCGGTCCGGCAGGGGTGGTTTCTTTGGACGAGGCGAATGAAGATGGTACAGAGGCTGATAAGACGAGCTTATTGGTTTTGTCCGGGCGGGATGATGAGCAGACTAAAATTGAGCCTGCCCATCAAGATGCTTTTGCCGCAGAGGGGGCGCAAGCCGCCCGCTTGGAAACCGATATTCCATTGGACGGGCAAACGCAAATTTTGTCTTCAAGTACCGCGCCCCCCACTTCCACTGCCACCGATGATGCCACGTTGCTGGCTACTTCCGATTGGCAGGGCGGACATCGGACGGTAGTTGATAATGCCGTTTTGCCTTTTACAAACGAAGCGTTTGATGGGGCGACACAAATTGAACCGGCAAGTGCCAATTTTGGGAATCCGGCTGGCAATAAGCAAACCATTCAGGAGTCGTCCGGCCAGTGGTCGGGGCAAACACAAATTTCGCCATCGGCTATGGCACCATCCAAGCCAGGCGATTTGCTTAACCAACGTTATCGACTGGAAGAGCAGTTAGGGCAAGGGGGCATGGGCAGCGTGTTCAAGGCGCTGGACTTGACCCAGCAAGAGGTTCATGCCAAAAACCCTTATGTTGCCATTAAATTACTGTTGCCTTCATTGGCCAATGATTCGACACTGGTCATAGGTTTTCACCGAGAAGCTGAAAAAGCCAAAAAACTGACCCATCCGAACATTATCAAGGTGTTCGATGCCAACCGCGATGGTGATCGTCATTACATTGTCATGGAATACTTGTATGGTGATCCGCTCAATCAAATTATTCGTGATAATGGTGCTATCCCGTTAAGCAAGGCCTGGCCCATCATTCGTGATATGGGTTTAGGCTTGGCCCATGCACATGAAAAAAATATCGTCCACAGTGATTTTAAGCCCGCAAACGTTTTTATTTTAAAAGAAAACCAAGAAGTCAAAATCTTGGATTTTGGCATTGCTTCGGAATTAAAAAAAACGGGGGATGAGGAAAAGACCTTGTTTGATTCCCGTGCCTTGGGTGGCTTAACGACCACTTATGCCAGTTTTGAAATGTTAAGCGGTGCTGCCGTTGCCGACCCGCGAGATGATATCTATGCGTTTGGTCTGGTTGTTTACGAGTTGTTGGCCGGACAACATCCTTACCAACGTAAACCGGCCACACAAGTCAACCTTGAAAAAAACCAAGGGATTTGCCAACCGCCCATCCAGCCCCTCGGGCTCAATAAAAAACAATGGCAATTGTTAAGCCAGGTCATCGAAATAGAACAAAAAAACCGACCGGATAATTTAGGGGACTGGCTGAAGGCTTTTGACCCGGAAACGAAAACTGTAAAAGGTGGAAAAAAATTTTTCCCGATTGCCGTTGCCGGAGTATTAGGCATTTTGCTGTTTGCGGCAGGTCTTTATAAATGGAAAAGCATTCCATCTACGCAGGATGTTAGTCAGCAGGCAAGCGGCAAGCAAGCGCAGCAAGCCATAGCTGAACCCCAACTTTCGCCAACACCCATGCCCGCCCTGCCTTTAGCCAATGCGGGGGCGGATCGACAAGGCAAAGTAGGTGAGTGGGTGACATTGGACGGAAGTGCTTCAAAAACAGCTGATGGGGGTATGCCGACTGGCTTCAATTGGCAGTTGGTGGCTATCCCAACCGGCAGCTTGAGTTCAATTTCAAATAGCGCTAGCGCCGCACCCAAATTCTTGCCGGACAAGCCCGGTATTTACCGCGCCCGATTGAGCGTGACGGATGCGCAAGGACAGCTTTCTGCTACGGATGATATTGTAGTTGACGTGGCAGCGTCCATGCCAAAGTTGCAGTTTAAAACCAGCCAAGACCAATACCGGATTGGACAATATTTGGCCACCACGGTAGAGGCCACCGATAACGGTTATCTGGGCATTGTTTATGTAAGCAGTACCGGTGAGAAGCTGCAGATTTTTCCGAATGGTTACCAACAGAACAGCCAAGTCAAGAGCGGAAAAAGCTATCAGGTGCCACCCAAGGAGCATCGTAAAATGTTACAAATACAGGGTCCTACAGGCACTGATACGCTTGTGGCCCTATTTAGCCAGCAGCCGCTGCCCGATGATTTGGATACCCATGTCCAAGCGGATGGTAGTGTAACGGGCTTGTCGCCAGAGGTGGTTGTTGAACCGGTTCACTATCAAATCATTAAATAATATTAATGGAAATAAAGTTTTTCGGGCGGAATGAAACAAAAATGCAACGGAAATACACAGGCTGGATCAGGAATAGATATAGTGAATTGACCAGGAATTTGTGAAATCACCTCATCAAGGCACGACCAAGTTATCTCAGATACTAAATTTTACTAACTCTAAATCGCTTATTAAGGATGCAATTATGTCTTACACCGTTGCTAGCGCATTGAACTACTTTAAAAATCCCGCTAATACCACTAAGATTCAAATACTGGATATGGCGAGTAATGTTGCTGTAGCCTTAAACACGTTGCAGAGCAATAAAGCTAAAATATCACTCATTACCCTGAAAGATGGCGGCACGCCCACGTTGGCCATTACCGCCGTCCAGCTGGTCAGCGACAACGGCGCATTGGGCTTGATCACCAGTGCCTACAACCTAGGTGTCAGTGGCGTCACCGTTACCAACTTGGTCACTGTGTTGGCCAACCCCCACGTGCAGTCAGTGGCAGTTTCTGACAGCGCCAGCAATGTCGCCGCCGCGCTCGACACCCTACAAACCGATGCTGGCAAAATCAGCGGCATCACCCTGACCGATGGCGGCACGCCCACGTTGGCCATTACCGCCGTCCAGTTGACCAGCGATGCCGGCGCATTGGGCTTGATCACCAGTGCCTACAGCCTGAGCGTCAGCGGCGTGACCGTGGCCAACTTGGCCACCCAGTTGGCCAACCCCCACGTGCAGTCAGTGGCAGTTTCTGACACGGTCAGCAACGTTGCCGCCGCGCTCGACACCCTGCAAGGTGCCGCAGCCAAAATCAGTGGCATCACCCTGACCGATGGCGGCACGCCCACGTTGGCCATTACCGCCGCCCAGTTGACCAGCGATGCCGGCGCATTGGGCTTGATCACCAGCACCTACAACCTGAGCGTCAGCGGCGTGACCGTGGTCAACCTGACCGCCGTGTTGGCGAATCCTCTCGTACTGTCAGTGACCGTGTCCGACACGGCCAGCAACGTGGCTAAAGCACTCAACACCTTGCAGGCAGATGATGCCAAAATCACCGGTATCATCCTGACCGACGGCGGCACGCCAACTCTGACAATTACCTACCACCAGTTGGTAACAGATGTACATGCCTTGTCTAAGCTTCCCAGTACTTATAATCTATCGGTCAGCGGCGTTGCTCTGGCCAATCTGGCCAGTGTTTTGGCCAACCCCCACGTGCAGTCAGTGGCAGTTTCTGACACGGCCAGCAACGTTGCTGGATCGCTCGACACCTTGCAGATGGATGCCGCCAAAATTTCCAGTATTGCTTTAACTGACGGCGGTATCCCCACGCTAGCCATTTCCGCCGCCCAGTTTGTTGGTGATGCCAGTGTCTTGGTCTTGATCAGTGACGCGTACAATTTGGCTGTTGGTGGTGTGGCTGTAAACAACGTGACCAACGTACTGGCCAACCCCCATGTAGTGTCGCTCACAGTGTTAGATAGTGCCAGCAATGTTGCAGCTTTGCTCGATACCCTGCAAGCGGACGCCGGAAAAATCGGCGGCATTACCCTGACCGACGGTGGCACACCCACGCTGGCTATTACTGCCACGCAGGTAGTTAAGGATTCCGTTGCATTGGGCTTGATCACTAGTGCTTATAGCCTGTTAGTTTCCGACACAGCCAACAACGTCACCGCAGTGCTTGACACCCTGCAGGGTGCTGTCGGCAATATTTCCAGTATCACCCTGACCGATGGCGGTACGCCCACATTGGACATTACCGCAACGCAGTTGACCAGCGATGCCGGCGTATTGGGCTTGATCATCACTGCCTACAGCCTGAGTGTAAGTGGCGTGACCGTGGCTAACCTGGCTAACGTGTTGGCTAATGGCCATGTCATTTTAGTGTCCGTGTCTGATAGTGCCGTCAATGTTGCCGCCGCGCTCGACACCCTGCAAGGTGCAGCAGCCAAAATCAGCGGCATCATCCTGACCGACGGCAACACACCCACGCTGGCCATTACCGCCGCCCAGTTGACCAGCGATGCCGGCGCATTGGGCTTGCTCACCAGCACCTACAACCTGAGCGTCAGCGGCGTGACCGTGGCCAACTTGGCCGCCGTGTTGGCGAATCCTCTCGTACTGTCAGTGACTGTGTCCGACACGGCCAGCAATGTCGCTGCTGCCCTTGATACCCTGCAAGCCGATGCCGCCAAAATTACCGCCATCACCCTGACCGATGGCGGTACGCCAACGCTAGCCATTACTGCCACGCAATTGGCCAGTGATGCAGGGGTCTTGGGTTTGATTGGCAGCACTTACAATTTGACAGTCAGTGGCGTGACCGTAGCCAACTTAGCAGGGGTGCTGAAGAACCTTCATGTGGCATCGGTGACGCTGTCCGATAGTGGCAGCAACGTCCAAGCTGGGCTTGACACCCTGCAGGGCGATGTGGCCAAAATTTCCAATATCACACTGACTGATGCCAATACGCCTTCACTGGCTATTACCTACCAGCAGTTGCTGGGTGATTTGCACCTATTGTCCAAGATCACCAGCATTTACAATTTGTCCGTCAGCCGTGTGGCGGCAGCCAATCTGACCAGCGTGTTGGCTACTGGTCATGTGCAGTCAGTGGTAGTTTCTGACACCGCCAGCAATATTGCTGCCGCGCTCAACACCCTACAAACCAATGCCGCTAAAATCAGCGGTATCACCCTGACCGACGGCGGCACACCCATGCTGACCATTACCGCCGCGCAGCTGACCAATGATGCTGGTGCATTGGCCAAAATTTCCAGTGCTTATAACTTGTCGGTTAGTGGAGTGACCACATCCAATTTAGCTAGCGTATTGGCTACTGGTCATGTGCAGTCGGTGGCAGTGTCCGACACTGCCCGCAATGTCGCTGCCGCACTCGACACCCTGCAAAACAATGTCGCTGAAATCAGCGGTATCAGCCTGCTTGACGGCGGCACGCCAACGCTAGCTATTACCACCACGCAATTGGCCAGTGATGCGGGGGTCTTGGGTTTGATTGTCAGTGCCTACAATTTGACTGTCAGTGGCGTGACCGTAGCCAACTTAGCAGCGGTGCTGAAGAACCTTCATGTAGTATCAGTGATGCTGTCCGATACTGGCAGCAACGTCCAGGCCGCACTCGACACCTTGCAAGCCGATGCCGCCAAAATTACTTCCATTACCCTGACCGATATCAAAACACCCACACTGATCCTTTCTGCCACTCAGTTGGTCAGCGATGCCAGCGCATTGGCGAAAGTTTCCAGTGCTTATAACTTGTCGGTTAGTGGTGTGACCACATCCAATTTAGCCAGCGTGTTGTCCAACAGCCATGTGCTGCCGGTCAACGTGTCAGATACTGCCAGCAATGTGCTTGCAGCACTCAGCACCCTGCAAACGGATGTTGCCAAAATTAGCGGCATCACCCTCACCGATGCCAAAACTCCCACACTGGCCATTTTCGCAACGCAGCTGGTCAATGATGCGGCGGTGTTGGCCAAAATTTCCAGTGCTTATAATTTGACTGTCAACGCCGTCACCGTGGCCAACTTGGCTGGTGTGTTGGCCAACAGCCATGTAATGTCAGTAGCGGTGTCAGATACTGCCAGCAATGTGCTTGCAGCACTCAGCACCCTGCAAACGGATGTTGCCAAAATTAGCGGTGTCACCCTCACCGATGCCAAAACCCCCACACTGGCTATTTCCGCAACGCAGCTGGTCAATGATGCGGCGGTGTTGGCCAAAATCGGTACCCAGTACACGCTCAATATCAGCAATGAACTGGCGGCTAATTTCGCGGGTGATCTTGGCAACAGCCATGTCGCATGGGTGGCCATTAACGATAGTAAAGCTAATGTTGTAAACAATCTCGATACATTGGAAAGCAAGGTGGCCAAACTGCTTTCCATTACGTTGACCGATAGCGGCACACAGAACTTAAGCATCACAGCCAGCCAGTATCACAATGATGCGACGGTGTTGGGTAAGATCAGCACAGTCTACACACTTAGCATCAGCAATGAGGCGGCGGCTAACGTACCAGCTGATCTGGCGAACAATCGCGTCAGTGCCGTTACAGTGGTCGACAGTGCGGCTCATATTGTATCCAATATCAATGTGTTGGAAAGTAATGTGTCCAAGTTGCCCGGCATCACATTAACGGACTCAACATTGCCCACTCTGTCGTTGAACACCGCTCAGACCATCGGTAGCTTGGCTGTATTAAATGACATCACGTCATCTTATTTGTTGTCGGTGAAAGATTCTGCTTCTAATATCAATGGCTTGAATTTAGCTGGGGTGCATACAAACCTGATTGAAATTATGCCGACAGCATTGGTCGTTGCGCTCACTGAGACTAGCCACATCACCGACCTGAATCTGTCGCAAATCCAGTTGACAGGTGATTCCATCACTGAAAAGGCCTATGGTTCTACAGGAGTGGAAATTGATATTGTGGCAAGTAACGGTGTGATCGCTAATCATTTGTATTTTGCTAATGATACAGAAAGCCAGTTGCACTTGCTAGGTATAGGCAATACTGCTGTGCATACCTTATAGCCGGACAGCCATGACAACTTGTATTTAAGCAAGGAAATGGGGCGGGCTATGACAGTTGCCCTATGCATTTTTCAAGCAATTGCGGATAACAACATGAAAACTAAATTTAATGCAGCCGTGCTGATTTTGATGTTTGCCTCTTTCACTGCCCATGCTGAAATCAATGTAGGTAAAGGCACACTAAGCAAGGAGGCGACCATCAATGAATTTGGCGTGACCAAGTCTACGGCATCTTCATCGATGGTTAATCAGCATGTGCTGGACACTATTAAGGTGGGGGAAAATAAAAGGCGTGATTTGGTGTGTGCCAATAGAGGTTTGGCAGCTAACTGTGACAAACCGGAAAAGCCCTCTTCAGGTGCAAAGGCTAAGCACAAATTTCCTGCAACCGAGCTAAAAATAGCCGCAGATGAATGTACAGAAAAAAGCATTTCAATGGAAGTGTTGTTCGATTATGACTCTGCTTTGTTAACTCAGGCCGCTAGGGAACAATTGCAGCCTATTGGCGAGGCACTGGCTTCCGATCAGTTAAAAGGTTTAAGTTACCGGATAGAAGGTTATACCGACGCAGTAGGTGGCGAAGCATTCAATAAAAACTTGTCGATGCGTAGGGCGGAATCAGTAAAAAAATACCTCACAGAAAACTTAAAGTTTTCCGGTAAAGGCATTCAAACTGTAGGTAAAGGTAAAGCTAATTTAGCTGACCCGGCAAATCCGTTTAGTGAAAAAAACCGCCGAGTCAGAATTGTCCGGTTAAGTTGCCGATAGTTGATGGTTTATGCTGGCATGTGGCCGTTCGGTTGTTTTTATGTCTTCTTATGATTAGAAGGCATGGTGGCTGGCATTATCAAACCTTGCTGGCCGAATTGAGTCCTCAGCCCTTGCCCGATGCCCTGATGGGACACCATAGCTCAGCGGACGACAAGGTGATCAGCTTGTCGTTAGTAGTGGTTGTGGTTGAATCCATTCACTATCAAATTATTAAATAAAATATTCAAGGGGTTATTGTTATGAATTTTAGGCTGAAAGATAAGTCGATCCTGAGTGCGGCAATTAGTGCCATTTTGGCGGCAGGGAATGTGGCGGCGACGGATGTCACAACAGCAATCATCATGGATGGCACAACTGGAAACAATCCTTTTGTACACGATATTACTTCTTCTGCCACGCATACTTTCACAATAAATGGGGTGACTGAAGGAACGTTCAATGCCTCCCATAGCAATCTTTTTTTTAGCTTCCAAAGTTTTAATGTTGGAAGCCAAGACACTGCAAACTTTGAATGTTCAGGTTGTGTCGCTGTAACTAATGTCATTAGCCGAGTTACCGGCGGGTTTGAATCTGATGTTTATGGAGTCATCCACTCTGGGATTGCTGGTGCCAATTTCTGGTTTTTTAATCCAAATGGTGTGGTTTTTGGCTCTGGTGCAACGGTTGATGTGCCGGGGGCATTGCATATTGGTGGTGCAGCCGTTTTAAAAGACAGTAACGGTACTGATGTCTTCAACTCGACGCAGCCGGGCAGTAGCCTGACCGGCGATCCTGCTTCTTTTGGCTTTACCGGCAGTGAAAATACCACGGTCAGCGGTACTTTTGCCGGTACAGGTATAATTGAAATTGTCGGTTCAAACTTGCAGGTTACTTCCGGGTCTACACAGTTTGAACATTATGATGCTAATGATGCGAGCCAGCTTAATGTTCAGGCAACTGCCCATGCGGGTAATGTCACAGTAGATACTGGGGCAACATTAACGGTAGATGCAAATAGCACCCTATTGGTCACTGCAGCCAATAACCTGACCAACGGCGGCAACATCAATGGTACAGCCACCGCCACCGCAGGGGCGTTGGTGAATGACAATGCCATTGTCGGCAAAGCGACCGCCGGTGCAGATTTGACCAATTGGGGCAATATTAGCGGCGGCGCACAAAGTACGGCGGGCAGTATCACCAACAATGGCAGCATTACCGGTTCTTTCGGCACGGGCGGCTCGGCTCATTACGTGGCTTTGGCAGCCAAGGATTTGACCAACAATATAACTGGAAAGCTTGGTGCCAGCGGGGACACTGATCTGGCTCAAGCAACAGGGGGCAAACTGACCAACAACGGCACAATCAATGATGACGTGCTTGCCGCCACTCCAGTTCCAACCACTTCAGACACTTTGGTCAACACCGGTGCAATCACCGGCAATGTGACAGCCGACAACGGCAAATTGATCAACGCAGGCACTATTAATGGTGACGCAATGGCTGCCGCTTCGGTCGCCAGCACGGCCGACACCTTGGTCAATAGCGGCACCATCACCGGCAATGCGACCGCCGCCAACGGCAACCTGGACAACAGCGGCAGCATAGGCACATTGGGCCATGCCAATGTTGCCTTAGCGGTCACCGGCAACCTGACCAACGACGGTAGCATCACCGGTGATGCCACAGCCATTGCCGGTGTGCTGGCGAACAACAGCACGGCGGGTGCCGCCGACCTGTCCAAGGCCATTACCGGCAACGCCAGTGCCGGTGGTGACCTGACCAACAACGGTGTCATTGGCGGCCTGGCCAGTTCCGGCAGCGCAATGGCCAACAGC
>Ga0208507_1000909_pt1 | contig 17574 bp, 18 predicted proteins | sample CryBogCBH12Aug01_FD_184626 | JGI IMG/M metagenome (GOLD analysis project Ga0208507, IMG submission 184626) | Freshwater microbial communities from Crystal Bog, Wisconsin, USA - CBH12Aug09.1 (SPAdes) (version 2) | ecosystem: Environmental > Aquatic > Freshwater > Lake | place: Crystal Bog... | reverse complement strand
GTGAAATGCTATCTCATAATGTGGAATACCCCTCCTTTTTAGCGGTAAGGGGGTGTTGTTTAAACACGACACCCCAAAATTTTAGACCCCCATGGCCTCGGTCCGGGGGCCCCACAGACCGTGAGTTTTTATATTTTTTCTTTGTTTTTTTTTTTTTTTTTTTTTTTTAATAAAATAGATAAATATACCCTGTCTTCTATGTCTTCCCTGTCCCGGAGATGTTTATTTCCTGGATTAGGGCGAAAACAAAAGCAATTTTGCATTAGTTGATGTATGACTAAGTATGTATACCAAATACAAGGTGCATTGGAAAATGCAGAAAGAAAGTTTTGTGGCTTTCGAGTGTTGGTAGCCAACAAGGACTTTATGGATCTTGCCGATGTACCTGCCGAAGTGTTTCCAAAAGAAACCTCAGCTTACATTCAGTTTAGGCTAAGAGTCACAGAACGGTTTGATATACGAAAACTACCCCCATCCGTGGAGAGCAGTATTAGGATGCCGTTAGGGCATTGGCTAGATTATTGGATAATGAAAAACTTTGGCAATCCTTGCAAACCAAAAAATACTAACGCTTGATTATTGGAAGACAGCCCATGACCTACGGGCAGGGGATTACGTATTTGACAAAGAGGGTAGGCTCCAAAAAGTAACCCTGGTCCAAGAATACCGGTCAGACAGCTGCTACCGTGTCACATTCAATGACCACCTAACAGTGGAGGGCGACCAGCACCTTGGGTTCCAAATTGAAGACAAGCGCTACCGTGATCGCCTAGACCAGTACAAAGGCAAGTTTAAATTCAAACGCCCGTTAAAGTTTAAAAAAGTTTCGGACTTACCAGCAGACAACCTAATGCAAAACAATGGGAGCCATGCGTTTTCTATACCCACCACCAAGCCACTTCAGTTTCCCCACCAGTCCCTACCCGTCCCTCCTTTCATCTTTGGCTATTGGTTCTTTACCCATGAAACCCGCAATAGAAGGATGCACTTCTCTAAGGGCAACCACGACTTCCTTACCGAAACCTTTAAAGACGCCGGGTATTCCATAATAGAGCGGGGCAAACACTCAAATGGAGAAAAGTACTTTTCTGTACACCCAACCATTGAGTCACACCTTAACTTTGACCTTCCGTACCGAATTCCAAACAATTATCTCTTAGCTTCTGCAGAGCAACGATTGGAACTGCTCAAAGGTATTTTGTGCGCCAAACCCAAATCCTACTCCAAGAAAACCGGTCTATTCCGATTTACTAACGGGCATCTACCAATTGTCCAACAGATACAAGCGCTAGTGGAATCATTAGGACATAAAACAACCTTGGAAATAAATGAACAGCGTAAAAGCTATATACTTATTTTCAGATCTAAGTTACAATTAGTAAATAACCAAATACCACACCCAAAGCCTTTAGTACACCAAGGACGTAGGTACATCAAAGCAATTTCCAAGTTGCCGCCGCAATTGTGCGTTCACATTGAAACCGAAGGAGCTGATAATAGTTACCTGGTCGGAGAAGGATTCATAGCTGTATGTTAACCCCGCAACAAGAAAAGACCCTTACCAAATTTATTACTGAAAGGCAACACTGGCCTAAAGCACAGCTTGACGCCGCCGTTTGGCAGATTAAATGGAAGCTACAGGCACTGCCACACCAAAAGGAACCTGAGGATGGAGAGTATGACACATTTCTTATGCTTGCGGGCCGGGGGTCTGGCAAGACGCACACTGCGTCTCATTGGATTGGTATTCGCGCTTGGATCTTCGACAACACTCGCTGGCTTGTCACCGCCCCAACCTCTAATGATATCCGTGCAACTTGCTTTGAAGGAGACTCCGGTCTTCTCAATATCATACCCGCGTCACTTATACGAGATTACAACAAGTCCCTCTTTGAAATTACCCTTATCAACGGAAGCCTCATTCAAGGAATCCCAGCTTCAGAACCAGAACGGTATCGTGGTAAACAATACCATGGAGCTTGGTTTGACGAGTTGTGTGCCTTCGATTATATTGACGCAGCATACGACGGAGTACAGTTCACATTGCGTCTTAGAGACCCTCGCCTTCCAAGGGTCCAGCAAATCATTACCACCACCCCCAAGCCAAAAGAGCTCATTGTTGACCTCAACGAAGGTAAAGTCGGTGGTGACGTCTACGTTGCAAACGCATCCTCGTATGACAATCGGGCGAACCTCTCCGAGACATTTTTCAAACAGCTAGAAACCTACGACGGCACCGACATTGGTCGGCAAGAGATTTATGGTGAGATTCTTGATCCGGAGCAAGCAGGTATTATCAAACGCAAGATGTTTAAGCAATGGCCGGCTTCCAAGCCAACACCAAACCTAGAATACGTTATTGCTTCCTATGACCCTGCTACCTCAGAAAAAACACACAACGACCCAACAGCTTGCACAGTGTGGGGTATCTTTGAAAACACCGACGTGGGAACTTGTGCCATTCTATTGGATGCTTGGGACCAGCATTTATCCTACCCAGAACTTCGCCGCAAAGTAATTGAAGATTTTAAAGAAGTTGTATACGGGGCAGACAATACATTCGGTAAAGGCCGTAAAGCAGACCTTATCCTCATGGAAGATAAGTCAGCAGGTATCTCCCTTATCCAAGAGCTACAGGGCTCTGGGGTGCCTGTAAGAGCCTACAATCCTGGCAGGGCTGATAAAGTACAGCGTCTTAATATCGTAGCCCCCTTGGTATCAAAAGGTAAAATCTACATTCCAGAAGACGCCAAAATCAAAGGCGAGTTTGCAGACTGGGCCAAACGTTTCCTGCGCCAAGTCTGTTCATTCCCAGAAATGGGTGGCCATGATGACTATGTTGACTCACTATCCCAAGCCCTGCGAGTCCTGCGTGATTCTGGCTGGATTAGGTTAGATCCACTCCCAGCCCGCGATTATGACTATGCTGACGAGGACCCACGTAAAAGAACTGCAAATCCATACGCCCAATAAGGGGCGGATTCCCCCTATTTTTTGCATTAGTATGAATAGGAACATATATCCACCAAATTAATAGAAATTATGGCACAACCACAATTACCGATTCAACAAGGCAGTAACTTGCTAAATTTAGACGCCGAAGATAACCTTCACGAAAAAGAAGGTCAAGACGACGAGATGGATGCGTACGCCGAACAATTTGATTTGGACGACGACGAAGTTGAACAAGAAGTCATTGAACTGGATGACGGTTCCGTAGTAGTTAACTTTAAAGAAACACAAGGCCCGCAAAAAAATCCCGAGTTCTATACAAACTTGGCAGAAGAATTTGATGAGCAAACTTTAAATTCCCTTGCCAACGAATATTTGGACTTGATTGATGTTGATACAGAATCGCGGTCCCAAAGGGATAAACAGTACGAAGAAGGACTTCGTAGGACCGGCCTTGGTAAGGACGCTCCTGGTGGTGCTACTTTCGACGGTGCTTCTAAAGTTGTGCATCCCGTCATGGCCGAGGCTTGCGTTGACTTCGCAGCTTCCTCGTCAAAAGAACTATTACCGCCCGACGGACTTGTCAAATCGAACATCAAAGGCGATGCCGACAAACGAAAAGAAGATACAGCCGATCGTAAAGTAACTTTTATGAACTGGCAGCTCACTGAGCAAATTCCAGAATACCGTGACGAGATGGAGCAGCTGCTGACCCAGCTCCCACTCGGCGGTTCCCAATTCCTTAAATGGCGCTATGACGATGAACAACGTCGTCCAACATGCGAATGGGTGCCGATTGATAACATTTTATTACCTTGGTCATCAACAAACTTCTACACAGCTCAACGTGTAACTGAAGTACAAGACATTACTGAAGATACTTTCCTACAGCGAGTTGAGTCCGGTATTTACCGTGATATTGATTCTGATTACTCTTCAGATGCCCCGCTTAACGACCAAACCAGATCACAAAAAGCCAACGACAAAATCGAAGGTAAAGATCTACCGTCCAAAAACATTGACGGCCTGCGCCGAATCTATGAAATTACATGTTTCATGCGCATGGAAGAAGATCCAGAAACAGAAGGCAAACGTGCCCCATATATTTTAACAATTGACGAAACTACTTCTAAGGTTCTGTCACTCTACCGTAACTGGGAAGCCGGCGATGAAAAACTTGAGAAGCTGGATTGGTTCGTGGAGTTCAAATTTATCCCATGGCGTGGAGCTTACGCTATCGGACTGCCTCATCTTATTGGCGGTCTCTCCGCTGCTCTTACTGGCTCTTTGCGCGCTCTGCTTGATGCTGCTCATATCAACAACAGCCAGACAATGCTTAAACTTAAAGGTGGACGAATTGGTGGGCAGTCAGACCGAATCGAACCAACCCAAGTAGTAGAAATTGAAGGCGCACCTGGTGTTGATGATGTACGTAAGATCGCAATGCCAATGCCGTTTAATCCACCATCAAGCGTTCTTTATGATTTGCTTGGTTGGTTAACTGCTGCAGCTAAAGGTGTAGTAACAACAGCAGAAGAAAAGATTGGTGAAGCTAACAACCAAATGCCTGTGGGCACAACCCAAGCTCTTATTGAGCAAGGTGCTAAAGTATTCTCTAGCATCCATGGCCGTTTACACCGTTCACAAGCTAAATCTCTTAAAATCGTTTCACGTATCAATCATTGGTACTTGGATGAAATGGACAATCAGTCCGGCGAAGAGATTGAAGTTCGGGACTTTGCTTACAACTCAGATGTACGCCCAGTATCAGATCCTAACATTTTCTCTGAGACCCAGCGTCTTGCTCAGAACCAAGCACTTTTACAAATGGCGTCTACTGCGCCCCCAGGAATGTTTAACCTTCGTGCGGTTTACTCACGAATTTTAGGACAGCTTAAAATTCCAGCGGTTGGAGAAGTATTACCAAACCCACAAGGTGTGGTTGAATCTAATCCAGCATTGGAAAACGTATCAATGACAATGGGGCAAGCAGCTGCTGCGTTCCCAGACCAAGATCATATTTCCCACATTCAAGTTCACTTAGAATACGCAAACAATCCTGCCTACGGTGGTAACCCAGTTATTGGGCCTATGTTCTCCCCACACGCTTTAGAACATATTAAGCAGCATTTAACATTGCACTATTTGCAAGAAATGCGTGGCTATGTAGCAAAAGCTAGCAACGGCAAAGACAAATTTGAGTTGCATAAAGAAAGACCACTTGACGGCGATGCACAAAAAGCAATTGCATTGGCGTCACGTATGGTAGATAACGACGCCAAAACCAATTTAGCTCCGTATATCCAGCAAATTCAAGCTCTGGCTCAGAAAGTTGCTCAAGCTCAACAGGCTCAACAGCAATCTGCAATGATGTCTGACCCAACTGCTGCGGTTATTATGCAAACACAGATGGCAGAAACAAAACGTAAAGCTGCAGAAGCTCAGACTCAGCAACAATTTGAAACACAGAAACAGCAACAAAACTATCAACTGGAAATCGCTCAACTTCAGCAAAAAGTTCAAGAACTTCAAGCTAAGTACGGTACTCAAACTAGCATTGATAACCAACGTAATGCTACAGACATTGCTATGGCTAACATCAATAACTCTGCTAAAGAGCGTATTGCCTTGATTAATGCAAAATCGCAAATGAGCCAACAGCAAATTGCTCTTGATGCAGCACAAAATCAGTCTGCGCAAGAAGCCATTCAAACTTCAGAGGCAGACATACGTCAGCACGGTTTAGCTGTACAGCAACAACAGTTTGAACAACAGTCTCAGCAAGTTCAAAACCAGATTGAAGCTCAAAAAGCACAGCAAGATCAACAGCAACAAGCCCAAGCCCACCAGCAACAGGTAGCTCAGCAAGACCAACAGCACCAACAAGGCTTGCAACAAGCTGACCAACAGCATCAACAAGCAATACAACAGGCTCAACAGCAGCATGAGCAACAACTACAACAGCAACAAGAACAACAAGCAGCAGCCCCACAACCCCCACAAGGACAATAATGGCAACTAAAAAACAAGACGGCGGCGAATTAGGCTTCCGCAAATCATACAAAATGACTGGTACCCCTGGCTATGCTGGTGGTCCTGGTGAAACAACCATCGACAAAGGTAATTCAGGCTCCAAACGCGCTAATAATGCCGTTCTTAATGGCAACAAAATGGCCAAAGACAGCAAAGTTGGTCAAAGTAAGAACCTTAAAGATATTAAAGGCGGAAACTTTTATTGATTTAAGGGCGGATTTTTCGCCTTTATTGCATTAGTAAGAGTATGAAAGACTTTATCAGTGAAATTATTTCTCGCATGAGAAATGAAAAGCAAAAAATCGCAGAAGCTGTCACTGCGGGTCATAATGTAAACAATTTTGAGGACTACCAACGCTTAGTTGGCCGTGCCGAGGGGTTTCAAGCAGTTTTGGACATTATTGACGAACTTTTGACGGAAGACGACGAATCGTAAGATTCAGAAAGGGATTGCCGAATGGCGATTGATTTTAATAGTAGGGAAGAACCAGATTTACGCTCAGAATTAGAGTGTTTTCCTGAAGTAGACCCCGGTGTAGAGATTCTTGGCGACCGAGTACTGGTGCAATTGCGCAGGGAAAAGACAACAAGTAAAGGCGGTATCATTCTTGTGGATGAAACCAAGCAAACTCTTCGTTATAACGAGACAGTAGCTAAAGTACGTGGAATTGGCCCCTTAGCATATAAGAGTCCAGACGATTTAACACCTTGGCCGGAAGGCAATTGGTGTAATGTTGGCGATTTAGTTCGCACCATCAAGTACGGCGGCGATCGATTCGTAGTGCAACCTGAAGATGATGGCGCGGCTGTGGTGTTTATTACACTGCAAGCGCGTGAAGTGATCTCCAAGATCAAATCGTTTGAAGCAGCACAAAAAATGAAAGCGTTTGTTGATTAATAACTTTGTAGAAAGTATGTATGGCAGATAATGATAAAGATGTTCCTATTAAGGAACGGGAAGATGGCACAGTGCTCGCCAAATTGGAGGTCCCAGATGAAGTAGAGGACCAAGAAGAGCCTAGACACAAAAAAGAAGAACACGAAGATAACGAAGACGGCGACCATGAAGAAGATGGCGGCGACGACGAAATGGACGCAGCAGAGACTGACGAAGAACGCGAGTCAATTCGTGAAGCTCGTCGTGAAGAGCGAAGACTCAAAAAAGAGTTAAAGAAACAGCGCGATCTTTCTTCAAAGAATAAGATTAATGCACTTGAGCGTCGAAATGCAGAACTTGCAGAACGCTTAGCTAAGGTTGAAAACACAGCATCATCTTACGAGTTTGCACAACTAGACAAGGCTATCGAAGACGAAGCCACTCGTGTTGAGTACGCTAAGATGAAAATGCTTCAAGCAGCTCAAGCTAATGATGCAGTAAGTCAAATGGAATACTTAGAACAGTTAACAGACGCTAAACAACGTCTTAACCAAGCTCAGCATTACAAAAAACAGCAAGTGGACCAAGCACAGTCACCAAAACAGAATGTGCCAAACCCAATCGCAACAGAAGTTCAACAAAATGCCACAAAATGGCTTAAAAAGAACTCTTGGTATGATCCACAAGCTAGAGATACAGATAGTAGAATTGCCAAAGTAGTTGACCAAGAGCTCGTAACCGATGGTTGGGATCCAAGTGATCCTGAGTATTGGGAGGAGCTAGATAATCGTTTGCAGTCCCGTTTACCACACCGCTACACCAGTAAAGGTAGTAAAGAAGGTAGGCGCTCTTCAGGCCCAACAGCCTCAAGCAGATCATCTAATGCAACAGCGCAAAAGCCTGGCACAATCACATTAAGCCGTGAACGTGTACAAGCAATTAAAGACGCAGGCGCATGGGATAATACAGAAAAACGAAACAAAATGATCCGAGCTTATGCTTCGTATGATCGTCAAAATAAAGGTTAATTAAAATGGCAACGAACCCAAGAATTAAACGTGACTTAGAAGACCGTCTTTTAGACCGAGTCGAAGAAACGAAAGAACGGATCGCTAATGACGATCCAGAAACATTATCCAAGAAGGAGCGTGTAGCTGCGTTTCGTGATAAGTGGCAAAACTCGGCTTTGCCGGATTTGCCAAACGGAGTCCTTCCCGGATTCCACTTGTGCTGGTTATCAACAACCAACACGTATGACAGTATCGACAAACGCATAGCGTTGGGTTATGAACCAGTTAAAGCCTCGGATTTAGGTAAAGGCTTTGAAGGACTAGGTAAAATGAGCTCGGGCAAGTTTGAAGGCTGTATTAGTTGTAATGAAATGGTTCTCTTCAAGTTACCAGAAGAAATCTATCAAGAAGTGATGAAAATGTTGCATCTTGAGGATCCCCTCGAGCATCAACGTAATATTACCGCAAACGTTCGGAGCTCTGCTCAAGAAGGTAAAGGTGGTAGATCAATTCTTGAAGGTGGTATTTTGGAAATGGAAAAGGAAGCCGCAAAAGCAAACGCTAATGTTCGCTTTTAATATCAATCTTCAAAAATAACAAAGGAAAATAAATGTCTTCAACATTTCAACCCTTTGGTCTGAAGCCTGCGTATCACCCAAGTGGTTTAGATCGTGCAGTACCGTTCGCCGGTACTAACAGCTATGTCACTGGTGTTTCAGGTTACAGTGCTCCTTACAGTTTGAGTTCTGGCCAGTCTTTCTGGCAGTATCAACCTTTAGCGATTACTTCTTCTGGCCAATTGACTATCGCCAACCAAACCGCATCAAGCGGTAAAGTTTATGGCGTATTTGACGGCGTAGAGTACACCAACTCTGACGGTCGTCGTTCAGTAGCTAAATATGCTTCTAAATTGACACTTGATGCTTCTACAAATATCGTTTTCTGGATCTTCGCTGACCCAGCAATCGTATACGAAGCTCAAATCAACGGCTCAGCAACAGCTTCTGCCATCGGTACTGAATACAATTTCGACACAACAACTAACTATACTACTGCTGATGGCTATGCTATCGGTAACGGTGGTGCTGGTTTCTCTACTACTGCATTGCTTGCAACTGCTGTTGGTAGTACAAACCAAGGTCAAGTTCGCGTAGTTGGATTGGGACGTGAAGTAGCATACCCAGCTGGTAATACCAATGCTTGGGGCGATGCCTACACAATCGTTCAGGTTCAGATCTGCAACAACCAGTTCGCCGCTCCGTCGACGTCCGTTTAATTAATACGAAAGGATAAGCAATGGCAACCCCAATGCGTAGTACCGACTTTCGTGCGGTAGTCGAACCGATTATCAACGAAGTCTTTGATGGCGTTTATGAACAACGCGCCGACGAGTGGAAGGGATTTGTAGAAGAGATCCAAGGTATTCCACGTAACTACCACGAAGAAGTAATGCTTTATGGTATGAACGCAGCTCCTGCAATGCCTGACGGCACTCCAGTTAGCTACGATCAAGGTGGTACTTTGTACATCACCCGTTTCATCTACCAAATCTATGGCTTGGCATACGCCTTGACCAAAGTTTTGATGGAAGACGGCGATCACATCCGTATCGGCTCAACTTTCGCTAAACACTTGGCGCAGTCAATGATTGAAACTAAAGAAACATTATGTGCAAACATTTTGAACTTTGCTTTCACTCCTGGCTACATCGGTGGCGATGGCGTAACTTTGATCAACGCTGCTCACCCAATCGCTAACGGCGGTTCTTACTCTAACCAGTTATCTACAGCTGCTTCTTTGAGCCAAACTTCTGTTGAACAGATGTTGATTCAAATTCGCTCTGCTGTTGACAACAACGGTAAGCGTATTCGTCTGAAAGCTGAACAGTTAGTAGTTCCACCTGCACTCGAGTTCCAATCAGAAGTAATTCTGAAGTCTGTTCTCCGTTCAGGAACTGCTGACAACGATTTGAACCCAATCAAATCAACAGGCATGTTGCCTAAAGGCACACACGTGGTTACACGTTTGTCCTCTAGCAAAGCCTGGTGGGTTCAGACTGATGCTGAAAATGGTCTCATGCTCGTTAACCGCCGTAACATGGAGAAATCCATGGAAGGCGATTTCGAAACTGATTCTATGCGTTATAAGGCCACTGAGCGTTATGCTACAGGTTGGCACGATGCGCGTAACATTTTTGGAACAGCTGGTTTGTAATAAAACCACTAGCAATAACAAAAAAGCCACCCACAAGGTGGCTTTTTTGCATTTTAGGGCGGAATTAGTCTGTTTTTTGCATTAGTAGGTATAGGAAGAATCATCCCATTCTGACCACCGAACTTCCCGGTGAGACGACTCAGAGACAGCTTGGGATACCCACTGAGATTAAGGAAATATCATGTCATCAACATTTACAACTCCATTACGCATTTTTAAGCGTAACAACCCAACAAACAACGGCGTAATCGCTCCAGATAACACTGGTGCAGCTCGCTGCTCACAACAGAGCTTTATTGCTCCTGTTGCTGCCACAACCTCTGGCGCTGTAGTTCTTCCAACTTATGATATCGGTTCAACAACTGCTACTCCATTTGTGTTGCCAGCCGGTTCCATCATTGAAAACGTTAAGTTTTATGAAACAACTATCCCTTCAGCTTTGACTGGTGGTGTAGTTACTGTTAATTTGCTCGTAACTAACCCATCAACTGGCGCTGTTACAACTACAGCTATTGGCACAATTACTCCAACAGCAACTAACGGTGGTGTTATCTCTATTGCTTTTGCTACTACTGCAGCTGCTACAGCTCTGTTAGCTAACATTGGTCCTTTGGATGCAACATTGCAATTTAGCCAAGCTACTGTTAGTGCTTTAACTGGTTCTTTAGCCGGCACATTCACTGCTGAGTACACAGCCCGTAACACTGACGGTTCTACAACTGCATACGGTTCTGGCTACACAAACTCGTAATTAATTGCCTAGGGGGCTACGGCCCCCTACTTCAACATTAAAGGAAATTAATTATGTCTAATTTAGTAACAAACCTTCAAGCAACACCATACGCAATTGAGTCGGTAACTAAAGTCGGGGCCTATGAGCCTTTTGACCTTCAAGTTGCTCGTACTCAAATTATGGGCCACAGCACCGTAAATATTTATGGTTACCAAACCTCTGTAACAACATCAGTTATTCCTTTATGGGAAAACGCAACGACTTATACATACCCAAGTTCTGCTATTACTATGAATTTAGCAGGTACTTCTGGTGATACTGCTAAAATTACCATTGTTGGATTAGATGCAAATTATTTGCAAATATCTGAAACACTAACATTAAGCGGCGCGACTGCTGTACCAACAGTAAACAAATATTTCCGAATTAATAGCATGTTTGTAACTTCTGGTAGCGCATCAAACCCATCTGGTGCAGTTACATTAAAAGATGTAACAAATACTACAACATACGCACAGATTAATACTGGTATTGGTAGAACCCAAATGGCTATTTACACTGTACCAGCTGGCTATACTTTGTATTTAAGTCGAGTTAACGCGTATACTTCGTTCAATGGCAACAATGCCAACTATGTAACGTACAGAAATCAAAGCGTCTCTTCATCTGGTGTAGTGTCCGTAACACAACAATCTCCGTTTACCCAGTTCTATGCAGCACAGCGTGTAATGCCCCGTCCTTTTACTGAAAAAACAGATCTTCAAATTCAATTTTCGACAAGTACTGGTACAGCTGCTATTAGTGTTGCAGTTGAATGTTTCTTGATTCAAAACGACGGCCAAGCACTACCTTCAGCTCTATAAGGCAGTTAAATGCCTGTCTACATTGACACCCGTGGTAACTCTGTCCTATCTGTAGCGGTCTGTGACCGCTGCAATAGGAAGTTTGGCTACACAGAACTTATGCCCGACCCCAATTTTCCGGGGATGCGGGTGTGTAAGGACGACCTAGATAACTTTGACCCCTGGCGTCTTCCAGCACTACAAACTGAAAACATTGCTCTTCGCTTTCCCCGCCCCGATGTAGACATTGCTACCGGCCCAATCGGCGGCAATCAAATTATGACAGAGAACGGTTTTACTAACGATAACTCTATGTTTATTGAGGGCACCAATGGCACATACGCCAATAATACTGGTGATCTAAACAAAAATAGTAACATTGTTCCATCACCAATGACGCTTAACCCATACATTTACAATGTTACTCCAAACATTGGTTCAAAAGTTGGGGGGACTTCAGTAGTCATCACAGGCGCAAACTTTACGGATGTTTTTACTATAAAATTTGGTGGTACTGTCGCGATATTTACTTTAGTTAATTCCACAGAAATTACAGCAATTGTTCCTGCACATCCTGTTACTGGTCTAGTTGACGTAACAGCAATGTCCCCATTTGGAAACGGCATCTCTCACGGCGCCTTTACTTACACAGCATAATACATGGCCGATCAGTCAATAACACAGTTACCAATTGCTACCCCGCTAACGGGTGACGAGCAGGTACCCATTGTACAACGTGGTGTAACAAAACAGGCGTCTGTTTCGCAGATCGCTAATGCTGCCTCGCCGGGTAAACTGATCACAAACATCGTTTACAATCCATCAAACGGTGATTTAATTATTTATTACAGCGACGGCTCAACAGAAGTCGTCGGCCCAGTATCCGGCTGGTCTGGTTATAGTGGTTTTTCTGGCATCTCAGGATATAGTGGTAAATCGGGCTACAGTGGTTCGGGTATCTCAGGCTACAGCGGCTTTTCTGGTATCTCAGGCTACAGCGGCTTTTCTGGTATCTCAGGCTACAGCGGCTTTTCTGGTGTCTCAGGCTATAGCGGCTTTTCTGGTTTTAGTGGAGCTTCAGGGCTAAGCGGTTTTTCTGGAATTTCAGGCTATTCTGGGTTTAGTGGTATTTCTGGATATTCTGGATACTCAGGTTTTTCTGGGGTTTCTGGATATTCTGGCTATTCAGGTTTTAGTGGCTTTTCCGGAATATCTGGCTATAGCGGCCAATCTGGAATATCTGGCTTTTCCGGAATATCTGGCTACAGCGGTTTTAGCGGAATATCTGGCTACAGTGGTTTTAGCGGAATATCTGGCTACAGTGGTTCTGGCTTATCTGGTTATAGCGGTTTTAGCGGTATTTCTGGATACAGCGGTTTTAGCGGTTTTTCTGGTTGGTCCGGTATCTCCGGTTGGTCTGGATATTCAGGATACAGCGGAATTTCTGGTTGGTCTGGAATAAGTGGCTTTAGCGGCTATAGTGGCTACAGCGGTTGGTCGGGGATAAGTGGCTACAGTGGTTCTGGCTTATCTGGATATAGTGGCATATCTGGATACAGTGGTATAAGCGGCTATAGCGGCCTATCAGGCTCCAGTGGAACATCGGGCTATAGTGGGTATTCCGGATCGGGTATAAGCGGCTACAGCGGCTTCTCTGGAGCTCCGGGAACCTCAATTAATATTAAAGGATCTGTAGCTACCCCTGCAGATCTACCATTGGTAGGAAATCTACCAAACGACGCATATATTGTAGACTCTAACGGCGATCTGTACGTATGGACTGGATTAGTTTGGAACAACGTTGGCGAAATAGTTGGCCCAACAGGCGCAAGCGGATTTAGCGGCTTTTCTGGTTATAGTGGCACGTCTGGTTACAGTGGCGTATCTGGTTTTAGTGGCATTTCTGGATACAGCGGATCCGGCATCTCTGGATATAGTGGATCTGGTATTTCTGGCTACAGTGGTTTTTCTGGTATCTCTGGCTGGTCTGGATTTTCTGGATACAGCGGTATCTCGGGATGGTCTGGAATAAGCGGCTATAGTGGCTTTTCTGGTATTTCTGGTTGGTCTGGTATCTCCGGATATTCTGGGTACAGCGGCCAAAACGGTACAACTGGTGCATCAGGATATAGTGGATTTAGTGGATATAGCGGTCAAAATGGTTCAACAGGCGTCTCTGGTTACAGCGGGTACAGCGGTATAAATGGCGCCACTGGTGCAACAGGTACATCAGGTTACAGCGGATACAGTGGCCAAAATGGTGCAACAGGAACATCTGGCTTCTCTGGCTACAGCGGTAGCAACGGATCAACAGGAACTTCTGGCTATTCTGGATACTCAGGATTCAGCGGCATTAATGGCTCAACTGGCGCAACGGGCACATCCGGTTATTCTGGTTACAGCGGAACAAATGGTACTAATGGCGCATCTGGCTTCTCTGGATATAGTGGAACAAACGGTTCTAATGGTACATCTGGCTTCTCTGGATATAGTGGAACAAACGGTTCTAATGGTACATCTGGCTTCTCTGGCTACAGCGGTAGCAACGGATCAACAGGAACTTCTGGCTATTCTGGATACTCAGGATTCAGCGGCATTAATGGCTCAACTGGCGCAACGGGCACATCCGGTTATTCTGGATATAGTGGCGCAACTGGCCCAACAGTGTATCCGGGGGCTGGCGTTGCCGTATCAACAGGTTCGGCATGGACAACCTCACTCGGGTATTCTGCATCTAGTGGTGCAAATACATTAGTTCAACGCGATGCAAGCGGCTATGTATTTAATAGTTATTTTAATACAAGTAGCGGCGGTGCAGAAAGAAACGCATCTGGCATGGGTTATTTTGCTGGATTTAATTCTAGCGATTACTACATTCGTAGTTACACCCCGGCGGCAGTAGCCGCAGCTATTAGCGGTCAGACAATGAATATTGCTGGCTCATCTACTTCATGCTCTGGTAATTCCGCAACAGTATCGTCTATTACTGGCAACACTGGTTTAATGGTTGATAGGCTAACTCCAACTGCTTCTATTGATGGTTTAACTACTGGAAATTTTAGAAGCACATACTTTGGCACAACAACAAATGCCGCCGCAATAGCGACTACTAGATGGAACAGTACACCAGCGCCATTTTCTGGTTTGGGTTCATACGGAACTTCTATTGGCTGGGGGGCATCCGATACTCAAGGTTTTATTGCTGTTAACTATTCAAGTGCAGGAGCAAAAATTGGCGGTGGAAATGGAAACAATATAAATTGGACTGCTGATTTAATAACATCTGCAAACATTGGTTCACAGTCTGTAAACTATGCAACAGCAGCTTCTTATGCGGCATATCTAACAGGCGCACCAGCGTACACCAATAATTCCGATGGATGGTGGCGTTCTAATGGCGTTGCTGGACTTTATTTTGCTTCTTATGGGCGTGGAGTTCAACCGACCGATGGAAATGTGAGTTATGGTAATGCTTGTGTATATGGTCCCGGCTTAAATGGCTGGCAGGGTTGGTCTGTAAATACAAATAATAACTGTATTTTTATGTCCAATGGCGGTACGCACGGTTTTTATAGTCCAGCGGGCGGTATTTGGCTGATGAATATGGATACCAGCGGCAACACTACATTTAACGGAAATGTTACCGCTTATTCTGATTTACGATTAAAAGAAAACGTCCGTGAAATTGACAATGTTGTTGAGCGTCGTGACACCTTAGCAGCAGGCGCAATTAAGTATGAACGAGATGGGCGCACACGAATTGGTTATGGCGCACAAATACTTCGTGATGGGGCATGCCCTGAGTTTGTACATGAAGCAGACGATGCGTATAAAATTGCTACCGGCACCGGCACTTTGTCGGTAGACTATGGTGAAACTGCCGCAGTATTAGCTGTAACATCAAAAATGACAGACGACAAAGTTGCGCTTTTGGGAGAAAGAATTAAAAAACTAGAAGCAATTATTGAAGGCCTAACAAAATGAATTTAGAAATAATTTCACACGATGAAGCCAGCGCAAAAGCACGTTTAAAGTTTACACATAACGGCGTTGTACATGAAGATAATTATGATTTATCTTTAGTAGTACCGGGAACAACACGTATTTTTGCAGAATTAAACATGGAATTTACTAAAGAGCACCAGTTAAAAGTAATAGAAAAACTTAAAAATTTGATACAAAATCAAATTGAGTCTGGTGCGTTACTTAATAGACCGGAATAATAAATGTCCAAAACAACCACAACCACATTAACTTACGTAAATTTTGCTAACGCAACATTGGTGCCATTACAACAACCCGATACTATTTTTGTTACCTGGACCTCTGTAACTACGGATAGTGATCCATCTGTTGCGCCAATTACATCTACAAACACATACTCATTAACGGCATCGAGTAATATTTCTCAGGAATGCGCATTGGTACAGGCTTTTTGGAACGCCGTATTTGTATCTCCATTACCTCCCGCTCCAATAGTTTCAACTGTAGCATAATTTAGGCCGCTAAATAGCTTTTTTGCGTATTAGTAGTTGTAGGACAACCCAATTTAAGGCAGTTTTTTAGCTGTTTTTTGCATAAGTAGATATAGAATTGCTTAAGCTAAGTAGATATAGAATTAATCAACTTAAGTTCGTATGAACTTTATAGGAAAAAATGAAAAAATATAGCGTAGTAATACCCACGTACAATCACTGTGAGAAGTACTTAAAGCCCTGTGTAGACTCGGTAATCAAGCACAGTAACATGGACGACGTTGAGCTGATTATCAGCGCAAACGGCTGCACAGACAACACCAGGGCCTATCTAGACTACCTACAAACAGCCGTACCGCACTTTAGAATGTGTTGGAATGACAAACCGATTGGGTTTGCAAAGGCAACAAACGCTGGTATTGAGCGCTGCAAAGCTGACAAGATTGTCCTGCTAAATAACGACACGGTCATACTAGACAGCAATTGGTTAGAAAAGCTAGACACTGGCGACATTAATGCGGTTTGGACTCAGTTCTCACCAATTACCCAGCGCAACTTTGCGGTGTTCTTTTGTGTAATGATTAACCGCAAGGTGTTTGACGAGGTTGGATTACTGAACGAGTCATACGATACAGGCGGCTGCGAGGACATTGAGTTTTGCTACAAGGCTGAAAAGCTAGGCTTTAAGATTGAGGCAAACTTTAACGACGGATCGTTTCCAATCTACCACAAGGCCGAGGGTACGATGGACGACCCAGAGCTGGTAAAAGACTGGAAGAATACATTTTTCTTAAACGAGCTAAAGTTAGCTCAAAAGTACAATCCAGACCACTACCGCTTCTTGTTGTCAAACAACTACGAGCGAGCAGTGTTCCTCAAGGGCGATCCCGTGTTTCCAAGGGAGACACAGCGCTACGAGTGGGCGGCAAAGAATTTAGTGGGTAATACAGTTTTAGAGATCGGTTGCTCTACAGGATACGGAAGGCAGTTCTTTGACCCTGGTATTGTGTACACTGGACTAGACTACGACCCAATCATTGTAGAGGTAGCCAAAGAGCAGCAGTGGGAGTCGTACAACACAGAATTTTATCAGGCAGACATTAACCAGTTTGCCCTAGCACAATATGACAACATTGTTGCGTTTGAGGTGATTGAGCACCTTGACAACGGATTGGAAATTGTTGAGAAGTTAAAGCAGCACTGCAAGCGATTGTTAATTACGGTGCCACACAACGAGCCAAAAGGTTTTTGGGGTGAGCATCACAGGCTGCACGGTTTGACAGAAAAAGACTTTCCTGAATTTACGTTTGCTTATATTAACCACAACGGTGACATATCAGATGTGCCGCAGGACATCACACCTGAGAATCCTTGCAACCTGATGATCTGTAGGTGGACAGCTAGTGAGTAAGGTACTGTGCTCCGTGGCAACACGGGG
>Ga0208507_1000906_pt1 | contig 17623 bp, 40 predicted proteins | sample CryBogCBH12Aug01_FD_184626 | JGI IMG/M metagenome (GOLD analysis project Ga0208507, IMG submission 184626) | Freshwater microbial communities from Crystal Bog, Wisconsin, USA - CBH12Aug09.1 (SPAdes) (version 2) | ecosystem: Environmental > Aquatic > Freshwater > Lake | place: Crystal Bog... | reverse complement strand
ATCATAACTAAATGCTATCAATCCGTTGTAGTTATTTTCTGCACTTATCCAACTGCCTATGTTATGATCGACAGGTACGTTTACATTAAAGGTACAAGGTAAAGATCCTACCGCAATCTGTGTAGCATCCGGATCTAGATAGTTTACAGTAAGTGTTAATGTAGGAGTATAGGTACCATTTCCGCTTTGTGAAGTATCTATGTTTATAACCATTACAAGCGGATTAGCAGCATAGTTAGTAGAATAGTAAGGGAAAGAAGTACCAAGACTCAATGAACCCAGATTAGACCACGATGCATCGATGTAGTAGTTAGGATTAACAACTCCTCCGTAGAGACCTACTGCAAGATTGATGTTTTGTGAAGTAGTAATAAGTTCAGAAAGGCTAGTAATCGGAGTGCCGCCGACAAAGAATCCAATACCAAAGTTAGCCTGTACCGGATTGACCACTTGTATTGTACCTATGTTCGTTACAATGTCTATAATGTTATTATATAGGCCGCCGCTTGCCCCTAGGTTATTATTTTGCCAAGTCAATGTTAGTGTAGTACTGGCATTTGGAGCCAATGTTGCAGTACCTAATGAAGATGTAAATGTTATATTATACGATTTTGTAGGATCATTAATATAGTTTATACTGCTAATAGTTATGTTACTATTACCGTTGTTAGTCAGTGTTAATACTGCGGTATTGGCTGTATTTCCTGTAAGTGTTTGTAAGACCACTGAAGAAACAGTTAGTCCTACACCTAAACTAGGTGCAACGGCAAATATACCTGCATTGTTAGGACTTATACTGGTCTTGTAAATTGCATTACCAGATATAGTAGTATTCACTCCGGGGGTATTAGGAGTAACCGTTGTGGTAATAGCAAATCCGCTGCCATAGCCAGTGATGGACACAGATTGATGCCCTAGGTTATCAGTTGTTGGGCCTGTTATAGGACCCACAGTATGAGATATAGTAGGATTGTAGTTAGTTGCTGAAAATGATAATCCTGTAACTAAATCCGTTGTCAGTGAGCCACCTAGATTAAAGAATCCATTCGCTAATGCGTTTGAAGACCAGTTAAAATCAACTGTATAGGTTGTAGTAGTGCTAGTAGTAAATGATATCGGTGTGTTTACAGTTGCTATTTGACTAGGATGTGCATTAAGATAATAAGTTATTCTATTACCTATTTCTGTTGTCAAAATAGTATACATCGATGTAGACACAGCAGAACCAATAGTTGCAGGACTGATTGATGTAGTTTGATTACTTTGGTGTACATCTGCTCGATTAGTATCTGCTAGTAATCTATTCCAATCGCTGGCTCTGATCAGTTGACCCGATGTTACTGCGGTACTAACGGCTTGGCCGGCGGCATCATAGGTATTTCCATATAACGAACTTATGGAGTTTTGTAAAGTATTAAAACTGTCTGCACTGGCGATTGTATTTGGCATAGAATAATATTTACCTAAAAATGTATTTGTGCATTTAGTGTGTTGTAAATATAGTTAACCTAGCATATAATAAGAATATGAATAAATTTAAACATTCCGGAGCCTTTGGCGACCTCATTTATAGTCTCCCCATTATGAAACATTTTGGTGGAGGTGAGTTTTATCTGCATCTTAACCAAATCGATTGGATTGGCATGCACTACTATGGTAGTCCTCCAAACCCATTCCATAAGGGCAGATTAACTCCCAGTGATTTCAAATATATGAAGTCATTTATGGAAGCACAAGCGTATGTTACCAAGTTTGATGCGTTAACTCCTCAAACTGAAATAACTCATAATCTAGATAGATTCCGTGTGCCATTTGTTGGACACCCCGGAAACTATGTGGACATCTACAGTGATGTGTTCAACATTCAAGATAAAGACACAGTGCGTAACACCCCTTGGTTAACCGTACCTAATCCGCAAACTATTGAAGGTCGAACTATTGTTATCAATCGTACAGAACGATGGATTCCCACCCAACTATCCACAGTTTGGGAAGATTGGCGTTCACAAGGCATGGACCAAGAAGCTGTGTTTGTTGGCTTGCCCAACGAATATGAAAAGTTTAAGAAAGACATCGGTTGGGATATTCCTTATCATGAAACCAAAACAATGTTAGATTTGGCAGAAGTTATTGCAGGCTGCGATCAGTTTGTGGGTAACCAAAGTCAAGCTCTAGCATTGGCCATCGGGCTAGGCGTTCCTGTGTGTTGTGAAGCAAGACAAGATTTGCCTATTGAACGCAACGAATGTTACTTCCCCGATTTAGAACGTATCCAATACTTTTGATTGACTTTTGAATAGACTCATATTATAATATGTTTTTAACTATCCTTAGGGAGATTGCTATGAACACATATCGAGTTTGGGTTGCTATTCAAGGCCGTCAGGTTACTACCCACGTTCTACTTAATGCGGGCAACTACATTGAAGCCCAACAGATTGCCGAATCTATGTACGGACACGGCAATGTATTAAACGTAACTCTAGCATGAGCAATTAATCTTTTTGAAGAGACTTTATATGGGCTTTTCTAAATCCAAAATAATATTGTCCCGAAGGTATATGTCTAATTTTATAGACATAGGCTGGAATGGTGTTTAAATACATTGCTGATAAGGTCCTTTCTTGTTAGAGTAGTTGGGAACGCCAATTCCGCGAACTACACCAATATTTATGCAGGAAATGAGATATGATTAAGAAACAAAGACTGGGCATTATCCAGTCGAGGGGGTTGGGGTGACATTCTTATCTCCCTTCCTATTGCGAAACATTATTATGACGAGGGTTGGGAAATCCTGTGGCCCGTGGCTGATGTATTTCTCGACAATGTAGTCAATCATGTACCCTGGGTCAAATGGATTCCAGTTCCAGTAGACCCCGGCCCATTCTTCTATGACGTTCCCATGCAACGTCTTAAAAACTTCAAGGTCGACGAAGTCCTGTGCCTATACAATGCCCTAACCGGACATCCTGAGTTCACAGCCCGACCTGAGTTCCAACTCATGAAGTTTGATCAATATAAGTATTCTGTAGCAGGGGTTCCTTTCCTTAAGAAGTGGACTTTGGCTGATTGCATTACAAGGGATTATGATGCTGAAGGTACGCTTTACAAAAAACTTGGGAGTCCTGAACATTTTGCCATTCTTCATTTGGATGGTAGCGATTACCGTGCTGGGTTTGACACTAGTATTATCCCAGAGGATTGGCAACAGATTGAAATCAAAGAAGGAATGACGCCCAGCGTGTTTAACTGGATTGGTATGCTATCTAACGCAGAGTCTATTATATGTGTAGACAGTGTGTTTAGCAACCTAGTTGATCAAATGAACCTGGGCACGGATAGATATTTTATTCCACGCAGTCATATCCAACTCACCCCGGTATTGGGCAATGATTGGACTATCATGGACTTTGACGATGCCACAAAGAAACGCGTAACTATTTTTGGAGCAAGTTAAAATGACAAAACCTATTATCGTAGGAGATAGCAATGATGCTACAGTATGCACTGCCTCCAACAACCAGTTAGAAACCTACATCTATTTTCCTACACCCGTTTACAAGATCAATAAGCCCGAATATCTAAACGATGTTAGGGCTGTAATGACAGACAAAATCGACGACGTCAAAAAGAATAATACACTGCACCCAATCTACCCTGTATATCAAACTGATACCCTATTAGGCATTGAACAAGTCAAACCCTTTCTGGACTACATTGGTTCTACTTCCTGGAATGTATTAGAATCACAGGGCTATGACATGGACAATTTCAGTGTGTACTTTCATGAAATCTGGGGTCAAGAACACTATAAACACAGCCTGCACGAAGAACATGTACACGGCCATGGGTGTCAACTTGTGGGCTTTTACTTTTTAGATACCCCCATGGACTGTGGCCGATTGGTAATTCATGACCCCCGACCAGCCAAACGTCTAGTAAATCCTCCCGAAAAGGATGCATCACTAGTGAGTATGGGCAGTACCGCCATTAACTTTGAAACTACGCCCGGGGATCTATTCATAGTGCCCAGCTGGGTACCGCATAGTTTTAGTAGACATGGCTCCGAGAGCCCCCTACGATTTATTCACTTTACCATTGGGCTTGGTCCCAATGCACCTTCTATCGACACAGACCACCCACCCCCAGCCGTAGAAATAGTATGAGCACCAATACATACCACATAAGATTCAACAAAAGCCGAGGACAACCTGGCAGGGGCAGTCAAGATCATGTATGGCGTGTGTTTGAAAACGGCCAAGAATACTTGTTTAAACACTTCAGGATCGAAGGCCTAACGGTAACAGACAGCGTTACTGGTAACGGTACCAATGACGATTGGAATATGAGCTGTGAGGGTTATATGACTATAGACCGTGACACATCCACTGCTGTCATTACTTCAACACCAAATTAAGATACAACGTCCCAAGTCCAGGTATCAAAATTCCAAGTATAGTTTTGGCCATCTGAAGGCATAATCGAAGCTATTTGCCAATCGTTTATTTTACCATTCCAACGATATGCTTGACCATCAGGTGGTGTTGGTCTTGGCGTGGGTGGGACCATTGTACAAGTTGTTTTATCCAGTGTCCATGCTGTGAAATTATCAGCAAAAGGCCTATTAGCCCACGTTTGAATTACATTGTTTTGTTTACGGGCAATTTCTTCATCCGTCATGGGCACCGCAGACCAGTTATCTTGCCAAGTTTGGCCGTCACTGGATAATATGTATGAAGTTGCGGGTTTTTCATAAACACCCAGAGTTATTCCAGCATTGGCAAATGGTGTTCTTGTAAATGGTGCCCAATCGTCGGGAATTTTGCCAAATGCTTGTATTAGATTTGTATCTACTGCTGGATGATTAACCGTAGTACCATTCACTATTTGAATGTATAAATTTGTGCTCATTGTATTTTTTTACCTTGTTAACCAACATTTGTTGATGGGAATGAACGCGAAGTTCCTGGCCAAACGATTCGAACCACACCATTTCCACCCGATGCTGCTCCGCTGCCGCCACCCCCACCCCCGCCGCCCCCGTAGTTGCCGCCTTGTCCTCCACTGGAATTGCTGCCGCCCGAGCCACCCTGACCAGGACCACCACTGGCTCCTTGGCCCCTATAACCAACGCCCCCGCCGCCATGATTGCTGTTGCTACCTGCGCCCCCGCCGCCGCCGCTACCGGATTGATATCCGGGTTGACCAGTACCACCACTGCCACTATAACCGCCAGCGCCGCCTGCCCAGCCTAGTGAGCCTCCATTGCCGCCATAGCCACCGCCACCCCCGGCATAGGATCCACCGTTACCACCATAAGCATAACTACTGCCGCAGCAACAACCTGCTGCTGCGCCGCCACCGCCGAGGCCAGCTACTTGCCCGCAGCTAATGAACCAAGAATCAAAACCATTGCCGCCCCCACCAGAACCATTGCCTACCTGCAGGTTATAACCAGAGCCGGGCGTAACAGAAATGTTATTTCGCCAACCCAGACCTCCACCCCCACCGCCTGCGTAGAAACTTCCATTATAACAAGCGCCGCCACCTCCACCACCAATAGCAACCACACTCACTGAGGTAACCCCAGCAGGAGCAAACCATGTGTAGAGTGACGAAGCGCCGCATGAAAAGTAAGTCGCACACCCACTAGAACTCTTTCCATAAAAGTCACTGAAACTAATACGGGTACCACTGCCCGCTTTTCCCGCCAAACTGCGTAGCGTGGAGCAGTTCAAACTCAGTGTGGTACGGGCGGTGTCGCCTACTTCAGCGCCGATTTGGTTACGGGATCCACTGCCGCCGGTGCAGTTATTATTCAATCCCAATGTGCCTGATGATTTAATGGTCATATGTATGTGGCCGCCCTATAATATATCTCATGGTATTTATCGACTTTAAATACAAGTACAATGAAAGCCTGGGAACCCATAGACACCACACCAGTGGCACGCCTTTACAATCAAAATGGCCGTGGCATCAGCATATACCTCAACGATCTCACAATCCTAGCATGGTTTGAAGCCACTCAGCCCCACAATGAGTGGACTTGGTTTGACTACCCAAGAACACTGACCATGACCGCCCGAGTCTATACCATGTTCTTGCTCAAATTTGGCAGCGGTATATAAAAAACACACATTATAACCCCAAAAATATATCATGTGTGTATGTGTGGTTGACTAGGTGCCCCGAATCCAGTATAATATTAACTTCTAAACACACACACGCATATATACACGCATATGACTGAACAAGAAATAGACAGCATTTTGGCTTTGGGCGACCGAGTAATCATGGACATGGCCTGGGATGTTTTGATGTCGGGCAACAGCAAGTGGTTGTACCAAAGAATCGATGAGGAAACTGGCACCAAGCTCAGTACCGTGCTACATGGCATGAAACTGCGTGCCACCAAGTGCTGGAATCGTAGTCAACGCATGGGTTTTGACTACGGTCTAGACATGCAGGATCTAACCCGACTGTGGATCACGCAACGGGGACGATGCGTTATAACCGGTATAGCCATGAGCTTTGAAACATCAGCTGACCGTAATCCCCGTAGCTGTAGTGTGGACAGGATTCTCAGCTACAGGGGCTATACCAAGGACAACATTAGACTATGCAGTTTTTGGGCCAACAATGCCATGAATGCGTGGGGACGAGACCTCCTAGAAGAAATGATTAGAGCCAGCGCACAGCAAATGAACTTGGTATGACAACATCAATACCCACTGTGATACTGAGTTTTTGGCTAGCAGTAAATGGTGTACCACAATGGGTTGAACAGGGGCGATATGCCACACCAGAAGCCTGTAGTCGCGCTGCGCGAAGCGCAACGAAAAACAATCCAACCCAAAACCCACCAGTGTGGCGCTGTATATACGCACAGCAACAATAACAGTAACTCAGTCACACACACACAATATAAGTAATGTGTATATATGTCAAGAATCACTAGCTTTGAACCCACTAACTACATCCAGCAACAACAGCATCAACAACAGTACGTGCCTGTGAAGTTTGAGTTTACAACAACAACGACGTCCACAGAACAGGAAGTGGCTAATAGACAAATACAGGAAAATATACGGCAAGCACTGGCCTATGTGGAACATGTACACGCTGATCAAGAGTGGCAAGATCACGTATACAGTGACCTAGTGAGCCAAAGACAACATCAAGCCTACATAGCGAGCACCTACGGACTACTGGATATCACAGTGTAAGAAACTCCCTACTAGATATATACACTATATACACAGCGTAAAAACCCCGCTGTAGAGGTCTAGTGTGAGAACGGTGAAACTATGGTTGAAGAACGGTGAAACTATGGTTGACCATTCTACGATAGCCTCCCAACCTGTCAACCACGGTTCAACATTTTAGCCACAGATTTTCTCAAGTTTTTTCACCTTTTCGAGTCATTTTGGAGGGCATTCTGGCCTGTTTTACCACCTTTAGGCCGGGTTTTTTCACCGTTGATCATCGTGGTTATAAGCAGGTTTAAACACCCTAAATACAGTGAGTCCACAGTGAGTCTACGGTGACGACAACCCCCTGATTGCCCAAACCGTGGACTGATGTTATACTATATACAGTACATGAAAACCCCGCTGTAGACTTTATACTATATACTATATGACACTAAGCAAGGAAGAAGCAGATATACTAGCACTTAAACAGTATACACATGACTATGAGGATGCTGCTATACTGGCCTTTAGAGGAGACTTCTATACACTATACCAAGTGTTCCAGGAGCAGTTTGAAGCGCTAATCAACTATGACAGCACGGAAGACTGCATGGGCACCATAGTATACCGTAGCGGTGGGCGCATGATTGCCTACTATGACTGGGAGCGGTTCGCTGGCGCTGTACTATAAAACCCCGCTGTAGTATATAGTGTATATAGTGTGTACTAGACCACTAGATCCATGAACTGCTGTAGGACCTGATGATAAGCTTCTAGTTCCTGCTCTGAGAAGTCTTCCCTATGAGTTTCTATATACTGTAGAGTTTCTAGCAGGGGCATGTCTAGTTCCCAGCGGATGCTCATTATGGTGTTTAGGGCTTCACTCATGGTTCACTCCTCGATCAAGTTCAGCATGTTGGCAGGCACTTTCCAAAGTCCTTCAATGGTTCTTACTGTTACGTACTTTTGAGCGATCTTGTTGACAGTGCCATTAACTGTGCGGCCCGTTTTAGTACTAGTAAAGTACACACTGTCGCCCAACATAAGGCTGCGGATCCGGTTTTTGCCCAGACGTGATTTGGCATACTTAATGGCTTCTTGTATACTGTTAAGTTCATCGTTGGTGTAGTTGCCGGCGATGATTGTGCTAGCGACGGTGTTTGCGTTCATAGCGAGTGCCTTTCTAGTGTTGATGTGTGTATTGTACTACAGTGAGCTCAAAGTGTCAAGAGGTTTACAAAACTTTACATTCCGTTGTTTTTCTGCGATAATGGGGATAATCATTATCCAATACGATTATCGGGGATTATCTCCCCGGATTATCATTTAATCAATAACCATATTAGCAAACTGCATTAACTCCGAATATGTTTCATCGTATGCGATAATCAAATCATTATCGATCTCAGCAAGTTCGTCATAATGATCGCCAATATAACGTACAGCTTCAATTAATGTAAATCCAGTATCTCTAACATAATTTGCAAATACTACTAAATGATGACGTGACATAATACTCCTATAATGTTTTAGTGTTTAAGCGTGTATTATACTGCGTTTTGGCTCAATGAGCAAGCAACTTTACAATTCGTTGTGTTTTTACAACGGTAGCTCACTTTACATAACTTTACAATAAACTTGTTGACACGCTGGGCAAGAGCTTGTATAATACACACATACACTAAAAAGGAGCACTCACTATGCTTACAAACTGCACTGCTTACGCTAAAATTGTAACTGTAAAGCGCACTAATACTCAGCGTGTTTTAGTAACTTTTGATAATACAAAAAAGGATAAACATAACTGCATTATAGTTAATAGCCATAATGCTGTATATAAAAGCGGGGACATTATAAATTTGGAAACTTATAATGCACAACAACGGGCCCATGCTATTGCTACAACTATGCAAAGTGTTAGAGATACCCTGCGTGTCAAAAACATTGTGCTAGTTTAAAAAAAGACTTGACAGCGGCGCCGTTCCGCTGTATAATACACACTTAAACACTAAAGGAGCACTATGTCAAAAGCACTTAACAAACGCATTGCCGACGCCTTCGCTACAATTTACGACCAGGGCGACAACGGGCTAGAATACATGGACGGCCATATTGCAATGGACCATGTGTTAATGGAGCATTTTTACAACGACACGCTAGAGACTCTAAACAAAGAGGACAAAACAAAAATGGCAGTAATGTTAGAGGAAGTTGTAAGCGATATGTCGTTTGACTTAGAGTCTTTTTGATGTTATAATACACACATACACTAAAAGGAGCTGACAATGTCTAACTACCCAAATATGAGCTATTGTATGTGCGAGAACACGCTGGCGGCCCTGCGTCAAGTGTTGAGCGCTATGCAGGAGGAAGGGCCCATGTTCCTGCAGGATATGAGCAGGGACGAGCGACGGGCTTTTGAACAGTTGTTCAACGCTTGCGAAACTTTTGTCAATGTGGCAGAAGAGTTGGAAGAAGAGCTTGACACCGCTGAGTTTTGATAGTATAATACATTTTTAACACACAAAGGAGCTGACTATGGATTGGATAGAACTTGCGCTAGAGCAGATAGTTCGAGATGTTGAAGCAGGCGACTTGAGCGCCGTTGCTGAACTGTTGAAGTTTGTGCCCGAAGAGAATCTTATTGCTTTTTTACCTGAGGAGATCCAAAATGCCTAATTGGTGCTATAACACTGTGGAACTGACCCACGAAGATCCCACTATGATTGCTCGTGCAAAGTCCGCGTTCTTAGACAAAGGCTTGCTCAATGAGTTCGTGCCCATTCCTGAAGAACTCAAGATCACCGCAGGCTGCTTAGGAGAAGGTGCTGAACAAGCGGCTCTCGAAGCACGAGAAGCAGCCAACTTGGAGAAGCATGGCTACCGCAACTGGTATGACTACTGCGTCAACGAGTGGGGTACCAAGTGGGATGTCACTGGACAAGAAGTCAACGATATCCCCAACGGTGTGATCCTGACCTTTGATTCGGCTTGGGCACCTCCCACTGGTGCCTATGACAAGCTCTTGGATTTGGGCTTTGAAGTTCGTGCTATGTATTACGAACCCGGCATGGGTTTCTGCGGTGTTTGGGACAATGGACAGGACGATGAGTATAGTTTGGGCGGCTTGAACAGCGATGAAGTAGCGGAGCTCTTGCCCCCTGAACTCGATGAAGCCTATGGTATCTCTGAGTCCATTGCTGAGTATGAGGACGAGGAAAATATCGACATCGAGTTAAACGGCGGTATTGACAGCATCAACGAATGACTGTATAATACATACTTACACACTAAGGAGCACCACTATGCAATACTATGACACACTGACTAAGTTTGAACGCAACGGTTTGACTGTCATCGTTGACAAGACCTATGAGGACTTGAGCCCACGGGACTTGTTTGAAGAATCGGATGTTGATGAGATCATCCGCAAGATTGATCGTGGCATCTACGATTGGTTTATGTTGCGTGTTCGTGTTATGTTTGAAGACTTGGAACTGGCTAGTGAGTATTTGGGTGGATGTTGCTATGAAGACGCCAAGGAAGTGCTCACTGACGGTGTTGCCGAAGACTTGATCTTCGAGGCCATGGCTCACGCCCAAAAGCGAGTCTCAGACTTGGCCAATAAGTTCACATTGAAAACTTGGGAACTGGCAATGGTTGACAAAGAGTTGGCTTGATAGTATAATACATACTTCACAACAAGGAGAGGGCTATGGCATATCGCGTTTTGGACACTGTGGATCGTATGCGCGACAAGTATGGCCCCCGTAAGGGGCTGGAAGGTCCCTTTAACTTCTCGGGTCGTGTGTTGTACTATGATCCCAAGGAAGGGCAGTACTATGATCCTACCACAGACTTCTATGTGAGCCAAGAGGATATGGATTTTATCAACAAAGAGTTTATGGATAGGTTTCGAGCGGCATGAATGAACGACTACAGTGGGCCGGCACGGCCTGCTTCATGGTGATGTACGTGTTAATGAGCTTCTTCCCTGAACTGCATCCTTGGAATGTGGTAGCGGGAACGTTAGGGGGCTTATTCTATATGGCATGGAGTCTGCGTGTCAAGAATCGGCCGCAGATCATTACAAACGGCGTAGGCATCACTGTCTGCGTCTGTGGATTAATAAAATATTTTGGTTGACAAAGCAGCGTTTTGGTTGTATAATACAATTTTAGGAGCAGCAGAAATGATTCTAGCACACACTCTCAAGACACTTATCTCATTTGAAGCACCCATGCTGAGTAGTTTGGCTGGGGAAGAATACACTGGCGCTGAGTTCCTGGGTATCACCAACGGCGGCGAGTTTTGCTATACCGTAAACTTCCTGGTCAAAGGTGGCACTGACAGCAAAAAAGTATTCCTGAGATTTGATGCAGGCAGCGTGAAATTGGTTGACAAAGAACACGCTTGGCACTATAATTAAGACTTACACACACTAGGAGCACACATGAAAGTATCAGCACTCATCGAAATGTTGCGTGACTTCCCAGAAGATGCCGAAGTCCATTTCTCGTATAACTACGGCGATCACTGGCGTACTGAAGTCGCTCCCCGTGTGAACCAAGTGTTCGAGGGCATTGTCAAACATAGTGACTATCACCGTATGGACAAGCTCATGGACGAGCATGACATGTACGAAGATGAAGGCGACTTCGAAGGTACTCGCCGTGTAGTAGTTATTGGTTGACAGTTGAGCAAAACGGCGTTATAATATACACTTAAACACACTAGGAGTATTACAAATGGGAACACGAAGCACTATCGCATTGGAATTCGCAGACGGTACCGTAGAGCAGATCTACTGCCACTGGGATGGCTACTTGGAACACAATGGCGCTATCCTGCGCGATCACTATTCAGATCCATTCGTATTGCGCGATTTGATTGACATGGGTGATATGAGTTCGCTGGGCAAGGTCATTGGTGAGGCACATCCGTTCAGCCCGCACTCTAGCCCAGAAGACAAGGCCCTGTACGAAGCCGCTCGTGAAGCAGGCTACTGCACATTCTACGCACGAGATCGTGGCGAGACTGGTGTAAGTGCCAAGAAGTTCGCAGACTTTGAGGACTACAGAAAGAATCACCAGTATGAAGAATACGAATACATCCTGCGCAACATCGACGGCCGGGCCACTTGGTTCGTTGATGATCACGGCGGCGGCTATGTAACATTGGCAGAAGCATTTCAAAAGGAAGAGGTCGCAGCATGAGCAAGATGAATGAACTGAACTACGAGATTGAACAACTCTACATCGAGGGCTATCGCCCTTCGACCATAGCCACAAGGCTTGGCATCGCTGTGGACATTGTCTATCAGTGGATTGAAAACGAGAGCCTGGCTCAAAGTGAGTATGATCCCTACGAAACAATCAATTCATAAGTGTTGTGAAAATACAACACAAAAAGAGTTGACAGATAAACCATTTGACATTACAATATATACATAAGTTGAAAGATCGACTTATATTTTTTAAACACACACAGAAAGGTATTTTATGACTGATAAGCTCTTCTCCCACGCTGGTTTTTCCCTCCACAAAGGCTCTTACAAAGCTCGTTTCGCCAATGATGCTCTCCGCGTCAAGGTTCTCGAAAAGGATGGCCATACTGACATCCAAATGACTGCGTTGATTCAACCTTCTACCAAACAAGAAGCTGTTGAAGCACTGTTGAAGGCCAACTTCGCAGGTGAGAACGCATTGGCCAAGGCCGCATTGGAAGCCGAGTTGGACAAGCGTAGCGACGCTCCTAAAGCAGTAAAGGCCACTCCTAAGGCCAAAGCAGCTCCTAAGGCCAAGGCCAAGAAGGACATCACACTGGACTCTATCATGGCCAAGGCTATCACTAGCCCTGTAGAGATTCCTCAGGTTGCCGCTAAGGAAAAGTCTCGTGCAGAGATCCAAGCAGAATTGGATGCCATGGACGCCGCTCCATTCTAACCCTGGTGTGACAGGAAAGGGGTTGACACAGCCCCTTTCTTCTAGTATAATACAATTTTAGGAGCCGATCAATGAGCAAGTTAGAACTATTTGGCCGTCCTTGGACACCATTCGATGCCTATAACAAAGACCATCGTCGTTGGTTCTTTGAGTTCCAAACTCGAAAGACTTGGGGTCATTGCCCAGTCCGTTTCATTATTCCCGATGATGGTGGTGATTTGATTACTCTATGCCAACGACGTCTTGTGGACTTCTACAGCAAGAAAGAGTTTGGGCAAACTGAAGGTTGATTATAACGCTATCTCCTGTTATACTATATAAAAGGAGAAAACGATGAGTTTTACAACATTGAAAACAACACAAAACGAGTTCTTGGAACAACACCTACGTGGTACAGGCCGCACAATGAGCGCCCGTCAAGCAGAAGTCACATATGGTATCAAGAACATTAGAGCACGAATGACCGAGCTTCGTCAAGCCGGTTTGAAGGTCAATCGCACAGTGAACACAGAAGGCCGCAGTGCTTACTCTGTGAGCGCTCGTGACGTCAAAGGTAGCCGAGCTGCTATCTTTGCCTAAGATTCGGGGGTAGTGTCCCGAATAGATCCCGATTGCTCCTCGGGATCAATGTTAGTGTGCCGGGGGTAGTGTCCCGGTTCTGGATAGGGCCGCTCGGGAGAGCCGCCCTATTCTTTTGGTTGCATTTTGGCTCGTTTGGTTGTATAATATACACATAGGGAAAAGAAATGCAGTATACACTAATCACCCCAAAAGGCCAAATCTTACAATTCTTCCTGAAAGCAGTGGCCGAGCAGTTCCTACAAGCCTATGGCGGAACTCTAATAACAGACAAGATTTTGGTTGACACTGAGCAAGTTTGACAGTATAATACATACATAGACAGCAAGGAGCACACACTATGAACGAACGAATCGCAAAACTATATGACCAAGCAACCATTTTAGAAGGCAATGGCGACTACGTGGCAGGTGAGTTGGATCCTGTAAAGTTCGCCGAGTTGATTGTGAAAGAATGTGCTCAAGTTGCTAATTTGACTGAAGACTATGATACTGATGATTATAAATCAGGACGGCAGTGGTCAGCATTTGATATTAAAAACCATTTCGGAGTTGAATGATGATTGGTTGACATCCTGCCCAAACGGCAGTATAATACATACATCGCAACAAGGAGCACACACCATGGATTGGAACTTAGAAGGCAAGCGCATAAACGGTATCTACTTGGGCTTGTTCCCCTACAAGGGTATGGTCATGGAAAGCCGTGTCAAGTACGGTGGACAAGTTCAGCATACCGTGGCGCTGGACGAGACTATCAAGGTCTTCGGCGAAGTCCGCGAATACATCCTTGTGGATACAGGCACTGGCGAGATCAATCGCATCCTGGACGAGCAGGACGACATGTTCGATCGTATGACCCCACAAGAGCAAGAAGACTTCATCAACGGCTACGAGTCAGCCAAATATTACGGCGCTTGACAATACTCCCAAAAGGCAGTATAATACACACATGAAACAGAAAAAGCAATACCAAATCATGCGAGAGACCACTATGTGGGAGGATGGCCTAATGGACACAGGGCGTCATGTCTACGTGTTCACAGACTACAAGCCCAACGCACGAGCAGCCACTGTGGTCGCGTTCTCAGGCTTTGGACGCCATCCTGTTCGCAAGTATCCCAAACCCCTAGTCATTGACCTGCGCGGTCGCACATTCGAGGAAGTAGTATGAACAAAGAAGAAATCACCGTCACTGGACTTACACCTATCCAAAAGATGATCTGCGAACTCCTGTGGAAGATGCCTTCCATGCACGCCGTAGAAGATCTTTGCCGTGCGGGTGGACCAGAATACTATGCCATGCGTGATCTCATGGTAGCGGCCCATTTTGACCGAGATGACACCCTTCAAGAAGGCCTCAAAGAATGGTTGACAAGCCTTTGAAATTCGGTTATAATACACTCATACACACTAAGGAGCTATCATGTACGACTTTATCCGCCCTATGGAACTGAAAGACGCTATCAACTACCTAGGCGCCTCTCGCAAAGCCTACAACAAGAACACAGGAGAAAAGCTCTCCTTTAAAGGCGCCTTTGACATGATCGACGAGTGTGCCTGTAATGTGGGCACCAACAAGGACTTGGCCATGATGAAGGCCATCCGAGCTTATATCACAGCTGAGTTGGAGGAGCGTGAAGCAGAGCTGTGGAAGCTGATGGCATCGGTGGTAGACAAGAACGCCGTTAACAAGATGCTCAAAGATGATACCCTGTTTGAAGACAGCGACGAATATCAGATGGCTGACGAAGAATGCTATTAAACGGTTGACAACACCATCAAACTCAGTTATAATACTGACATGAAACAAAGAAAGGAAATCAAAATGGATATTTACACTCGTCGCGCTGTATACAAAGTTCTGGGACTGGTTGCTATGAGCTGTGCCGTTGGTGCTTTCACAGCGGCTTTGATCGACATCATTGGCCTCTCAGCAGTGGGCGGCCTATTCACCCTAGCACTCTTAGTCTACCTCTGCTACCACATGGTCGTCAGCGATGCTGAAGCCCAACGCAGTCAAGCTCGTTTGAAAGAAATGGAATAACACTATGAACAAAACCGCGAAAAGCTCTACCGGCGGCACTATCACTTACACAAAGACTGGTCTGATTCACCGTGCTGGCCAAGCCTATAGTGGAAAAATCGCACAGCAGGAATCCAAGAAGCGATAAATAATTTCATGTATATAGTAACCACCACACTGACCCGAGTGACCACATCTACTCAGTGGTATGATGATTTTAATCCCGTAGGCTATCAAGGCTATTTGGATTACATAACCACACAGACCGGCTTCATAAGTCTAACTGACGCTAGGCCCGATGATTTCACTAGGGTCAGGGTTACAACCTTTGACAACCAAGCCAACTACGATGCATTCATGAGCAGTGCCTATCGTAGTGAAGAACTACTAGATCTAATGACCTATATCTTCCAAGAAGGCATTCAAATCGATCTCAAAGAACCTGAATAAAAACGGTTGACACACCCGCCCTTTGACAGTATAATACACACATACACAGCAAGGAGCACACACTATGAAGAATCCCGTCCCCCACAGCTCAATGTTCGCCACTCCCATTAACTTGGAAGCTCTCTTGCTCCAAATTGATACGATTTCCAACCGGAGTGAGCGAGCCACCGTTATGACCTACGTCATGATGGCCTTGAACACCGCACATAATTTAGTTGAACAAGAACTTGAAAATGTGGTTGACATCTTGGAACGTCCGTAGTATAATAACACTCATACACACACTAACAAGGAGCTAAGATGTTTAAGACAGATGCACAAGTAGAGTTTGAAAAGATCCTCAAAGAGTTTTCCGCTGTGACCTACGAAGTCTACGGCAACCATTCCTACGCTACGGGCTACTACGAAAGCCTTATGACTGAGATGTTCCGTAGCTTGAGCAAGAAGTCACAGCAAGAACTGATCCGTGACATGGACTCAGCTGTAGAACAACAACATGAAAAGATGTTGACACAAGCCTAATCCGGCTGTATAATACATACTTGTTTAACACACTAAGGAGCACACTATGAAAAACAAACTAACAGTAGCAGAATTGATCGCAATCTTGAGCAAGTTGGATGGCACGATGGAAGTTGAGATTGGTATGAACCAAGAATACCAACGCGGTATTGATGCTGAAGACATTCGTGTTGAGTCGTTTGATTTCCACAACAACGGCGAGCCGTATGTGTTTATCGGCGATTAACCCTAGAGGTTGACAGAAGTCTAAAAGAGCAGTATAATACACACATGTTAAACACAAAGCAGGAGCAAAAAATGGAACTCACAGCACAGCAAGTAGAAGCTATCGTTCAAGACGCTATGATCACGGCCCGCGAGGCAGCACAGCGAGCCTTGGCCCAACACGGCGACGCAGATGCCTGTGGCTTTGCTTGGGTCAACATCTGGGAACACAATGGTAAGAAGATCCGTGCTAACAGCAAGCTCGGTAAGGCGCTCATTGCGGCAGGTGTTCGCAAGGACTACACGGGCGCCTACTGCCTGTGGAACCCCAGCAAGTTGGGTGTGCAAAGCATGGGCATACTAGAAGCAGGCGCATACGCAGCCGCAGAAGTATTCAAGCTCAACGGATTTACTGCCTACGCTGGCAGTCGTATGGACTAACTGATAAAAAGGGTTTGGTCCCCCGTTGAGCTAGGCTCCGGGGGATTTTTTTTGACTGGAGGTGGTGGTGTGGTTGGGCATGGTGGGGGCTTTCAGGTGTATACGCTAAACTGTTGTAAAAATACAACAATCGCTTGCCAAATCTTTCTAAAACTTCTTCTAAAACTTCTTCTAAAACTTCTTCTAAAACTTCTTCTAAAACTTCTTCTAAAACTTCTTCTAAAACTTCTTCTAAAACTTCTTCTAAAACTTCTTCTAAAA
>Ga0208507_1000905_pt1 | contig 17631 bp, 16 predicted proteins | sample CryBogCBH12Aug01_FD_184626 | JGI IMG/M metagenome (GOLD analysis project Ga0208507, IMG submission 184626) | Freshwater microbial communities from Crystal Bog, Wisconsin, USA - CBH12Aug09.1 (SPAdes) (version 2) | ecosystem: Environmental > Aquatic > Freshwater > Lake | place: Crystal Bog... | reverse complement strand
AAGCTTTGATGGCGACCGCCTGCCCTTGCCGTTACGGCCCATTGCCGCTATTGACCCCCAGTGGGCCTTATCCAGCCCGTGGACACTATGGCCTTTGACAAAATAAAACTGCCCGCCAACCTATCGGTGCTGGCCTTGTTTGGGCTGGTGTTGCTGTTGCTGCAATTGATGAGCAGTGCCACCCAAGAAGCCTCCGAACTGAGCGGTATCTATAACTGGCTATTGCTAATCAATATTATTGGCTCAATCGCATTGCTGGTGTTGGTCTGCGCCAACATCTACACGCTGGCGCTGCAACTTAAAAAGCACGAAGCCGGATCGCGCCTGACCATCCGCATGGTGTCGCTGTTTGTGGTGTTGGCCTTGTCGCCCGCCGCCATTGTTTTTTATTTTTCCATGCAATTTTTGCATCAAGGCATAGACAGTTGGTTCAACGTAGAAATTGACCGGGCCATGGAGGACTCGCTGGAACTTAGCCAAGCCTCGCTTGACCAACGTATGCGCTGGCATCTCAAACAAACCAAACTGGCGGCAGAAAGTCTGGAAACCGCCTCCGCACACCTTGCCAGCTTAAAACTGGAAAATCTTAGGGCGCTTTCAGACGCTGCCGAAATGACCTTATTTTCCCGCCCTGAGCGCATCATTGCCTCCAGCAGCAGCACCCCCAGCGAAATATTGCCGCACATGCCCGACAAAAACGTCTGGCTGCAACTCCGGCAAAACAACGAATTTGTCGCCCTAACGCCAGAATACGAAGGCCAATTGATGATTCGGGTGATTGTACCCATCAACAGCGAAACCCCGCACTACCTGCAAGCCCTATATCCCGTGCCGGTCAGGATTGCAGATTTGGCCGATTCGGTGGAATTTGAATTTATCCGCTACCAAGAACTGAACTACCTGCGCCATTCGTTAAAAATCAGCTTTTCGCTGGCGTTATCATTAGTGTTATTGATGAGTATGCTGGCGGCCATCTGGGTGTCTTTTTTCAGTATCCGCAATATCATCGCCCCCGTTAAGGCCTTGGTCAAAGGCACCCAGGCGGTGGCCTCGGGACAATACGACCAGCAATTGCCAGTCACCAGCCACGATGACCTTGGCTTTTTGGTGGAGTCGTTCAACGAAATGACCTTGCGTATCGCCAAAGCCAGCCACGAATCGCGCATCGCCGGACAAGAAGTGGAAAACCAACGGGCTTACCTTGAAACCATACTGGCCAACCTCACCGCCGGGGTGATCAGCTTCGATGCCGACAACAAAATACGCACAGCAAACCAAGCCGCGTATCGGATTTTCCGCATCCCCGTCAACCAATTTATCGAGCAAACCTTACCGCAACTGACCACCCGCTATCCGGAATTGTCCGAGCCGTTCAAATCCATGCACCGCCTCATGGAACAAGCCGATGATATATGGCAGCAACGCATCGCCTTTTTGGGCAGCAAAGGACGCCAAGAATTGCTCTGCCGTGGCACACCGTTATTTTCCCAATCAGGCCAGCGCGTTGGTGCGGTGATCGTATTTGACGATGTCACCGACCTGATACAAGCGCAAAAAAACGCCGCTTGGGGGGAGGTGGCCCGACGGCTCGCCCATGAAATCAAAAACCCACTGACCCCTATCCAACTTTCTGCCGAACGTCTACAGCGGCGCTTATCCAGCCAGCTTAGCGCGGAATATGCCGATATGTTGCAGCGTGCCACTAAAACCATTGTGCAACAAGTTGAAGCCATGAAAGAAATGGTGGATGATTTCTCAGAATATGCCAAGCCACCGAAAAAAAACAACGTCAGCATTGACCTGCCGGAACTTATCCAAGGGGTATTGGCCCTTTATGCCTTAAAATCCGGCATAGCCATCCACACCCAATTTGCAGCGGAACCGCTCATCATCCAAGGCGATCCGGTCAGTATCCGGCAAGTGCTGCATAATATGATAAAAAATGCCTTGGAAGCGATCAACGGCAAAGGCAATATAGACATCACCGTGCACCGGCTACAAAAAAACAACACCGATTTTATAGAAATGGCTTTGTTTGATGATGGCCCGGGCATTAAAGAAGAGCAAATCGAACAAATTTTTGAACCCTATGTCACCACCAAAGCCAAAGGCACCGGCCTTGGCTTGGCAATTGTCAAGAAAATCGTCGAAGAACATGGCGGTGCCATTTGGGTTGATGCTAACCGTAGCCAAGGCGCTGGCTTTATCCTGCAATTGCCTGTAGGCCACCTTAACAAACCTAACTGACCACCATGCACACATCCGCCCCCCTTATCCTGATTGTCGATGATGAACCCGACATTCGCCGCTTGGTCGGTGAAATCCTCGAAGACGAAGGCTACCAAGTGGCTATGGCCGAAAACGCTGTCACCGCCCGCCAATTGAAAAAATCCCTGCACCCCCACCTGATTTTATTGGATATCTGGATGCCCGACACGGACGGTATCACCCTGCTTAAGGAGTGGGTGGCGGAAGACCCGGTCATTTGTCCGGTCATTATGATGTCCGGGCATGGCTCGGTGGAAACAGCCGTTGAGGCCACCCGTTTGGGTGCCTATGATTTTCTGGAAAAACCGCTGTCACTGGCAAAACTGCTGCTGATCGTGGAACGCGCCCTAGAAACCAGCCAACTGCAACAAGAAAATGCCGGACTCAAACAACAACTGGTGTCCGATATTGATCCGGTCGGTAAAAGCGCCACACTGGCGCGCATCAAAGACCAACTGAAACGGCTCGCCCAACACAACGCCCGTGTCTTGTTCAGCGGCGAAGCAGGCGTAGGCAAAGAATTGTTTGCCCGCTACCTGCACAACAACAGCGCCCACCGCGACGGCCCATTTATTAATGTTGCGGTGGGTAGCATTTCCCCAGAAAATTCAGCTGTTGAATTTTTTGGCAAAGAAGCGGGCGGCAAAACTTACCCCGGATTATTGGAACGGGCGCACCGTGGCACCCTGTTTATGGGTGAAATTGGCGACATGGACAAAGAAACCCAGCTTAAATTGCTCAGCGCCCTAGAATCCAGCACTTTCTTGCGGGCGGGCGGTAGCGAAGCCGTGCACGTCGATGTCAGGATCATCACCGCCACCCGCATCCCGCTTGATGACGAAGTAAAAGCCGGGCGTTTCCGGCAAGACCTCTACTACCTGCTCAACGAAGTCACCCTGAACATCGCCGCCTTACGGGAACACAGCGAAGACATACCCAACCTGCTCAGCTTCTATGTGGACTATTACGTCAACCGCGACAAACTGCCGTTCCGCCGCTTCTCCATGGCCGCACAAAACTTTCTGCGCAACTACAGCTGGCGCGGCAATGTCCGCGAACTGAAAAACCTAGTGCAGCGGCTAATGATACTGGGTGTTGGCGAAGACATAGAACTGGAAGAAGTCAAAGCCGCCTTGGGCAACGGGGCCGGAGAAACCAACAGCGCCGCCACCGTGCCGGATTTCTTCAATTTGCCGCTAAAAGAAGCCCGCGACCATTTTGAAAAAACCTACCTGGAATACCATTTTGAAAGGAGCGGCGGCAGCGTGGCCAAATTGTCCGCCGCAGTAGGCATGGAAAGGACGCACCTGTACCGCAAATTGCACTCGCTTAATATCAAGCTTTAATTGCCCGTGTTGCCATCCGATGAACCGCAAACCCCTTGATTTTATCAGTCCGGCATCCCGATGCCGATAGGGGGCGGTGTTTAACCCATTGGGACACTTGGCTATTGCACCCTTGCCCGCACGCCATTAACCCTAGCTTTGTTGCCCAATCAACAGTGCCAGCTCCGCCGCTTGTTCGCGTATCTCGCGCAGGGCTGTGGTTTCCAACAGCACCGCTTTACGCATTGGGCCTATGCACCACAGCCCGGCTTCTATTTCGTTTTGGGCATTAATGATTTTGCCTTCTGGTGTACATAAAATGCCCAAGCCCAAAGTATCAGTGGTGACTTTTCCCCGACCAATCAACTCGCTGATAATAGGAAAACGGACTTTCCGGTAATTCGACTCTGGCCCTGTGCAATTGACCACTTTATCAAAAACTTGCCGGACATCTTGCTGCCCGGCACGATAAACAATGGCAATCCCGCTATCCGTGGCGGCGGCATCGACCAGATAACCTTTCTTCAATTCCAATTGACCGGCACTCGCCATACTATGCAACAAGGACGAGGATTTTTCAGGAATCCGGTGCCGGGCAATTTCCCAATAGGGCCTGATTTTTTGAAGAAAATATTTTTTCTCTTCCACCGTCCAGTTAAACCATATTTTTTTGGTGTGCGGGCGCAGGCCATCCAATATCGAAGGCCACGGCACATCTGGGTTATTGCGGATTAGGCGGCGCAACCAAAGCAACAATTGGCGCGGGGGCTTAACAGCCAGTTCATTGATCTGAAAGGCCGGATGCGATAAATCATGCGGCAACGGAAAACAGCCGCGCCGTGATAACAAAGTCACTTTGCCCTTAAATTTCCTTAACAACAACCCCAGCACAATATCCACCGCCGTCAGGCCGGAACCGACCAAAAGAATCGCTTCCCCTCCCTCAAGCTGGCTATACACCTTATCCGACCAAGGATTGGCACAATACCGGGGATCATCGCGTAGCGGGTTGTCGCGCTTAAAAATATCAGCGGGGGGGAAGTTGCCAAGCGCCAGTATCACATGATCGGCATGGATAGCTTTACCGGAAGCCAGCACCACCGTTTTGCGCGTCCCAAACTCGACAATGGAAATGGCCTCATCAATCCGTATCTGCAACCGCCCCACGGCGGCCTGCTGGACGTTTTCCAGGTTTTCCAAAAGATAATCGCCAAAAATTTTTCTGGGGATAAAGGCTTGTGGTGACACTTCATCAATCAGGTGGTTATATTTGAAATGGTTCTTTTGCAACCACTCGACAAAATCCAGTGGCCTGTCAGCAAACAGGCTCATCCCGGCGGCCACTACATTTAGCGGCTGATGGGTGAAATCGTAGTGGTAAGCTACCCCGCGCCCGAGCAATTCAGGGTTTTTTTCAATCAGCACCACTTGCGGGCCATTTGGGAATTGCGCCAACTGCATGGCGGCCAAAGCGCCGGAAAGGCCGCCGCCGATGATTATAACGGTTGAACTCATAAGGATAGTACCTGACAGGACGTGATGGGTAATGTAACCGCCTAATGGTGATGCCAGCGGTTGATTCTTTATCGGTTACAAGCGCACTGATTATAATCCATTAATGGCTTTCTGGCGTTAAGCCATAGCAATCTTATCAAGGCAAGCAAAAAGCATCTTTTTATTTGGGTATACACAGCCCCTAAACTGTGCGTCAAGGCTGTCACATTAGGGCTTATTAGTGCGCCAAAATAACCCAAATCATCTGTAACCCATTGATTTAAATATCTGACCATAAATTAGACAGATTAAGGCAATATGACAAAAATTAGTCATTTAGCGGTGTTGTTAAGCCCCTATCCACAGACTTATCCACAGGAACTGGGGATAACTTGACCCAGCCGCCATTTGGCAAGGGGCGGCGTGTTTTGGCATGGGCTTGCATCATAGCCGGTCAGCCAAACGATGCGTTGCGATTCGGGTATACACAACCCTAAAAAGTGCCAACATGCAGCAACATTAAGCCTTAAGTACTGGCAAAAACCACCAAAAAATAACATAACCCATTGATTTTAATATTTGACTATAAATTAGCCAGATTAAGGCAATAGTACAGAAATTAGTCATTTAGCGGTGTTGTTAAGCCCCGATCCACAGACTTATCCACAAGAACTGGGGATAACTTCTGGCCGAACAGCCCGGCATCTAACCTCAATGTGATACCGCCAGATTGTAAACCAGCAGCCATAAAAAAAGCCCCGTCACCGCAATGACAGGGCTTTTGTTTGCCTAAGGTTTTTGGTTTGGCTTAGTGTGCCACTTCCACTTTAGAACCTTTGCTTTGGCCTATGTCAGCCAGCAATGCATCAAACCAAGGCAGATCAACATCGAACGGCTTGCCGCCTTTAATACGAGGGAACTCAATGGCACGCAATACGCCACCTTGGTCTTCATCATGACCAATAACACCCGCTTCGCGGCGGAATGCACATTCAACCGCCAAATCGGCACATGACTTGATCAGGCGTATGTCAGCGGCATTAGCGGCGGCGGCACGGGCAAAGTAACCGGATTTTTGGATCAAGGTTTTTTCTGCACCTAACATGTCAGCAAATTGCTCGCCAAACCATTTGCCGGGATTGACCGCATCCAGCTTGACGTGACCGAACGCATCGCGCGGCACTTCTTGGCCTTTGGCTTGCATTTCAGCCACAATGGACTCAACGCCCGCACCTTCAGACACAAAAATGTTGACGCAATCGACCGTGTCCATCACTTCGCGCAAACGCGCCGCTTCGGCGGCAATATCAATATTCATTTCTGGCAGGAACACTGCGTGTACTTCAAAAGCTTTGCGGTCCAAGCCCAATTCAGGCAACCATTCGGAACGGTCCAGCAGCTTGCGGTATTCAACGGCAGTGGCGGCGGTCAGCCAACCACAGCTACGCCCCATCACTTCATGGACAATCAACATGCGTGGATTGGCATTGTTTTCGGCAACCACGTTGGCAAAATAACGGGCGCCTTGCTCAGCGGCAGTCCATGCTCCTAATGATTGTTTGATAGGGAACACGTCGTTGTCAACGGTTTTGGGCAAACCAATAACGGTCAGCGGGTAATTGTTACGCGCCAAAAATGCCGCCAAATCGGCTGCGGCGGTGTTGGTGTCGTCGCCGCCAATGGTGTGCAAAATATCCACACCATCTTTAATCAGTTGGTCAGCCGCCACTTTTTGTGGGTCTTGGCCTTCTTGCACCAAACCGCGTTTGATGCAATCGGCGACGTTGGTCAGCTTAACCCGGCTATTGCCTATTAAGGAGCCACCAAAATGCTGCAACAAACCCGCTTTTTCACGCACTGTTGCAGTAACAGGATAAGAATCGCCCAATAACAAACCTTTGTAACCACTACGGTAACAAATAATTTCAATGCTCGGGTCAATTTCGTTATAACGTTCGATCAGGCTGCCAATCGCGGAGTTAAGGCATGGTGCCAAGCCGCCTGCGGTAAGAATCGCAATCTTTTTGGGTTTGTTCATAAGAGTTTGGTAGGAGGTTAATAGTTAAATAGGTTTGCTGAATGCTGTTTATAGCGATGTGCAACCGCCAATCTGGCATTATCTAAGCCAGCTGGCAAAGCCGCAACCAGTAAAATTTTATCATACTGGTTAGCTGGTTGGGGATTTAAACGGCACGGTGCGAACATCTTCTTCACTGTGGTGGTGACTGGGTAGCGCCCAAAAGGCATAACAGGAATTGAGCGTTATTGCCACTTCGTGCGCTGGCATTTACCCCCATCATGAAGCCAAGCAATTGGAAAGTGCGCCGGCACAACGCCTGTCTAGGCATAGCCTGTGTTTGTTGCCGTTAAAATAACGGGCTACAATGCACATTACCCGTATCATTTGATGATAACTTAGGAGGTGGACATGAAAGCCACGATAGTATTGGATGATGAGTTGCTGGCGAAAGCACTGGCACTGACTCATTTACAGAAAAAATGCAGCTCAATAAATGTGTTTGGTCATTTGTGCTTGTCAGCATCCTTACATAACACCATAACAATAAAAACATTCAACACCTTGAAGGAAACAGCATGAAACACTTAGTTTTTTTAATCGTTTTGCTGGTAAGCACCAGCGCTTTTGCCAAAGACACCAAAGAAGATGCCAAAAATGAATGGCATAACACCACACTGTCTGATGACACTATTGCAAAAATTCAGGCGGCAAAACTGGATTATAAAAAATGCGTGATCGATGAAATGCAAAAAGGCGGTTACCTGAAAATGGATACCCGCAATGCCACCGATGCGATTATGAAGCAATGCGAGACGGTATTGGGCAAAATGCGCGAGGTTTATTTGGCGGAGAAAATCCCCGAGGTGGTGGCAGACCGCCATTTGAAACAAATGCGTATGGAAACCACCCGTAAAGTGTTGCAAAACCTGATGTTTGCCGAAGCTGCGCGTAAAGCGGGCCAACCTTAACTTGACACAGGACGCAATGCCATCATGAACACTGTATATTCCATTGACTTATCCATTGTGCCGACCACTTTCGATTTATGGCATGTGTGCCTTGCCGGGGCAGTGGCGGTGCTGGCAATCCTGCTGATTGTGCTGTTGATCAGCATGGTGTTACTGTTGTCGCGCCGCAGCCAGGCCGCGTTTTCTGCCGCTGCCAACCCCGCCAGTGCCGCCCCTGAACCGGTGGTGAAGGTGGTTGAGAAATTCGTGGAAGTTGAAAAAATTGTCCACGCGCCAGCACCAGAACCGATTATCTTAAAAGAAGCCAGCGCCGATGCCGCCCTGCAATTATTGGGGCTGCTACAAAAAGAGGCGCGTTTTATCGACTTTATTAAAGAAGATATTAGCCAGTTCAGTGATGCCGATGTCGGCATGGTGGCGCGTGTTGTCCACGAAGGTTGCCATAAAGCCATTTTGGGGCATTTTACCTTGGCGCCGGTGAAGACCGAAACGGAAGGCCAATCCGTCACAGTGCCCGCTGGTTTTGATGCTTCGCAGGTGCGCCTGACCGGCAATATCGTGGGTGGTGCGCCGTTTACCGGCAAGCTGATACATAAAGGTTGGCAAGTGACGGATACACGCCTGCCCAAACTGACCCAAGGCTACAATGCGGCGGTTATTGCCCCGGCTGAGATTGAGTTATGAGTTTATTTGACCATTTAAAAAAAATTCAGGACACCAAGCCTGAAGCCAATACGACAGAGCCACGCCCTATCCCAGAAACGCCCGCCCCAGCCGCTTCGTTTGCGGATGCCCCGCAACCGGTAATGGCTGAGGTGCAGGCAACTGATATATCTGCCGCCCCCGTGCCGTCCGTGACACCCGTGGTTGCACCCATAACGCCTATCTCCGGCAATCCTGAAGCACAGTCTGGCGGCAAACGTTTCTCAGTCGGCATTGACTTGGGCACTACGCATTGCGTGTTGTCTTATGCCAATATTGATAATATCGACCCGCTGGATTTTAGCCAACAAGTGATGGGTATTCCGCAATTGACTTCGCCCAGCATGGTCGAAGACAAGTTGCAATTGCCGTCGTTTTTGTACCAAGCCCATGCGGCAGAATTGGCAGAGGGTTCGACCGCTTTGCCGTGGACGGGCAAAGCGGAATTTTTGGTAGGTGAGATTGCCCGCAACTTGGGCGGCAAAACACCTATCCGGCTAGTGTCCAGTGCCAAAAGCTGGCTGTGCCATACCGGTGTTGATTGCAAAGCCGCTATTTTACCTGCTGAAGCCCCTGATGAAGTCACCAAGATTTCCCCCTTCCAAGCATCGGTAGCCTATTTGCAGCACCTCAGCGATGCCTGGCATAACCTGCATCCTAACGCACCGCTTGCCGAGCAGGATTTGGTGATCACTGTACCGGCCTCGTTTGACCCGGCCGCCCGTGAACTGACCGTGGAGGCCGCCCGTTCGGTCGGTTTGCATCAGGCCATTTTGCTGGAAGAGCCGCAAGCTGCGTTGTACAGCTGGATTGAAAAAAACCGCGAATGGCGCAAACAAGCCCGCTGCGGCGACATTATTTTAGTGGTGGACGTGGGCGGTGGCACAACCGACTTGTCTTTGATTGCCGTCACCGAACAACAAGGCAATTTGGAACTGACCCGTGTCGCGGTGGGTGACCATATTTTGCTGGGCGGTGACAATATGGACTTGGCGTTGGCCTATACCGTCAAAGCCAAGTTGGAACAAGACGGCAAACGCCTGGAGCCTTGGCAAATACAGGCGCTCATGCACAGTTGCCGTGATGCCAAAGAGAAAATTTTCACCGTTGCCGATGCCGACAACATCCCTATTGTGGTCGCCAATCGCGGTTCATCGCTGATGGGCGGCACTTTACGCACGGAATTGACCCGCGACGAAGTCAACCGAGTGCTGGTGGAGGGCTTTTTGCCGGTGGTGGCAGTCAGTGACAAACCGATCAGCCGTACCCGCGCGGGTCTTAGGGCAACCGGTTTGCCCTATGCCCAAGATGCCGCCATAACCCGCCATTTGGCGGCGTTTTTGTCGAAACAGCAACATGCCACAGCGGATTTATCCGGTGTAAACCTGCCCGGACACGCAAGCTTTTTGCATCCCACAGCAGTGTTGTTTAATGGCGGCGTGTTAAAAGCCCAAGCCTTGGCGGAACGCTTGATGCAGGTGTTGAACACTTGGCTGGCCAACGAACAGGCCCCGGCTGCGCGTTTGCTGGAAGGTGCCGATTTGGATTTGGCGGTGGCCCGTGGCGCCGCCTATTATGGCTTTGTCCGTAGCGGCAAAGGTGTGCGTATCCGTGGCGGCACAGCGGCCTCTTATTATGTCGGCATTGAAAGTGCCATGCCAGCCGTCCCCGGCTTAGCACCGGAAATAGAAGCGTTGTGCATTGCCCCGTTTGGCATGGAAGAAGGCACCGAAAAGACCTTGCCGGACGACGAGTTTGGTCTGGTGGTGGGTGAGCCGGTGCGCTTCCGTTTTTTTGCTTCCAACACCCGCCGCGAAGATACGGTAGGGACGCGTTTGGATTATTGGCATGAGGATGAGTTGGCAGAGCTGGCAGAAATTGAAATCACCCTGCCGGAAGAAGGCCGCAAACCCGGCGAGGTGATTCCGGTGCATTTATGTTCCGCTGTCACTGAAGTGGGTACATTGGAATTGCAAGCCGTGTCACAAAAAGACGGCGGACGCTGGAAAATAGAATTTGATGTCCGTGCCGGTGAAAATGCTGACTATGCGTGATTGGACAATAGTAAGCGATAGGCTATGACCGACGCTGCCACTAAAAATCCACTGGGCGCACTTAGCATCCTGACTTCCCTGTTTTTTATATGGGGTTTTCTCACGTGCCTGAATGATATCCTTATCCCGCATTTAAAAGCGGTGTTCACATTGGATTACGCGCAAGTGATGTTGGTGCAGTTTTGTTTTTTTGCCGCTTATTTTTTGTTGTCCGCACCTAGCGGCAAGTTGGTGGAAAAAATAGGCTACCAATACGGCATTGTCATTGGCTTGGCTGTTGCCGGTAGCGGCTGCCTGTTGTTTTACCCCGCCGCTGCCTTAAGGCAATACCCACTGTTTTTAGGGGCTTTTTTTGTACTGGCTTCGGGCATTACTTTGTTGCAAGTGGCTGCCAACCCTTACGTCACCCTGCTGGGCAACGCAGCAACCGCTTCCAGCCGCCTAACCCTCACCCAAGCCTTCAACTCCCTAGGGACAACCTTGGCCCCTTATTTTGGTGCAGCCTTTATTTTGGGCACTACGGTTAAAACGGCGGATGAATTGCAGCACTTGGATGCCGTGCAATTGGCGACTTACCAAAGCGCCGAAGCGGCAGCGGTGCAGACCCCTTACTTACTACTGGCAGCGGTGTTGTTTGGCTTGGCGTTTATTTTTATAGTGTTGCGTCTGCCGGTTATCCAAAAACCGGCTGATTCCCCACGCGGCGTAAAAATTTGGCAGCATCGGCATTTGCTGTTGGGTGCACTGGGCATTTTTTTATATGTCGGGGCGGAAGTGTCCATCGGTAGTTTTTTGGTCAGTTTTTTGACCGAAACGGGCGGACTGGCACAACAGCAAGCCGCCCAAATGGTGTCGCTTTATTGGGGCGGTGCCATGCTGGGGCGGTTTGTGGGTGGCGCCGCCTTGCAAAAATTTAAGCCCGGCAAGGTACTGGCGATTAATGCGCTGATCGCCGCCACACTGCTGTTGCTGACCCTATCGGGCAATGGCGGCTGGGTGGTATGGACTATTTTGGCGGTTGGCTTATGCAACTCCATTATGTTTCCCAGCATTTTCTCGCTGGCCTTGGTCGGTTTGGGCGAACATACCGGACAAGGCTCGGGTATTTTATGCACGGCTATCGTGGGTGGTGCCATTGTGCCGCTGCTGCAAGGTGGCTTGGCTGATGCGGTGGGTATCCAAACCGCGTTTGTGTTGCCGCTGTTGTGTTATGTGTATATTGCCTATTACGGCTGGAAGGGGGCGAACAGGCGGGCCGTGCAATAGCCGGAGCAAAATGCACCATAATAACCCCCAAAACTTGTGGCATAAATGCTTTTCCTTTTCCATCCTAAAATGATATGCTTTTTGGGTGGGAGCTACATAGTATGATTTAATAGGTTTTGAGGTTTTCGTGGATTAACTTGCGAAAAAATACCACAACTATCTTAATAAACCTCGCAATATGGCTAAAAAATCCAGACAGAAATCCATACCGCCTTACAGAAAACCTTCGCTTAAAAGAAGCACTAAAAACAAAGGCTCTACGTTTGGACAAAAACAATCGTCAATTGCTGCCGCCAACAATAGCAGTAATAATAGCACCCATGCAGCCCATCGGTTAAATTCTTTCTGGCTGAAATTTGTCAAATTCGGCGGGCTATCCGGCCTAGGCTGGCTGGGGGATTTGGCAATCCTGTTATTACTGGTTACGATGCTTGGTCTACAGCCCGCCCATGCCAATGTAATCAGCTCCTTAATTGCCGCAATGATGGTTTTTGTCGTATCTAGGGAAAAGATTTTTGCTAAGGCTCAAGGCGCAAATGTTTTTCGGGTGTTGGGTTATTTTAGCTACACTGTAATGGTTATTGCAGCCGCATCAATTGCCGTACATTTTTTAGTAAAAGAAATTATAGAAATTGCCGGCTTTTTTCGTTTGGTTTTAACTAATGCCACTATAACGGCACTTGCCAAAATAGTGATAACCCCCCCTGTTATGATATCCAACTTTCTAATGTCGCGATTTTTGAGCGAGAGCGTATTTTCTAAAGGAGGAATCCATGCCTGATCGTATCCTTGTGTTTATCCCGTGTTATAACTGTGCATCCCAGATTGGGCGGGTACTTAAGCAGTTTACCCCAGAAATTGGCAGGCGCTTTGAAGAAATATTAGTTTTAGATAATGGCAGCAAAGATGGCACTGTTGAATCTGCTATGGCGGCGGGCGCCGTCAATACCAGCATTAAAAAACTGACCATAGGCAGGAATCGGGAGAACTATAACCTAGGTGGGTCACACAAAGTGGCTTTCGCCTATGCCTTGGCCAACAAATATTCCCACGTTGTTGTTTTGCATGGAGATGATCAAGGCGATATTAATGATTTGTTACCTATACTTGATCAAGGTTTGCACAATAAATTTGATGCCTGCCTGGGTTCCAGATTTATGCCAGCCTCCAAGCTAATCGGTTACTCCACTTTTAGAATTTTTGGCAATCATGTATTTAACGTCTTGTTTTCTATTGGCTCCTTGTCTAAGGTAATGGACTTGGGGTCAGGATTGAATATCTTTGCGGAATCCTTGTTTAGTTCTACCCATATAACTAAGTTTTCCGATGATCTGCGTTTCAATATTTATCTCCTTCTTTACGCCATCGACCAAAAACACAAACTCCGGTATTTTCCTATATCTTGGCGTGAAGATGACCAAATCAGTAATGTTAAAATGACATCCCAAGCACTCAAAACACTTGCCATCCTCCAAGATTATATAGTGAGGCGCCCATTTTTCCGATCACACGACCATCGAAGCAAAGCTTATTCAGATTATGGATTTGAAGTTTTAGCACAGTATGGCAATGGTAACAGCCTTTGAATTTACCGGCTGTTATTTTAAATTCCTTTAATAAAATATTAAAAAACAATAAACCATATGTCCGAGTTATCATTAGTGATGCCAATGGCTGGCAGGGGTTCCCGTTTTTCCACACAAGGCATCAGCCAACCGAAACCGCTAGTCGATTTGTATGGTCGCCCCTTTTTTTGGTGGGCGGTTGAAAGTGTCCGCAAATCGGCCAAAATTGATGAAATGGTTTTTGTTGTCCTTGCCGAACATTGCACCCAATTCGCGATTGATGAACGCATTTATGAGTTTTATCCGGACGCGCAAATAATAAAGATAGCAGAAGTCACCTCCGGGGCTGCGGAAACCGCGCAAATTGGGCTTGCTGCAGTTCGCGGCAATGGGCCGGTGCTAATCAATGATTGTGACCAAGCCTTTATATGCCCTGATTTAGCCCACATATCCGCTCAGCTGGCAAATTCAGCAGCAGGGGCGTTACTCTGTTTCCGCTCAAACAACCCCGCCTATTCTTATATCAAGCTATCCGATTCCGGAAAGGTTATCGGCACGGTAGAAAAACAGGTTGCCAGCCCTTATGCAATTGCAGGGTGCTATTTGTTTTCTTCGGCTGCGCTATTTGCCGATATTTTTCAAGCCTACCGTGATGTTTGCCCGTACCATGAATTATTCATCAGCGGCCTTTACGATTTGCTTGCCGCCCGCGGCGATATTATTTTAAAACTGGAAGCGGAACAGCATCTGGCATTTGGCACCCCCGAAGAATTGGCAAAAATCAAGCATGAAAACATTAAAGATTTTCTGGTGTGGAAGGCCGCTGCATAATGCCATCGAACACCCTAAGCCTTTTGGTATTAGCCACAATCGCACTATTTTTTGGTCATACGGCAAGAGCTTTACGCTGGAGTTTACTGTTTCCCCCGCATTATTTATCCAGCCGCTTTAACCTTTTGCTTGGCCTCTCGCTAGGCTATGCGGTAAATGCCATTTTCCCCTGGCGTTTTGGCGAAATTATCCGCACTTTTTTTGTCAGCAGTAGGGAAACCGAATCTTTTTCGTTTATTGCCGCCACAGTAGTGGCGGAGCGTTTGACGGACTTATTGGTCATTTCCATCATCATGCTGGTGGCTTGGCAATATTCCCAACAGCCTTCCCAACCTATGCTGGAATTAGGCTTGTTTATGCTGGTCACTGCCATAACCGGCTTCGCCTTCACCCTATTGGTTAGGCACTCCAAGACCATCAGGCAATTAATCTGGCGGGGTTCTTCCATCTTCAACGAAGACATCCACTTTAGCATTATCGATTTTATATGGAATATTAGCGAGTTGATCTTGGGTGGTAAGGTTTTTAGCCGCCAATACCTGTTAATCACCTTGCTGATGTGGCTGATTTATTCGGCCTCCTATTTTATTTATGGCGCAGCGGTGGGGGTAGGTTTGGTCGAATCCTTTTACGCCCAGTTCAATGCGCCTTTAATGCCTTTGCTGACCCGTATATTAAATGGTGATATAGTATCCGCCACGCCCTTACTGGTTTTTTCCATATTGCCGATTTTTGGTGTTATTGCCTATGGTTTTACCCGACAATGGCCTTTAATCGTATTGAATATATCGGCCAAGTGGCGATATGGCAACTCCATTAGCGCAACGCACTTAAATTCTGCCCGTGAACGCTTCAAAAAAGACAATGAATTCAGATATTTTTTGACCAATCATTTCAGTGGCCGCAATCAGGTTTTAAGTAATTTCGGTTTATTTGCCATGCAAGATGGCGTTATCCAACGGATCTATAATGGTGGTTCCGAAGCCATTACCGCCTTGGTCGAGATCGACCAAAAATTGGCGATCAGAAAATTCGCTGTCGGCACAGCAGCCCAAAAATTACAGCAACAGGCCGTTTGGATTAAATCTTACCAAAATTGCGGGCTACCTATTGTTCATATCAATAACGAACGCCAAGAAAATGGATTTTATTTTTACGACATGCCTTTTGTGGTGCCCGCCAATGAATATTATGATGTCATACACACCGCCCCTATTGAGACGAGCAAATCACTGTTGGAAACAATAGTCACTCAAATTTCGTTGTTCCATCAGCGGAATGCCACCGGCATAGCCTCTAATGACATTATGGAAAACTATTTCAGGGAAAAAATTATCAATAATGTCGGTATAATAATGGATTTCGCCAAAAACTTGCTACCGCACAAGGAATATTGCATTAATGGCAAAATGTACAGCTTGCAGGATTGGCGTGTGTTAACAGATGTTCATTGGCTAACCACACAGACACTTGATCGGAAGACTAGCGTCATTCATGGTGACCTGACAATCGAAAACATTATTTTATCGCCTCAATATCCATCGGGTTTTTATATCATCGACCCTAATCCGGAAAATATTTTTAATACACCGCTGATTGATTTTGCAAAGCTCATGCAATCACTACATTTAGGTTACGAAGGGCTCAACCGGGGACGAATGAGTGCCATGACAGATAATGGCATTAGTCTATCAATTACCCGTTCCATGGTTTATTCCGATCTTCAGGATCATTTTGAGCAATTAATCATCAGCCGCTTCGGCGAAGAAACCCTAAGAGAAATCTATTTCCATGAATTGGTGAATTATCTGCGCCTGACACCTTACAAGATTCGTAAGCATCCTATGGACGGTCTGACATTTTTTGCTTGCACCAGTATACTTCTGGAACGTTATTTAAAACGCGGCGTATGAAAACCAAGGCTTTGCTTTTTGATCTTGACGGCACTTTGGCCGATACCGCCACTGTAAACGCTATGGCTTATGCCGCCGCTTTAGCAGAAGTGGGCGTGCAGGTTGATTTGGGCCATTTAATCCAAATCGCCAGCGGCAGAAATTGGCGGCAATTTTTACCGCCGCTACTTTTAATATCCGGTATTGCCGCTGATCCAGCCGCGATAGCAGACCGGAAAAAAATTTTTTATGCCGATATGATCAAGCATGTCGAAATCAACACTGCACTAATCATGTTATTGACCGCCAGCCGTCCACTCCATAAAACAGCTTTAGTCACCACCGCATCAGGCAGTAACGTAAAAGCCATTTTGGATTATCATGGCTTGGCGGGGCTGTTTGACATTATAGTGACTGGCGATGATGTCACCCGTCATAAACCTGATCCCGAAGCCTATCTGCTGGCTTGCCGGGGCTTGAATTTATTGCCTGCGCACTGTATTGCCTTTGAAGATTCCGATATCGGGGTCGCCAGTGCCGAGGCGGCGGGGGTTGCAGTGATCCGGGTGGTGTTCCAGAAAGCACACGTTTTTATTTCAGTCAATAATCCATAGGCAGTTGCCACAAGACCCAGGAAAGCCCATGAACGACACCCACAATTGGCCGGCCCTCCCCAGGAAGCCGGACGCGCTGCTGGCCCTCGCGGCACTGCTCCTTTTTTACAATGTGTCGGCGCTGCTGCTGTCGCCCACGGCGGGCATGGAGGGATTTGAGGCCCACATAACCAGCTACGCCCAGAACAAGCAGATGCATGTGCCGATATTCAGGCAGTACACCCCGGAATACGACAGCAGGCCGGGCGAGTTCTTCCTGTACGACCTGTGCTCGTTCCTGTACCCCGGCAATGTGCTGCAGATCGCCGAGACGCTCTCTATCTTCGGTTATGCCCTTTCCGGCGCCTTTATTTTCTTGCTGGCAAAGACCTACAGCCGGGACGCTGCGCTGCTGTCCCTGTTCACCTTTGCCATCTCGTTTGACTTTGTGGCCACCTCCACCCAGGCCAGTTCCGTCAACCTGGCCACGGTGACGGCCCTGATGGGCGCCTGGCTGTTTCTGCGGGGCAACAGGCTGGCGGCGTTGCCGCTGGCAACCGCCGCGTTCGCGCTGTCGGTGTTTTTCCGTGCCGACAGCGTTTTGATGTTCCCGACACTGGCCCTGTTCCTGGTCTCAAAAAGAAAGCCCGCCC
>Ga0208507_1000892_pt1 | contig 17815 bp, 14 predicted proteins | sample CryBogCBH12Aug01_FD_184626 | JGI IMG/M metagenome (GOLD analysis project Ga0208507, IMG submission 184626) | Freshwater microbial communities from Crystal Bog, Wisconsin, USA - CBH12Aug09.1 (SPAdes) (version 2) | ecosystem: Environmental > Aquatic > Freshwater > Lake | place: Crystal Bog... | reverse complement strand
CCAGCGCGACGTCCAAGGTGTTTTTGCGGCGCTCGCCCGCGTCAAAGAGCGAGGTCATCGAATGATAATCCGCGATGAAATAAAACGCCTCGCCCTTTTCCTGCAGTTCAATGGCGGGGCGCATCATCCCGAAATAGTTTCCGAGATGCAGCGTGCCGCTGGGCTGGATGCCCGACAAAATTCTCATGCCGGGATTTTAGGCGGAACCCGGCGAGTGGCAAAGCCTGAAAACAGAAGTTGGAAGTCAGTAGGCAGGAGATGGAATGACGGATGTGGACGCACAGGGAACGTTTGGGCAGAAAAAACTGTTTTAACGCCCGCCCTCACCCCGGCCCTCTTCCCCGGGGAGAGGGAGAACAGGTTGCCGCCTGCTTCGCGAATCAAGCCGCTGGATTGGTCGGACTGGCGGGCGAATAATCAAGAATGTGCCAGGAAAAATCCTCTCCCCGGGGGAGAGTAGCCCTGCTGGGTATTGCACAACGGCAAATCCGCGTCAAATTCATCGCCAAACGGAACCAGTCAAAACATACTAAACCGTTGTGTGGCAGTGTAAAGACGATTGGTGATTGGATTCGCGCCCGACGGATTGAGAAAAATCTCACGCCCGGCCATCTTGGGGCAAAAATGGGAATTGCACAAGCTGTAATCCGGGCGTGGGAAGAGGGCAAAACCGAGCCCGACGTCCTCCACTTGGCCGCTTTGGAGAAGTTTTTCGGAGCAAAATGGTGTTCCAAGCCTCAGTGACAAAATATTGGTTTCCACGAAACTTGGTCATTAGCAATAACCGTTCCAGTCGGAAAAAATAATCCGTTGACTGGCAGAATAGTGAAGACCAGATTGCAGCCTGAACTTGGAACAATGGAGCACCTTGATTGACTCAGGCGGCGTGCTTTTGCATCATCAAGCGTGCGTTGCTTACGATTCCGATGCCGGTGGTTGGCACAATTGATCTTCCTGCTTCCACTGCTCCTGGCACTCCACGTCATGGGGGCCGGTTCGGTTTCAACCGGCACCAACCATGTCTCGGTCTATGCCGGTTCGGTCAGTTGCAAGGATTGCCACCAAGCGGACTACCTTCTCTGGGCCAAATCCCATCACGCCCTGGCCGAACGCAATTTGCAACCGGCCAAGGACGCCGTGGCTTTTACCCCTTCACGTAGTCTCAAACATGGCACCGAAACCGCCACCATCCGCACACAGTCCAACACCTGCGTAATCGTCACGCTAGGCATCGAAAGCAACCTGCAGCCATACCAAGTGGAGCGTGTCATTGGCGTTGATCCGCTGGTGCAATTTCTCACCCCTGCCCCGGGCGGTCGTTATCAGGTGCAGGAAGCCTCTTACCAACCCGAATCAAACCAATGGTTTTACGTTTACGGAAGTGATTTGCGTTATCCTGGTGAGTTCGGGCATTGGACGGGCCGGGGCATGAATTGGAATTCCTTCTGTGCCGCTTGCCACAACACCAACCTGAAAAAGAATTACGACATCGCCACCGACAGCTACCACACCACCCGCGTTGAAATGGGCGTTGGTTGCGAGTCCTGTCACGGGCCACTCGCAGCGCATGTTGAATGGCGGCGAAATCATCCGCAGGTCGCCACCAACAACCTGTCCGATCCAACTATCAAACCGATGAACCGCACCCAGATTCTGGACTACTGCGGTTCCTGCCACTCCCGCGCCCTAGATTTGACCGGCAAGTTTCAGCCTGGAGATTCATTCTCCGACCACTACGCGTTGGAAATGCTGGATAACGCGCAGAAGTGGTATCCCGACGGACAGGTGCATGACGAAGACTACGAATTTGTTTCCCTGCAAAGCAGCCGGATGCATCAAGCCGGCATCATGTGTCTGGACTGTCACGACCCGCATTCTGGGAAGAATCTGATTCCTGACAGCAACCTGTGCATGAGATGTCACAATGGGGGATTTCCCAAGGCCCCGATTATTGACCCGGTGGAGCACAATCACCACAATCCGCTGGAATCAGGCAATGACTGCATCGGTTGCCACATGCCGGTAACGATATATATGCAACGGCACCCGCGCCACGACCACAGTTTTAGCATCCCCGATCCGCTGTTGACCAAACAACTGGGTATCCCCAATGCCTGCAACCGCTGCCACGCAGATCAAACTACCGACTGGTCTATCAATTATGTGAATCAGTGGTATGGAACTAAAATGACCCGTCCCACTCGCACTCGCGCCCAATTGATTGCGGCGGCTGAAAACGGCGACGCCAAAGCCCGTGAACCGTTGCTTGGACTGTTGCAAGACACCAATCAGAGCCCGTATTGGCAGGCCGTGGCTGGTTATTTTCTGGGGCAATGGACGGATGACCCGGCCACCAAGACAGTTCTGATAAATCAGTTAAAACACCGGCAGCCGCTGGTTCGTGAACAGGCAGCCAAGGCACTGGAATCAGCACTGCCAGACCCGGAGGTTGACGCCGCATTACAGCTGGCATTGAATGACCCGGTGCTGTCAGTGCGGTTGGCGGCGGCCTGGAGCTTGCGAGCTACCCTAGACATGAATTGCCTAGCGGGACGGGAATTGCAGGAAGCCTTGGATGTAGATGCCGATCAGCCCACGGGCCAGTTCCGGGCGGCAATCTTGCTGCTGTCCAGGCACCATCTTTCCGAGGCCTTGCCCCATCTGGAAAAGGCAGCAGCCTGGGATGCCATCTCTCCGCCATACCAATGTGTGCGGGCACAGGTTCTGGATCAACTTGGCCAGACAGACAGAGCCTTGGAGATTTTGCAGCGGGAAGAGGCTGCAATATCAAACGACCCGCACATACCGTATGTGCGGGCGATGATTCTATTTCGCAAAGGCCGTTATGCTGAGGCTAAAACTGCCGCCACGTGCGCCCTGGCTATCCAGCATAATTTTGAACCGGCCAACTTGCTATTGCGAGATTTAGCAAATAAGCAGTGAAAATTAGGTGTTTTGGTTTTTTGGCTGGCGTGTCGATTTAATTTTCGTCGCATTCATCTTATGGCTTTGCAATTTTTTTCCTAAGATATTCTATTGCTGCTGCCAGAAGTAACGGAACGCAGCCTAAATCTATAAACAGTGGTAGCCACCAGAAAATGTGCCATCGAGGTATCGGCAATAGCATAACTCCTACCACTCCTAAGATTCCGCCAATCAACGGAACAAAAGATTGAAACTGTTTTCGCTTCTTAAATAAACCGCCAAATGCAACCCACAGATTCCCCAGAATTGCCCATAAGGATAACATTATCAACGCTATAGATGTAATCCAAAATAGAATCATAGTCTTAATATATCATGGATTGTAAATGCGCTGGCCAACTAGCCCTTTAAGCGGGCCAAGTAGGCCAGGTGGAAAAGAGAGTGAAGCTGGCGGGACATTATATGTCACACCAGATGAATAGGTAGCCGGTATGTTTGGGGGTTGCCCAAAAGTTGGAAACCATTCTGGCTGATATTTTCCAGACAAGCTGTAATTTAATCGTGATACTTCACCTTTCATCACCCAATCTCCTGGCTTTAGTCCAGGCGAACCCCATCGAGAAACAGGAACTAGTGGGCATGAAGTCTTTCCGCCGATTTTATTTGCTATGGCCCCTCCGCCCTTAAAGATTCCTACAGTTAGACCAGCGGTTAGAGCTGATCCCGCTCCGGCTTCCAATTGGTCTCCGAAATTTAACATTGGTAGGCCTTGGTCTCCAATCCCTGGAGCATTTGCGGGTTCTTCTGCCAAAACTGCACCAACAACAAATGCCCCTATAATTAGTGGGAGAAACCTTCCGTCTGAATCAACTAAGCTGACTGGATTATTATATGTAAATCGATAGAGATTGTAGCCTCCATTTTCTCCTTCTGAATCAATCGTCAACCATCGCTGTAAACTCGGGTTGTAGCCCCGGTAAGTGTAAAGCGTCAATCCTGACAGGCTGTGCCTTTGTATGGACGAAAACTGCATCTCATTGGCATCCGCAAGTATTCCTGACCGCCCCACCAGTTGGCCAAACGGGTTATATATATACCGTGCCACGATGCTCTGGCTGGCATCCATCAGTGCGGTGACGTTTGCGCTGCCGTCCGCATGATAATATGTGGCACCATTCGTGTCCGTCCTCGACAGCAGTCCGCCAATGCCACCCGCATATTGCAGCGAGCCGGATAGGTCAAGTCCCCGCGTGTAAGTTACCACCACATGGTTGCTGGCATCCCGTTCCTGCAAAATCAGGTTGCCATCATAAATCAGATGCGTTTCATTCGTCTGCATCCATGCGCCAGCCTGCCAGACAAAATCCCGCTCTATCCGACGCCGGTTCAACCCGTCATACACAAAGTCACTCCGCCAACTGCCCGCAACCGTCACATTCGTCAGTTGATTTTCCGCGTCATACGCAAATGACCGCGTGCCGTCATTCGTCAGATTCCCATTGTTGTCATAGGCCAGGCTCACGCTGGTCGGCAGATTGACCGTGAGTGTGTTGGTTGCCCGCACGCCATAAACATTCTGCGCGATGTTCGTGAACGTGTTGTTGCCATTCGCCAGCGACAAATTTGTCCTGGCAAAAGTGAAGTCCCCATAGGTCTGGGCCGACTGGCCGTTCACCGTTACTGTTGTGGCTGGCGCGGGCGTGGCCCCGCTCAATGTGAAAGTTCCTGTCCGCGTTATGTTGGTTAACTGGTTCGCCGCATCCGTGGTGAATGTCTGCGCCAAGTTGCCATTGTTCCGCGTGTGCAGGTTGTGCGCCCCGTCATACGCCCACGCCAGTTGCTCATTCCAGCGTGGCACGCCACTGCCTTCCCTGGCCGCCCAGGAAGTCAACTGTCCGATGTTGTCATACCCCGCCGTTACGGTGGAATTCGTCAGCCCCAGATTCCGCAGGATGTTCGTCCGCAAGCCCAGAGCATCCGGCGTGTAGCCATAACCATCCAGGGTGTAGCCCCAATAATTATTGAGCGCAGTTTGGGTGAGCCGCCCCAATCGGTCATAGCCGTTAGTGATGCTGGCGGCATTGGGCAAGCCAATGCTGGAAACTAATGTAGAGGATGGTTGGAACGCATAGCCATAGTTGAACGCCCCGGCTGGCGAAACAGTGTTGGTCATGCGCCAGCCGGCATCATATGCGTAGCTTTGCGACCAGTTGGTGCCTGACTGTGCCAAGGTCAGGGCTGTCCGCAGCCCCTGGGCATATCCAAATGTCACCGTGTCGCTCGCCCACGGCCCGGTTTCGCTCTGCAACAGGCTTGCCGCCATGTAACCGAAAACGTGGGTGCCAATCGCATCCACCATGTTCGTCAATCGGTTCAGGGCATCGTAGGCGTAGGAGTTCGTCCGTTGCGGATAAGTCACGGTGGTAACATTCCCGACGTTGTCATAGGTATAAATCGTGTTGCCCTTCTCGGGCGTCCATCGGTTGGTGACCCAGCCGTTGGCATTGTAGGCGTAGCTGAATGCCGTGCGGTTCAGGCCATCCACCTTGTTCGTCAGCCAGCCGTATTCATTGTATTGCCAAGTGGTTTGATGCAGCAAACCGTCAACCAACGAAACGACATCGTTCAGCGAGTCGTAGCCAAACTGCGTCACCTCCAAATTGGCATTCGTGACAGACGTAAGCCGTCCGGCCCCGTCCCGGCCATAGAGGGTGGGTTTGCCATTGCGGTTGGTGTAAGCAATCAACCCGGCGGCGCTGTAGCCATAGCCTTCGCTGATTCCATCCGGCCACGTCCGCTTGAGCAGTTGGTTGAGGGCGTCATACTGGTTGGTCACAGTCACGCCGTTGGCATCAGTGATATTGATTGGACGGTTCAAGGCGTCGTAGATGACCGACTGCAAAATCCCGTTGGCGCTGGAAATCGAGGTGGGCAAGCTCTGGTTATTGTAGGCCACCGTCAGTGACCGGCCCAAACCATCAGACACATTAGTCATGCGCCCGGCCAGATCATATCTCCAGGTCAGGCTGCTGAAATCGGGATAGACAATGTTGGTCAGGTTCCCCTGATTGTCGTAATTCAACTGCGTCAGGTTGGTCAGCGCGTCGAGTATGGCCGTCAGCGAGCCGCAACCGCACCAGCCATAGCTGGTGACGGCATGGTTGGCATTGGTGACAGCTGTCCAGTGTTGCAAACCATCATAAGCATAGTAAGTCCAGTTGGTAAGCCGATCTTTGGAAGCCACCAAATCAAGGCGATAGTAAATGTTGGAAACCGTGGTGTTGTCGGGAAACACCGTGCCAGTGAGGCGGTTCAGGCCGTCCCAAGTGTTGGAAATAGTCAAGCCCCGGTCGTCAGTGATGCTGCTGGCCAGTCCGGCCGCGTAATCATTAATGGTGATAGTCCGGCCCACCGGCTGAACGGTAATCTCTTGCAACATGTTGACCTGCTCAGGCGGCGGCGGATTGTACGGCCAAGGCCAGTAGTATTGAAGCGAAACACTGGTTCCATTTGGAAATGAAACCCCGGTCAGATTCCAGGTATTGCCTTCATCCCAACCCAACGAGGTGACTTGTCCCAATGCGTTTGTAGCCGCAGTCACTTGATGGTAGTTGTTGTAACCGAGATTGACATATTGTCCGGCAGAATTGCTGATGCTGATCAGGTCAACGCTGTTATTGGCGTAATGATACCAGTTGGTCAGCACCCCAATGGTGCCGTCCGACTTGGAAAAACTCGCTTCATTGTCCGAAACCATGCCGGTGCCGACGGGGTAACCTAGAATTCCGGTGATGGGGTAAAAATTGTAGGTGATATACTGGTTCGTGCCATTCGGCAAGATTCGGGCTATGCAACTGATTTGTGGATTGCCAGCCAGCTCAGGCGAAGCCTTGCCCTGATAATTATACCAAGTGCGTTCGCCCGCAATCTGGCCGGCCGCGTCTGGTGATGGATCAATCTCGGAGGACAAGGATTCAGAGATCGAAGCTGAGTCTGCCTGCCAAAGCCAGTTGCGCACTCGCCCCTTCCTGAAGTCATTGACGGTCAAATTGGCCAGTGCGTTGGAAAAGCTGCCGGGTAACAGCACCTGAACATTGGTTGACAAGGCGGCAAATTGACGCCGCCCCCAGTGGACGGAATTGCGGTATTCCAAAGTCGGATGAACGGTACCGCTGGTGCCGTCGTCAAAATTGGTCTGCCCGGGGACGACCGGAGCCTGTGCAGTCGTTGCAAACAATGCCTGTCCGTTCGTGCCATACCCCTTGTGGATGTAAAAATAAAGCTGCTTGGCCCCAGTTGGCTCATTGACATATATAGCGCGTTGCTGGACACCTTCCGTAACGGTGGAGTCGTTTACTTCATAATAACTAAAGCTTGTATTGCCATAAGGGGTAATTAGATTGGTGATCCAGCAACGGCCACCGCTTGCCAGTCCGGTAACAAATGCCTGGCAAACTCCCCCAGCCTGACACAAATTTTGCGGATCAGGCACAAGCTCAGTCTTCGTGATCGTTGGGGCTTCATATTGAAAATAGCTTACCAGTCCGGCGGCGTCAGTGATGTTGGTCAGAATGCCGCTCACCAGATCGTAGCCAAGTTGAACTTTTCGGCCATAAGGGTCATCAATCTCGGCTACTTGATACGGATTACGAGACGGAGCATTTGAAGCCACAAAATAACCGGTGTCTTCAAAACAAGTATGTGAAATGGAATAGCTATTTGTCGGCGCGTGGTTATTGTAAATAAATGTGTTGGTTCGGCCATCCTCGTCAACCACATAACGCAAACGGTAAATGCCTAGATAAACCGGCTTGTCATATTGGTATGCATTATCACTCCACCAGTTGGTATAGTTTATTTTCTCATAACCCAGACTGGTTGTGCGCCCTTGCGGGTCTATCCGCTGAGTCAGCAGCAACCGCATTTGCATTAACCCTTGGACTGGGAATGTTGGGTAGTTTTGAGTGAATAATGGATAACAAGAGAGCCCGAATACATCTTGGCTTCCGTCAGGGTAAACCAGTTTTACGCCCACATTTGCGTCTCCCCAATATATGCCATTGCTGTCGGTCGTCGGCTGGTTGGTATAAACCGGCCAATTGTTTTCCTTTTCTTCCACTAACGGATATCCAGTGCTGGAAACACTTTGAATTGTCACCTGACTGCTCGCGTTTTTGGGATAAGCTCCATACCCGTTGGTGTAATTCTCAATGCCGCCGTCTGCTCGGTAAAGCAAGGCGCTGTAGCCTTGGCTGAATGCCGTGGTCGAATAGCTGTTGCTGGACTGAATCACCATGCTCATATTCCAACCATGGCTCCAAAATGCATTCGTCCCGCAGTTCGCCCCTGCTAAATAGTTTCCATATGCCTGTTCAGCAATGGCCGGAAAATTGGTAATGGTTGTTTCATCCGGAAGCAACTTTACTGCCCGTTGACGGTAAAAAAACTGAAAGTCAATTTCTCGGCCGGACGAGGTCTTGTAGCTCATCGGCGTATCGGATATGTGCAGGTTGATATACGGCTCGCTCACCGACCAGCGGGGCATTCCACAGTCTCCATTGCAACTCGACTGGTTGCCTCCTGGATTGTTTTTGCTTGAGGTGGCACTGCCAGCACCGGCATAGTTCTGATTGCAACCCATGTCCTGCCAGTCATGAAATCGAGCGGCGGTGCAAGCCCCAGTTGCTCCAACCTCACGCGGCGTCATCAATGACAATGCCGCAACCACGATAATAAGCCATGCCGTTTTCATTTGTCTTTAGGGAATGCCGGTTGTTGCGTTTGGGGTGCTGATCCAAATGTTAAATCCTTCGGAGACCATGGGCTTTGTGCCATTACGATACTCCTGGTAGTTGAGCAGCCCATCTTGATCGGGATCTTGCGTCGCCCCCGTTGTCAAAATTCCGTATTCGGCATACCAGGCATAAGGAACACCATAGCTGTCGAATTGAGGCCCAGCAGGGTCAATTTTCATCACCAGTTGTTCGTAAGCATCGGTCAACCCGTCGTTGGAAGAGTCTTGTGGCGTCCCTAAAATCAGAAAACACGCCAAGTTGGGCAGATTGGTGAGCGTGTAAACGTGGCACTGATAGCCTTGTCCCATCCAGGCCCAGGGTACGCCATTGGGGCCAAACGACAACACAGAGTTGGCAAAGACATCATACGGAACCCCTGCCACGCCGCCTTCAATGGTGAAGGTCACGTTCATGCTGGTGGAACTGGCGGCTGTGGCCGTCACGTTGGTAATCCAGATTTGGTTGGCCGTCGTTCCATCCGAACAACTGGACGCCTCGCCGACCAGTTGCAAACTGCCCTGACCGGAAATCACATCATAGGTGGAATTGTAGGCGGGGGTTGATCGTGCCGAGGTCAGAGCGGACATGTAAAACGAATTCCAGGGATTCATCAGGTATAGCCCAAAACCACGGACAAACTTGCTTTGAATCAAGTTTGCATCCAGTGGCACATTGTAGGTAGCGACGCTGTTGAACATCCCCTGAGCCTGCAACAACCCATTACTGTCGCTACCCATGAAAAATCCGTTGGTCAGCACATCGGGGCCGGGAAAGACTGTGACCGGCGGGCCGCTGGTTGCCATTACGCCATCCAAATAAAGTGCGGTGTTCGTGGCCGAGTAGGTCAGGACAATGTGATGCCAGTAGTTCGTCGTCCAACTGATGGGGGCAGACAGGTAGGTGGTGAGCGTGCCGGAAAGATCGTTTGTCTGAGCAAAGAAATAGAGGTTTTGCCCAACGTCATCCACGCAAAGACTCCACCAAGCATAGCTGGAATCAGGACTGTATCCACCCACTTCGATTAACCGCCCCCATTCACCCGGCCCGAAGCCGCCCTGATTGGTGCTGGCCCAGTTGGGCGCAAACCAAAACTCCACACTGCCAATATCCACGGTCAAGTTCGTTGCCCCGTTGGTCTCCCAGACGTTGTATTGCAGCCAGGCTTGGTTGGTGCTATTGACCACCAGCGAAGCACCATCGCCCAAATACGAATAACCCAGATTGGTAAACGAGGCCGGGACATAGCCGCTGTCACTTGTCCAGTTGACGTTGTCCCGAAATGACCATGAATCCAGAGGCACGGGACTGGAGTGGCCACCACCCCCGCCGGGTGCGATGCCAGATAAAGCGTGAATCGCCGGCAACCAACTAAAGAGAAGCCCCACAATGAGGAGCGCGAGCAGGAAAACACGATTCCGTTCCCTGGGGAAACAGCTTTTGCCTAAAATTGTCTTCATAATCCAGCCCACCTCATTTAGTTAAGGTTCACTTGTTGAGAAGTCTCGAAACATTTCTACCTGCTTATTAAAAATATTCAAGCACAATTATTTAATTCGTCCCTAAATACTTTACGAGGAGTTTTCAGATAAGCGGGCGAATCAATTGTCGTCAATCTTTTGGTTGTTCCAACTGCATCAGTTTTGTTTCCAACTCACCCACCTTGCGATTGGCGGCCATCACCTGATCGAAGAATTTATTCCGTTCATTTTGCATTTGTTCAATCAGGTAGTCCTTGCCTCGGTTGGTTATTTTCAAATCGAGATTCTCCCTTTCCAATTCTTTGATTCGGCCTTCATCATCATTTGACTCCGGCACGGCTTTGCTTTCCGCATCTTTCGGAACTACTCGGAACGGTTCGGAATCAGCCGATTTCTTTCCGAATGGTTCCGCCGGTTCGTTCACTTTGGCGGCCTTGGCCTTTTCTTCCGCAATGGCCAACTCGACACTTTGTGGTGTGATGAAATATTTCCGCTCATTCGGATCGTAGTAGGCGTCAAGTCTGGCCACCCCTGTTCGGTTCGGTTGGCACCAGTTGGTAATGCTGCGTTCTGTTCTCGCAACCCCTGCGGTTTCAAAAAGCCGCGCCGCTTCGCGAACGGTCAAACTGTGGTTTTCCTTACGTTCCGAACCATTCGGAACTGTTCGGAAAACTTCCGCATGATTCGGAACAGTGCGGAAAGATTCGGAAATATGCGGAACACTTCGGAAAGCTGCGGGAGGGTTCGGAACATCGCGGAAAGATTCCGCACCGGTTGAGCTGGTGTCGGCAATATTAATTTCAGGTGGCAGATGATTATTATTTTCTGGCATTGAATTTCATTGCGGCGGGGAAAGTTTTTCCACATTAGGAATATTCGTCCGCCTGTGAGATAATCATACCACATATGAAAGCAATCGGGGAAATCCTCAAGGAAAAGAATCTCACTCTGGACACGACCAATCCAGTGTTACAGGGGGGCTTTACCCAAGTTCCCAACTTCATACTGAAAAACCCAAAAATATCCGTTGGTGCCAAGGTCGCCTACGCCATGTTCCTGAGCTATGCCTGGCACAACGACTCTTGCTTTCCGGGACAGGATCGGCTGGCCGATGACATGGGGCTATCACGCGTGCGTGTGACGCATTTTATTAGCGAATTGGAAGCGGCTGGTTTGGTCACAATCCATCGTCGGGGCCAAGGAAAGACCAACTTGTACACTATCCATTTTCAAGTCAAATCAACCCAAAGCCGTCCCCGGCCAGTTGGGGATAAGACTTCCAGAAGTAAGCTGGCTTACTTCTAGTGGTAAGCCCGCTGACACCTAGTGGTAAGCCAGCTAACTTCTCTCTATATAAGAATATACAGTTTAAAAATATACAAAGAGAAAGAATAACAGGAATAACAGATTGTTTTAGTTTTTAAGAAATCGCATTCAAATAAAAGGAAGCTCAAACCACACCACGATTTCATAACATTGTCAACAACCCACTTCTTTACCGAAAATCCTATGCCAACTCAAATCTTCCACAAAAAATCAGACGCGCTCAGGCAAGTTGAATACAGCGAGTCGGGCATTCTCAAAATTGCCTCGATGCGATTCAAGACCATTATCACCGAAATCGGGTCAGAACAAGAGATCACATTGGAATTGCCAATCGAAGCTGACCTGCATGGCTTTGTCATTCTTTTGCAGCCAGCGCTGCCCTCCATCATCTGACATGGCAGAACGCTTTGCTTTCAATAATGGCGCGAATTTACAAAAGGGCATTCACGAATGTTTTTTAACCGAGGCAACTTCATTGAGTGACGATTGGTCAAAAGATCAAAGCGTGTTAAAATAGTCAAATCACGATATGGCTTCCCTCGAATTTACAGACCATGAATTTGACGCCATCCTGCAAACCGCACAGGAGCTTTACCGCACACTCGGACAAATCCGTTGTCCATATTTTCAAGACAACGTCCAATTTAACACGCGCGGGCTGGAACATCTTCGTCACAAATCTTGGAACCGAGGTCGGGATCGCCGCGATCAGTTCATGCGGTTGAAGCATTTTGCTTGCGCTCCGGAGATTCTCCGCCTTTCCCGGACGGTGCAGGGTATCGAACATACTGCCGAGTGGGAACGCAGACATAAACATGGGCGCTGGGAAAAACGACTTGTGCCGGTGACCTATTATGAATTCATCGCCGTGATTGAGGAACGCCGTTTCAAGGTGATTGTGAAGCAGTTGGCAGACGGCCAGCGGATATTTTGGAGTTTGATTCCGTTCTGGCGACAGAGTGGACAAGGAAGACGATTGTTGCATGACGGCAATCCAGCACAAGATTGAGACTGCAAAAACCACCGGGTTGGCCGGTGGTTCCTGAAATGCACCTGTCTGCGGTTTATGTTGACCGCTGGAGAGCGAAGCCCTCACAAGTGCAAGACCAAGTATAGCATGAATCTGTCAAAATGGAATCCCCACCACCTTACATCACGCCAGCAAAAAACTGTCAAGTCCGCGCCAACCCAATTGATTTGCAAGACGGATTGCAGCGTGCCACGCGAGGATTTCTGTGGGGTGAATCACAGGCTTAAACCATGGCTCTACTGAGCCATTATTTTGATTCATGTCGCAAAACTGATATTGTGCGACGTTGAAAACACCGCCCTGTTGAGCCGTTTTTTCCAATTTCCATAATTCCAGATTTACAGTGAGCAAACAGCGATATTCCTACTGGTCAACGAATTAAACTATTATTGCAATGGTTTAATTGCGTCATGAAAATATCTAAACCGCAAGTGTGACGCCAAACCATCCAAATCTGGAAATAACGAAACGTTGTTGACTCCGCAGGCATTTAATTGATCACGTATGCTGTAGAAGCTTTGGGCTGGAATGAGAACTTTGACCAGCCGTTCTCTGTAATTTGCATTCTTTTCGAGGGGAATAAATTCGCCAGAAGGCATTTGTTTGTGGCAAGTAAACAGCCCTGCCTGAGCCAAAATTCGCTTTGAAACCGAACGCGACCGAAATATGCGTGTCCGGCCCAGTGAATACGGACTCTTTTGGGTTGGAAATTCGATAAAATCATTAACCTTGGTTTTCAAAAGCCACACGACCCCATCTAATGCCTCACCCTGCTTGTTTTTCTCGGGCGGATTCTGAACGCAAAACCACAGAGCCGACAAGGCACTGTAAGACCAATCCAAAAGCCGGGTCGGAAGACCATGATGCTGGGCCAAGGCGAGCAAATCCCATTTATTCTTTGGTTCAAATTCTGTGAATGGAAGCCGCTGTCGCTCGAAATCGGCCATCATTAATCGTTCAGTTTTTAGCAGTTTTCCCTTGGGCCTGAGTCTTGCAATTCTGGGTTTCAATGGCTCGTCAGTGCTTTGCCCTCGAAACAGAAAATCCGCCCGATTATTTCTTTCCACTTCAGACTTCTTAATGGATTCGCACAGGGCAAGAAAAGAACTGACTGAGTTCTTTGTGTGCGTTTCCGGCTGGTGATTGATTTTTGTTCTCAATTCTGGATTTCCAATTTAGTTTCCTGCTCACGACTCACACAGAATCTTCGCTTTTCTTAATTCTCCTACCACTCACAAAATATGCAAGCTGTTTTCTGGTCTGACTAGCAATGAAAACATGGTGGCAGCTACGGAGTAGATCGAGACCTAGTTGTCCTTTATCAAGTCGCCTACATACGGGGCTACATACATGGTATGTAGTGGTGCGAACCGCACCGCCCGCAAATGGCGGCTTCACTGACACACGAGTTCCCCCCAACGTGTCGTCGGCTACCGCGCGACTTCGCGCTTTTTCCACAGGCTATCGGGTTCACATCCGCCTAACCGGCTACGTTCACCAAAAAGCGCGAAGTCGCCCGGCGTCGGCCTATCGGCCTAGCCGACGACACGTTGGGGGGACGGGTGTAATGTCCTATCGGACAGACGAGCCGGACGACTTCGCAGAGAGAACCACGACGATTCCATTGGCGGAAGGAAAAAGCGCCGCCGCGATTTCTTAAACAGGCGCAGCGCACCTCACGATAAGCAATAATGCCGATGTAGTGTTGTTCTCGTTGCCAATTTGGTGGTCGCAAGTTGAATTGAAATGAATACTGTCACCTGCTTTTAATTTTCTCTCAGGCGACCCTTCGGACTTGGTATCAATACTGACCGACACTGTTCCATTAATGACATGAATGACCTCAACGCCATCGTGTGAGTTTTCTTCTGTTTGGCCCAATTGTTTTCTTATTTTGGCTGGAGCCAATTCTAATAGATCTACAGACAGCGGCTGATTTTTTAATTTTCGGAAAGGAACTGCCCATAAATAGCTTTCAGGGTTTCCGGCGACAAAAAATGTTGTCGGGGGCTTCTTCCCCTCGTTTTTTAAGCAAATAGAATAATAATAATCTCGTTCAAAAAGTCTTTTTTCTTTGGGATTGAATTTATCTGAAAACTGTTCGTAACACTTGGAAATCACCTCCTCAAGTTTTTGATGGTAGCCGCGTTGCAATATATGCCGGAAGAAACCCAAATCCTGATGGATTATTCCATCCTCAATGGCGTCAATGACTTTCGTCTCCACCCCAGCGGCAGCCGCAATATCAGCACTCGTTTTCTTGTTGCGCGAAGCCTTGAGATAATTTCCCACCCATTTCAAAACCAAATCATCGGGTTTTGGCAGGTAATGTGGAAAGGCTTCTGCTTTTCCGGGTTGTGTTTCCATTATTGACGTATAATCAAATGAATATTGCGTTGTCAAACGAAATCTAAAACTGGATGTATAAACACTGAGCAGCTTTCATATACAACCAGATTTTCAACCTGTATTTTAACAAAATCTCAATTAGTTCATTTAACCTTTTTAATGGATAAATATTTGCTTTTGATTCTGATAGTCGAAATATTGCTAGGGTAATCGAATAATCTCGGTTTGAAATGAGACGGACAATAATGATCAAAACGAAACACTGATTATGAAAAAACCTCCGCCTAAAAAAATGGGAGGATCCCAAGCAAAATGCCCAAGATCCTCCGGTCAGGCTGCCCCGGTCAAGCCTCACAAGCAAGCGGGTGCAACCAAATCAAACAAAACGGTCAAACGCACGAGTTCGCTGTTAAAGCGTAACTGGCGTGTTATTAAAGACATCTGGTCAACAGCGTATCACGATTTGATGTTTGTTGGCAACAGTGCGCTGTGGATAACAATTAAACACCACGATGAACTCATCCAGATTATTTTGCTTCTCGTGATTATGTTTCTGGAATACCGACTTCATGCCAGATTTTTGCTGCCACACAATTGATTCCGTTTGATTCTGATTGTGAAGCCTATGAAGTCAAACAAATGAGCCCTTGGATTGACTTGATCCATGAACCCCGTGCTAAAATGGATGTCTTCGGGTTTCAGACTCAGCCGCCATTACCCCGTTGGCTCGCACCCAACAGCGTTTGCCAATGGTTTCCGACAGCCATTGAAACGCCGCTGCACCGGTGCGGCGTTTCTTGTCAAAAGTTCCTACCACAACCAGGGAAATTCTGGCATGGCCGGGAGTGGCGGCTGAATCAGCAACCATGAATGACGACATCATTCAAATCGGCGAGCGCGAAGACTGGGGCCAAGCCAGCATCTTTGGCATTTCCCTGCCCGATCTCCGGCAACACATCTACGTCATCGGCAAGACCGGCTCTGGCAAGACGACTCTCCTGCGCAACATGATTATCCAGCACATCGCGCTGGGACACGGTGTCGGCTTGATTGACCCGCATGGCGATCTGGCCGAGGAGTTGCTGGATCACATCCCCCGCTGGCGCAGTGACCATGTGGTTTATTTCAATCCGTCCGACCTGGAATATCCCATGTCACTAAATTTGCTGGCCAATGTGCCGACCGACGAGCGGCACCTGGTTGCCTCCGGCATCGTGGGGGCGTTCAAAAGCATCTGGCCTGACTCCTGGGGGCCGAGAATGGAATTCATCCTCTACAACGCCATTGCCGCCCTACTGGATTGCCAGAACACTTCCCTGCTGGGTGTGAACCGGATGCTGACCGATGAGAGCTACCGGGCATGGGTCATCCGGCAGGTCAAAGACCCGTTTATCAAAGAGTTTTGGGAACACGAATTCGCCGGATACGACGAACGCTTCCGGCGCGAGGCCATCGCCCCGATCCAGAACAAGTTGGGGCAGTTTTTGTTGAACCCCGTCATAAGGAACATTTTGGGTCAGGTGAAATGCAAGGTGAGCTTCCCGTTCCTCATGGACAACCACCGGCTGTTCATCGCCAATCTGTCCAAGGGCAAAATCGGCCACGATAAGGCTAACCTGCTTGGCTCGTTGCTAGTGACGCAGTTCCAACTGGCGGCCATGCGCCGCGCCAGCCAGCCGGAGCATGAACGCCGGGATTTTTACCTCTTCATTGACGAGTTCCAGAATTTCACCACGGACAGTTTTGCGGCCATTCTGGCCGAGGCCCGAAAATACCGGTTGTGCCTGACGCTTTCTCATCAATACGTTGACCAAATTCCGCTGCCGATCCGACAGGCCGTGTTTGGCAATGTCGGCACCCTTGTTTCATTCCGGGTTGGCAACACTGACGCCGAGGTGTTGCAAAAGGAGTTTGCCAATACTTTTATCGCCCAGCAGTTTGTTGACTTGGAACGGTTCAGTGTGTTCAGCAAGATTTTGGAAAACGGAGCGAACTTGCAGCCATTCCGGGGAACGACATTGCAGCCGCTGACCAACCCTGTCGGACGAGCGGTGGCCCATGTCGGCAATTCCCGCCAGAAGTTTACCGAGCCAAGGAAGGCCGTTGAGCAGCGGTTGAACCGTGCGGCTACTTCCAGTTCCGGCATGATTCCACAAAAGCCACGAAATCATCGTTTTGAAGAATTTTGATCTTGTCCCAGATTTCGCGCGGAATTGGTAGTGCAAAGAACTGAGCAATGTCCCGGCGCAAGCCTTCCACTTTGATGACCAGTTGATCGCTCATGGCGTAATAGACGCTATTCATGTGCAGGATAACGAAGTTGACAAAGACGCGTTCCGCTTCCGTCACCGGTTGTTTTGCTGTGTCCACCTGGGCATCCCGTACGCGAGCTAAATCCTTGTCAGTGAGAAAGACTTTCCAAATCTCGCGGTGGTTGGCGGTGATGGTCAGCAGATTGGAAATGCGTCGGGTCTTGGCATCCGCCCGCACCGAGGTGGCCGTAAACCACAAGCTGCCGACGATGCCGACGGCACTCAGAAGATTGAACAAATTATTGGCGAGCCAGCCTGCAATTCCCATGCCCGCATTTTACCAGAATCAAAGCCGATTGGGAATGTCCCGCTTGGCTGTCACCAGCAGGTTCCGGGGTAGGCGCACAATTCGTTCATCTTGCCCGCAACCGGCGGTTGCCGGCAGTTTGGCGATGGCGGTTTCCGTGATGTCGATACCGATAACGGCGAAGTCGCCGTCTGTGAGTTCCCAAATGTCCGGGCAGCCATCGCCACCAACGCTTTTCGCGCCGTTGGCATGGGGATCAGGGCCGATGCGTTTTAAAAACATATGACACTTCTAACTATAGTGAGATGCGATGTCAAGCCGAAACCGATTAATTTTTGTTTGTGGCATCAAAT
>Ga0208507_1000888_pt1 | contig 17869 bp, 19 predicted proteins | sample CryBogCBH12Aug01_FD_184626 | JGI IMG/M metagenome (GOLD analysis project Ga0208507, IMG submission 184626) | Freshwater microbial communities from Crystal Bog, Wisconsin, USA - CBH12Aug09.1 (SPAdes) (version 2) | ecosystem: Environmental > Aquatic > Freshwater > Lake | place: Crystal Bog... | reverse complement strand
TTGTCCGGATTGCGCCTCAGGCACCGGCACTGCCCACCGCCGCCTGGATCAACCCGCCTGATACCGCCGAGAAATTAGCTGCCTAAACTGATCGGAACACTGTCTCAAAATCGTTGACGCGCGCCGCCAGTCGAGAATGGGATAAAGAGCTATGGCGCATTTATTTCAGGGGAGTTGCCGGTGATCGTCCTTCTCGTCCATGCCCACTCCGAAGGGGACTCTTTCGTGACCGCGATGCACCGAACAATGGTTCAGGAGTTTGGGTCCCTCGGCCATGAGGTGGTCGTTTCCGACCTCTATGCCATGAAGTTCAACCCGGTCCTGTCGCCATCGGACTTTCGGCAGCGCAGGAACGAAAATCACCTCACATACGCGCTTGAGTGTTGATGGTGGCGTAAAAGCGCGTAAATCCGGTGGACATTATGATGACGGGGCCGATTGGCCCCGTCATCATTTCAGCTTTCAGAATGGCCACTCGTCCTCCGGCATGGCCTCCGTGGTGGCCGACGGCAGTTGGTACTGCTGACGGGCGGCCTCAGTGAGTTGCGGCCCATAGATGGCGCCGATCTGGTCGCGGATTTCGTCGATAAATTCGAAGATGGCGAGGGCTTCATCGGGTGACCAGTAGGTGGGGATACCGAACGGCACGGTCAGCGGCAAGCGGGGTTCTGTCTTCGGTTCGCGGCAGATCGGACAGTGGTTCGGTGATTTCCTCGGCTTCTGCTTGGTCATGATTTTCCTCCGTGGCGCGGTTTGGCCTTTCGCGCCGCCCGCTCGGCGGCTTCCTTGGCGCGGTAGGATTCGCCTTCGATGGAGACGACCTCGGCCTTGTGCATCAGGCGGTCGACCATGGAGACGACACAGGCAGCGTTGGGGAAGACCTCGCCCCAGTCGCGGAAGGAACGGTTGGTCGTCACGATGGTGCTTTTCTGTTCGTAGCGGCGGCTGATCAGTTCGAACAGCAGGTCGGCATGGCGGTTTGAGTAGGAGAGGTAGCCGATTTCGTCGATGACGAGGACGGCGGGCGCCACGTAGTGCCGCAGGCGGCGGCGCAGCGAGGCATCGTTGTCGAGCGATGCCAGTTCGCCGAGCAGTTGACCGGCGGTGGTGAACAGGACCGTATGGCCCTGGATCAGCGCCTCGTGGGCGAGATTGCGGGCCAAGGTGGATTTGCCGAGGCCATTGCCACCGACGAAGACGGCGTTGGTGGCATCCTTGATGAAGTCGAGTGTCATCAGGGAGTCGAAGGTTGCCCGGTCGACCGCGTCGGGCCAGTCCCATTCGAAGTCGCAGAGAGGCTTGAACCGGCCGATTTTCGCCCCTTGGAGCCGGCGTTCCAGACTGCGCCGGGCTCGTTCCTCCTCCTCCCAGGCGATGAGCGTCTCGGCCCAGGTGGCGGCATCCGGCCAATGGGCCAGCAAGCCATAAAGATGCAGGGCCTTGGCCCGCCCCTTGATGTCGTCAGCGTTTGACATGACGCGCCTCCACCAACCGGTCGTAGACATCAAGGGAGCCGGTGCGCACGACCTTGTCGCGGGCTTGCACATGGGGCGGCAGAATGACGGCGATCGGCGGCGCCCGGCCGCGATCATCGCGCCGCCGTTCGAGGATCTGGCGGACGGCATTGTGGTGCGGGACGCCCTTGGCCAGGGCATCGATGATGGCCGCCTGCAGCTCGGCGGCGCCGTATCGATCGAGCAGATTGGCCAAGGCATAGGTGATGGCGCCGATATTGTCGCCGCGCTCGGCGGCACGCATCAGCAAGTCGCCGCTGGCTGGGGCAGCGTGTGCCAAGCGGTCGGTGGCCCGGTGTCGCCGGCCTTGCCGCTTTCGTTCGACAAGAGCCCGGATATGCTCGGGGTTTTCGATCTGGGCTCCCTTGTCGTAGCTGCGCCGGTGGGTGGCGATGACGTTCTGGCCATCGACGATGCGCAAGGTGCCGGGCTCAGCCAGGACGGTGAGCGTCCGGCGCACATGGATGTGTGGTATGGAGTAATCGTTCAGATCGAAGCGGACATAGGGTGTCTTGCCGACACTGACCGGCACCCGCTCGACCACCGGATAGGGATTGTCCGGCAGCGTCAGCAACAGAGGGGCCTCTTCGGCGGCGGCCTCCCGCACGGTGTGGGCAGGGTCTTCGGGACAGCGCCGGTCGGCGGCAATGCCCTGGCACCAGGCGTCGGCCTGGGCGTTCAGGTCGTCAAGATCGACGAAGCTGCGGGCCGCGAAGAACGAGGTCCGGCAATATTGAATCGCCCGCTCCACCCGGCCTTTTTCGTTGCCACGCCGGACCGCCACCGGGCGCGGCTCGAAGCGATAATGGGCGGCGAAGTCGAGCAGCGCCGGGTTGAAGCGGATGGCATCGCCATGCCGTTCAAGGACGGCGCTTTTCAAGTTGTCGTAGAGGACGACCCGGCTGATCCCGCCAAAGCTCCGGAAGGCCGCTTCGTGGCCGCGCAGGAAGTTCTCGATACGGGCGTCCAGAAAGAAGCGCAGGAAGATCTGCCGCGAGTAGCTCAGCACCATGACGAAGGCCATCAGGGTGCGCCGCGCCCGGCCGATGACCACGTGGCCGAAGTGGCCCCAGTCGACCTGGGCCTGTTCGCCGGGCAGCGTACGCAGGCGAAGATAGGCCTCGGCCGCCGGTCGCGGCCGATACAGCGAGACGATGTAGCGGAAGTGATCGTAGCCGCCGGGATAGCCTCGCTCCCGCACCATGGCGAACAACCGGCTGGCGGTCAGCGTCGGGAACTTGGCCAGGGTGTCGCGGATAAACGGCACGAACGGGTCAGCCATCGATCGCTTGGAATGATGCAGAATGCGCGGCAGGCCGGCCTGGATCAGCACCCGCGACACGGTGGCGTGGTGGACCTGTAATTGCTTGGCGATCGTACCGACCGGCCATTTTTCCACATGGTGATAGCGCAGGATCTGTGCCTGCAGGTCAGGAGGTATCGTCATCTTTACGTCCAGTTCGGTTGATTGCGGTCGAACGGACCCGGCGACGACGCAGGAAGTCGTGACGCACCCGGTTCGGGCAACGGCACGCACACCAATGACATCGCGTGACCGCTGCGCGATCACCGGCAACTGGCTCCGAAGGCAAGGTGCTTCCGTCCTCAGCCGTCGCCGGGTCCGAGGACAGCACATCATCCGGCGGTGGAATGGGTGAACCCTGATGCGTCACTTTATTTTGCCGGGAGCGATATCGCGCCATCCGCTCCGCATGCTTGCGCCGACCGTGCGGCGTCCGCTGATAACGCCGACCAGCCTCCCGCTGTTTGACGCGCCGCGCTGTCCTGGCGCAGCCGGCCGCGCAATAAATCTGGCCGCGATCACAGTGGCTGCAGATGAAAGTCAGTCCGTGACAACGCACGCAGAAAAAGAAACGCGGCGGCGCGTCCGTCGAAGCATCGAATGCGACGAGACGTGGACGCGGATCGCCTGGAATGGGAGAATGCCCCCGCATTCGTGCCCAGCACGGTGTAGGGCACGGCGCCGGTTCACGACTTGGCAGGAATGGCCGGCGCCGGGCCTGGTTTCCAATTTATCCAGCGTATTACTGCAAAATCGGGCGCGCTATCCCTGGCGTGCGGCGGGCAACCAGCATTGTGCCGGGCATGGCCGGACTCTGGTCGGGGCTACGCCCCTCCCGCCGTCCGGCCATGCCCGGCACAATCTCTCCGGCAACCATATTGTCAAAGAAAATAGCCGCGGCGACGCCGCAGCCAAAACCTCAGGCAGACGTCAATTCACCAGATTCACGCCGCTTTTGGCCACCACTGACAGCTTGAGCAGCGCCACGGATATGAAACCGGGACACTTGCCCCCGATATCCAGATGGAAATCGAGAAGGTGATGAAAGCGGAGCTGATCGTATTTTCCTTTCCGGTTTTCTGGTTCAGTGTTCCCGCTATCCTCAAAGGATGGATCGACAGGGTATTCCTCTCGGGTCCATTTTACGGCGGCAAGCGCGTTTACGGACGCGGAGGGCTATCGGGCAAACGGGCTTTTGTGGCGACAAGCCTTGGCGGACGCGAACATATGTTTGGCGCCGGCGCCCTGCATGGCGAACTTACCACAGGAATGATGCGTCATTTCTTTCAAGGCACGCTCGGATATGTCGGGCTGACGGTCCATGAGCCGTTCATTGCCCATCACGTTCCCTATCTGGACGATGCCGCAAGGCAAGGCCTGTTGGAGGAACTGCGCAATTGCATCGTTTCCCTCTCGGATAGACCTGTCCTGCCCATGCCCGACCTGGCGCTTTTTGACGAATCCTTCGCGCCGCTGAACCGCTGAGCGTTCAGAAGCACCAGCCCTAAGACAAGCCTGTCAGACCTGACATGGGACAGGGGGATGAAAAGTTTATCGGGTCCTGGACCGTCCGCCGCTATATTGGCAAGGGCGTGCGGTCCGCACGAAACGCTCAAATTCCTCCACCAGAATCGGGCGACTGTAAAAGGTAACCCGAGCGTTCATTGCCTCGACTGAATGTTGGGGCTAAAGAACCGGATCGTGTTTCGACCCGCCGCCTTAGCCCGGTACATCGCCTGATCAGCCAGACGCATCAAGGTTTGGGGATCACCAGCGTCATCGGGGCATAGGGCAATGCCAATACTGGTCGTAACGACCACTTCCTTCCCGTCGATGGCAAGCGGAAGAGAAAAAGATTCGATGATTTTTTGCGCAACCATCTCTGCATTATTCCAATCTTTGACGTCGGTAAGCAGGACCATAAACTCATCACCGCCGATACGCGCCGCCACATCCTGTGAGCGGATCGAATCACGTAGCCGCTTTGCTGTCCAGCGCAGCAACTCGTCGCCTGCATAATGGCCCATAGTATCGTTGATGACCTTGAAATGATCGAGGTCTAGAAACAGCACCGCAAAACGTTGCTTGTTCAGTGCTGCGGCGTGGCAGACGGCTGCGAGCTTGTCGAGCAGGAATAAGCGATTTGGCAGTTCGGTCAAGCCGTCAAAATGTGCGAGACGACTGAGCCGCTCCTCTACTGCTTTGCGTTCCGAGATGTCGTAGAAGAGACCGGAAAAGTGGGTTACCACCCCAAGTTCGTTACGAAGGGCACAGATGGATAAAAATTTCGGGTAAACCGTACCGTCCTTACGTTTGTCCCAAATCTCGCCCTGCCAACGACCCTCGGAAAGAAGGGATTGCCACATGGCGTTATAAAAGGCCTTGTCGTGACGCCCTGATTGCAGCATACGCGGGTTGTTACCTACGGCTTCCTCGGCATTGTAACCCGTGAGGCGGCTAAATGCGTTATTTGCTGAAATGATTGCTCCTTGACGATCCGTAATTATCATCGCCAGATCCGTTGTCTCAAAGACTTGAGATGTTATTCTCAGCTGCTCTTCGGCATAACGCTTCTCGGTTACGTCGTCTCCGATGAGTATCATTCCACTCGACTCACCTGAATAGTCGCGCAGAGGAATTAAATACCAGAGAAATACGTGGCGCGACTCCCTCCCCGCGATGAACTCTGATTCCAGCATCGCGGGAAACTGATCGCTGCGTTTTCCTTGCGGGAACAGAATTTCCGATAAAGGAAGATGCTGTCGATCCAAAAACCGTTCCAGAATTGGCGCGTCGCCAAGTTCCCCAGCTGGGCAGCCAAGAACGTCGGTCAGGACGGAATTGAAGAACAGGGGGTGTCCCGCATTATCCAGCGCCAAGGCGACCATGTCGGATTGAGGCAACAGGTCAACAAAATGGCGTCCGTTGAGTTCGGCTTCCACGCTTTCTTGAATTTGGCGGGTAACATCAGAGCAGACGCAAATTAGACCAGCAAAAGCGCCCGTTGTGTCGATCCGTACGATGCCTTCGCAGAGGTGCCACACATAGGTATTATCCTTGCGATGCAGCCTTATCTGCTGGCGGAAATTAAGGCGTGATCCGAAGGCCGCCTCGATGGTGGCAACAAACTTGGCGCGACAATCGGGATGAACATCATCCAGCCATCGGTTGTCTTGGCAGTCTTCCATTCGGCGATCAACAAAGGCCAGCCAAGAGGGACTGAAGAATTCCCCGTTACCATCATGGCCGAGCATCCAGACCAGGACTCCACTCTGGATTGGTGCGTCAAAAGCAAAATCCGAATTAAAATCCATAATGTTGGGTGATCCTACCGAATAGCTCTGAGTATTTGTTCAGATGCAATCACCGTCAAGTGATCTTGACCCCCCAGAATACCATGGCAAAACTTGGAAGAAAGCACAGCCAAGCCGCACCCAGAGTACACGCATCAGCAGAAATGGCGCATTTGGGTCAGGACGGGCCGGACGCCGCCATTCGCCGGGAGGGCCGCTTTGTGATTATTCCGGCCTGGAGCGCCGACAAGGGCAACTGAGACATGGGGCGTGTGGCGGCTTGATTTGCCGACAACTGCTTAACCGTCGCAGGCCTGTCTTGGGAAAGTGGCGCACCCGATACGATTCGAACGTACGACCTCTGCCTTCGGAGTGGTTGGATCACCTATTAAGTTATTGATATTGCTAGAGATTTTAGGCATTTCCTCAGCCTGTGTATGACTTGTGTATGAGAATAACACGCACTATCATACCAAGCCACTGATATTACTCGTAATTTTTTCCTACGCCACTGCCTCGTCTTCCCCAGCGAATTCAAGCAGGTCGTCAAGGTTAAGGCGATGCCAACCATAAAATCCTGGGTCAATGGGCAGATCTTCAGGTGAATAAAGCGGTGCTACGGCAACGAAATAACCACCTTCTTGGGATGGCGACCCAAAGGCTTTCCAGCCTTGTGTATGGACGATAGTCGCAATGAAGCAAGCCCAACCAGCATATCCAATTGCCTTGCGAGTAATGGAATTCTTGAAGGTTATGGTGCCGTCATAGGCGGTATGGACGATGATCTTGCTCATCATATTTCCTTTCCCCACCATCGCCCCAGAACAAGGGCGATGGCAGGAACCAAGAACATCAAGCCGCTTTCTTGCGGGTCTTCCGCTTGCTGGAAATATCAGCCAACGCTTTATCAAGTTCGCCTTGTTCGGTGGCGGTGGCGATAATGTTCAGAACCTTATCGACACCATCCAAATCACCAGCCTCAATGACCGACTGCTTCCCATTGATAAGGACTGGGTGATTGGCGAACAACACCTCGACTACATACTTGCCATCAGAGGGGCGAGTGAAGAACCACTTGCGAGGGTGCCGATCAACAGTGGCAAGGGTCTTATTGCCATGTTCATCGACCTTGGTGATCGTCTTGGTCAGGTTGGGATTGGAGCCGTTGCGTTCGGCATTGACCAGATGACGCTGGACTTCAATCGCACCAAGAATTGCAGATCGGGCTTTCTCGACACCAGTCCGACGAAACGCAGGAACCGGGCGTTTATCGTTGGTCAGTTTAAGTTGGGAAAGGGTCATAAGCACCTCCATAGATTGTTTATAAAAAGACGACTAACTCTCTTATTAAGAGCAGTCCAGTCCTATCTGGAGGCGGCAAATAATGTTATTGTCGCTGCGAACAAGTTGCCATCACTGGGGAATGTTGATGCTCACGCCGACACAGATTTCCGCCCTTGGAACGCCCACAGCATCAACTGCTTCTGCTGACCGTGTGAAGGGAATGCTTCTTGGTTTAGCCATCGGGGATGCCTTGGGAAATACATCTGAGTCGATGACACCGCAGGAGCGGAGACAAAAGCACGGGCAGATAGTCTTTTATCTTCCGCACCGCAGGGCGAATAACCAACAAATTGGACTTCCGTCGGACGACACCCAATTGGCTTTCTTGACCGTGAAAAATCTTCTCGAATTCGGACAATTAAAACCTGATGCCCTTGCTGCTGAATTTGCCAAGAAGCGTATTTACGGAATGGGTCGGACACTCAGGCAGTTCAAGAAAAATGCTAAGACGCCCGATCCTTGGCAAAATTGGGGAACAATATCCGTGGGAAATGGGGCGTTGATGAGAATTGCCCCCTCTTTGCTGCCTCACCTCAAGAACCCATCAACTGATTTGTGGGAATCGACCGCAATTGCCGCCGCAACCACACATAAAGGCGAAGCAGCAATTTCATCTTCTGTGGCATTTATCGCCATCTTGTGGGATTTGCTTTCTGCCACACAAACGCCCCACCAGTCGTGGTGGTGCGAGAAATATGTTCAAGTAGCAAAAATTATCGAGGGCAATGCTCCTTGCCCACCCAGACCTGGATCACCCATTGCGTCGTGGAATAGACCAATATGGCAGTTCGTAGAACAACAAGTCGTGCCTGCAATCCAGAACAATCAGTCAATTGTGAGTGCCCAGGGACAATGGCGATATGGATCATATATATTGGAAACGGTTCCCGCAGTCCTGCATATCTTGGCTTTGTGTAGCAACAATCCGGATCAAGCAATAATTCGGGCAGTCAACGATACAAGAGACAACGACACCGTTGCCGCAATCGTTGGTGCTGCCGTTGGTGCTTTACACGGTGCTTCCAAATTCAGATCAGTTTGGCTGGAAAATCTCAGCGGTAGGATTGCTTCAAAAGATGACGGAACAGTTCAGAAACTGACCGACGCTGCAGTTCAGATGTTTGTGTGAGCCAACCCCATCAACTCGCAATCGGTATAAATAATAAAAAAGGAGATTCGAGGATGAGATACTGGGAAATAATTGATGAGGATATGCTGGCACCATCGACCATCACCCCTCTGCTTCAACAAGCGAAAATCAAACAGAACGATGCCAAAAAATTAAAAAAACAGGCGTCTGTTCAGAAAAAGCGAGATCAAGTGAATAAGGCAAGGACATCCCTTCTCAAGAAGCAAAGTGATTTATCCAAAACCATCTCCAAACCAATTTTATAAAATGCGATTTTTTCGCCCGACAAGGCATTCTCACAAACCCAAGGCAATGACCCACCAGCCCAGCATTTACCAGCCCTGTCAGGGCTAAAAATCGCCTTCCTTCACCACAAGGATTGCGGACATAAAAAGCAGGTGGGAAAAATCCACCGCCTGCAAAAAACTATAATTTATAGTTTTTATGCGATGCCCAATTGCCTCTTTTGCTCACGCACCTTCTCACGAAGGATCAATAGCGTTTGGGAGTGAATTTCATAAAGCGTTTTACAGCGATGAAGCGTCTGTTCAGTCCCATAATCGCTTTTTAATTCCTCATTTGATTCCTTAAGTTGCTCCTCAATATTAAATAGAAAATTTGTCAAGGCATCCAGCGAAGGTTCAACACATTTACTCTTGTTTGCCGATACATATGACGGATTTTTTCCGAATAGACCCGAAAAATCCTCTTCATTTCTAATAATTGCCACCACCCTTAAACGGCGGCAAAAATCATCATAATCAAATGCCATTGGACACCTCCTTCTGATGAAGTGCCAAATCAGTTTTAATTTTATTGATGAAATTGCCCAGCATATCGCAGGTGCGTTCTCCAATTGGCTTGCTCCCGGCGATAATATTTTCAAGAGCAATAATCAATGTGCCCACCACCTCCGAAGAAGGGTCTTTATTTAATTTATTTATAGCGTTCCAATATGTGCGGCTACGCCCCAAAAAGCACCTTGAATAATCTGCCTTGCTGGCACATAGCCCATTGGCTCGCAGAAATTGAAATAGTTGGTCATATATATTTTTATATTCGTAAATCATTTTTACACCTCCTTGTGTATTATTATCTATCGTTGTTAAATCATATTTATTTATGCTGCCTCCTTCTGTGGAAGTTGGCGTTGTTGAATACGCTTCCTTTGGCGATATTCCCGATCTCGCTGGCGTTGGGCATCTTTGGCGTCGTCGGTGGACTTATACTTCTTGGGACGCCCTGGTGGTTTAGCATTGGCATCAATCGCTTGGGCTGGTTCAGGCAATTCAGTTCCCACCCATTCGCAATGACGGGCACCGGTAATGGATTTTAAGAAGTCGGCTTGGACTTTGCTGACGACATAAATGTCGACAGGGCTGGTGGATTCAAAGTCTCGAAGATTGCTACGGAGGGCAAATTGATAAAGTGGTTCAAGTTCCCTGGCTCGGTCGAATTGTTCTCGGGTGATGCCAAACAATTCCTTGATGATGGTGTATTCGTGGGGTTTGCCTTTTAACGAGACAAGCCAAGCAGCAGCGGTCATCTCATTTAATTTATTCGACCCCATAGCGATTGGTTCAATCTGTAAAGCAAGGGGGTTGGTAATCTGATTGAACCTTCTTCCTCCAACCTTGCCGTGATTGACGGCGTAGTAGTGGGGCACCTTGATATTCTCGTTCAACCATTCACCGGCAACCTTCATTGGGTTGGCGTCGCTATTGAACCAGTTTAGCGATGCCACTCGTTCGCTGAAGTAGTGAATTCTTATGCGGCTGCCCAAGGGCACTGCTCTATGCCTAGACACCACCAAGTCGGGGTGGGGCATAAAATTGATGCTCATCTTTGACCATATCAAATGGGCGAAGGTTTCCTTGAAGTTCGCCGATAAAATGGTTGCTTCGCCAAATGCGGCAAGCACCTGTGGATCGATGATGGAGAACAAGGACAAGGTGGTGGATTGATTGCCATCTGGGTTAAAAAACGACCTGTTGGCATAAGCATATTTGCCCAACCTGGTGCCGTTCAGATAATCGTTTAGCACCTCCTTTAACGGATCGTGCCTTGATTGCCGTAGTGCCTCGCCCTTATCGGTGAGTTGGACTGGTATATAATCGTCCTGGTTGGCAGTCGCTTGGGGGGTGATAAATTGATGAACGCAATCCCAGGACACCTCGAATCTGCGTTCAATATATGACCAAGGCGATGGCGATTCGTCGATGAATAACCTCCACCTGTGGGCTTCCAGATCCGTGCGAGCCCAATCAACACGGAACAACGCTTCGTGGGTTATGAACACCACACAGTTAAGCAAATTTAATTTATTGATGTCCTGAATTTGCTTGGTAATGCGTTCGCCAACCGATGCCTTCTGAACCCCATCCTTGCTGTTGATGGCGAAGACCCTGATGGGTTTGGCACCAGCATATGCGTCCAAGGTTGCCTGATGCTCGCCAAACAATTCAATCTTGTTAAGGGCAATTACATATAAACCAGGGTGGGACGCCACCCATTTTAACAACGCCAATGTTTTACCTGAACCACAATCACCATTTACATAAAACAACCCCAAACAACACCTCCAGTCAGTTTTTATAATATTATTTATTATACATCGTTGATTGGTGGTTTGTCAAAATTATGGGTGTCGATATTTGCGACCTTGTGTCGATAAAAACCCCATATAGAGATATATTATATTGGTATTGAACATCGACGCGTTGAATAATGAAATTTCTGAAGAGGTGATGTGGTCGTAAGGCGTTGCGGCTTCGCCGGCAACGCTGTCGACCAGCATCTGGAGAACCCAATGGTCGGTGTTCTGGCTGGGATGCCAACGGCGTCCAAGCCATAGACCGTTGGTTGGTTCGACATTTTCATTATTTATTGAATTGGTGCCAGGGTGGTGCCCGTTGGCTTGCCCTTGGCATCGCCAACAGGCAGAAGTTGAAGTTCATTGACGGGGCGATTTGCCCCTAAAGGGGCTGCATCCACGCCCCGATGAACTTCAACTTCAGATATTAAAAAATATATTATTATTGAACCAGCACAGATGACTGGGATCTGGTTGGTTCAAGATCTGGGGTCTTTGTATACGGGCGAAGCCTTGCCACCAACGCAAGGTCGCAAATATCGACCGGCAACCTTTTGCGATTGCCAGACATCACCCGTGTCCGGCAAAGGATCCAAATGCCATATCAGGTTGAATGGGTTATATGGTTATTCTTCTAATGCTTCTTGGGGGAAACGATGGATACGAATGTCGCAACTTTGGTCGCCGCAATAATCGGTGGTCTGATTGGGGGTGGATTAAGCGGTTGGCTGACAATGAAGGCAACCGATAAAGCCCACAATCATACAAAGGAACTTGAGGATTACCGGCAGAAACAGGATGTAAAAAGTTTCCTTCAAGCGGTCTATGATGAATTGGAAACCCTTTGGCAAGCCTATCAATTGGGAATTGGCAGCGAACTTACTGCGTTAAAAGAAGGCGACGCCTTAAGGATGACATTTCCAATTCAACAGGATTATTTCACTGTATATCGGGCGAATGCCCAGCGGCTGGGGTTGGTTGATGACCACGATCTGCGGCGACAAATCGTCATTACCTACACTCGAGCGAACAGCATGATTGATTCCATTCGGCAAAATAATCAATTCCTTATGGAACTTGATCATTGGAACCGAGTGTTTTCAGAAACGCAGAGCCAAAACCATCAACTCTTTGCCCAAACAAAATTTGCTGCCCTTGTTGATTATGCGAAGAAACTTAAAATTGGTGATCAGGGGTTAAGGAAGGATATTTCAATTCTGACCAATATGCTCTTGCAGCAGGGGGTCTTGTCCCATTCGGGCGATCAGAACCGATTGAGTCTGTCTTAGAACAAAAGAAAAAATACTAAAATTTTCAGATTGGATCGTGCTTTATCCAACCTTTTCGTAAATATCTTTTTTCTCGAATCTTGACGATAAGAGCCATATATAAAATCCATAATCCAATAAGAATGACAAAAGATTTATAAATGAGTCCAATAGCCTCCAATAAAATGAATATCAAAGCGTGTACCCACAGACCCGAGAACATTAGGTAAATTGGACCGAATAAAAACTGTAGTGCAACTGTCCACGGAACCGAAATTTCAGCCATTTTTCCAGTTTTTGGGTCAGTGAAATACATATTACGATCTCCAATTCACGGATCGGCAATAAAATGTAGAACAATACTATAACTCACTCGACCTAAAAACCTGCGACATCAACGATTGAGCCGACTGTTCAGGATCCACCAAAGCAAGGCAGCAAGAATCGACACTTGGCGATCCCCAGTCAGAAATCTTGATGTTTAGACCCATTCTCCTGTCCAGAATCAGCATCCCAATGGGCTTTCATTTTTTTATAAATGTCATTTAGAAGTTCAACATTGTTGCCCAATTCACAGGTGGCAATCGCCGCCAAAAAACCCATCCCATTTGCAAAATTGATTACCTCCGCAATCTCGTCATATTCATAATTTGGCTCAATCGTTGCCTCAGTTTGCTGGCGTGCTATTTGATGCATTCCGGTATGAGCATATCCATTCAGAGCAGACCAAACTCTGTTTTTCAGTGTAGAAAGAACTTTGTCCTGATGCCCTTCCAAAGTTTCCACGGATTCCAGCAGCCGGTAAAATTTGGGCACATCATCGGTAGTATATTTTTTTAGTTCATTGTCATCGGCACAACGATGAAGCCAGATGCCTCGGACGTAGGCTTCAAACAACAGCCTCGTCAAGGCGAATGCTGATCCGCAAAGTCGGTTGGCGACAAGCAATATGATCGCTTTCTGGTGTTCCATGGCGACGTAAAGACATCCACCGGCAAGCCGATTGCGGGGATTTTCCGGCATAGAAACACCATCAATTTGCTGATCCAGCCACTGGATCAGACTTTCAGACTCTTGAATAAGTGATTCCAGCGACTTCATTTCACTTACTGTTTCCAACTTACGACAGGCAAGTTCAATTTATTTTCACTCTCCGGATGCACTGTGCAATATAATCAGCGAAGTTTCTACCAATGCCGTTTGGGTCATCTGTTCCCCGCAATGAAACCCGCAATTTAATGAAATATCCACTGGCACCTGTTAAATAAAGATAGGTGCGGTGTGCATTAGTGTGGTCTCTTAAAATAAATTCTGCACAAAGAAAATCAACGCCACGCTCAGGATCTCCGGTTCCATATTTTTCTAAAAGTGCGGCTTCCTGGTTCTGAATAGAAGCAGATTTATAAATATCACTAATTGCATTATTAAATTCCGACATGACAACCGGAGACATTGGTTCGCCTGGAATTCCTTGATTGTTTTTCGTGTATATATAGATAGTTGCCTTTGCCGTATCGCCACCGTGATAGGGAATGGTAAACCCGAGACCGGGATGATTTATTTCATTGTTTGTTATAGTGCCAATCGTGAATAAAATAATTTTCTTAGGCAAATAGAAAGCCGCCACTTGCACCCAGTCTAAATGATTGTTTGGCATATTAGATGCCCCTCTCCATAGACGCAGATGCCTACGCTGAACCAAACACCTGCGACATCAACGATTGAACAAACTGTTCAGCCACCACCACCGCTTTGTCGTTCACGGTGGCAATGCCTTCAACTTCATCCGGAGGAGATTTCCAGGTCTTTGATTTCACCATCGAGGGCACACCCACCGTCAATGCCATAATCGACAGTGAGACGACCCTTCTTCTGAAAGTTAAAGTTCCAGGTCATATCGAAGGTTTCGCCGTCATAACCGGCTTCGGAAAAGAGAAAGGTTTCTTCACCTGCCGTAATTTTTCTCCAGGTTTCCTCATCAACTTTCAAGGAGCAGTATTCCCCGCCCCATTCAAAACTCACGATCACAAAACCCATACCCGCCCCCACTAACTGCAGACTTACATTGAGACAACTGTTCAGCAGCCGCCCTTAATTAAGTCCACTGGCTTTGTTGATCTAATTGCAGATCATAAAGATGCAGTTGAAATCCAAAAAACAGATTTCTGATTTGATCAACACCACCGAGAGCATCCGCCGCATCAGCGATGGTACTGTATTTTAACTGGATCAGGTTGGGCAGTCGCTCCTGGTCAAGTTCTTCAAAGCCCGTATCAACATATTTGAACAGCACGAATTCAAGGAATTCCCTGTGTTCAATCTTTAGTCCATCAAGGATTTTAGGTTTGGCTTTTTCAACACGCCATTCCCTGGTCATTGGCTGAATGTTGAAAGAAATATATTCAAGCACATCAAACAAATCGCTTTTTTCAGCATCCACCAATTTCTGCAGTTCGGTCAGTTCAGTTTGCCCATAACCGGCATCAGCCAGTTGTTCAAGTAAGGTTCGACGGGTCGTTGGGTTTGACCAAATCTTCCGCAGTTCGTCCTCGTCCTTGAAGAATGAAGGCAACGCCCCATACAGGTTGTTTAGAAATTCCTCTACCGACATCGGTTTGCCATCAGCACTCCAGAACGACGTGGAGATCATATGTTGGATTTCCCGCTCCTTCCCATCCCGCAACCTGACCTTAATTTTTTTCTTACATACGCAAGGGTCTTTGCCACAAGCAGGACAAGGTTCGGGTTCTGGCTTCTCGCATTCACAAGGCTTTTTTCCGCACACTTGGCAAGGTTTCGGTGGTTCCTTGACACAAATGCAAGGGTCTTGACCGCACCGACTACAAGGTTCTGGTGCTATGGGGTCGCCATCCCATTCAGGATCTGCGAAGTGGTGGTAGGCATCTACAAAATCGTAAATCGTAAAATAATCTTTTCCATCAAACAGGCGGGTTCCACGACCGATTATCTGCTTGAATTCAATCATTGAATTCACAGGACGCATCAACACGATGTTCCTGACATTGCGAGCATCGACGCCGGTGGAAAGTTTTTGTGAGGTGGTCAGGATGGTGGGAATGGTTTTTTCGTTGTCCTGAAATTCCCTTAGATATTGCTCACCTGTTTCGCCATCGTTCGCCGTGACCCGGACGCAATAAAATGGGTCTTTGCTTTCAGCATATTGATTTATCAAATCCCGAACCAAAGCGGCGTGGGCTTGGTTGGCACCGAATACGAGGGTCTTTTCTTTCTGGTTTATCTCGTTAAGGAATATCTGGACACGCTTGGCTTCCCGCTCCTTGATGACGATGATCTTGTTAAAATCATCCTCCTCGTAAAGTTTGCCTTCTTCAATTTCGCCCTCAACCAGTGTGTCATCTGGCGTAAACATATAATCATCAAGGGTGGTCTTGATCCGCTTGACCTTGAAAGGTGTCAGGAACCCATCGTTGATGCCTTCCTTCAGCGAATAAACATAAACTGGATCACCAAAATATTTATAGGTGTCGGTGTTTTCATCCCGCTTGGGCGTAGCCGTCAGTCCAAGTTGAACTGCTGGTGCGAAGTAATCCAAGATGCCACGCCAGTTGCTTTCATCGTTTGCACCACCACGATGGCATTCATCAATAACGATAAAATCAAAATAATCTGGTGGATATTCACCGAAATATGGGGTGTTGTCCTTACCACTCATAAAAGTTTGGAAAATGGTGAAGAAGATGCTGCCGTTGGTTGGAACTGCACCTTTCTTGGCGATCTCCTTCGGCGTAATCCTGACCAGTGCATCTTCAGGAAATGCTGAAAACCCGTTGTAGGCTTGATCTGCCAAGATATTTCTATCTGCAAGAAATAATATTCTGGGGCGGCGTGAGCCATCACGCTGCAAGTTCCATCTGGTTTGAAAAAGTTTCCAGGCAATTTGAAAAGCGATAAATGTCTTGCCCGTGCCAGTAGCCAGAGTCAGAAGGACTCGTTGTTTCCCTCCAGCAATGGCGTTTAGGGCTTTACCAACAGCGATTTCTTGGTAATAGCGAACACCCTTTGATCCACCGATGCTTTCAAATGGTATGGCATCAAACTTGTCTTTCCAGTCGTTCTGACCTGAAAAGGTTTTATGCCAAAGTTCATCTGGTGTTGGGAATCTTGAAACCGATCCTTCCTGACCAGTTTCCATAGAGATTTCATAAATCTCATTGCCATTGCTGGCGTAGGTGAAATCAATCTTCAGTTTGCCGGCGTAAAGTTTTGCCTGGGCAACACCTTCACCAACCTCCTGCACATCGCTTTTCGCTTCAATGACACCAATCTTGAGGTTCTTATAAACCAGGATGTAGTCAGCGATGGTTGGCTTTCCACGCTTGCCACCGACTTCTATCTTGCCCGCAGTGATATGGAATTCACGAAGAACCTTGGAACCTTCAACAATTCCCCAACCAGCGTCCTTCAGTTTTGGATCAATGAGTTCGGCTCTGGTTTCGGCTTCGTTCATCGTGCAAGCCTAATTCAACTGACCAGAGAACGCTTGGTTCAGGATAGATTTTTTTAATTCATCAAGGGCTTTCAGTTTCTGTTGGTAGATGGATTCAAGAGATTGGGTTTCTTCGGAAAGAGCGTCAAGTTTTTCTGCCAACTCTTTTTGTTTTACGATTGATGGAACAAAGCATTGATAAGCAAACAAATGATCACGATTGACCTTTGGCATCCCCGCACGGGCTGAGCCAGCAATCGCATACTCTGTAAAATCCTTTGAAAGAAGCAGATGATACAAAAAATTCCGATCCAAATGACCTGATTTCCCCGACAACGGATAAATGTCAGCACTGCATAATCCCTGAAAATCTGGACGAGCAACTTTCATCAGATAAGGACGGATTTTGCTATAAAGCACCATTGTTTCGTCAAAAACAAATTTTCCAGAAATCAGCCCTTCTTCTTTTGCTGTTTTTAGGTCAAGCAGTTTCCCTGTCTTGGACTCAATGTTCGCCCCACCGATATGGAGCATATCAAGATAGTTGTCTCCCCGAGGATCAATTAAAGCCGATGAGATTTCGCAAATATCAGAAAAAACTTTCTTCACCCATCCTTGACCCTTATTCGCAAAGATTGACTCTAGCGTCGTTTCAAAAAGGTCCCGAGAATTTATAAGATTTCGTTCAGAGTTGGCGACTGCTGTGGCAATGCCTTCAAACGCTTCATCAAGAACGGATACGATGCGTTGCTGGTGATCCAAAGAAGTTGGAAAACTTACGGAAAACTTCTCAGCCAATGTTGAACGAGCAAGTTCAGTTTGCCCCCCACTGCCGCGCGACAAACAAGCTGAGACTTGCGCGACAATCAGGATGAGAATTCCCCGGGGGTGGGGGTACCCCCACCCCCGGGGAATTTGCGCCTTTTGAGGGGCGCCTCTGGCAGTGGCGATAGTTCG
>Ga0208507_1000886_pt1 | contig 17872 bp, 16 predicted proteins | sample CryBogCBH12Aug01_FD_184626 | JGI IMG/M metagenome (GOLD analysis project Ga0208507, IMG submission 184626) | Freshwater microbial communities from Crystal Bog, Wisconsin, USA - CBH12Aug09.1 (SPAdes) (version 2) | ecosystem: Environmental > Aquatic > Freshwater > Lake | place: Crystal Bog... | reverse complement strand
GAAAGCCCCCAGCTTCTTTTGCGGTCGTGGCTGCTGCTGCCGGTAGCCCGGCGGCTCACTGTGTTCCAGAATCTTCTTCAACGTCAGTCGGTGCATCCCCGTCTCCCGGAGAATCTGCCGCCGGCTAACCCCATCCACCAACACTCTTCTGCGAATCTCGGCCCAGTCATTCATATTGCGATACATGCTTCATTGTTAATGAAGATGCCGCACTTTTGAACCGCCCCGTCACACACATGACCCCGCCGCACTTTTCAGCCGCCGTTTACATCGTCCTGATTTAATCGTCCGCCGTTATCAGATTGACGCCCTCGACACCGTTGCCAAGCAGTTCGACGAACAGAAGTCGCGCAAATTTCTTTTGGAAATGGCGACCGGCACGGGCAAAACGCTTTTGTGCGCCGCGCTCATCCGTCGCTTCCTGCAAACACGCAACGCCGAGCGCGTGCTTTTCATCGTTGACCGCATTGAACTCGCCAAGCAGACGCTTGAAGATTTCGCGATTCACCTAGCAGAATACAAGCCCGTCCTCTACAAAACCGCGCGCCGCAAGCCGGGCGAGTTGCTTGGCTCATCCGTCGTGGTTGCGACGTTGCAATCGCTCATGGTTGACCGCCGTTACCGCGAAGAATTCACGCCGTTCCATTTTGATCTCGTTGTGAACGACGAGGCGCATCGCTCGATTTACGGCGATGCCCGCGAAGTGGTTCAATTCTTCCAAGCGACTCGCGTTGGCTTGACCGCCACGCCGAGGGCGTATCTGAAAAACGTCAACGTCGAGGAGCTTGAAAGAGAAAATCCGAAAGCCCTTGAATTGCGTTTGCTCCGCGACACCTATAATTATTTCGGCTGCAAACCCGGCTTCCCCACTTTCCGTTACGACATCATTGACGCGGTGAAAGACCCCGAAGGCCCATTTCTTTGTCTGCCAAAAATTATTGATATTCGTTCTGACATCACCACCAAGGCGCTCGATGAATCTGGCTGGGCGGTTGTCATTAACGAGCAGGAGGAAAATTTCAAAATCAAAGACCTCGAACGAAAGATTTTCACACCCGCTCGTAATCGTGTCATGTGCGAGGCGTTTCTAAAAGAAGCGCAGCCCGACCCGACCGGCAAAATCGGCAAGTCCATCGTGTTCGCCGTGAACCAAGACCACGCGACCGCAATCACCAAGATTTTCAATGACATTCAACCCGGCCTTGCCGTCACCATCACGAGCCGCATTAAAGACGCCTCATCGGTTGCCAAGGAATTCCGCGACGGCAAGCGCGAGGAACGCATCGCCGTTTCCGTGGATATGCTTTCCACCGGCTACAATTGCCGCGACTTGTTGAACATCGGCTTGATGCGTCCGATTTTCTCACCGACCGAATACATTCAAATCAAAGGGCGTGGCACGCGCTTGTTCACGTTCAAGATCGGCAACACCGAATACGAAAAGAAAAATTTCTTCATGCTCGATTTCTGCGCGGTCGCCGAATACTTCGAGGAAAAATACGATTACACCGTTCCGCTGAAAATACCGCGCGAGAAAAAAGAGTCGCAACCACCCACGCCAACACCTACCGGAGAAGGCGGAGGTTACACTTTGCACGAAGGCGGCGGAACCACCGAACCCACCCCGCCACAGCCACCGCGCATCATTCCGACATGGGAAGGCGTTGATACGCTCGTCAGCCGCGAGATTACCATTGTCGGGTCGGACGGCGAAAAAGTTGACGTGATGACTTTTCGCGGCGGTTACGAGCGTGACATCCGCGAGTTTGTTGCCAACACACCGGAGCTTAAAGCCGCCGTTGAAGCCGAGGACGACGATGCAGTTGAAACCATCGTCAACGAGCAGTTTTATCATCGCCCAACGATGTATTATTCGCCGGACAAACTCATCATGTCCTACGGCGTGCCGGCCAGCACCCCCGCATTTGTGTATAACGCCGTTGGCCGAAAGCCTCTGCCGACCCGCGACGCGATTGTCGGCGACACAGTGGATTCAATCGCCGCGCGCTATAATCTCCGTTACAACGAACAGAAATGGCTTGATGCCACCGCGCAATTGATCGCCGAGGATTCGACTTCGCTCCACAAATTCATGGATGGAGACATGACCATTTTCAACGCCAGCCAGTTCAACCGGCTTGGCGGTGTTACTGCCCTGTCGCGTTTTGATGCTCGCGAAAATGTCTTTGAAGCGTTGCGCCAGTCCAGCCTTGTCCGGCAGTCCTTGCTTACCAGTTCGCTCGCGTCGTAAAATTCAAACCACATGGCTTCCGATACCCAAACCACCACTAACGGCTCAAATTTCTTTTCATCAGGCTTGCGTCAAAAAGTTGACCAACTGATGAACATTCTTTACGCGGGCGGCGTGAATAATCCGATGGATTCTATTGAGCAGATTTCCTATCTGCTTTTTCTCCGTTTGCTTACCGAAAAGGACGAAACCTTTGCCACGCTCGATAAAAAATACACCCGCATTTTTTCCGGCAAATGGTCGCGCTTCGCGTGGGGAAATTTCGTCACGCTTGCCGGTGACGATCTTTTCAATGCCGTCCGCGACGCAATTGAACATTTGCAAGAACTACCGGGCTTGTCAGACACGGGCAAAGAAATTTTCCGCCGCGCCTATTTGCGAATCACCGACCGCCCGACGCTCCGCGCAGTTATTCAGGGCATCCAAGAATTCGACTTGGCTGCACACGACGGACACGATTTCAAAGGCGATATGTATGAATATCTCCTTTCCAAACTTTCCGCGTCCGGCACGAACGGCCAGTTCCGCACCCCGCGCCACATCATTGACCTTATCGTTGAGCTTGTGAACCCGCAGCCCGGCCAGCGGATATGCGATCCCGCATTAGGCACGGCGGGTTTTCCAATTTCCGCGTTCACACACATCTTGCGCCAGAACACGAAAGCTGCCGACCTCAAACGCGGCAACATTGACGGCTCGCTGCTTAAACCTGCGCAATGGAAATTCCTTGAGGAACAGGCAATCACCGGCTTTGACAACGACCCTAACATGGTGAAAATCGCGATTCTTAACCTTTATTTGCACCAGTTGGAAAAGGCCAAGATTGAGCAATTTAATCCGCTCACGACCGGCTTTGGCGGCGTCTATCCCGGCCAGCGGTTTGATGTCATTCTCGCCAATCCGCCGTTCTCCGGCAAAGTGCAGGATGAAAGCATTCTTGCCGACCTCAATTTCCGATTGGACACCCGCGCCACCGAATTACTTTTCCTCAAATGGTTCATTGACCATCTTACGCCGAATGGACGTGCTGGTGTCATCGTTCCTAATGGCGTGCTTTTCGGTTCAAACAATGCCGCGACCAAATTACGCGAAATGCTTTTGACTGAATGTGACTTGCAGGCCGTGATCAGTCTGCCAAGCGGTGTTTTCAAGCCTTATGCCGGAGTTGCCACCGCCGCGTTGATTTTCCAAAAAGGCACGCCGACAAAATCGGTCTGGTTTTATGATCTCACGGCAGACGGTTTTAGCCTCGACGACAAGCGCACCCCGATTGAGGCGAATGACATTCCCGACGTTTTGAGCAAATGGCCGAACCGCGAGGAAGGCGTAAACAGTTACCGTGTGCCGATTGAGAAAATCAAAGAGAACGATTGGAGCCTTGCCGCTGGACGCTATAAGACCGTGATAGCCGAAGCGGTGAACCACGATGCGCCCGCCGACATTCTTCGCGATGTTCTAAAGGTCGAAAACGAAATCATCCGGCGTGGTGACGCATTACTCGCCAGAATCAGCGGCAAGAAATGAAACTCTGGCCGACACAATTGCTGGGAAAGATTTCTGAATCCGTCATGGGTCAAGCTCCGCCGGGCGACGAATGTAACTTCGATGGTGTAGGGACTCCATTCGTCAAAGCTGGTGAATTTGGTGAAGGTCGGCCAATAATCCGCGAGTGGACAACCAAGCCCTTGAAGTTCGCCAAATCTACGGACGTGTTGGTCTGTGTAGTCGGAGCAACATGTGGGAAGCTAAATCTCGGTGCGGATTGTGCAATTGGTCGGTCAGTGGCGGCAATCCGTCCAAATCCATTGTTGCTCAATCAAGGATTCCTTTACGCCTTTTTACAAGGCTGGACGCTCAAGCTGCGTTCTGGTTCACAAGGTAGTGCGCAGGGCGTTATTACTCGCGACATGCTGGCGAGCATTCCCATTCCCTTGCCACCGCTGGCAGAGCAAGAGCGGATCGTGAAGCTCTTTGACAACGCGGACGATTTGCGAAAGCTGCGCGCCCAAGCCGACCATCGCACCGATGATCTCATTCCCGCCCTCTTTCACGAAATGTTCGGCGATCCTATTTCAAATTCTTATGGGTGGCCTTGTTCTCCGCTTGGCACTCACCTCGAATTTCTGACAAGCGGTTCACGAGGCTGGGCAAAATATTATGCCGAGAGTGGCGCAACATTTTTGCGGATTCAGAACGTCGGGAATAATCAGCTTTTGCTCGATGATCTGACTTTCGTTGTGGCACCAGAAAATGCGGAGGCAAATCGGACAAAGGTTCGATCAGGCGATGTCCTGCTTTCGATAACAGCCGATTTAGGCAGAACAGCCGTTATTCCAAAGGATTTTCCGCAAACCTACATCAATCAACATTTATCCTTGTTACGATTGCGCGACCTTGACCCGACTTTCGTTGCAGCAACCTTGAGTTCACCAAGAGGTAAATCAAAATGGCTTGAACTAAACCGTTCTGCTGTAAAGTCTGGTCTTAATTTCAATGATATTCGTTCATTTCCATTGATTGTTCCACCGCTTGCGTTGCAAAAGGAGTTTGCCCAGCGTGTGACAGAAATCCGCGAGCTTGAAGCCAGTCAAGCCACCAGCCGCACCCGCTTGGACACCCTCTTTCAATCCATGTTGCACCGCGCCTTTAACGGAGATTTATGACCAGCAAAAGAAAACCAGAAACAAGATTGTCTGATTATTTCGGGCTAAAGAAATCCCAAGCAGAACTGGATTTTGTTGATGTTCCGACGGGAGCAGATTTATTGCTATTTATTGACCCATATTCTTTCACGTTGGATAGCGACCCGTGGTTCGTCGAGTGTAACAACATTATCGTGGATTATTTTGCCCTGCTTGTTGACAGCATACGGGCTGGAAAAAACGATCAAGCGGAACAGTTGTTAAGCAACCTACACGAACCAGAGGATACTCATCTCGGATTCGCCCAAACCGGCTCGCCGGGGCGCGGCGTCGGACGCAATCAAGCCAACGATCTTCTTGATGCTTTGGCAAAAAGCAAAGCCGTTCAAACCGGTGCGCTGGACGATTTAAGTGATTGTGAGCTTCTCATCCCCGGCATAAGCGCCGACAAGATTTCTGACGTGACGACCAACATCATCAGAGGTCAACTTTTGGAATACACCGAATCACAATGCGCTTTGCACGGCATTAAAACAAGTCGCGTTCAAGGCGGAGTTCATTGGCATTTGGATTTGCATAAATGGGTCAACCGATATGCCAATTTGCCGTTAGTAAATGGGAGAAGGATTCTTTTTATTCCAAAGGCTTGCGTCCGCTTTCGCCCCGCAATCACCGCCCACGAATTTTACAACGACTTCGTTTTGGATTTTTTAGAGGCCGAGCATCTAAATGCGAACGACTCTTTGGTTCATACGCTCAAAAATGGGAAGCGTAAAGTTTTCAGGAAGGAATTAAAAAGTCGGTATCCGCTCAATAAAGATTTCTTGTTCAATTTCACGCAAGAGCATCCAGAAGTTTTACGGACGTATAAAGACCAAGCCGCGCAAAATTCAAACCCGTTGCGTGATGAAGCGATGGAAACGGCGCATATTGAGTCTCGCGAAATTGATCACCGCAAGCTGGCTGCGGAGTTGGACGCCATCCCATCAGGCGCACAACATGCGACCGCTTTTCACAATTTCATCTTTGGTGCTTTGCAAGCAGTGTTTTATCCATCGTTGCGCTATCCGCAAAAAGAACAGGAAATCCACGAAGGACGTAAGCGAATTGACATCACGTTTAATAACGGCGCACGCGATGGATTTTTTGACGAACTCCGTTCCAATTACAGCGTCTATTGCCCGTTTGTTTTTTTCGAGTGTAAGAATTACACCACCGACCCCGCAAATCCAGAGCTCGACCAATTGGCTGGTCGGTTTGGTGACAAACGCGGCTGGTTTGGAATTGTTGTATGCCGAAAGGTGCAGGACAAAAAGCTGATGCTCAAACGGTGCAAGGATACGCTTCACGACAACCGTGGCTGGATTCTGGTTTTGGATGATGACGACATTAAACAACTGCTTAAACTTCGCGCCGAATTAAAATTCAAAGAAATCGCGGCATTTATGAATGACCAGATGCGAAAGCTTGTGATGTAGTTTTGCATTAAAATCCGCCAACGACATCAAGCGTCATTCCAGCATAAGTTGCCAGCTCTGTCTCATCTACGATTTCAGTGTCAGCCGACGGATTTGAACTGTGGTGATAGCGCTTGCTGTATTCATTTATGATTTCTACCCGCTCAAGAATACACTTTGCAGCGGCCAATGGATCGGTATCAGACGCATTTCGGATTTTGCCAATAAATTCGCCTAGCCATTCGTTGCTCGGAAATGAATGTGGCAGTTTCAAGCGCAAATACTCTTCAAGCACAGGTCGAATTGTTTGTGCCACCGTTCGCGGAGTTCCGGTAGAATTGTGAATGTAATCCCACAAGACACGGTGTTTTTTTACATACTCACCAGCAGTTTCCATTTCAATATCCCATTCGCCGACGCTTGTGCCGTTCGCCATCCGAGAAAATTGAAATGTTTGAGTGTTTCCACCGCCCTTAAAAGCATCCCAAACAGAACGCAGAAAATGCGGGTCGTGTGAAAGGATGAATACTTGCTGCACCTGTTTTGCCAAATTGCAGATGATTGTTTGCGTTGCTGTCCGTCTTGAACGGTCTTGGCTTGTAAATGGGTCGTCAAAAACAACTACCCTATCCTTGATTTGCGGGTCAGATTCAACCTGCGAAATAAACAACGCCAGCGCCAAGGTGCTTTTGTCCCCAGCACTCAAAGTATTGCGAAAAGACGGGCTACTTAAAGGAGTTTTTTCATTCCCAATATCAACCGCCACTTTGTTGATTAGCAGCTTGTAATTAAAACTGGGCTTGCCGCCAACGTCACTCCGTTGCACTTCGCCAATCCGAAAACCAGCGCCAAACATTCCAAGCAATTCGTTAATACGCTTCTCGTGTGTTGCAAGGGTGGTTTGATCGTATTTATCCAAATCTCCTTTGGCGGCAACCTTATCTTTTTCAAGCTGCGTCTTTTTTTGATCTGCGGCAACGTAATCAGCATATTTTTGAACAACGTCTTTATCGCCTCGCAATTCAATGAGTTTCAGCCCAACAATTTCCGTTTTAATTTTTGATACGTCTATGCTTCCAGCTTTTGCCTTATATTCCGTAATCTGTGCATTGAAATCACGAACCGTCGAATTATAGGTAAGAACAAGCGACTGGATTTCTTCCAGAGTATTTAATGATTTTTTGGCCGCGTCCGGTATTTCAACAGCCTCTAACGGATTCGTAATTTTCAGTTTTAGTAGAGATACGGATGTTTCGCGGACTTCTCCTATTATCTCTGACAGGTTGCTGACATCGGGCAATTTCAGAGCGTTGCCAACGCCCAATTGCTGCCAGAACTCGAACAAGCCCTCATTACTGCTAACCAATTTTTGAGCGGCAAGTGCAACCCTGTCGCTGAATGCAGTGGAAATTATTTGTTCGGCTGATGCTAATTTTTGCTTGAACGCGTTGTATGTAGCGTCAAAGAAATTTTTGTATGCCTCAATTATGTCTTTTCCTTTTGTATCTTGGCCGCAGAAAGGACACGTCTCGTTTAACTGAAATCCTACCCCCTGTGAAATCCAAGTTTCCGTTGCCGCTTTAGTGTGTGTGGCAATGTGAGTGCGTAACTGTTTTTCAGCAGCGGCGGCTATGCTTGGCAGCTTTTGCGCCAGCAATGTTTCAAAGTCGCTGGCAAAAACTGGCATCGCTATTTCTTGCAGATTGCCTTTTGACTTTATTTCAGCGGCTTTTTTAATCGCAATTTCAGCAGCCTTTAATTCGTCCGTTTTGGTTTCAATTTTCTTTGCTATATCCAAATCCGCCGCGAGCTTCGAAAAAGCCTTTATGTCTGTTCCCGTTGGTAATTTTGCTTCCAAAAGAGCGCGTGTTGCAGCGACCTCTTTGCCAGCATCTTTTATTGTCGCATCTAATTCTTCAACCTTTCGAGCAAGCGCGACGCCTTTTTCCCCCACAACCACCCGATATAAATTCTTTTTTTGGTCGTGATCAATTTTATCACCGGCAAAAATGTTTTGGTGAATAAAAGTTGTGTCAAAAATTGCCAGTGAAGCAAGCGGCGCGCTCCATGTGCCTTTTGAAAAATTTAGGTTTGCCGTATCAGTGCGAAATTCCACCTCACAATCACCAGTTGCACCTAGACGTTTGCGGCCAAGGATGAATTCTGGCGCACTTGATTGGCACGAGCGAAGAATATCGCAAAAGGTGCTTTTGCCGCGACCGTTCTCCCCATAAATCAAAGTCATGGATTCAAATTGAGAACCGCCACGCCATTTGCAGTCCTCAAATCGCCCGACATTTTTTATTTTAAGTATTTTGCGTAGCATATATTTCCCCTTAATTTCAGCTTATCACGGTGTCGGCTGAATGATAAGGGCGGCAAACGATTGTGCAACAAAACATCCTCTGGCGTGGATTTCTGGAAAAATTTGATATAATTGCACGCATGGCGATCTCGAAAAATCGTGGTGAATCATTGCAAATTCAAGAGCGTGACTTTGCCCTTTTGCGCGGATTATTTGAGTGTCGCGTGATGACTGCCGGACACATTGCCACGATTTATTTTGACGGCAAACGCGAATACACGAAAAAGCGGTTGCAGAAGTTGAAAGCCGCTGGATTCATCCGCGAGCGCAAACGTCAGGTCAGCGAGCCGTCCGTTCTCTTTTTAACCCGTAAAGCATTTGTTGAGTTGAAAAATCACGGCGATCTTTCGCCGTATCCCCCGCTGGCTTTAACTACCCTTGAAAAACGCGCCAATGTCAGCGACAAGACGATTCACCACGAACTTGAAGTCATGGACGTGAAAGCGGCATTTCACACCGCGCTCGCCAAATCTGAAAAGTTCACCATCGCCCATTTCAGCACATGGCCGCAGCTTTACGAATTTACCGCCGTCCGCTCCGGGCATGGCGCAGAGATTTTGGTAAAGCCGGACGGCTTCATTCGCTTCCACGAAAAAGATTCGGATGGTATTTACGAACGCACCTTTTTCCTTGAGGTGGATCGTTCCACTGAAAAGCAGGACATCCTCGTTGACCGCGCCGGTTGCTACGTTGATTTCTACCGCTCCGGTGGATTTGCCGTCCGCAATGGGCTTGCCCGTTCAGAATTCCAAAAAGTTCCTTTCCGCGTGCTCATGGTATTCAAAACCGCCGAGCGGAGAAACAACACGGCGGAACGCCTCTTGAATAATAATCCGCCCATCCGCTCGCAAATTTATCTCACGACGCTTGCCGAGGTGACTGCCGACCCGCTTGGCGCAATCTGGATTGAGCCGAAAGATTATCGCACCGTGACCGACGACACTCCGTTTGATACGTCACGGAAACTTCCCACTTTTGCCTACCGTCGCCAGCCAGAGCGCGAGGCTTTGGTCGAAGCGAAGATTCGGAAATTTCGTTTGCTGGAAAACTGATTATTTCCAGTTGCGGCACGCTTCCACAAAGGCGGCAAAATCGTCATTTTGCGAGGCTTTGATTTTTTCCCACACGTCGCGCGGTATCGGTAACGAAAGAAAATCTGCGATGTCCCGACGCCAACCTTCGAGCTTCACCACCAATTCATTTTGAGTCGCAGAATACACGGTGTTGATATGGAGAATCATCATCACCACGAAAAGCCTCTCCGCTGGCGTGATTGGCTGGTTTCGCGTGTCCGCCACTGGATCAAGAACGCGGACGAGTTGTTTGTCGTTAAGGTAAAGTTTCCAAATCTCGCGATGATTGGCCGTGACAGAAAGTAGATTGGCAACGCGGCGCGTTTTGGTTTCAGAGCGGAACGCAATTGCCGTGAACCACAAACCGCCGATGATGCCCACGGCGCTTAAAAGATTAAATGAATTGTCGGCAAGCCATCCCGAAATTCCCATCCCGCCATTTTAACACAACGCCTATTTTTCGGGAATGTCCCGTTTGGCATTCACCAACAGATTTCGCGGAATGCGGATAATTCGCTCATGCGGAGCGCAACCGGCATCCGGCGGTAACTTGCCCGCTTCGTTGGAAATGTCGCTGCCGATAATGGCAAAATCGCCGTCAGCCAGTTCAAAAATGTCGGGACAGGCGGCGGTGTTCAGGCAGGAGCCAGCACGAGGCGAAGCCCCGATTCGACGGCGGAATTCAATGGGCGCGTTCATAACGATTCAACACTCGGACAAGTGCAGGAAAAACGCAAGCAAAAAATACAGTGTATATGCGGTAGTCCGTATATGCGGTTTCGAGTTCCCTTGTGGAATTGTGAAAATTCCCAAATACCGCAAGATTCTCGGCGAAAACATCCGCACGCATCGGCGGAATGCGGGGTGGAGTCAGGAAAAACTGGCTGAAAAATCCGATCTCCACCACAACTACATCGGCGACATTGAACGTGGCGAGGAAAACGTCTCGGTTGACGCCCTCATGCGAATTGCGACGGCCTTGAAAGTAAAAATAGCAGACTTGGTTCTTGGAGTTTAGAATTACTTGAGAAACGGAAATTATTTCTCATGAAGGCAAACATCTTTAATTTCGTCGGGGTCAAAAGAATTTTCGACTTCACATTCTTGCCCATTAAAAACAGGAACATCAGAAATAATTCGTCCGCTTTTCAATAAAAAATCCACATGTTGTGACCCCATTCCGGTTTCTGGAAATGAAGCCAATTTCTTTTGCCAATTTTTTCCAATTCTAATTCTCACTTTATTCTTCAGGAAGAATGTCTGGCGTTGAAACAGTATTGTCAGTAGTTCCATCCACAAATATAACTTCGACACCACCACCAGGCTCTCCATAAGCCGGCTCTGCGATACCGCGCTGGAGTCTTGTGTATTCTGCCGGCGAAATCGTGAAGCGTTTATTGGCTGATTGCTTATTTTCAATCGCATATCGTCTGACAGCATCTCGCCCTGTTTTTACATTCTCTGCATCTTCGGCTGTTGTGCCAAATGTTCCTGCCTTTAATCCGCGCTTTTCGGTGATCCTGAAATCATCTACATAAGCTGAAAATCGTTTGAATATTTCATTTTTAGCTGTTGAGGTAATTGGAGCGTCTTTTGCACCCTCACTTGATCTTGCTGCCTTGATTACAAGGTTTTCATTGTAGGCATTGCTAAATTGAGTTGAGGAAACGCGCCGAACACCACGCAATGATTCTAGCGAGCGCGGAATGAGCGTAATATCACTAATGGTGATATAAGCGATTTGATTTCGCAATTTCAGTTCAGCCGTCCAAAGTCCTAGCGGTGACGCAGTATTCAGCTCTTGAGATTCAATGAATGTAGATGCGTTAAAAATAAATCCGGTTTCCGAAACCCCTGTAGCCAGTCTTACCCTCGCCATTTGATAGCCCATTCCAAATTCAGGACTTCCAACTAGGTAATTTCTCCAATTTGGCGGAATTAAAATCATATAGACTTTTACTCATCGTTAAGTCCAAACGCAATAGAGTTTTCCGTTTATTTTTATTCAAAAAAGCGACCCTTTGCGAGGTCGCGTGTGCTTCAAAACATGAAGCTTGTTTTCAATTGTTCCGCCGACAAATCCGTCGGCTGTTTGCCATCGGCCATTTTCACCCATCGCATAAAGCGGTGAGGCGATATGAGTGACAGCAGCGTTTGTGCGTGCCGCTCACCCGCCTTGTCGCCATCCGGCACAATCCAGACCCGACCGTTTGGCTTGACCAAGGACACAATGAGTTCAGCCTGTTTTTCAGAGCAGTCCGCACCCATTGTTCCAACGGTGTTTGGCAGTTTGTTTTGAAACAGCCACCAGACGCCAGTGAAGCCCTCGACGACAATTAGATCGTCAACCGGCGCTTTGATTTGAAAGCCGTTGTATAAAAACATCGTCTTTCTGAATTCAAAGATTTTTCCATCGCGTTCTCGCTTTGACGGAAGCCGGTAACGCGGATTGTCTTCATTGATAGTGGAATCATCCACGACCCGACCACCGTAGCCAATCAGCGTGCCAGCGTGATCGTGCAACGGAATTGCCAATCGGTCTTTGAGCGAACCGCGTGAGCAGAAGCCGAGGCCGAAATGATCAATCGTGTCTTGCGTGAATCCCCGATTGAGCAAATACGGATGTTCGCGATCCAGCCCCTTGAGTTCAAAGTCCAAGGGAGCGTTCACAACTACCGGCAATTCTTCCGCCTTTGGCTTGGCAGGCTTTTCGGCAGGTTTTGAATCTGCTTGAGGCGTGCCGCCGAGTTCTGGACAAAACCGTTTTTGCAATTCACCGGCCACCTTGCGAAAGGCTGTCCCGTCTTTCGGGTCAACTTTTTCCATCATGGCTGCGAATTCCAAAATGTTGCCTTTGGCTCCGCAGCCGAAACATTGGAAAATTCCCTTTTCCAATTGTGCCGAGAACGACGGTGAATTTTTCTTCCCGTTGTGATTCGGTAACGGACAGAAGCCGTGATGTTGATTGCCGTTGCGTTTGACCTCGACTCCGTAGTGACGGAGCACTTGTTCAAACGTGAGCTTCGCGCGAAGCTCCTTGAAGTCAATCCATGCACTCATTAGTAATCCTCCGGCAACAGCACGGTTGTAACCGAGCGGTCGCATTCAGTGATGATCCAAAACTTTACGTTTTGGCTTGAGAGATACGAGGAAAAAAGTCGGCCACCGAACGACAATGAGCGTTCGTTGGACTGCAAATCTTCCGCGTCCAGTGTTCCCCAATCGCCTCGAATGTGGCGCGACAGGGCGTTTTGAATTTCGTCGTTTGGAATCTTGGCAAACGCGTTTGGCGTTGCCACCGTCTGCCCAAGTGAAAATTTGGGCGCAACTTTGGTTGCATCAAACATGGTAGCTCCTTTGGTTGAGGTTGAAAGGAACGAGATTGTTCCAGCTACCATTAAATCACGTCTTCAAAAACGGCTCAAACCCTTGTATCCACAGGCCGGGCGCATCTTTGACAGGTAACTTTACGGCATGGTATAATGCCCGGCAGATTTCTACCGATGCTTTCCCCGCTCCGTTGGCAGTTCCATGAAGCCCGTCACAATCCCGTGATTGGTTTCTTCAACTGCCAACCAAAAGGAGTCTATGAAAAGCATTATCGGAAAGTTCATTGCCAGCATCCGCCAGAAGTCATTCGAGGCGCGTATCAGCCGGGAAATCTATCAGAAGATTTTCCCGCAACTCAATGGAGAAGCCAATCACGGCTATCCGTTTGAATCCGACGACGAAATGGTGAAATTGCACATTCGTGGCAATCTGGCCGCGCATGGCACATTGCGACTCATTGAACGAGCCGCCGGCAAAATGCCAAAAGCCGAAGGGGATGCGTTTCGTTACATTGCCTACCGCGACCTTAACGCGCGGATGGAAATGTATCTCAAACTCGCCGAGCAGCGCGAGCATCCTGAAAACTGCGACCCGCAATTGGTCGCGACACACGCATAACCGCGACGCCCAAACAAAAACCCCGTTCATTGAACGGGGTTTTATTTCTTATGAATTTTCTAGCATTACGGCGTCCAGCAAAGCATGCCGCTTTGCACGTTCAACCGGATCATTTTTACATTCCTCTTCAATCAAAGCTCTTAATTTTCGCGCGTCGTCTTCATCTTTGACCATGCTACGATATTTGTCTTCTAAAGTTTTAGCTTTTGGCACTTCGAGACTCGCCTTTTCCTTTTTAATTTCACCGCGAATTTTCGTCACTTCAAGTTCGTGGAGCAAATCAGACTTTTCCGTATTCTGCTTGAATGCTTTCCCTGCGGTCGGGTCTTTTTTAACTGGTTTCGATTGAGCCGGAACGTCGGCACATTTCGCGTAACCAGTTTCTTGCTTGTCTTTGCTTAAAAAAATCAACTTGCAGCAGTGATGGCATTGATAGGCTTTCGGGATGAAGCCACAATGCTGGCAGCGATGTATAAACGGAAAGTCGTCAACTTGATCGTTGCGACAATGCTTGTCTTTATTTCCGCAAATCCACGGCGTATTCGTCTCAATATGCTTGTGACAATGCGAACACTCGATGGCAATCGCGCGTTTGTGCAGGAAAAAGAAAAACAGGCAGAACACGAGGGCGAGCGCAATGACATCGGCAACAACAAACGGGAGCAGCTTTTGCAGAATAAAAACCAGCGGAATGAAGACGACAATGGAAATCGCCCAATTCACGGGCGCTCTCAATTTGAACCACTGTCTTACTTTCAACGGGTCGTGCGTTTGCATTTTATCTCCGTAACCACCGTTTGATTTTGTCTTCTACAATTTTCCTCTGTGTCGCATATTTTTCGCGCGACCGGCAAATGATTTTTTGCCGCCGTCCATGCCGTGCGCCAATCGGCGGCAATGTCTTTCCCAAAAATGGCTCGCAGTCCTGCCCGTCGGCAAGCAATTTCGCGCAGACTTCGTGATTGCCGAGGCTCGTGAACTGGCTTGCCCGCCAAGTTTCGCCAAAGGCTTGCTCCAAAACTTTTGCGTCACGATGCCCAACGCGAAACGCGACCATTGAACCGACGTTGCCAAAAACCGCATCCCGAATTTCTGGCCGGAGTTGATCAATGTATTGATGCGACAGTGTGAGACAGAGGCGGTATTTGCGCGCTTCGGATAAAATTGAAATAAATGAATCAGAAGCGAATGACTGAAATTCGTCCACATACAGAAAAAAGTCCCGACGCTCCGCTTCCGGCATATCCGCCCGCGACATGGCGGCAAGTTGGAATTGCGTCACGAGCATCGCGCCTAAAAGATTTGATTTATCCGCCCCCAACTTCCCTTTGGACACGTCAGCAATAAAGATGCGTCCATTGTCCATCATAAAACGGGCGTTAATCCGACTACGCACTTGTCCCAAGATGTTGCGGACGTGTGGCGACATTAGCAATTGTCCGACCTTATTTTGGATCGGCGCAACCGCTTCATTCAAAAACTTTTTGTCATAGTTTTCAAATTCATTGACCCAAAATGAATGCACCATTGGGTCTTTGATTTGCTTCACAACCCACGCACGATACCGGGCATCCGACAGCATCCGCTGGACGCCCAGCAACGTGACGTTTTCGCAATCCAAGAGCGCGGCAGTGGCGGCGTAGAGGATGTATTCCAAACGTGGACCCCAAAAGTCCGGCCAAATCGTTTTGAACACACCCACCACGCCGGAGGCGACCAAATGCCGTTCATCGGGCGGAGTGGAACCAATCAGGTTGAAACCAATCGGATGCTCCATGTCAGCAGGATTAAAATAGGCCACGTCCTCAATGCGATGACGTGGCAAATGATCAAGCAGGTCATTTGCTAAATCGCCGTGCGGATCAATGACGGCGACTCCATGCCCGGCTTGAATGTCTTGAAGAATCAAATTGCGGAGCAGGGTCGTTTTACCCGCACCACTTTTGCCGATGGTGTAAAGGTGATGCCTGCGGTCGCGGTGAGAAAGGCCGAAAGACGTTTCCTGCCCCCAGATTTCGCGCACGCCTATGACAAGTTTTTTTGTCATATTCCAAACGAACCCCTACTCCGTAACGGTATTTTCGCCAGACCTGTATTTGGCGAGAATATTTTTGTGGCGACATCCGCTTTTTACGAGCCGCCAAGGTAACAGAGGTGCGTTTAGAAACGAGGTTCCAAAATCCGTAAAAATTATATCACACTTTTCACGATTGCTTTTGCTTGCGGTTGTTTCCAGTTTTAGCAAGCTCTGTGCAACGCGACTTTCGGGAAAAACATGAATACGATTGACCAAAAACAAGCTGCGATTTTCATCGCCGTGTTTTCTGTCATCGCCTTGCTCGTCAACAGCACCCAAGGTTTCGGTAAGACTTGGAAAGCAACCTCTGCCCCCATAACAATTTCAACAGCGACGGAACAAGCTGCCCAAAATGTCGCCGCCGAACACGCCCAATACGTTGCGCGATATTTGAGCGGAGGTTTCAATAAAAAAGCCGGAAGCAAAAGCGTTGTAATTGTAGTGGCGACCGAAGACGGAAAATTAAATCCTGCCGTTACGACTGTCCTTGCTCGCCGATTCCAAGACGCATCCGTTCAGATTTCACCGTCATTCTTTACGGCAAAATTTTTATCCGATGGCTTATTTAACGATGCGTTGGCTGGTTCAAGTGAACTTTTCCGCAAACTTGACCTTGCCAATTCTGTGGACGTGCTTGTGCTCGCGCAAGAGGATGTTGTGTATTCGCAAAACGCCGCGCTTGATAACGTCACCACCGCCACGATGCAGCTTAAAATAACGGTCGTGCCGGTGTCCGACAAAGCCACTGGCGAGGCTTGGACGTTCACGGCGTATGGGGCGGGCTTCGCCAAGGAAGTTGCCCGCAAAGCCGCCGAAGAACGCCTCATTAAACAAATTGCCACCGACACCAAAATGTCGTTGAACTGATTTTTCCTTAACCCGTCTATGAAATCACACCGCTTCGTCGCCATCGCCCTGTGTTTTGTTCTGTGCAGTCTCATCGCCCGCGCGCAGGACATGGACACCGAACTTACAAAATTGACCGAAGACCTTGCGGGCAAAATCAAAGCCAACGGTAACAAAAAAGTGACCGTGCTTGATTTCACCGATTTGCAGGGCGGGTCGAGCGAGCTTGGAAAATACATTGCCGAGCAATTGACGGTGGATTTCGTAATGTCCAAACGCGACTTCGCGGTTTTGGATCGTGCTAACTTGAAAAGCATTCTGGCGGAGCACAAATTGACCGCAACGGGGCTGGTTGACCCGGAAAACGCCAAACAACTTGGCAAGTTTGCCGGTGTAGATGCGTTAATCATCGGCAACATCATTCCCATTGGTTCAAACACCACCCTTACAGTCAAAATTATCACGACCGAAACCGCCGAGGTGGTTGGCGCGGCCAAGGCGAAATTCAAAACGGATGACACCGTTCAGCAATTTTTATCCCAACCAGCACAGACGAGCGAAATATCCGACCCAGCACAACCGCAATTATCACCGCCCAAAAAGCCATTTGGTGATTTGCTCGCGCAAGGAGAATCTATAAACGTAACTTCTGGCGATGGAGTTTATGGCTACGCGACATTGACGCTGATCATCACCAATACGAGCACGTCACTGACTTATGGAGTTTCAGCAAATCCAGATTTTTACAACAAAATGAATTTGTCTGACAGTCAGGGAAATGTCTTTCGCGTGACCGAGGTAACAGGCATAGAAACTGCGTATGAAGGCTTTCGCAGTGTAACAGGAAAAGCCTCGGAAATTGCCCCGCAAAGCGCAATTACTATTGTTGCCAAAAGTCAGGTGCGTTGGTCGGGAAACGCAGGCGAACACCCGCCATATCGCTTTCAAACCGAATTAATTTTCGGGGCAATGTCAAAGGGCAGCGTGATTGAGGTTCGCAAATGCGATCTATCCCTGAATATAAAATGAACAGCAAAAAACTCCGCTTCACAGCGGATGGAGCATTTGATTTTCAAAGAAAATCCCAACCCGTCCGGCGCTGAACTCGTGTTCGCGTGAGCGATGAGGGAGGTTTTCGGCGAGCGCGGCATCCCGATTAGGGTGACGCGCGAGCCGTTGAAAACCGACCGTATTCGGGGGTGAAGCCTGACGG